>Ga0247823_10001762_pt1 | contig 17883 bp, 12 predicted proteins | sample 13C_PalmiticAcid_2_FD_192426 | JGI IMG/M metagenome (GOLD analysis project Ga0247823, IMG submission 192426) | Soil microbial communities from agricultural site in Penn Yan, New York, United States - 13C_PalmiticAcid_Day30 | ecosystem: Environmental > Terrestrial > Soil > Agricultural land... | reverse complement strand
GGGTCGGGGCGTGGCGGCGGCGGGCGAGGCGGCGTGAGGGAGTTCATCCCGACCAGCCTGGGGGTCGCGCTCATCGAAGGGTTCGACCGGATGCGATTCGAGACGAGTCTCGGCAAGCCCTTCCTCCGCAAGGAGATGGAGCTCAAGATGAAGGCCATCTGCGAGGGCCGCACCACCAAGCAGGCCGTCCTGCACGAAAGCGTGAGCCAGTATCGGCAGGTCTACGAGCAGTCACGGGCAGAGCTCAGCATCCTCAAGGCAGTGAGTGGCCGCTCGCCTTGGGCAGGCATTTTGTGTGTGTTTTAACCGTTATGCTGACCAGCTTGATAGGCCTGCCGACAGTATGTCTTCCAGAACGGGGCATGACGAGCCGATCCGCCGAGTTTGACACCCTCCAGAGTCAGACTCGACCTTGCATGTGGGCTTCGAGAATGCGGGGAACGTGGCACACTCCTGTCAGCCCCCCTCCAACCGAGGCCTGCGTTGTCATCCCCATTCCCTACCGAGATGAATTCAATTCCAGTTAGCTCGAGGGGAGAAAGATCGACGATCTCGCATGGGCGAGAAGCGGGATTTTTGAAAGTTGGTGCATACACGATGCGTATAGATGGAGCTTTGGAGTCGTGAACTGCCAAGGCAGGGGAGGGAAGGGGAGGGAGGGGGAGAATCTGGTCTATCGCTTCCGAGAACCGGACGCAGCGGGATGCAGTAGTCGCCATCCTAGGTGAAACACAGCAATTGCAGTTTTGCCAGCGTAACCAAGCACAGAAGAGCCTGATTACCCAATCCCACACACGGGCAGGCGCTTTCCAACCACTCAATTGGGACCGTGATGCAGAACTCGGGAGCGTCGGCGCAGGCCCGGTGGCACCCTTCGGGCGGCAACGGGTCCGCGAGAGGGGCAGCGCCAGGATATCGTCTCGGTTGTGATCCAGCTTCGTCGTTTGGTGAAGGGATGTCGTCCGTCCCATTGTGGAGAGGAGCAGGACGGCTGTTTCTTCCTCGGGCCAGCGGGCTCCAGTTTTGATCCACCGGCGCGTCTTTTGGTCGCATCAGTGGATCGCGCACTGGCGCAAACTGGCCGAACTGGATCTGGAGTCCGGCCCTGGAGCTATTTGTTCCCCGTCCGTAGCGCCAAGTTAGCGGGCAGGTCGATCTGGGGTCGCCTCGGGACTGGGACTGGTCATGGCTCGGCACAGTTGCAGAACTTCGACACAACGTGGGGAAACCGGACTGGATGGATGGGACAACCCTTCCACAACTTGTGCGCGCGCCCCTTGTGGTCTGGGGGTGGCGACGAGTAACGACTCGAGCGAGTGCCCCCCCCCTATCCCCCCAGATCTTGGGGTTGAGCCCTGATGTAAGTTACCTGGGGGTCTCAGGGGCGGAATGACACGAAGATCGAATGTTCGATCCTGTGGGCGAAGGAAAAATGCATCCATCATCGGGCGCTGGCGGAGGGTGTCAGGGTGTCAGCTGGACTTGGGCCAAGCCAAGCCAATCGGAAACGCCATGGTTTTGGGGGGACCAGTTGCTGTCAGTCTCACCCCAAGGCAAGGCAGGACGCGACAGCGTTTTGCGGGAATATTCGGCCGTCCCACTGTCCACGGGTGACCAAGTGCGATTATTCCCCAGCACACAAAGTTGTGTGGGAATTAATCATTAATCTGGACCGAGTCCCTGACAGGCGCGGGGTGATATCCACGACGTCGGCCCTCACGTTGTCGCTGTGGATAACTGAGGGACGCACCAAGATACGGGAAATCGAGATCCAGTTTATTGCTGCGCAGACCTCGTGGGTGGCTTATCTCTGGCACATGACAAGGGCCCGGCTTCCAGTTGGTGGTTGGCTGGGGGAGCGCTGATGGGACGAAAAGACACAAGGCGGGAATCTGAAATGTCAGTGGACAGCCCGAGAAATGCGCACAAAGCAGGGTGTTTGGGACGCACGCCTTCCGTGGCAGCATCGCCCGCCGTCATCGTGCCGGAAAGGTACATCCAGGGACCTTGATGACTGGACCGCGACAGGACCCCAGTTGCGCACTGTGCCGGTATCAGGGAAACTCCACAATCAGTCGTCATTTCTGGGGTTCACGCCAGCGAAAGCCGACCTGACCGATATTTAGTGCTGCTTTTGATCAAGCCCTAATCTTTGTGGGTAAAATTACCCGCTATCAATGACTGACAGCCTGCTCAGGGCGTAATCACAGCCCGAAGTCAGCACTCGCAAAGTGGCGAAGGAGGGCCTGAAACCCAACCCGGACGGCGAGGCCGACTTTGCCCGGGTTCTTTGCGACCAGTTGATGCTGTCGGGGGCGGCACGGTGCAGCTACTGGCCGCTGTGCGCACCACTCTGGCTTTGTTCTCCGTGTGCGCACACCCATGCCAGCCATCCCACAAAGGGGGAAATCCGCGCTAGTCTATTCTGGGCTAAGTATCTGGGGGTTTGAGTGGCCCTAATCTGCCCCTGCCCAGTGCGAACTGCGAATGGGCTGCCGGCCTCCGCTGCGGTGGTCTGAGGTACCTGGGCGTACTTCCCTGGCGTCAGTACAAACCTTCCCATCCGGCGCTGGCCCAGGCACCAGATGGTTGCCATATTACTGCGCCCTGGCCTGCCGCTCCTGGCCCTCCCTCCCTTCTGCTTCTTCAAAGCAACAACAACACGACCAATTTCACCACCTTGACTTTACAGCAAGAGAGTCATCTCTTGTCACAGAAGATCATCGCAGCAGCTCTGCCATTTTGCCCACTGCACTTTTGCCCGACAAGCCTCGTCTTCGGCCAAAAGCTGTTATCCAAAGCTGCGCATTGCTTCAGACATTAGTGAGTGTGACTCAGTCAGTCTCCGTGCCGTTCCCAGCAACGGCCACCGCGCCAGCAACCCCCCAGGCCCGGACCCAACGGCCATGGCTCTCACGAGCAGCAGCAGCCCGCGCCCGTCAACGCGCCGCACCGTGTATGCCTCAAGGACAAGCACTAACACACGGTTGCGCCGCATTGCAGACTCGTCTCGAAGCAAGTCGACCCCGAGAACCGTCAACATGGCAACTATGGCATCTGCTGTCCGCGATATCGCGATGACCTCCGGCCGAGACAACTTAACTGCTGTAGCGGCCCGGAGTGTCCCTGTGACAACCCTCCCGACCAACCTCCCGACTCCTCCGAACTCCATATCGCCCTCGCTGCCGCCCCACGGGCTCAAGGCCCAGCTGCAGAGGGCGCGGCTCGACTCGATCGATTCGGACCTGGAACTGCTGGATGCCGGGGAGGAACACCACGCCGGGCTGGGATCGCCCCCCTACGAATCCTCCGGCGCTATCACCGCCGCCATGCTGGCCAAGTTCCACCTGCCCGAGATCCTGCTCAACCACGGCCCCCTGCCCATCCGTCACTTGATGGGCTACCTCACCACGTCGGTCCCGGGCTTCGCCGGGATCGCGCCCGCGAAGGCGCGCAGACTGGTTGTAGGGGCTTTGGAGGGCAAGGGGAGCGGCAACGAGGGCGGCGGGCTGGATGGCGACGTCGAGTTTATGAAGGTGGGCTGGGGCCGGTGGGATGCGAAGCGGCGCGGCCAGCCCGCTCGGGAGTCGGCCTCGCGCCAACTATCCCCTGGCGCGCACCCGAACAGCATACCCATTATCAAGACTGCCGCGTGGAACGCCGACCGCTCACGACTCAGCGCGGCAAACCTCGCGTCGAGCCTGGGCGCTTACTCGGCGGCCTTCTCCCACGACGACCGGTTCATGGACATGGACATGATGGACCACGAAGCCGACAAGATGTCGCTAGACGGATCCGGCTCCGCTTCGTGCTCCGAGGCTCCCGACGACGACGACATGAACAGGCACAACGACGACCCGGAGGACGCCACCGACGACGAGGACTGGGCCGCCGTTGGCGCCGCGGCGCTCCGCGCGTCGTCGTACCAGGCCCAGTCCAACCAACACTTTCCTTTCAACACCGTATATACTCCGGGCGGCGGCATGAGCGGCAGCGGGATCCGCTCCTTCTCGGGAGGGATGGCGCGTGCGCCGCAGCTCAGCCCGCCGCCCGCCTTCAACTTCCCCGCATCGGCGTTGGGAGCCGTGGCCTCTGACGCACAGGAGCGCGAGGCCGTGGAGGCTCTTCTTCGTCTCGGATCTATGTAATACCAACAACAAACACCAACCAACACACACAAACTCTGCATGGCATGGGCTCGGCGTTTTCAACAAAGGGGCGGGGCATCTTCATCGTCTTCTTCATTTATCATCATTTGTCTTTGGCAACAAACAACAGCCATCGCCGGGCGTGGGGCTACTTGGGTTATGGGATTCTGGGTTTTCAGGGGTTGGTTGGCTTAGGCACTCCCCTCGTGTTATGGTTTTGGGCTGGCTTGCTTTGGGCACTGGTGCCACTCTGGATGGTATGAACATGGGATATGATGGGATGGGGATATCAGATGGAGGCGGCGCCCTCTTATCACCGGCGCGTGTGCATTCTGTCTGAAATACCCCCGACTCGACGTCCATTTATCGATCACAGGCGTTTTTGGCGTCTTTTGTTATCGGTCACACACACACATACAACACACACACATTTTTGTTCGACGAGTCGACCATCTCAACTCACCAATCCATTCTCACCACCCTCCGACGGCACCGTTCTCGGCACACTCCTTTCGAGCATCGACAGTCGGTCGACGACGGACAGCCCGTCCGGGTCCCGACGCGACGCTCTTCAGCAGGCGCGCCACCTCCATCACACATCACATCTGCATTTCCGCTTAACGGCTTATGACCGAGAAAACTTTTTTGTTTCTTTTTTTTCCCTCAGGTTCTTTTATATACCACTTTTGTAATGATGAGAAAAACGCGGGTTTGGTTTAAACCGCCCACCGCCGACTTGGGAGGAAGGCAAAAATGGAGACACACACACAATCACCCACCCCTCGCCAGGGATCAGACCCCGAGACCTTTGGGCTGCCCCTCGCGCGCTCGGTCTTTGATGGCCGGGATGGGACGGTTGGGCTTGGGACCTCTTTTGGCTCTCAACGAGTTGGTGGGGAACACACACTTTTTGAAATTATCGAGTTGTATATACCCCCCATCTCTTCTTCGCTCCACAAACAACAACAACTCTACTTTCTGTTCTTTCGCCACATTTTTTTTGGCAAAAAAAGCAAACCCATTTCATCTCATAACGGGCCTGGCCGGCTGGGTATGGCGGCGCTTTTTTTTGGCGGGGTGAAAGCAGGCAGGCAGGGTGGCATCGGGTTTTGGGTTACACCTGGTCCCCGGGATGGGACCGAGGTGGGACTGGATGGGATGGAATGGGATTCTGGGATATCATTCGGGCATGATATGGGAATGGGCAGGCAGGTATAACATACCATCCGCCATATTTCATCACCACGCCCCAAGTTGATGAATCATGGTTGGCTGGGTTTTTGGATCTTATTCTTTCGCTCCTTTGCCTCTTGAGAGAGAGAGCTAGGCGAACAGGATAGGAGAGGAGAGCGACGGGGCGAAGTTGGGGGGGGATAAGAATAATAATAAAAAAAACGTAAAGCGTGCAATGGGCTCCTCCTTTGTGTGTGGTTGTGTATCCTCGATAAGTGATCTCGCTCCAGCTAAAGCCGCAGCCGTTCAGTGTGGTTGGTAGACGTTGGTGTCTGCACTTGCTTCCGAACATTTATTGTGGAATTTAATATCCGCTATTCGACGCATATATGTTTAGAAATCAGTGAGATAGCTCCTCGGGGAGATTCATGACAATGAAACCTCTGCAGCCCCTGTCCAAGCTCCCTAACACAGATCTTCAGTTCCTTCCAACTTGCCGTACTCCTTTGGTATATTCCCCTGTCCCCTCGTCACCCGGATTTGGCATGCCCATTCACCCCATTCGTCGGCGTCGTCGACGCCTCATCCCGACAGCGCTGGCACATACACCAGCCGCCAAGACTCCCCTGAGCCCATTCCCTCCGCTGCTGGACAGGCAAGTTCACATCACAGTAGTGGTTCAGAATCTCCTCCCCAGCCTTGATACCCCCGGGTTGTCCGCCCAAGACCCGGGTCTCACGTGCGGATAGAACCATGCGGCCACCCCACTCCCAAGTGACGTTTGGGTTGCAATCGTGATTCGCCAGACACCACAAGGGGTGGACAGCCGCGACGTCGGGGCGGCCGTCGCGCGGGTTTTTCCTCGCCGAAGCAGTGCCGCGAAACTTGCTGTACGCCGTGTTAAAAACCCAAAGGTCGTGCTCCTCCAGAGTCGCGTAGATGTCAATGTCCATCTTTTCCAGAATGTGAAGCGGGATCTCGACGTTGTATTTGAACGAGAAGGGTAGCGTCCATTCCGGTGGTGGCTCGTCGGTGATGGTTCCATCAACGTCGTTCAAGTTCGTTGAGACGAAATCGCCCCAGACTGTAACAATGTTAGCCCAGTTGGTTTTAGTTTTGTCAAGGAGTCCACATACTATATTTGATCTCCTTCACTTCAAGGGGGTGAATCTCCTGGTGCGTCGACATGGCAAGGAGACGTGCCAAGAGCAAAAGGTAAAGAGACTGGTCAATGTCCTGATCTTGGGGGTCCTTTGCGATGGAATCAACGTCCTTGTCGCAGACGGCAGGGTGGTACTGCTCTTGGGCCTTTTCAAAGCAGGACTGGTCGCAGAAGATGGTGTCATAGCACTCTGGACAGCTCACTGCCTTGGAGTTGCTTTGAAGGGGTGGCAGCTCGGTGCCGCAGGCATCGCAGGTCGATTCCTTGTGCCGGCTGTTGGCAGTGAGAAGCGAGTACTCCTCCAAGACAGCCTCCCCGGGGGCAATGTCCTCCTTGGCAAAGAGCCCCAACTGGTTGCAGGTTGGGATAATATCATAACCGTCGGTATTGCTCTCGCCGTCGAGGAGAACAGGGAGACTCGAGACTTTGACTTCGCATTTGGGAGCCACACCGGAGAGCTGCTCGTTCAGAAATGACAGTGACTCGTCAGAGAAGCGATCCGGCTCGTACGTGTTCCAGGGATACACCTCTCGGCGCACGGCACCGCGGTCCGGCAGACGATTTATGTCGATGGGATCGTCCGGCTGCTTCCGTAACCTGCGCCTGGCGACCTGCTCGATATAGCCCTTGATTTCCAACAGCTCCTTGTTGTGGGGCACCATGTTGAGCCCCCTCTCGCAGAATTTGAGTGCGCTCTTCAAGCAGCCACACAACAAGAGACTGATGGAGAGGATTTGAAAGCAGCGGACTGAAGCAAGATTTGACAACAGGTTGTAAGCCCCTGCAGCCTCGACGCCGTCGCCGTCGAGCAGTCGGTCGAGGTCCCGGATAAGGCCGCCGTGGTTGAGCACCTCGGGACAGGGGGTGGTCTGATAGCCCTGAAGAGCCTCTAGAGCCTGCTCGTGATACTCGAAGCTCTCATCGCGAACCTCGTCGGCCAGGAGCAGAGCACGGTAGGCATCGCCGGCGGCCAGGTCGGGGTAGGCGAGGTTGGAGTAGACCACGGCTCGCTCGAGATAGAGGATGAAATCGTAGGGCGACTTTGCAAGGGCCTCTGTCAGCTGCTGGCGTCGCTCCAGCAACGGGCCCCGAGGGGGCTCCTTCTCGTCCATGAGGACGGAAGGGGAGGCGCTGTCCATGGGAGAGGAGGTCATGGAAGTGTGAGTGGGCGACGACGAAACGGGAGAAGGCGAGACTGGCTCAGAGGCATCGCCAGTTCCCAAGGAACTGCCTTAAATCGAACCACGAGCGCCGACCGCAGGACAAAGTCGACAGAGCCCGTGGATTTTTGTCAAGATATTCAAGACGGTGACCCTAGCAGGGTGTATGGCGGAGGGCAGATGAGATCTTCGCTCTGCAGTCTGGGGTCTAGGTAGTGGCTCGGGTGTTGTATGCCTCTTCTGGCAATGAAGCAGATGTGAATGGAAGGAAGGAAGTTGGCAAGAGCCAAGTGGGACGGCAGCCTGGGTTAAGGATGGACGGTGACACCCGCAGGGCGAGCGAGAACCAGGGGTGAGGAAGTCGCGATCTGGAGATGGAGGCCCGGTCCGTCACTGCCCTAAATGAATCCCGACGGCACCCGCAAAAACGCAGGATGTGGCTCGGACGGAGATCAAAAAAGGCGCCTGCCAAGACAGGGAAGTTGCAGGAAGGAACTTGAAGTTCTGGGTGCATTCGGGGTGCAGGTGCCACGAAGGCCGTGAGACCTTGATTTTTTTTTCACGTTGTTAGCCTCCGCCTTCCAAAGCTCGAGTTGGATAAAACCCAGCATCCCCGGAGTCTGCAGCGTTTTGGGCCATGCAAGACACGACACACCACACCAGTGGGTGGCTGCCGTTACGAGGTCCCCTGGCTCAGTGGGCTTGGGGCTAGACTCCATAGGGCACACATCGCCCGCAAAAGGCGCCCGACAGCGGCTCCTGGTGCCGTCATCGTGCTTGACGCACTGTTGCTGTTGCGCGACCCTGCCGCCCGGTCATTCAGGGCAAGGCAAGACTGGCCGCCGGCGGTCCACACCTCGCCCCTTATTTCCAGGGCTGTGGAGTGCGCTGACACAGGCGATGGATTACCCCGAGGCCCGCTGAGATCACAGCGCCAGCACTCCCCAGGAGGGCCAGCAGAAAGAACCTTCTGGACACTCCGTGGTAAACGGCGACGGCGCCTCCATCACCATCACGCGGCTGGGAACCGGTGTGGCACAGATGTTTCTTCTGCTGTGCCTGTCTCCCGGGAGGTGTGACAGATGGTCTCGATTCTCGAAGACCCTGGCCCCACTCGGCATGCACTAAAACAGGGTTCACACCCACCAAATCAAGCGGCATCTCGGGCGCCCGAGATCCTCAGGGTCCTGCTCCAAAAGGTGGCTTGCAGATGGTGGCAGCAGCTCATTGGTGGTTTCGGCCGTCAATCGAGGGGCACTACGTCATACCCCTTATCCAAGGCTGCGTCCACCTCCCCACGTGCCCCTTGATGGCCTTGATCGCAACGACGAACCACGGTTCGGGTCATCGGCTGATACCGCCATCATCGTTGCCAGTTCGACCGTTTCCCGTTGGGGTTCCGTTTACTGCCTGATGCTGTCCAAAGAGGACGAAGCGAAAATGCAACGGAGGAGAAAGAGAGCGTCATGGAAACACACAAAGGGACCATCGATATAGTACTCTCTGTACATGCTTTGTCTCAGTCAGGGTGAGTTGCGCACATCTTGGTTGGTTTCTACGACGTCTATTGGACACTTCAAATGCACCCATCTATCTCTGGGACACATGGTCAGCAAATGCGCGCAGATCATCCACCACTGCAAGCCCCAAACCAAAACCCCTGCCCAACCCCGCAAGCCTCACCAGCGCACCGCATGAGCCATTTGCAGCCCATGAATCCTGCGTCTCCGGCCGGTGTGCATGTTCCTCGCCATTTCCCCCTCGCCTACGCCACCGCGCCCAGGTCACTCAGCTTATCAACGTAGAACTTCGGCACGGCCACGGCGTCCTCGGCCTCCCAGTCCGCGCGCTTGTTCACCCCGGTCAGCACCGCCAGCGTGCCGCCCAGCCTCCCCTCGACGCCGAACTTGATGTCGGTGTTGAGCCGGTCCCCCACCATGCACGTGCGCGCGCGGTCCAGCTGGAATTTGCCCTCGATGGCGTCCATCATGGCCTGGCTCGGCTTGCCGAGCGCGACGGGCGCCTGCCCGCCCGTCATGTACGTGAGCGGGGCGCTCATGGACCCGGCGCCCGGGAAGAAGTTGTGGTTCATGGGGAAGGTCGAGTCGACGTTGGTCGCGAGGAAGACGGCGCCGCGCCGGAGGTACTGCAGCGCGTGCGAGAGCTTGAGGTAGTTGATGTGGAAGTCGAGGCCCGCGAGCACGCAGCCGACCTCCGGGTCGAGGTGCGAGCCGTCGGCGATGCCCCGCGAGTCCTCCGGGGTGAAGTCACGCCGTAACGATGGGTCGGTGCCGCCGATGAAGGGGACGTTCTCACTCCGGAGTTCGTGCTCGATGCCGGCCTCGCCGATGACGAAAACCTTGTTCTTGGGCGGGGCGAGCTTGAGGATGCGCGAGATGTAGATGGCCGACGAGTAGGCCGAGCCGAAAATCTCCTCGACGTCCGAGGGGATGCCCAGGCCGGTGAACTTCTTGAGGTACTCCTCCCGCGACTTGGTCGAGTTGTTTGTCACAAAGACAACCTTTTTGCCTGGTAAGGGTCAGGGACTGCCAGTTTCGGAAGAGACGGGAAGCAACTCACCCTTGGATCGCAGGAACTCCAGCGTCTCGGGGACACCCTCAAAAACGTGGTCGCCGGACCATATTACCCCTGGTGGAGGAGATGATTAGCAACATTACTGAGAAAGTGAGGCTTCGGTATGCGCTGTACCGTCACAATCGAGGAGGAAGACCTGGAAACGGTGAGCACGACTGGATGAGGACCATGTCTGAGTGACTCAACTCACATCAAACTGATCGATAAACTCATTGATGGCGGCGTTATCGCCGGTGAGGTATTTTGGTTTTGTCATGCTTGCAACGAGGTTGAATATGGTCAAAGTCGGTGAAGTCTATGTGGAGCAGTCTACGGTTGCCTCGTCTCTGGCTCAGACAGAAGATAGGTCAATCTTACTTTCAAGTCCGAGTCTAGTTGGGAATCGCCGAACTCGCTGTGCTGACTCTGCGGACTCGAAACCAGAACCTCCGGCATTGATTGGCTCGGCCGTTGCGCACAGTGCTTCTCGGGATATACACTCCCGGCAACGGGATGCCGCCTCGCCAGCGCTGACGGCGCAAACCATTCTGTTTTATTTCCGATGGCAACAGGGCTGCTTTCTCATCAATCTATGAGCCTATTTTGGGTCCCAGATGATCCGGCCACCAAATGCTGTTGTCTGAAGAAGAAAAACTGTGGAGCGGTCTCCAGTGACGTAATTGTCTGCTGCCCCACCACCTTTTCTTCCCTCAGGTGTAGGCGGGGTCTTCAAGTTGGGGCAGAAGGGCGTTCACTACCTCTATCTCTACGTTCCTAACATCGCGATGCGGCCAGAATTGATGAGATATGGTCTCCTGTTTCAGGGCCTTTGACTATAACAGGCGGCTCAGAAGGAGGAAAACTGTCGCTCTTCAGCTGCATCTGCTGCTGCCGGGGATTCGTTCTCCAATGCGGGGCACTGAGCAAGTAATCAAGGCAGCTCTCAACCCTGGCCAGCAACGTGCAAGATCCTAACCCACACACACCCTTACCTTACCCAATGCCGTATCCGGGACTTGCCTACACGTGTTGAAATGGTCCCTGACGCGAGGCTGTCGTATGATTTCGACATCATCCCGCCCGCGTACCTGTTGGTAAATTGAGGGTCGTTGCCCTCCGTGACCCCCACCTTGCGCACCACGCATCCGTCGACCAAGTTCCCTCGCTTGGATATTCTGGAATCCTCTCTGCGAGTGTGGTAGCAGCGGATGCCGCTGTTCCGTTCTGACGGTGCAGAGATTAGACGTGTCAACCAGTTGCTGTGTCCCCGGATGGAAAATGGGCACTCGAAGGGTCTTTGCCCTAATGGAAGTTGCGGATGTCGTTCAAAGAAACTTGATCGTCATGGCCCCGTCACTCGTGGCCTTTCCGCTCGTCCCCTGATCGGCAAACACTGTGATTGGTAACAGCATTCGGAGATCGACTGTGGCGGCCAATGTTGCGTAACTCCGTCCAGGCCGAAGAGACAGACGGGAGATATCCGATGGTTGGCTTGGATTTTGGGCTGGAGATGATGGAAGGAACCTAACTCACTGCTTCGGCCCGGAGTTGGTCCTCCTCTGTGCGGTATGGCCCTTGGGCCCTGAAACCAGGCTCGTATTCACCCAAGCGTCGAAGCCAAGGAAAATAGGACGCCTTTGTCATGATTCAATCATCGCCGCCCGGTGGTCAAAGGCAACGAGATACATCATTTTCTGAGTTTTCTTGTTTCCTCCCGGCGAGAGCGGCTCAAAGATGCCTGTGTTATCGGTAAGTGGCGGCAGGGGTGCTGATAGCCGCCAAAAGAGCTTGCAGCTACCCCTCCATGCACCCCGCCAATATTTCCTCCAGGAAACCCCTTCACAGAAAGTTGCAGCACAAAATCCCGCTCAGCACTTGCGACAAGTCATCACAAGCCTCTACGCAGTATCTCGCCCTTTAATCTGCCCTTACCCTTAGTGTTCCCTGTTCTAGACAGACTAGACCCGGGTTTTCACGCCGAGCGCATCCTTGCTGGTGCCCGCCCAAACACCACACCAGGCCCACACCATCTCCAGGACCACCACTTCGGAAATTTGTTTGTTTCGGAGCTCCGCTACGGCGCGCGCACACACAAAGCAATCAACAAACCCGGAACGGAGCTGTGCTTGTTTGCCTGCCGGCCCCGGCCCGAGTTGAGGGGGAATCTACACTGAAGGCCCCATACCACACCGCACCGCCCCAAATCTTGCGACAACCCATCGCCGATTCGAAGACTCCGCAACACACACACACACACACACACACACACACAAATCAAATCCTAAACCGCAATGGCGAAACAAGCCAACCTCTACTCCTTCCCCACCGTGGAGGCCCTCGCCCCGGCTCTCCGCGCCTACGTCATAACCTGCCAGGAGGCTGGCATCCAGCGCCACGGCGTCTTCAAGGTGGCCGTCTCGGGCGGCTCGCTGCCCAAGACGCTCGCCCAGGCCCTGCTCACGGCCCCGGCGTCGGCGACCGACGTCGTCAAGTGGAATCAGTGGGAGATCTTCTTCGCCGACGAGCGCGCCGTGCCGCTCGACCACGCCGACTCCAACTACGGCCTGCTCAAGACGGAGCTGCTCGACAAGCTGCCGCAGGACGGCAGCGCCACGCCGACGCTGCACCCCGTCGACGCCGAGGCGCTCGACGACACGCAGGAGCTGGCCGACCGCTACGAGCAGACCCTCGTCAAGAGCTTCGCGGGGCGCGACTCGGTCCGCCTGCCCATCTTCGACCTGCTGCTGCTCGGCTGCGGGCCCGACGGCCACACCTGCTCGCTGTTCCCCGGCCACGAGCTGCTGCGCGAGACGAGCGCCTGGGTCGCCCCCATCGAGGACTCGCCCAAGCCCCCGCCGAGGCGCGTCACGCTGACCCTGCCCGTCGTGACGCACGCCGTGCGCGTCGCCTTTGTCGCCACGGGCGGCGGCAAGAAGGAGATCATGAAGGAGATCTTTGAGGAGGGCAACGGCCTGCCCTGCGCGCTGGTCAATGAGGGCTGCGGCGAGCGGTGCAGCTGGTTCGTGGACAATGCGGCCGTCGAGGGGGTGAGCTACCCGAGGAGGCCGTTCAATCTATAAAAAGGGATGATGGGAATGAGTTGGCAGTCGGGGTGGACGAATGGACACAGTCTTTTTTCAAGACGACGATGGTTTTATGAAACAACAATCGGCGCTGAGGGCGGACCTCCTGGAGGGAATCGTCGGTCGTTTTTTTCGGGTGTCTGGCAACGACAAAAACAGAATCTTGGGACGGGCTTAGCTTTCGTTATCATTTGATATCCCACAGTCGTGTTATTTTGCTTTGGTATCTAGGTAGCAAGAGAGACGGACAGGAGTGGGCCAAGAGAGGACACGTTGCAGAGGGAACGCTCCTTTGCTTTGGCGGTTGTGGGTGGTGTTGTGAGTTCAAGTATCCGCAGTAGAGGCAATCCCGGAGCATTCATACAACACATTGTTGATGTGGTGGTAATTTGTGAGTTGGCTTTCCCTGGGAGCTTACTCTTATCATGAGGTGTGAGACAGGGAGGACATATAACAGAAGCCCTTCTTGAAACAATAGCAAGGAAACAAATTGTTCCATGTTTGCGATCCCATTCTGCACGTCATGAGCTTCCTATGAACCCAACTACAAACCACCCCAAGCCCGTTTGCTCGCCCCCAACCCAGCCCAACCTAGCCCACGGCAACCACCTAGTCTAGATATTCGCAACCAACAGCCCCACCGCGCTCGCCTGCTTCGCGATCGTCGAGTTCCAAAACGGCCCCGTCCAGCTGACATCATACAGATCCGTGCCCTCGTCGCGCGCCCGCTCGTGCGCCGTCTGGGCGTTCTGCCGCAGGAAGGCCCGGTACGGGTGGTTGCCGTCGGGGAGCGCGTCGTCCAGCTCGGCGAGGTTGTACGCGAAGATGCCCTTGAAGACCTGCTGGTCGTTGTTGCAGCCGCTCTTGTCGTCGGGCGTGCACGCGGACTCGGTGAGGATGTCGTCCTGGGTGAGTTGGGAGGAGGAGGAGAGGACTGCGTCGGCGATGGTGCGGGCTGAGGTGAGGTGGGTTGAGTCGGAGGTCGCGCGGTAGAGTTCTGAGAGATGGGGTTAGGAACGCGGGTGGGGGTGTAGGAGTAAGAGGCATGAGCTGACCGACGAGGGCGCCGAGTACGACGCCTTGGTTGTAAGTCCAGACGGGCAGTTTGTTGTTGGAGCATCCTCCGCCGTATTTCTGGGACGCAAGTCCGTCGTTGATGAGGCTGTCGCTGTTGATCATGCCGGATCCTTGGAACCATGACCAGGCAGTTTGTGCCCGTGAGAGGTACGTGGTGTCGTTGGCGATGCGGTTGTGTAAAGACGCGGCGAGCTTGATGTACAGCTCGTTCGCGATGGCGTTCTTGTATGTCTTGGCCTGGATGTCGACGTACATGCCGCCGCCGCAGGGCGAGGATGTCCAGTATTTGTACATGTAAGCCTCGTCCTCGATCGAGATATTGAGGTAGGTGGCATCGCCCGTGAGATCGTACATCCGGACCATGGCAAGCGCCCACCACCCCGTGTCGTCGGTCGACTCGGCACGAAAGTCACCACCTGCCGAAGGCCATTGGGTTCTCTGTACCTGAATTATGTTCTTGACCTGGTCCATGTAGTCACGAGTGTTGGTCTTGCGCATGTAATCAATGACACCGGTCAAGGCGACACCGCTGAGCCACCAGGGGTCACTCGGCGACCATATGACCTCTGAGGAGTTGTAGAACTTCTTGTTCATGGCGTCGATGGCGCCCCTGGACGCGGCTTTGGTATCGAGGTCTTGCCTCGGCCGCATAGGGCAGACTGGTTCGTCGTTGTCCTGGCCATGGGCAGAAGCGGAATACGCAAGCACTCCGGTGCTCCAGAGGGAACCGAGCGCGGCTACGAGAATACCAGATCTCATCTTGCCGATTTCCAGTGACTCGGACAGATCAAAAACAAGGGCAGGAGCGAGATCATGGGCCCCAGCGGTCAGAGCATGCTGCCATATATCACATCGCATTCCAACGGGCGAGGCCCCGCGGATCTGCGTGGGACGAGCAACAACCTGGCAGAGTGTCCATGCGGCCGGAGCAGCAGCGCGTGCTCGAGTCTGGGATGCTGCACCACCGACAAGGACCACATACTGACTGCTGCGAGGTCACAGCGGAGGGCTCCGCAACCACCACACATTGCTTGTTGTGTCCTCGCAGGGGCTCTGAGCAACACTACAACCTCCATCATGTCCTCGCACAACTGTGTTTGCCTTGTCTGTGCCTGTGCTCGGTGTGAGTAAAGATATATTTGAAACTCCAGGTATGACCTCACGCCGAGGCGGCAACGGGCTGCATCGAGGCCTCGCATGATACCTCAGTCAGTCCTTCGCTCAAAATCTCGCAGGCGGTCAATGGGACGCGGCGGCACGGAAGTTAGATACAGGCCGAATTCGCCGAATGCAGGTGCGCTGCCGAACGGTGCGGCAAGGCATGCGCCTCGCCTCGGCCGGCGCTCTCAGGTGCCGCAACGGGGTGATGGGCGAACTGCCTCCTGTCGTCATGTTTAATCTGGGATTTCCCGCGCAGCCTCGCAAGCGAGGACACGGGTTGATGCAGGTCCATGGAACCACTGGGTTGCATCTGGGTCAGGAACAATCGGTGGGACTGGCAGGCACCTGGCAGACTCGATCGACTGACTGCGACTGCCCTTGTGCCTTCCTTCTGTGGACTTTTGCATCTCTCTTGAAGTCTGCAGAGGCAGTCACAACACGGCGCGTGGCATCCTCAACTGTGTCATCAAGAAGAAGACTGAGATGGTTTAAGGTTGATTTGGTGGAGCAAAAATTGGTGGTTAGCTTGGACGATCTTGGGCTTTCAGCTGGACTGGCGCACCGGGGAAAAGCCCCATTCACAAAGCACCGGAAAGTGAAAACAATCCCATTGACGTCCAAACACACCCATTTTTGGCACTCTGCCGCGCTATTCGCATTGACATCTTGGACAACCCCACAGATGGCAGTTGCCCCGAGGTTTGCCTCAAGGATATCTGAAGAAAATACAGCGTACCACAGGTTGCCGTCTTTCGCCAGGCCCATGAATTCGACGCCAGTAATCGGAGTTTTGACCCATGAGGCAGCCAGGCCTCCCAGCGAAGATCCCATGCAAATTGCCCGGAAGCCCGGACACCGAGGCAGCTGTGGCGCCCTGATCCTCATGCCGAATCTTCAACTTCCGCTCCTCCCGCAGAAGGGCCGCGGTGGATGGCGGGCTGGGCCAGTCGGAAGGCTGGGTTGATCGACGATGGAAATTACAGCAAAAGCAAGTGCATAAAGAGCGCGCCAATATCGAGGAGGATCGTATGTCACTCATGGAGGGACACACCGGGGACCTTCTCGTCAAGCTGGCGCCTGGCATGGATGGCGAAAAAGAGCTCTTGTTCATCCAGCCACCCCTTGGACAAAAAAAGCCGTACACCAAATTGACAAACCCCATTTTGATAAACCCATTTCTTATCCAATACAAACCCAAAGTCTTGATGAAACAATGGAAGCGAGGGATATCTCTAGGTCTTTTTTTCTTTCTTTTTTACTCTTCTTTCTTTTCTTCTTTCTTCTTTCTTTTCTTCCATTTTCTTCTCCTTTTTCTTCTCAAAAAGAAAATGAAGGCGTCCCAATCCATGGTTTGGATGTACGGCTTTTTTTGGCCAGAGGGAGCCAGTCTGGCCCAGAGAAGCCGCGTCAACCAGCTCTCCAACGGCTCCCCACAAACCAGTTCTGCTCAATCCCATCCCGCGTAAACCCTGGCCAGTCAGCTGTTTGGACGAGGGGTCCGCTTGAAGCAGCTGCCCCTGTCATCAAAAAGTGGTCTTGGCTCCCCTTTAACCAGTCGCCGTTTCAGCCGACCATGGACCAGGGGGCAAGGAGGTTGCCTGTTGCATCACTGCTCAAGAAAACCATCGAAAATCCGGCCGACCTGGTGCCCAGTTTGCGCGGCTGCTGAAGTTGGCCATCCGAATATACTCCTTTATGCCCACGCCGCACTGCACTGCACGTTGTCCTCCCCCAGCCGGTCCAGGAACCAACGGGAACAGATCGCATGCCTGTCGTTAGCAGGTATTGACGTATGCGTCGGGATATCGCGGTCGGCCAGCTCCATCTATGTGCGACGCCAAATGCGGGCCTTGCGACGCGTGTCTGAGAACAGGAGCAGGACCACCCCCAACACCCGGCACCGCACTTGGCTTGTGTAAGACCACCAGCCAACGACATCGTCTCTGCTTTATTATTCAGCCGGGGAAGCGGAATCCACGGGCGCCATGATGGGACCAACAACCCTACAGCCCCCCAAAACCGGGCGCTCTCGTTTCTCGAAGGCCCTCCCGGCACCTCCGTCCTTGCCCACTTTCGAGTTTGAGTCTCAGCTGGATTTCACTTCACTGGCTCCAGAGAGGGCACTGCCTCGCCCACAACCCCAGGCCCCGCTGCCGCCGATTCCACCACCAAAGGGAGCCGAGAGGGACCGAGACAGGGAAACCACCATGGCCGCGATAACCAAGCCCTTGGACTCCCCGCTGCCGCCTGTGCCCTCTAAGTTCACCGGCCTGCCGCCCATGAGCATCCCCCGCCGCCGGCCCGTTGCAGCTCCCGTGACCCCGGCACCAGCTCCAGCCCCGATC
>Ga0247823_10001761_pt1 | contig 17884 bp, 18 predicted proteins | sample 13C_PalmiticAcid_2_FD_192426 | JGI IMG/M metagenome (GOLD analysis project Ga0247823, IMG submission 192426) | Soil microbial communities from agricultural site in Penn Yan, New York, United States - 13C_PalmiticAcid_Day30 | ecosystem: Environmental > Terrestrial > Soil > Agricultural land... | reverse complement strand
GGTCGACGACCGCGTGTTCGACGACACCGGCCGCGCTGTCCACAGCTCCGGCCAAGTCCCCAGCTCCCGCGACCACACCACCGGCCGCGTCCGCGGTACCCGCGACCACACCACCGACGAGCTGCCCGGCCTCGGCGACCACCTGACCCGCGCCGGGGACCGCGCCACCCGCGAGCTGCCCGGCGCCCGCGACCACCCCACTGACCAGTTCCCCAGTCCCAGCGACCACACCACCAGCCAGCTGCCCAGTGCCTGACGCAACACCACTGACCAGTTCCCCAGTCCCAGCGACCACACCACCAGCCAGCTGCCCAGTGCCTGACGCAACACCACTGACCAGTTCCCCAGTCCCGGCGACCACACCACCGGCCAACTGCGCGGTCCCGGCGACGAGGTGCCCAGCACCCGGGACCACACCACCAACCAGTTCCCCAGTCCCGGCGACCACACCACCAGCCAACTGCGCGGTCCCAGCGACCACCTGCCCTGCACCCGGGACCACACCACCAACCAAATCCCCAACGCCCGCGACCAGGCCGCCGAGGCCGCCTGCCGGGCTTCCGGGACCGCCCGCGACCGGGACGGTTCCCCCGCCGGGTAAGGCACCGCTCGCGAGCCCGCCAGTGCCCGCGAGGGTCTGCGCGGCCTCCGCCGTCACGCCATGGACCACCCCGGTCGCCGCGTCGACCAGGCCACCCAGAAGACCCGGACCGCCGCCGAAGGACTGGGGCCCGCCCGCGACCGCTCCCGGCTGCGCGTTCACCACGTCCCGAACGTTCGCCACGTCGACGCCCGAGCCGGGCGCGATCGCGCTCACCAAAGCGTCCTTGATGGCGGCGAGGTTGACCGCCGTCCCCTTGATCGCCGTGTCCACACCGAGCATCGCCGTGGGGTTGCCGGCGGCCGCGTCGGTGTTCTTGGCCAGCGTCACCAGCTGGCGGACGATCTCGGTCTTCGCCGCTCCCACCTGCTCAGCGGCGTGGTCGAGGCGGTCGGCCGCCGCCGTGCAGCCCGCGACGGTCGAGGTCAGGTGGCCGGTGTCCGGGGCGACGAAGGCCGACCAGTGGCCCGCCGCGGCGGTGGCGGCGTCGCCGTCGAAGGCCGTCAGCGTCGTGCGGGCCGCGGTGTCGGCCTCAGCGGTGACGGCACCGAGCTGGGTGGCGGCTTCCCGCCAGGCCTGCGCCGAGGCGCGCAGGGCGTCCTCGTCAGCCTCCGGCCAGGCGACGCCCGTGGCCGCGGCAACGGCGGCGAGTTCGGGGGGCAGCTCGATACCCATCAGCCCTGCGCCCCTAGCCGGTCGACGTTCTCTTGTTCGCCGTCGACATAGGCCGCGGCGTTGCCCGCGAACCGTTCGCCGACGTCGGCCAGCCGGGCGGGCAGGCCCTGCACGGCCGCGAGGGTCTGTTCGGCGGGGGTGGCGTGGACGTCGGCGAAGCCGCGGCCGATCTCGTCGGTACCCCAGCAGGCACCGATCGCGCCAAGCTGGTCGGCCAGGTCGCGGTGGATGGCCTCGACCCGCTCGGCGAGCCCGGTGAACTGGGCCGCGTCACGGGCGAGCTTGGCGGCGTCGACGCGGAGGGTCATGGCTTGCCCGTCTCAAGCCAGTGGACGTCCTCGAAGCTCTCGTCCTCGACCGGCACCGGGTCGATCTCGGCGGGGGTCAGATCCGCGGTGCCGCGCAGCAGCGCGGCCGGGTCGGTGCCCGACGGCAGGACCGGCGCGACGACCTCGCAGGCGATCCGGGCCGCGCGGTCGGCCGCTGCCCCGGTCGCCGCGACGATCACCTCGGCCAGTTCGTGCGGCCGGTAAGACCGGTAGGCGCCGTCGGCGACGGAGAGCGCGGTCAGCAGGCCCTGGGCCGACACGGTGGCCGTGACCAGGCCACACGGGCTGGTACTCGACTCGTTGATCGCCGCGAGGGCACGGTGGACCCCGGCGAGCTGATCACGGCCGCGGCGATAGTCGGCCAGCAGATCCTCGACCTGGGCTCGGTGGTCGGCCACGATGGCCACCTCCGCGGGTAGTCGGCACGGACGCGCGTTGGACGCCGCGGGATCGGGCTCGGTTCCCACCGGATCGGGTGAACCTAGAGCTGTGTCAGATCTTTCCGAACGAGCGCCCGATGCGGTCCACGCTCCTCGACCACCTCGAAGCCCGCGTCGAGGAACATCGTGAGCGTGCCGTGGTAGAGATCGCCGGAGCCCTTCTTCGCGCCTCCGGTGTCGACGGGATATCCCTCGATCAACCGGGCGCCGCGTTCACGGGCGTGGTCGACCGCGGCGGCGAGCAGCTCGCCGCCCAGGCCACGACGGCGGGCCGTTCGGTGGATGAAGAAGCAGGTCACCGCCCAGATCCCGGTCAGGTCCTCGGTCGGCGACACGGGCGCGGCGGCCTTCGTCCTGGCCAGCCGCGCGTAGTCCAGACGCGGTGCGACCGCGACCCAGCCCAGCGCGTCGGGGCCGTCGAGCGCGAGCAGGCCGACCGGGCGGCCCGAACACACCCGGGAGTGCAGCAGCTCGCGGTTGTCCTCGGCCGTGCGCCCGCGCGCCTCGGCGTTGGTCACCAGGAAGAACGTGCACCAGCAGCCCGACTGGGCACCGTTGGGGCCGAACAGCCGTTCCAGCGCGGGCCAGCGCTGTTCGGTCAGTTCGGCGATCTCCATCGGCTACCCGCGCAGCGCCCTGACCACGCGGGACGGGCTGGGGCGGCCGAGCCGCTCGGCCATCCACGTGCTGGCGTCGGCGAGTTTGTCCAGGTCGACGCCGGTCTCGATGCCCAGTCCGTCCAGCATCCAGACCAGGTCCTCCGTGGCCAGGTTGCCGGTCGCGGACTCGGCGTACGGGCAGCCGCCGAGGCCGCCCGCCGACGAGTCGACCGTGGTCACGCCGAGCCGGAGCGCGGCGAGGGTGTTCGACAGCGCCTGGCCGTAGGTGTCGTGGAAGTGCACGGCCACCGCCGGGACGTCGATCCCGGCCGCGCCGCACGCGCCGATGACGGCCTCGACCTGGCCGGGGGTGGCGACGCCGATGGTGTCGCCGAGGGAGAGCTGCGAGCAGCCCATGTCCATCAGCCGCTTGCTGACCGCGGCGACCTGAGTGGCCGCGACCGGGCCCTCCCACGGGTCGCCGAAGCACATCGAGACGTACGCGCGCACGTCGAGGCCCTCGGCGCGGGCGCGGGTGACGACCGGCTCGAACATCGAGTACTGCTCGTCGAGCGTGCGGTTGAGGTTCTTGTTCGCGAAGGTCTCCGTGGCGCTGCCGAAGATCGCGATGTCACGCACCCCGGCCGCCAGTGCCCGGTCGAGCCCGCGCTCGTTGGGCACGAGCACGGGGTAGCGCACGCCGTCGACCCGGTCGAGCTTGGCGAGCAGGTCCTCCGCGTCGGCCAGCTGCGGCACCCACTTGGGGTGCACGAAGCTGGTGGCCTCCAGCGTGGTCAGGCCCGCTTCCGCCATCCGGTCCAGGAACTCGATCTTGACGTCGACCGGGACGACGGTCTGCTCGTTCTGCAGCCCGTCCCGGGCACCGACCTCCCAGATCGTCACCCGGGCGGGAAGCCCCGCGCCGGGGGTGACGGCGGGCAGACCGACCTCACGAGCACCCATCGCTAGCGTCGACCGCCCTGGTCCGGGTACTGCTGGGTGGGCGGTGCGGGCTCGGTGCCCGGCCGGTGGAAGTCGTCGTGCGGGTTGTCGTTGACCTCGCGGTAGAGCAGGGTCTGGACCTTCTCCACGCCCGGGATGTCATCGAACATCAGCGGCTCCTGCGCGGAGGACTCCATGATCAGCGTGCCGCAGCCGACGATCCGGTCGATCAGGCCGTGCTCGAAGCGCACGCTGCTGATCCGCGACAGCGGGATGTCGATCCCGGTGCGGTTGATCACGCCGACGCGGTACATGACGCGGTCGGTGGTGACCACGAAGTGGGTCGTGCGCCAGCGCAGGAACGGCATGAAGAACAGCCACACGATCAGGATCAGCCCGACCGCGCCGATGATGATCCACGCGATCGTGGCCCACGACAGGTCCTGGGCGAGGATCGCGCCCCAGATGCCCAGGCCAAGGACGACGACCAAGACCAGGTAGGGCAGCAGCAACATCTTCCAGTGCGGGTGCTTGTGCAGCACGACGCGCTCGCCGTCGCTGAGCAGGTCGTCGGGGTATGCCACGGTGTTCCTCCCGATCATCGCTGATGACGCGGCTACCGTACCGGCGAGCCGGTCGCGCGTCCGCAGGACTCACCAAGTTGCAATCATGCGCTCCTCAGGTGGACCACGTCGCCCGCCGACACCGTCCGCGCCGCGCCCGCCGCGTCGACCACCAGCCTGCCGTCGCCGTCGATGTCGATGGCGGTGCCCTGGAAGTCGCGGTCCTCCGGCAGCTCGACCCGCACCCGCTGCCCGAGGGTCGAGCAGTTGGCCCGGTACTCGGCCAGCAGCCCGGACGTGGCCAGGTCGCCCTCGGCGCCGCGCCAGGAGCGTTCCGCCTCGTCAAAGGACCGCAGAAGCGCTAGGGCGAGCTCGGCCAGGTCGCCGGAACCGCCCTCCTCGGCGATCGACGTCGCCGCGATCCCGCCGGGCCCCGGCGGCACGGGCTCGGGCAGCGGACCGACGTTGAGGCCGATCCCGACCACCACGGCGCCGTCCTGGCCGACCTCGGCGAGCACGCCCGCGCACTTGGCCTGGGCCAGCCCGGCGAGCAGGTCGTTGGGCCACTTCAAGGTCGCCGTCACCCCCGCGTGCCGCGTGGCGCGAACCAGCGCGACCCCCGCGACCAGCGACAACGCGCCCAGTCTTGCCGCGGGCACGCCATCGGGCCGGAACAGGACGCTGAGGTAGAGCCCGGACCCCGGCGGCGAGACCCACGTCCGGGCCCGCCGACCACGTCCGGCCGTCTGCGCCTCGGCGATGAGCACCGTCCGGTCGGCCGCCCCGGCGGCGGCGAGCAGGTCGGCGTTGGTCGACCCGGTGGAAGACACCACGTCAAGCGCGGCGTAGGGGCCGTTGGGCGTGACCAAAGCCGCACGCAGGGCCTCGGCGTCGAGTGCTGCCATGCCGATCAGCGTAGATCCGTTCGCCGCGGAAGGCCGCCCGGACTCACTCTGGCGCGTAGATCTGGTCTAGATCGATCAGCAGGATCCGTTCATCGGCGGCAGCCGCGGCACGGAGTTCGTCGGTGAACCCGACACCGCTGTAGCAGGCCAACCTGGTCGAAGACGTGTCCCAGCCTTTGGCGGCGAGCAGGTCGCGCGCCCTGGTCAAGCGAGCGATGTGCCCGACCCCCATCGTCTCGCCCCACTTCACCTCGCCGAGCGAGAGCACCCCCCTTGGTCCATCGCCTGGCGGCGCCAGCACCACGACGTCGATCTCGATCTGGGTGCGGTTGCCAGGATCGTTGACCACGCCCGCGCCGACCTCGGAGGGAGACCCGCCGAAGAAGTCCTCATCGACGTCCGCGGCGAACTCCCGGCAAAGCTGTTCGAAGTGCGGCCCGACTACCTTCGACGTGAAGGTTCGGCGCGAGTCCGCCCACACCCGCTCGGCCCGCCGCCGCTCCAATTCCGACCAGCGCTTGCGCATGATCGCCTCATAGAAGGTGATCAGCGGTTCGGCGATTCGGTACCGATAGCGGTTCGACCGAAACAGATCTGGTTCGCGCGCGACCAGCCCGCAGTCCTCGAGAACCGCGAGCGGATGAGCCAATTGATCAGCTTTCCGACCGATGTAGCCCGCGATCTGGCCATTCGCGGTGTTTCCTGCCGCGATAGCCGCCAGGACGGCGTGATAGAGCGCGGGGTCGCGGATATCGGATTCCTCGGCCAAGAGATACCGCGCCTCACGAAATAGCGGCATCCGCGGGCTGAGCACAGTTCTGACGACCCACGAGTCGAAGTCGTCGAGATCTCGCGGAGCGTCCTCGTCCACGAAGTCGCCGCGATACGCCGGAGTGCCACCGACGACCGCGTGCAGCTGAACGGCGAGCCGTGGATCGCGGATTCCCCAGAAACGGCTCGCGGACCGGTAGCCGAACGGCTGGACGACCAGCTCCAACGCGGCCCGGCCGCGAAGTGGCGCCTGCCCGGAGAGGAGTTTCCCCATGACCGACATCGCGGATCCACAGAGCAGGAGCCGGGCCGTGCTCTCCTGACCGGACCCGCCCGGCCCCAGTTCACGCTGGATGATCGATGGCAGTCCGGGTGACACCTTCGAGAGGAACGGGAACTCGTCGATGACGACAGGGACAGGACGGTCGCGTACGGCGGAGAACATGGCCGTGATCGCGTCGCCCCAGTCCCGGAACGGTTCAGGCACGACCCCCGTGAACGCGGCCACGGCCGACCCGAACATGCGCAGCGACTCCGACTCGGACCCCTCGGTCGCGGCGAAGTAGATGCCACCGGCCTGCTCGGCGAGAGCTTCGAGCAGGAAGCTCTTTCCCTGCCTGCGACGTCCACTGACGATGCCGAGGGTCGCCGCGGATCGACCGCCGACCGCGAACCTCGCCAGCCCCTCCCACTCCCAGTCCCGGTCGAAGACCGCACTCGGTTTCGTATACATCGCACCCTTACTGAGTCGTAGTTCAGTGAACTATACTTCAGCGAACTGACTCTGGCGCGTAGATCTGGTCGAGATCGATCAGCAGGATCCGCTCATCGACAGCGGCGGCGGCACGGAGTTCGTCGGTGAACCCGACACCGCTGTAGCAGGCCAACCTGGTCGACGAGGTGTCCCAGCCTTTGGCGGCGAGCAGGTCACGAGCCCTGGTCAAGCGAGCGATGTGCCCGACCCCCATCGCCTCGCCCCACTTCACCTCGCCCAGCGAGAGCAGACAACGTGGCCCGCGATCGGAACCCGCTTTCACCACGACGTCGACTTCGATCTGTGTTCGGCTCACGGGGTCGCTGACCACACCGGCGCCCACCTCCGCGGGCCGACCCGCGAACAGCGTCTCGTCGGCACCCGCGGCGAACTCCCGACAGAGTGCCTCGAAGTGCGGGCCCACCACCTTCGAGAGGTAGGTCTGGCGGGAGTCGGCCCAGACCGAATCCGCCCGCGCCATTTCCAGATCGCTCCAGCGATCCCGCATGATCGCCTCGTAGAACGCGATCAAGGGTTCCGCGATCCGGTACAGCGACCGATTCCCGCGAATCATGTCCGCGTCCCGGACCACAAGGCCGCAGTCCTCGAGGACGTTGAGCGGGTGGGTTATCTGGTCGGATTTTCGGCCGACATAGGTCGCGATCTTGCCATTGGTCGACTTTCCGGACGCGATAGCCGCGAGGATCGTATGATAAAGCGCGGGGTCTCGAATATCTGTCTCCTCGGCGAGGAGATACCGGGCTTCACGGAACAGCGGTGAGCGCGGGTTGAGAACAGTCCGAGCCACCCAGGAGTCGAAGTCGGCGAGGTCGGCTGGGACATCACCGCCACTGAACTCGTGCCGGTAGGCCGGAGTTCCGCCGACGATCGCGTGGACCATGACCGCGAGCCGCGGATCGGTGAGCCCCCAGAACTTCGCCGAGCCGCGATAGCTGAACGGCTTGACGACCATCTCCAGGCTGGCCCTGCCACGCAGCGGCGCCTGCCCGGACAGCAGCTTCCCCATCGCCGACATGGCCGATCCACAGAGCAGCAGACGAACCCCGCTGCCGAAACCGCTGCCACCCGGACCGAGTTCGCGCTGGATGATGGATGGCAGGCTTGGTGAGGCCCTTGCCAGGAATGGGAATTCATCGATCACGACCGTCGTCGGATTGTCCCCGATGCCGGTGAAGAGTCCGGCGATCGCCTCGTTCCAGTCGTCGAAGGCGGGCAGCCGGGTGCGGATGTGCGGATCCAGCGCCCTCGCGAAGCCGCGGAGCGACTCGGCCTCGGTGGCCTCCGTCGCGGCGAAGTACAGGCCGCCCACCTGCTCGGCCAAGGACTGCAGCAGGAAGCTCTTGCCTTGCCTTCGCCTGCCGCTGATCACGCCGAGCGTGGCCCGGGGGCGGGCACCCACCGTTAGCCCTCCGGAGATGAATGACGTGATGGCCTGCCACTCATCGTCCCGATCAAAGATCCAGTCCGGCTTCTCCACCATGGCCACAGCTTACAGAAACATACTTCTCGTAACTACGCTTCCGCATTGGTTGCCATGTGAACTACCGTTAAGTACGTCGGGTGATGTCGGCTACGCGACGCCCGCTGAACAGCCCAGGATCGCTAGGCTGCCGCGTCATGAGCAGCGCGACTGAGCCGATCGGCACCCCGCCAGTGGACGAGCCCGACATCCACACCACCGCGGGCAAGCTGGCCGACCTCTACCGCCGCAATGACGAGGCGGTGCACGCGGGGTCGGCCCGGGCGGTGGAGAAGCAGCACGCCAAGGGGAAGATGACCGCCCGCGAGCGCATCGACATGCTGCTCGACGCGGGCTCGTTCATCGAGCTCGACGAACTGGCCCGGCACCGGTCCACCAACTTCGGGCTGGAGAAGAACCGCCCCTACGGCGACGGCGTGGTGACCGGCTACGGCACCGTCGACGGCCGCCCGGTGTGCGTGTTCTCCCAGGACGTGACCGTCTTCGGCGGCTCGCTCGGGCAGGTTTACGGCGAGAAGATCGTCAAGGTCATGGACCTCGCGATCAAGACCGGCCGCCCGATCATCGGCATCAACGAGGGCGGCGGCGCGCGCATCCAGGAGGGTGTCGTCTCGCTCGGCCTCTACGGCGAGATCTTCACCCGCAACGTGCGCGCGTCCGGCGTGGTCCCGCAGATCTCGCTGATCATGGGCGCCAACGCGGGCGGGCACGTGTACTCCCCTGCACTGACCGACTTCATCGTGATGGTCGACCAGACCTCGCAGATGTTCATCACCGGCCCGGACGTGGTCAAGACCGTCACCGGCGAAGAGGTGACGCTGGAGGAACTCGGCGGCGCGCGCACGCACAACACCAAGTCCGGTGTCGCGCACTACATGGGCGCCGACGAGCAGGACGCGATCTCCTACGTCAAGGAGCTGCTGTCCTTCCTGCCGTCGAACAACCTGTCCGAGGCCCCGGTGTTCCCCGGGTTCGCCGAGGACGGCGCGGTCACCGACAGCCTGACCGACACCGACCGCGAACTCGACACGCTGATCCCGGACTCGGCCAACCAGCCCTACGACATGCACGAGGTGATCAACCGGGTCATCGACGATGGCGAGTTCCTCGAGGTGCACCCGCTGTTCGCGCCGAACATCATCGTCGGGTTCGGGCGGGTCGAGGGCCAGAGCGTCGGCATCGTGGCCAACCAGCCGACGCAGTTCGCGGGCTGCCTGGACATCGACGCCTCCGAGAAGGCCGCGCGGTTCGTGCGCACCTGCGACGCGTTCAACATCCCGGTGCTGACCTTCGTCGACGTCCCCGGCTTCCTGCCCGGCACCGACCAGGAGTGGACCGGCATCATCCGCCGCGGCGCGAAACTGATCTACGCCTACGCCGAGGCCACCGTCCCCAAGATCACGGTCATCACCCGCAAGGCCTACGGCGGCGCCTACGACGTCATGGGCTCCAAGCACCTCGGCGCCGACATGAACCTCGCCTGGCCCACCGCCCAGATCGCCGTCATGGGCGCCTCCGGCGCGTCGAACATCCTGCACCGCAAGACCCTCAAGAATGCTCTGGACGCGGGCGAGGACGTCGACGCACTGCGCGCGAAGCTCGACCGTGAGTACGAGGACACCCTGCTCAACCCGTATGTCGCGGCGGAACGCGGCTACGTCGACTCGGTGATTCCGCCTTCTTACACACGGGGCTATGTCGCCAGGTCGTTGCGGATGCTGCGCGACAAGCGGGAGACTTTGCCTCCCAAGAAGCACGGCAACATCCCGCTGTAAGCCTCAGGAGCCCCAGTGACCGACACCCCCATGCTCCGCGTCGTCCGAGGCACCCCGGACGACGTCGAGCTGGCAGCCCTGACAGCGGTCGTAGCGGCAGCGGCAAACGCGACGACCGACGAGACCGCCGCCGACAACTCAGCATGGTCGTCCCGGACCTCGGCCGTCCGCCGCCAACTCGACCACGGCCCCGGCGCCTGGCGCGCTTCAGCCCTGCCGCACTAAACACACGGCCGCACCAAGCCCCGATCCACCACCAATCGCACAGGCCCGCACTAACGGCACCCACAGCCCGAAACGCCGATGCGCAGCGAGCCTTACAAGACCGGCTCCAACAGGTATGGCCGAGCCTCGGGCGCAGCAGACCGAGTCGCGTCAGCGGCCTCGTCATCAGGCAGAGTCTGAGAATCACGCTCAGCCTCGACCCGAGTCAGATAAACCTCAATCTCCTGCCGAACCTGCTCCTCAGACCACCCCAGCACAGACCCCATCAACGCGGCGACCTGCTCAGCACAATCAACCCCCCGATGCGGATACTCAATAGAGATCCGAGTCCGCCGAGCAAGCGTGTCCTCAAGATGCAACGCACCCTCACAAGCCGCCGCATAAACGATCTCGACCTGCAAATAATCCGGCGCCGTATCGACCGGCTTCAACAGATCAGGCCGCTCAGCCGCCAACTCCAGCACGTCATGGATCAACGCCCCATACCGGTCAAGCAGATGCCGAACCCGATACGGATGCAACCCGTGCCGCGCCGCCAGCAAATCCGCCTGATTCACCAACGCGTGATACCCGTCAGCACCCAGCAACGGCACCCGATCGGTGATCGAAGGCTGCAACCGCCCCGGCAGATCCACCGCCGCCGCGTCCACCGCGTCAGCCGCCATCACCCGGTACGTCGTGTATTTCCCGCCCGCGATCGCGACCAGTCCAGGCGCGACCCGAGCCACCGCGTGCTCGCGCGACAGCTTTGAACTCTCCTCGCTCTCGCCCGCGAGCAGCGGCCGCAGCCCCGCGTAGACGCCCTCGATGTCATCGTGCGTCAGCGGCGTTGCCAGCACCGTGTTGACGTGGTCGAGGATGTAGTCGATGTCGGCCTTGGTCGCGGCCGGGTGCGCCAGGTCGAGGTTCCAGTCGGTGTCGGTCGTGCCGACGATCCAGTGGTTGCGCCACGGGATCACGAACAGCACGGACTTCTCCGTGCGCAGGATCAGTCCGGACTCGGACACGATCCGGTCCCGCGGCACCACGATGTGCACGCCCTTGCTGGCCCGCACCCGGAACCGCCCGCGGCTGCCCGACACCCGCTGCAGCTCGTCGGTCCACACCCCCGTGCAGTTGATCACCGCGCCCGCCCGGATGTCGGTCTCGCGCCCGTCCTCGACGTCGCGGACCCGTACCCCTGCGACCCGGTCCGCCTCCCGGAGGAACGCGATGACCTGCGTCGACGTGCGGACGACGGCGCCGTAGTGGGCGGCCGTGCGCGCGACGGTCATGGTGTGGCGGGCGTCGTCGGCCTGTGCGTCGAAGTAGCGGATGCCGCCGATCAGCGCGTTGCGACGCAGCGCGGGGACCATTCGGAGGGCACCCGCGCGGGTGAGGTGCTTCTGGCCGGGCACCGAGCGGGAGCCGCCCATCGTGTCGTAGAGGAACAGGCCCGCCGCGGTGTAGGGCCGCTCCCAGATCCGCCTCGTCAGCGGGTAGAGGAAGCTGACCGGCTTGACCAGGTGCGGGGCCAGCAGGGTGAGCATCAGCTCGCGCTCCCGCAGGGCCTCGCGGACCAGTCCGAACTCCAGCTGTTCGAGGTAGCGCAGGCCGCCGTGGAAGAGCTTGCTCGACCGGCTCGACGTGCCGGACGCGAGGTCACGGGCCTCTACGAGCGCGACCTTGAGCCCGCGTGTCGCCGCGTCGAGTGCCGCGCCCGCGCCGACCACACCACCACCGATGATCACCACGTCGAAGGTGTCCGAACCCAGGCGGGCCCAGGCGTTCTCGCGGGCGGCGGGGTCCAGCCTGCCGCCGATCGGGTCCGAAGTGGATCGTGGGGGCTTGCGTGCTGCCACCGTCGCCTCCCTGCTCGTCGCTGCGTTTCCGACGCTACCGCGTGCGGACCGGTCAGGCATTGGCCTGATGGACAGCCGACGGGCCCGGAGGTAGCGTCGGACGTCACTCAGGGCAGGCAGCTCAGCCGCCCGTGCCAGGCCGCCCGGCTGCCTGCCCCTCCGCCGTTCACGAGCGCGAGGGAGACCAGTGGTGGACCTGAATTTCGGCGAGATAGTCCTGTGGGAACTGATGGGCACCGCGGCGCTGACGCTGCTGGGCTGTGGTGTCGTCGCGAACGCCGTACTGAAGAAGTCGCTCGGCTACCAAGGCGGCTGGCTGCTGATCAACGTGGGCTGGGGTTTCGCCGTCTTCATCAGCGCCAGCATCGCCGCGCCGAGTGGGGCGCACCTGAATCCGGCCGTCACACTCGGCCTGGCCTCGGCCGACAAGCTCGACTGGGGCAAGGTCCCCGCCTACCTCGTCGGGGAGATGTTGGGCGCGTTCATCGGCGCTGTGCTGTGCTGGGTGACATACAAGCTGCAATTCGACACCCACGACGAGCCCGCGAACACGCGGGGAATCTTCGCCACCGGACCGACCGTGCCCAACTACGCGTGGAACCTCGCGACCGAGATCATCGGTACCTTCGTGCTGGTGTTCTGGATCCTGACGAGCCCAGGTGTCACCCAGTCCGCGGGCGCGCTGCCGCAGTTCGGCAACGCCGCGCTCGGCTACGCCGCGGTGGCGTTCGTGGTGATCGGGATCGGCAACTCCCTCGGTGGCCCGACCGGGTACGCCATCAACCCCGCCCGCGACCTCGGCCCCCGCATCGCTTACGCGGTGCTGCCGATCAAGGGCAAGGGCGGGGCCGACTGGAACTACTCCTGGGTCCCCGTGGTCGGCCCGCTCGTCGGCGCCGTGCTCGCGGGCCTGCTCTCCCAGATCCTCCCGTCCTGACTGAGAGGCGAACGAACCGATGACGAAGTACGTGGCCGCGGTCGACCAGGGCACCACCTCCACCCGCTGCATGATCTTCAGCCACGCGGGCCAGGTGGTCGCGGTCGACCAGCGCGAGCACAAGCAGATCTTCCCGAAGGCCGGGTGGGTCGAGCACGACCCGGAGGAGGTCTGGGAGAACACCCGCGCGGTCGCCGCGGGCGCGCTGGCCAAGGCGGACCTGCACGTGGCCGACATCGCGGCGGTCGGGATCACCAACCAGCGTGAGACCGCGGTCGTCTGGGACCGCAAGACGGGCAAGCCGGTCTACAACGCCATCGTCTGGCAGGACACCCGGACCGACCGGATCGCCACCGAACTGGGCAACCTGGGCGACGGCCAGGAGCGCTACCGGGCCAAGACCGGCCTGCCGCTGGCGACCTACTTCTCCGGACCCAAGATCCGCTGGATCCTCGACAACGTCGATGGCGCGCGGGCGAAGGCCGAGGCGGGCGACCTGCTGTTCGGCAACATGGACACGTGGGTGCTGTGGAACATGACCGGCGGCCCCGACGGCGGCGTCCACGCCACCGACCCGACCAACGCCTCCCGCACGCTGCTGATGGACCTGTCGACGCTGTCATGGGACGCGGACATCGCCGGTGAGATGGGCGTGCCGCTGGCGATGCTGCCGGAGATCCGCTCATCGTCGGAGGAGTACGGCAAGGTCCGCGAGCGCGGCGCGCTGGCGGGCGTACCGATCTCGGGCATCCTCGGCGACCAGCAGGCGGCGACGTTCGGCCAGGCCTGCCTGTCGCCAGGCGAGGCCAAGAACACCTACGGCACCGGCAACTTCGTGCTCCTCAACACCGGCAACGACCAGGTGATGAGCCAGAACGGCCTGCTGACGACGGTCTGCTACAAGATCGGCGCTGAGGACCCGGTGTACGCGCTGGAGGGCTCGATCGCGGTCACCGGATCGCTGGTCCAGTGGATCAGGGACAACCTGGGCATGATCAGCTCGGCCGCGGAGATCGAGGAACACGCCCGCTCGGTCGAGGACAACGGCGGCTGCTACTTCGTCCCCGCGTTCTCCGGCCTGTTCGCGCCCTACTGGCGCTCGGACGCGCGCGGGGCGATCGTCGGGCTGACCCGGTTCGTCAACAAGGGCCACCTGGCGCGCGCGGTCCTGGAGGCCACGGCGTTCCAGACCCGCGAGGTGATCGACGCGATGAACGCCGACTCCGGGGTGCCGCTGACGGCGCTGAAGGTCGACGGCGGCATGGTCGGCAACGAGCTGCTGATGCAGTTCCAGGCCGACATCCTCAACGTCCCGGTGATCCGGCCGGTGGTCGCCGAGACCACGGCACTCGGCGCGGCCTACGCGGCCGGGCTGGCGGTCGGGTTCTGGGAGGGCGAGGACGACATCCGCACGAACTGGGCCAAGGACAAGGAGTGGACCCCCGCGATGGACGACTCCGCGCGGGAGAAGACCTACGCGCAGTGGAAGAAGGCCGTCACCCGCACGTTCGACTGGGTAAGTAACTGACCTTCTTCTAGCTAGGACTCAGGCGCCCAGGTCGGCTCGATGTCGACCTGGGCGCGCTGGTACTTCGCCTCCGGAGATCGAACGAGGATCCGGCGGATGACCTGCGACAGGAGTTCATTGCGGCGCTGGATTGACAGCGTGTCCCATTCGTCGATCAAGCCGCGCACAGTCTCGATAGGGCGAACCGGAGCCTGCCTCGCGAGGTGGACGGCTACCGCGTGACGTTCCTCGAGCTTGGCACGCTCGGCGAGCAAGTCGGCCAGCGTGTCCCGGTAGACAGCGTCCGGGATCAGCTCCTTCCCGAGTTGGCGGGTTAGATTGGCCATCTCGCGAGAGAGCGCCGTGAGTTCGCGGGCGATGACCTCCGCATCCACACGAGACCGCAGCTGCGACGCCTCGACCGCCTCGCTCCGAGCCGCGGCTTCGCTGATGTCGGCCGCGGCCTCCCCCTCCAGCCAGGCCTTGACCACCGAGGTGAGCCGCCGCTCGGAGATGCTCGCCATCCGCCCGATGCCCATTCCGGCATACCGGCTGCAAACGAACTGCGCGTACACCTCACCTTTCGGCCCTCTCTTGCTGCCGGTTTTTCGCCACATGGCGTAGCCGCAGCCCTCGTCCCCGCACCGCACCAGGCCAGCGAGGTTGTGCGCCGGTCCAATGGTTCGGGAGGCAACCTTCCGCCTGGCAATCCGCGCCGCGCGGTAAGCGTCCCAGGTGTCGGTCGAGATGATCGACTCGTGGGCACCTGACTCCCAGGTCCGGTCCCGGAAGGGGAGGTACACCTTCTGGCCGTCCCGCACCGGCACGCGATGCAGCAAGCCGGCCGCGAACCCACCGTCGAGCTGGTCAGCGACGGTCTTCTCCGACCAGGGAACTCCGCCGGCAGTGGTGACGCCCCGCCGGTTCAGGTTCCGCGCGATCGACGGCCTGCCCGCGCCGTCGATGTACGCCTGGTACATCCAGGCGACGACCTCCGCTTCGGCCGAGTTGATCTCGTAGCGCTCCCCACTGCCCGTCTCGCGAACGTGGTCATAGCCGAAGCGCCGACCGCCGGTCGCGGGCAGGCCGCGGGCCCGGCGTACGTCGTGCGTTTCGCGCCACGACTCACCTATTCGGTCAGATTCAAACTCGGCGACGTCGACAAGCATGTTCCGGGAGAACCTGCCTGATGCGGTCGTGACGTCAACGGCTTCGGTGGCCGACTCAATGCTGCCGCCCAGCTTCTCGACTCGCTCCTCGGCGACCGCCCAGTGAAGTTTGCGGCGCGAGAGTCGAGACCATTTCCAGAGCAGGATGACGTCCGCTTCACCCTGCTCGACCATACGCATGGCTTCGACGACGCCCTTGCGCTTGTGCCAAATCCGGCCTGTCTGTTGCTCCCAGATCTCAGCGACAAGGACGATTCCATGCCGGGCCGCATAGTCCTTGATCGCGGTCCGCTGGATAACGTCGGATATCGTCTCTTCACGCTTAGTCGACTGGCGCAGATAAGCGACACCTCGACGAGGTGTATCAGTCACTGCTCTCAGCATCCGCGCGCGTGCAAGCGCGGTCATGGAGCCTCCCAGGCTATTCGACCGGGGTCAGCACCCCAAGTCCAGTGTTGGTGCGTGTGCGTGATCCGCCGAGTCGCGCCAAGGTGGCCTCAGCAACCGCAGCCTCTCGCTGCTGTTCAGAAGCGTTGGCAGCGAGCCTTGCGCGATCAGCCGCTGTCTCGTCGGACGCGTCGATGCGGGCGAGGATGACCTCGGTGCACCGGATGGCAATCGCGACAATCCATAGCGTGGCGGCCACGATTCGCAATGTGTCGAAGACGTCGGGACTCATGATCCGCTCACCGGCCACGAAGTACATCAGGACCACGACCGTGGTGATCGACGCGGCGATGATGGCCCGGAAAAGCGCCTTCGACATAGGTAAGGTTCTCCTTACGAGGATTGCTTGATCCACCCAGACTCGCATCACCCCTATCTCCACACCCCTGTTAAACGTTACAGGCGATTTTCGGCGAGTTCCTAGGCCGTTTTTGAATCATTTTCGCGATCCTCGCCGGACATGCGTGCGCGCACTGCTCGGGCTAGCGCTTCGGCATAGACCTCTTCGCCATACACACGCCGTACAGCCTGCAGCATTTCGTATGCACGCTCGGCATCGACGGTCGTGACGTCCTCGACAGGTGGTTGTTCCGCCGCAACCAACGCGGACGGCTGCCCACCCCGCAGCACGTCATCGACGCTGCCGTCGCGCCACTTCAATGCGCGTTCCAGAGCTCGACGGTTAGGCCCTTTGGGACGGGCGCTACCACCCTCGATCTTCTGCACGGTGGCAAGTGAGACATCCATCAGGTTGGCCAGGTCAAGCTGACGCAAACCAAGCTGGCCGCGCCGCGCCTTCACCACGTCGCCCAGGGTTCGCCAGGCGAGTGGGTCCTCTTCCGGAGCACTCATGCGTCCCATGATGAGGCGTACATAGGCGTACGTCTAGACGTACAACCAGTCGGGTTTCTCCTGTTCGACACATCGTTTTTCCGGTTCTACGCGTTACTACGTACGTTTGCCGTACTAGCGATGCGTCATCTGGTTGACAAATACGTCTGCCTACGCCTTAGATCTACGTATGGCACTCCGCATCAACGGACCGGCCCTGCGGACCATCCGCGAGCGCACCGGCCTCACCACCACCGACCTGGTCACCCACTTGGAGAACGACCACAACATCAAGGTCGGCATCCGACACATCAGCAACCTGGAACGCGGCGCGATCGGCGCATCGCCGGGCCTGCTCAAGGCCATCGCTGCCGTTCTCAAGATCCAGCAGAGCGCGATCCTTGCTGACCCGCAGGCCGAGCGGATCTCCGCATGACGACGGTCACCCGCGAGCAGGCCATCACCGCCGCTGGCCGGATCCTCGCCTTGGCCCGCGCTGAGCGTGACTCGCTGCCCCCGCGCCTTGCCGCCGAGGCCGCGCACTACGCCGGTGGCCCCTCCGTCGACGAGATCGAGCGGCAGATCCGCGAGATGCGCGGACTCCCCACCGCCGACGCCGCGTAACCCAACCCCGCAAGAAAAGCGGGCCGCCCGACGCAACCGGACGGCCCTGACCACGGAGAAAGGACCTCTCCATGCTCAAACGACACCTTAGGGCAGCGATGACGCCACGCAGGTACATGTCCGCGCACCAGTGCTCGATGTGCCAGGGCACCGGCACGGTCTCGGCTGGCGGTCGCGCCGAGAAGACGTGCCCGAACTGCAGCGGGGCCGGTGAGGTCGGATGATCAGCACCCTTCGCCGCTCCCGCCGCGCTCAGCGTCGGCACTCGGTCGACCAGGCCCTCGCCCACGCCATCGCCGCCCAGAACGCCTGCGCCACCCAGCCCGACGACGACGAGATCGAGTGGCTGCGCGCCCAGAGCCGCTACGCCGCCGCCGCCGAACACCTCGCCGACTCCCTCAAGATCTACGCCGACACCCACCGCGAGGGCTCCCGCATCGCGATGCTC
>Ga0247823_10001759_pt1 | contig 17891 bp, 16 predicted proteins | sample 13C_PalmiticAcid_2_FD_192426 | JGI IMG/M metagenome (GOLD analysis project Ga0247823, IMG submission 192426) | Soil microbial communities from agricultural site in Penn Yan, New York, United States - 13C_PalmiticAcid_Day30 | ecosystem: Environmental > Terrestrial > Soil > Agricultural land... | reverse complement strand
GGCGCCGGCATGGCGCAGCGTCAGCAGCGACTTGCGGCCGATATCGAGGGTGATGTGTTCAGCGCCGGAGGCCAGCAGTGTCGGCACGAGGCGGCCGCCGGCCGAGACCACGATGGCGCGATGGCCGGCGCGCACCAGCGCATCGGCGATCTCGAGGGTGGAGCGTTCGACGCCGCCGGATTCCAGCGCCGGCAGCAACTGGACGACGGTCAGGCGGCGCATCGACGACCGGGCGCGCGCGTGGCCCGCATCCGCCTGTCAGTCGGCCAGGACGAAATGCGAACCGCAGTACGGGCACTGCACGTCGCCACCCGGCGCGTCCTCGATGGGCAGGTAGACGCGCGGGTGCGAATTCCACAGCGCCATCGACGGCAGCGGGCAGCTCAGCGGCAGGTCCGCGCGGCTCACGGTGTAGCGCTTCTCGGCGTTGGCGGGCGCGGTGGCGGTCTGGCTCATGGCGGTGGACGGTGCGAAACAGGGGCGGCCAGTCTACCAGCCGCTCCGGGACGTCCCAAGGCGCGGGGCCGCAAACGAAGAACGCCGCCCTGGACGGGGCGGCGTTCCGGGACGCATCGGCCGGAAGGACGGCCGAAAGGCGCTTACTTCTTCGCGTCGGCCGTCGCTTCGGTGGTGATCTTCAGCGTCACGTCGTCGCTCACCATCGGCGCGTACGCGCCCACGCCGAAATCGCTGCGCTTGACGGTGGCGGTGGCGTCGAAGCCGATCGCCGGCACCTTCTTCATCGGGTGCTCGCCGGCCTTGTTCAGGGTCACATCCAGCACGACGGACTTGGTGATGCCCTTGATGGTCAGGTCGCCGGTGACCTTCAGCTTGCCTTCGCCCGCGGCCTCGACCTTGGTGCTCTTGAAGGTGGCGGTGGGGTACTTGGCGGCATCGAACCACTTGTCGCTGGTCAGATGGTCGTAGAACTGGTCGGCCAGCGCGCTCAGGCCGGTCAGCGGCAGGGTGACCTGCACGCTCGAGGCGGACACCTTGTCGGCGTCATAGACCAGGGTGCCGTCGGCCTGGCCGAAGTTGGCGCTCGGGTTGGAAAAGCCGAAGTGGTTCCAGCTGGCCAGCACATTGGTGTGGCCGGGATCGAGCTTGTAGGTCACCGGCGCGGCGAAGGCGGAACCGGCGAAGGCGAACAGGGCGGCGACGAGCAAGGTCTTGCGCATGGGAAATCTCCAGGTGGTGGGGTCAGAGGATGCGTGCGGCTTCGTCGAAGCCCAGGCGCGGGGAACGCGGGAAAAGGCTGGCGGGGTCGCCATGGCCCAGATTGACCAGGATGTCGGACTTGATCGCGGTGCCGGCGAAGAACGCGTCGTCGACCTTGGCGCTGTTGAAGCCGGTCATCGGCCCCGCGTCCAGGCCGAGCGCACGCGCGGCGAGGATCAGGTAGCCCGCCTGCAGGCTGGCGTTGCGCAGCGCAGGCTTGCCGCGGTTCTCGCGCGGGCCGTCGAACCAGGCCTTGGCGTCGGTATGCGGGAACAGGAACGGCAGCTTCTCGTGGAAGTCTTCATCGCGGCCGATGATCACGGTGACCGGCGCCGCCATCGTCTTGGCGTAGTTGCCCTCGTCCAGCGCCGGACCCAGCTTGGCCTTGGCCTCGGCGGACTTCACGAACACGAAGCGGGCCGGGGTGGTGTTGGCCTGGGTGGGGCCGAACTTCAGCAGGTCGTACAGCTGGCGCAGCGTCGCGTCGCTGACCTCGCCACCGAAGGCGTTGTAGGTGCGGGCGGTGCGGAACAGCTGGTCCAGCGAAGCGGCGTCGAGGGCTTGGGGCATGGGAAACCTGCGGCAGAAGAGGACGGAGCCCGATGTCCCGGGCCAGCGAATGCGGGGGCAGTGTAGAGTGTCCTGACTATGGCAACATCCAGCCGTCCCGGAACGGATTGTTTTAACCAGTGGAACGGAAAAGCCCCGTGACGGCCGATTCGACCCGCCTCTGCACGCTCACCGACGGCCATGCCGGCAACGTGCGCCAGGCGCAGGCGCTGGCACGCGCGCTGGGTCAGGCCGCACAGGACATCGTGCTGGCCCCGCACGCGCCCTGGCGCTGGCTGGCACCGAGAAAACTGCCCGGCAGCGCGCAGGCCTTCGGCCCCGCGTTCCGCGCCGCATGGGACGCGCCGCCCGCGCTGGCCATCGGCTGCGGTCGCCAGGCCGCGCTGGCGACGCGCCTGCTTCGCGAGCGCGGCAGCCGCGTGATCCAGATCCTCGACCCGCGCATCGATCCCTCGCATTGGGACCTCGTCATCGCGCCCGAGCACGACGGACTCACCGGCCCAAACGTACTCACCCTGCTCGGCAGCCTGAATCCGGTGGACGAGGCGTGGCTGACCGATGCGCGCGCGGCGTTCCCGGCGTTTGCCGCCCTGCCTTCACCGCGCACGGCGACGCTGGTCGGTGGCGGCAGTGCGCACTACGCCTTCGACATCGCCGCGTTCGAGCGCCTCGCCGCCCGTCTCGATGAGGCCGCGACGGATGGAAGCCTGCTGGTGACGACCTCGCGCCGCACGCCGGCCGACGTCGTCGCCGCGCTTCGCCAACGTTTCGCATCGCGCGCCGATACCGTGCTCTGGTGCGATCCGTCCGACGGCCCCAATCCCTATGCCGGCCTGCTGGCCTGGGCCGACCGCATCGTCTGCACACCGGATTCGGTCAACATGCTGTCCGAAGCCTGCGCCACCGCGGCACCGGTGCAGGTGTTCGAACCGGAGCGCGTAGGCGGGCGCCCGCGTCGCTTCCTGGACGCCTTGCAGCAGCGTGGACGCATCCGCGCCTTGAACGGCGCGATCACACCGTTCGCCGTCGAACCGCTGCGCGAAACCGCGCGCATCGCAGCGGACGTGCGCGCACGACTGATGCGCTGACGCCTCAGGCCGTCGCGTCGAAATCCAGGCCATGCGCGGACGTCGTCCGCATCACGAGCGCACGCGCGGCGGCCAGCGCAGCGTTCTCCACCAGCAGGCGTGGACGCCGGTCCAGCGTGCAGGCCAGCCCCTCGGCCACGAAGGTCGCGTGCACGGCATCCAGCGCGGCCGCCTGCTCCGGCGGCAGCACCCCGGCTTCCGCGAGCGCGACCAGCAGGCCCGGCGTATCGCGCGGGCGCTGCAGGCCGGGGCGACGGCCGGCATCGCGCAGCACCAGGTACTGCAGCAGGAACTCGAGGTCGACCAGGCCACCGGCGCCCTGTTTGAGATCGAAGCGCGCGGAATCGCTGCGGTCGAGTTCCGCGCGCATGCGCGCGCGCATCTTCACCACCTCGGCGCGCAGGCTGTCCGCATCGCGCGTCGCCGCCAGCGTGGTGCTGCGGATCGCTTCGAACGCATCGCGCAGCGACAGGTCGCCCGCCATCGCGCGTGCGCGTACCAGCGCCTGGTGCTCCCAGGTCCATGCACGGTTGCGCTGGTACTCGGTGAAGCTCGCCAACGACGACACCAGCAGTCCTTTCGCGCCGTCGGGGCGCAGGCGCACATCGACGTCGTACAACCGGCCCGCCGCGGTGACCGCGCCCAGCAGGGCGACGATCTTCTGCGCCAACCGCGCATACCAGCGCCCGGCTTCGAGCGCACGCGTTCCGTTCGACTCCGCACCGGCCGGCGCATCGAACAGGAACACCAGGTCCAGATCGGAACCGAAACCCAGCTCCTCACCGCCCAGGCTGCCGTAGCCCACGATGGCGAAGCGCCCGTCCGGCACGGTGCCGTGCGCGGCGGCGACATCGCGCGTCGCCACCTGCAGGACGACGCGCACGACTTCATCGGCTAGCCACGCCAGCTGACGCACGCTGTCGCGCGCCGCCTGCCGTCCGTCCAACGCCGCCAGCGCGACGCGAAAGCTCAGGGCCAGGCGCCGTTCGTTCAACACGCGCAGGCAGGCCTCGGGGTCGTCCTCGAGCAATGCCGCTTCGCACTCCGCGCGCAGCTCGGCACGATCGGGCATGGGACCGGCGACGCGCGTGTCCAGCAGTTCGTCCAGCAGCAGCGGGTACTGCGCCAGGCGCTCGGCCAGCAACGCGCTGCGCGCGAGCACGTCGACCAGGCGCGCGAGCGCACTGGGTTGTTCGTCGAGCAGGGCGAGATAGCTGGCGCGGCGCAGGATCGCCTGCAGCAGCGGCAACACGCGACGCAGCGCCGCATCGGGCTGACGCGAGCGCACGCAGGCGTCGAGCAACGACGGCACGACACGATCGAGGCGCGCACGCGCGGCATCGGACAGCGCACGCACGCCGCCGGACTGCGCGAACTCGCGCAATGCGTGGTCCGCGCTTCCGGGATCCGTGAAGCCCGATGCCGCCAGCGGTGACGCATCGCCGCCCTCCGGCAAGGCGCGCCAATACACCGCCAGCGCACCCGGTTCCGCATCCCGCTGCCGCGGTGCGAGCAGCTCCGCGAACTCCGCCGACACCCGCGCGCGCTGTTCGTCCAGGGCGGCGCGCAGGGCATCCCAGTCCGGATAGTCCAGTCCGCGTGCGATGCGATGGCGGTCCAGCGCGTCGTCCGGCAATGCATGGGTCTGCGCATCGCGCAGCATCTGCAGGCGATTCTCCAGGCGCCGCAGGAAGCGGTAGGCCTGCGCCAGCATCTCGCCTTCCTCCGGCGAGACCTGGCGGGTCGCCACCAGCGCCGGCAGCGCCACCCGCAAGCGCCGTTCGCGCAGCGCCGCTTCGCGCCCGCCGCGGATCAGCTGCAGCGCCTGCACAAGGAACTCGATCTCGCGGATGCCGCCCGGGCCCCGCTTGATGTCGTCGGCCAGTTCGCGGCGCGCGACCTCGGCGGCGATGGCCGCCTTCATCTCGCGCAGGCCATCGAGCGCGGTGTAGTCCAGATAGCGCCGGTAGACGAACGGGCGCAGCGATTCCAGCCACTGCTCGCCCGCCTCGATGTCGCCGGCCACGGCGCGCGCCTTCAGCCAGGCATAGCGTTCCCAGTCGCGTCCTTCGCGCTGGAAGTACTGGTCCATGCCCGCGAACGAGAGCGCCACGCGCCCGGCGTTGCCGAACGGCCGCAGGCGCAGGTCGACGCGATGGCAGAAGCCATCCGCCGTCAGCTCGTCCAGCAGCTTCGCCAGTCGCTGGCCCAGCCGCATGAAATAGTCCTCGGCCGCGAGCGCACGCGCGCCGTCGGATTCGCCGCCTTGCGGATACGCGTAGACCAGATCGATGTCGGAGGAAAAATTGAGCTCGCCACCGCCCAGCTTGCCCAGGCCGAACACCACCAGCTGCTGGACACTGCCGTCCGGCGCGCGCACCACGCCGTGGCGTTGCGCGAACTCGGCCTCCAGCGCCTCGAGCGCGGTCTGCAGGCAGACCTCGGCCAGGCGCGTGGTGCCAGCCAGCGTGTCGTCGACGGTGTCGAGGCCATGCACATCGCGCCACACCAGGCGCGTCGATTCGGCGGTGCGATAACGACGCAGCAACTCGGGCCACTGCGCGGTGTTGTCCGCGACCAGCGCCGGCACCGGCCAGGGTGCGGCGCCGTCGTCGCGAAGCAGGGTCGCCAGCAGGTCGGGTTGCCGACGCAATGTTTCCAGGGCGAAATCGCTGGTGGCGATCACGCGCGATACGCGTTCGACATTGCCAGGATCGGCCAGCAGCGCATCCGATGAAGTCGACGCGGCGCGCAAGCGCGCCAGGCCGCGTTCGGTTAGTGCATCGCGTTCGGCATCGGGGGACAGGGTCGCATCGTTCATGGCGACCGATTGTGGCACGCGGCCAAGGCGCTCGTTATGCCGCCTGCGACAGGTCCGGCAACGCGGCCTCGTGCTGCAGGGACAGGCCGAACTGCTCCGCCATGTGCTTCAGCAGCACCGGCTTCACCTGGTCCATCCCGCCGGGGCCGCCGAGGTCGGCCAGCGAGACGACCTGCAGGCCCTGGTAGCCGCAGGGATTGATGCGGTGGAACGGCTCCAGGTCCATCGCGATGTTGAAGGCCAGGCCATGGAAGGTGCAGCCGCGGCGCACGCGGATGCCCAGCGCGCCGATCTTCGCGCCGGCGACGTACACGCCGGGCGCACCGTCCTTGCGCACGGCGTCGATGTTCCATTCGGCCAGCGTGTCGATCATCGCCTGCTCGATCTTGCAGACGTACTCGCGCACGCCCACTTTCAGGCGTTTCAGGTCGAACAGCGGGTACGCCACGATCTGGCCGGGGCCGTGGTAGGTCACCTGGCCGCCGCGGTCGACGTGCACCACCGGGATGTCGCCCGGCGCCAGCACGTGTTCGTCCTTGCCGGCCTGGCCGAGGGTGAAAACGGGGTCGTGTTCGACCAGCCACAGCTCGTCGACGGTGGCGTCGGTACGCGCGTCGGTGAAGCGCTGCATGGCGCGCCACACCGGTTCGTACGGCTGGCGACCCAGCTCGCGGACGATGCAGGGCGCGCTCACAGCGTCCACTTCACTTCCGGATGATCGCGCAGCGCGTTGTGGGCGGCGTCGTACTGCGCGCGGTCATCGGCACGGAAGCGGATGCGCACCGAGACGTACTTGCCGTTGCTCGAGTGCTTCCACGAAATGTCTTCGTGCAGGACGTCCACGCCGGCCGATTCCAGCAGGCGCGGCAGTTCGGTCTCCAGGCCGGTGCCGGCGGTGCCCATCGCGCTGAGCTCGAAGGTGCCGGGGAACTGGAAGCCGTGTTCGGGGTTGTCGGATTTGATTTCCATGCGGGAATTATTGGGACGCGGCGCGTGAAAGCCAAGCCGCGGGCCCGGAAACGCGGAGGGCCGCCCTGGGGCGGCCCTCCGGCAGGCAGCGGTCGCGGCTCAGCGCGCCAGCTGCACCAGGCTGGACGAGACCCAGCCCTTGTTGCCGAGTTCGTCCTCGACTTCCCACATGACGCCCTCCTTGTTGCCGGTGGGGTACAGCATCATGCCGGGGTCCAGGTCGCGTACCGCCTTGCCGGTGCCCTTGGCATTGGCGAACAGGCGGCCGGGCTTGGTCATTTCCACCGCCTGCTGGGCGTTGGACGCCGACGCGTTGCCGGACAGGCCGCCCAGCTCGCTGACCAGGTTGGTGTAGGCCTGCAGGTAGGCCAGCGTGATCACCTGGCCGATCTCGGTGTTGGCGTAGCCGCTGGCGCCGCCGCCGCCCCAGTGGCTGCCGGTGAACAGGCTGCCGCCCGCACCCCAGCCGATGTCGGTCTTCTTGGCGCTGCCCTCGGCCATCGCGACCTGCTCGGACGAGCGCACGTCGGTGACGGTCAGGACGACGTCGGCGGTCTTCTTCTTGAAGTCCAGCCCGCCGACCACGCGACCGACGTTGCCACCCACCAGCCCGCCCAGCAGGCCACTGATGGCGTTGCCGCCGGCGTTGCTGTTCTGCGAGATCAGGTCCGGCACCAGCACGTAGTCCGCCGCGCGGATCTGGCCCTTGCCGAGATTGGAGCGGTTGCGCAGCTCGCCGCTGGCCGCCAGGTCGCGCTCGGCCATCGCCGCGCCCATGCCCGCGCCGCGATCGACGAGGGTGAAGCAGCGCGACTTGTTGACGAACACCTTGATCAGCTTCGACGGCGCCGGCAGCTGCTGGCCGCTCCACCAGTTCACGCCGTCCTCCGGCTCGATCACCGAGATCGTGCCCAGCGGCTTGGAGCAGGTCGGGATCTCGGCCGTCTGCTGCTTGCGCTGGTCCTGTGCGCTCTGGCGCTGCGCGAAGGCGGGCGCCGCGGCGGCCGCCATCAGCATGCAGGCCGTCGCCAGTACCGTATGTCGTGTTCCCCTGTTCACTCGTGCATCTCCTTGAAAAGTGGTGATCCGCATGGCGCGGGTTATTCCGTGGGCCGGGCGAAAGACGCTGTCGCGTCGCATCTCCCGGGCCCGATGATAGGCGATGGTGGCCGTCCTTCCCGCTAGGCACGCAAAGAGTGAGAGGTGGCGGCCAGCGGCGGCCGGGGCGCACGGCTTCGCGTTCAGGCGCGATAATCGCGCGCCCTCCCCTCGAGTCCCCCTGTGGCCTACCTGCTCATCAGCGTCGCCTGCAGCGTGCTGGTCTCCGTGCTGCTCAAGCTGATGCAGCGGCGCGGCATCGACACCGCCCAGGGCATCACCTGGAACTACCTGGCCGCCTCGCTGCTGTGCTTCGGCCTGCTGGACCCGCCGTTGGCCACGCTGACGCACGCCGGCGCCCCCTGGGCCGAACTGGCGCTGCTGGCGCTGCTGCTGCCCGGCATCTTCCTGGCGCTGTCGGCGTCGGTACGCGCGGCCGGCATCGTGCGCACCGACATCGCGCAGCGGATGTCGCTGGTGCTCTCGCTGCTGGCGGCCTTCCTGTGGTTCGGCGAACAGGCCAACACACTGCGCATCACCGGCCTCGTGCTGGGTGTGGCGGCGATCGCCTGCCTGGTGGCGCGGCCGGAGCGCGGGCCGCGCAGCGACGGCTGGCAGGCCTGGGCCTTGCCGCTGCTGGTACTGGTCGGCTACGCGAGCGTGGACGTGCTGCTCAAGCGGCTGGCCGCCGCGGGCACGCCGTTCGCCGCCTCGCTGCAGGTCGCATTCGCCGCGGCGTTCGCGGTGATGCTGCTCGTGCAGGGGCTGCGCGCCTGGCGCAACCAGGCCCTGCCGACGCGCGCGGCGCTGGGCGCCGGCCTGCTGCTGGGCACGCTGAACTTCGCCAACATCCTGTTCTACGTGAAGGCCCACCGCGCGCTGCCGGATCATCCGGCGGTGGTGTTCTCGATGATGAACATCGGTGTGGTGGTACTCGGCACGCTCGTGGGCGTGTTCGGCTTCGGCGAGCGGCTCAGCCGCCTCAACCTGCTGGCCATTCCGCTGGCGATCATCGCCATCGGCCTGATCGCCGCCGGCATCCGCTGACCCCGGAAAACGAAGAAGCCGGCATTCGCCGGCTTCTTCTTACTCATGGGGCGGCACGGATCACTCCGACTCCCACCACATCCAGAACGCATCCCACAGGCGCTTGAAGAAGCCGGCCTCTTCGATCGCCGTGATCGCCACCAGCGGCGACTGCGCGACGACCTTGCCGTCCAGCGTGACCTTCACGGTGCCGATGGCCTGGCCCTGCGTGATCGGCGCGACCAGCGTCTTGGGCACGTCCATCGTCGGCTTCAAATCGCCATAGCGGCCACGCGGCACGCTGACCAGCATCGGCTGGGCGACGCCCAGTTGTACTTCCTTGGTCTGGCCCTTCCAGACGCGCTGGCTGGCGATGACCTTGCCCGGTTCGTACAAGCGGTGCGTTTCGTAGAAGCGGAAACCCCAGTTGAGCAGCGCCAGGCTGTCATCGGCGCGCTGCTTTTCGGAGGTGGAGCCCATGACCACGGCGACCAGCCGCTGGTCGCCACGCTTGGCCGAGCTCATCAGGCAGTAGCCGGCAGCCGAGTGGTGACCGGTCTTGATGCCGTCCACGCTGGCGTCGCGCCACAGCAGCAGGTTGCGGTTCGGCTGGGTGATCGTGCCGACCGTAAATTCCTTGATCTTGTTGAACGCGTATTGCTCAGGGTAATCGCGGATGAAGGAGCGTCCCAGCAGCGCCAGGTCGTACGCGGTCGAGTAGTGCTCCGGCGCCGACAGGCCGTGCGCGTTGACGAAGTGCGAACCCTTCATGCCGATCTGCGCAGCGTAGTTATTCATCAGCGACGCGAACGCTTCCTGGCTGCCGGCCGCGTGTTCGGCCAGCGCGATGGCGGCGTCGTTGCCCGACTGCACGGCCATGCCCTTTTCCATGTCCAGCAGCGGCGCGGTCTTGTTGACGGCGAAGCCGCTGTAGCTGCCGTCGGTGCCTGCACCGCCCTCGCGCCAGGCGCGCTCGCTCATCATTACCTGGTCGTCGGGCTTGATCTTGCCGTTCTTCTGCTCGGCCGCCAGCACGTAGGACGTCATCACCTTGGTGATGCTGGCCGGCTCGACGCGTTCGTTGTAGTTCTCGCCCGCCAGCACCTGGCCGGTGATGTAGTCCACGAGCACCCACGCGGTGGCGGTGGGCTTGGGCGGCGGCGGGATCTCGACAGGCGCGGCGGGCGCGGCAGCGGCAGGCGCCGGGGTCGGCGCGGGCGTCTGGGCGATGGCCAGGCCCATGGCGGTGGTCGCGAGCGCGGCGAGGGCGAAACGGAACTTCATCGGCGGAAAACTCCTGGCAAGGCCGTGGGCCTGACGATTCAAGGCCGATATTGTAGGGATGCCGGCCCGTTCGTGGGTTGGAAGAACGTAAAAAACCAGCGGTTTCCCGCGACTATTCGCGCACCAGTTGCGGCCGGCCGAAGCCCAGGCCCGCGATGCGGCCCGCCAGCGCTTCCGCCGTCGCGGCATCCGGCGCACCGACGCGCAGCCGCCACAGGGTGCCCCCGTTGCCGGGCACGTCGGTCAACCGCGCATCGGCGATGCCGGCGGCCGCCAGGCGGGCGAGCGCCCGGTCGGCGTTATCCCGGCTGGAGAAACTGGCGACCTGCAATTGCAGCGGCGACGGCGCAACGACGGTCGCGACAGGTGCCGCGGGTGCGGGGACAGGCGTCGACGACACCGCCGGTGCGGCGGCGCCGCCGGGCTTGCCGGTCGCCACGCGCACGCCGTTGGCCTGCATCCACTGTTCGAAGCCCTGCGCGGTCGCGGTCGTAGCCGTGGCCGAGGGCAGCCGGTCGACCAGCGCGTCCATCGCCGACGGCACCGGTGCGGTCACGGCGGGCGCCGTGGGCGCCTCGGCCAGCGCGCGGCCATCCGGGGCCAGGCCACGCACTTCCACCCGGCCGGTGCCACGCTGGGTGATGCCCAGCCTCACCGCGGCGGCGTAGCTCAGGTCGATCACGCGTCCCTCGTGGAAGGGGCCGCGATCGTTCACGCGGACGACGACCGACTTGCCGTTGTCCAGGTTGGTGACGCGCGCGAAGCTCGGCAGCGGCAGCGACTTGTGCGCCGCGCTGTAGGCGTACATGTCGTACACCTCCTGGTTGGAGGTGCGCCGGCCATGGAACTTGTTGCCGTAATACGACGCCGTGCCCTGCTCCACGTAATCGTCGACGCGATCGAGCACGCGGTACTGCTTGCCGAGCACCGTGTACGGCGACTTGTTGCCCACGCGCGAACGGGCTTCGGCCGTGACGACGGGCTCACGGATGCAGTCCAGATCAGGGACGTGGTCGGGCGTGGTATCGGCCACGCCGGGCTTGTACAGGCCACCGGCCTTGTAGTCGCCGCGCGTGGAGAGGTCTTCCTGCGCCGGCGCGTAGCGCGAGCAGTCCTTGCCTGGCGCCGGGCGCGACGACGCGGTGGGCGACGTGGCCGTGCCACCGGAGAGCGGGGACGGCGGCGACTTCTTCGGTGCCGTGCTGCACGCGGCCAGGGCGACGGCGAGCAACGGCAGCGCAAGCCACCTCATGCCGGCGGAATCTCGCGTCCGGCGATCGCCTGCGACAACTGGTACACGGCCATCGCGTACATCTTGGAATTGTTGTAGCGGGTGATCGCGTAGTAGTTCTGGAAGCCCAGCCAGTACTGCTTGCCGTCGGCGCCGTCCAGCTGCACCAGTGTGGCGGTCGCGTCGGGCACCACCGGATCGAGCGGGCGATAGCCCTTCTCGGCCAACTGCGCCAGCGTGTAGTCCGGCGTCCAGGTCTCCGGGTTGAACTCCGCGTAGCCGTCCTGCAGCTGCGCGCGTGCGACCACGGCACCGCCGGGCACCCAGCCACCGCGCTCGCCGCCCTTCTTGCGGAAGTAGTTGGCGATGGAGGCGAAGATGTCCGGATACGTCGTGAAGAGATCGCGGCGACCGTCGCCGTTGCCGTCCACCGCGAACTCGCGGTAGCTCGACGGCATGAACTGGCCCAGCCCCATCGCGCCCGCGTAGCTGCCGGTCAACGTGGCGATGTCCAGCTGCTCCTCGCGGCCCAGCGCGAACAGCTGCGCCAGTTCGTCGCGGAAGAACTGCTCGCGGCGGTACTCGTAGGCAACGCGCTCGGGATTGCCGCTGCGCGGATAGCGGAAGGCCAGCGTGTACAGCGCATCCAGCACCTTGTGCCGGCCGGTGAACCCGCCGTAGTTGGTTTCCACGCCGATGATCGAGACGATCACTTCCGGCGGCACGCCGTATTGCTGCTCGACGCGCGCGAGTTCGTCGCGGTGCTGGGCCAGGAACGCCCGGCCGCCGTCGATGCGGGTCTGGGTGAGGAAGCCCACGCGGTACTCGCTCCACGGCTTCACCCGCTCGGCGGGCCGCGACATGGCCGCGACCACGCTGTCGAGGAATTGGGCCTTGCCCAGCGTCGCCTCGATGTCGGCCGGCGCGATGCCGTACTTCGCTGCGGTGTCGCGCACGAACTGCGCGCGGGCGGTGGGGAAGTCGACCGGCGCGAGCGCCTCCGGCGGCACGTCGGCCACGCGCTCCACCGAGGTCTCGGCAGGCGTTTTCGTCGCATCGGCGGGAGGAGTCGCCGAGGAACCCGGCGGCGGCGGTTGCGGTGTGGCGCAGGACGCAAGGGCCAGCACCAACAGACAGGGAAGTACGCGTCGCATCATCGGCGCGAGGGTAGCACGCGATTTTCCGTGCAGGGTGAACAGAGCGCAGCGCGGCGTGCGCTCAATACCCGTGCACGGGCCGGTGCGCACGCACCGCCATCACCAGGCCCAGGCCGGCGAGCAACGACACCGCCGAGGTGCCGCCGTAACTCAGCAACGGCATCGGCACGCCCACCACCGGCAGCAGGCCCGAGACCATGCCGCCGTTGACGATCACGTAGACGAACAGCGCCATGCCCAGCGTGCCGGCGACCAGGCGCGAGTACGTGTCACGCGCATCCATCGCGATCCACAGGCAGCGGCCGACGACGAACAGGTACAGCAGCAGCACCACGGCCACGCCCACCCAGCCGAATTCCTCCGACAGTACCGAGAAGATGAAGTCGGTGGTGTGCTCGGGCAGGTAATCCAGGTGCGACTGCGAACCCTGGCCCCAGCCTTTGCCGGTCCAGCCGCCACCGCCGATCGCGATCTTGGACTGCAGGATGTTCCAGCCCGCGCCCAGCGGATCGTTCTCCGGATCGCGGAAGGTCAGGATGCGGTTCTGCTGGTATTCGCGCAGGAAAGAGAACCAGGAGATGGGCGCGAACATCACCAGCCCCACGGCGGTGCCACCGAGCACGCCCGCGGTGATGAACCACCACCACGACAGGCCCGCCAGGTAGAGGCCGAACACACCGCTGGCCGCGACCAACATGGCCGTGCCGAAGTCGGGCTGCAGCAGGATCAGGCCGGTCGGCAGGCCGATCAGCAACGCGGACACCATCGTCGTGCGCCAGCCCGGCGGCAGCGGCTCGCGGTGGAGGTACCAGGCCAGCATCATCGGCAATGCGATCTTCAGCAGCTCCGAGGGTTGCAGGTAGAAGAACTTCAGGTCGATCCAGTGCGCACCGTGCTTGCCGGTGCCGATGAACAGCACCAGCACCAACGGCACCAGCGCGACCGCGAACACGCCCGGCGTCCACGCGCGCAAGCGCACCGGGGTGACGCGCGACAGCGCCCACATCGCCGCCAGGCCCACGCCGAAACGCACGCCCTGCGCCAGCACCAGCCGCGCACCGAGCGCTTCGCCGCCGGCGCTGTACAGCACGGCCAGGCCGACCGCCATCAGCGCCAGCAGCGCGCCCAGCAGCGGCCAGTCCAGCGTGCGCAGCAGGTAGCGCAGCAGGTCCAATCCCCAGCGCAACAGGTCACTCATCGCCGTTCTCCCTGCGGTGCGGCGGGGAGCGTCGCCGACGGCGGCGGCGTGGCCGGCACCGCGGCGGGTGCCGCCGGCGGCGCGACCGTGGCATCCGGCGTGAGGGGGACGCCCGCCGGATCCACCTTCTCCGGCATCTGGCCCAGCAGGTAGGCGTCGAAGATCTTGCGCGCCATCGGCCCGGCGGTGCTGCCGCCGTAGCCGCCGCCTTCCACTGCGATCGCAATGGCGATCGTCGGGTTGTCGGCCGGCGCGAAGCCGACGAACAGCGAACGATGACGCAGGTGCATCGGCAGGCTGCGCGGATCGACCGCCGCCGTGCCGCGACGGCTGATCACCTGCGCGGTGCCGGTCTTGCCCGCCATCAGGTACGCCGCGCCCTGCGCCACGCGCCAGCCGGTACCGCCCGGCTGCATGGTGTCCTGCATGCCCAGCCGCACGACCGCGACGTTCTGCGGATTCGGACTGATCGGAACCGGCCGCGGTTGCGGCGTCGGTTCCCAGGGACGATCGAAGCCGACGCGCGACTGCGCCACGAGGTGCGGGCGACGCAGTTCGCCGCTGGCGATGCCGGCGGTGGCGCGCACCAGCTGCAGCGGCGTCACCTTCCAGTCGCCCTGGCCGATGGCGACGTTGACGGTATCGCCGGGGTACCAGCGCTCCTTGCGCGCCTTCAGCTTCGCCTGCGGCGACGGCAGGATGCCGCCGATCTCGCCGCGCAGGTCGATGCCGGTGGGCTCACCGAAACCGTAGGACGCCATGTACTCGTCGAACTGCTGGATGCCCAGGTCAAGCGCCAGGCGGTAGTAGTAGGTATTGACCGACTGCGAGATCGATTTGCGCAGGTTGGTCACGCCATGGCCGCGCCTGCTGGCATCGCCCCAGCCGCGACTCGTGCCCGGCAGGTAGAACATGCCGGTCGACACCACCGTGTCTTCCGGCGTGCGCTTGCCGCTGTCCAGGCCGGCCAGGGCGATCAACGGCTTCAGCGTCGAACCCGGCGCCACGCCGCCCAATACCAGGCGGTTGAACTGCGGCCGCGAGGGATTGTCGTTGAGGGACCTGAAATCCTTGCTGGAAATGCCGTTGACGAACAGGTTGGGGTCGTAGCTCGGCAGGCTGACCATGGCCAGCACTTCGCCGGTACGCGGATCGACCGCGATGGCCGAACCCTCCAGCTCGCCGAAGGCATCGACGATGGCCTGCTGCAGCGTCGCATCCACGCTCAACCGCAGGTCCGTGCCGGCCTGGGCAGGCACGCGGCCGACCACGCGCAGCGCGCGGCCCTCCACGTTGGTCTCGACCTTCTCGTAGCCGATGCGCCCGCGCAACTGCTCGTCGTAATAGCGCTCCAGACCGGTCTTGCCGATATGGGTCAGCGCGCTGTTGATCTCGCCGAGCTGCTCCAGGTCCTTCTCGTCGACGCGGCCCACGTAGCCGACGATGTGCGCGAAGAGGTCGCCATAGGGGTAGCGCCGGGTCAGGTAGGGCACCAGCTCTACGCCGGGGTAGCGCCAGCGGTCCACCGCGAAGCGCGCCATTTCCTCTTCGGACACGCGCAGCTTCAGGGTGATCGGGCGGAAGCCGCGCGACGCCTTGCGCGTGTCCTCGAAGCGCGCGATGTCTTCGGGCGAGAGCGCGATGATCTTGCCGAGGTCGGCGACGAGCTTCGCCGGCTCCTTCACCTTGTCGGGCGTGATGTCGAGGCGGAACGCGGGCACGTTCTCCGCCAGCAACCGGCCGTTGCGGTCGTAGATGGTGCCGCGGCCGGGCACGACGGGCCGCGGACGGATGCGGTTGGCCTCCGAGCGCGTGGCGTATTCGTCGTGGTCCAGCACCTGCAGCTTGAAGTACCAGGCCGCCAGCGCGACGAGGCACGCGCCGACGACGGCGAACCCGATCACCGCCCGGCGACGGAACTGGTCGGCCTCGGCATGCGGATTCTTGCTGCGCCGGCGCAGGCCCGCCATCGCTCAGCCCCGCTTGCGGCGGCCGAGCCGCAGCGCATCCATCAGCACGAACAGCGGCGGCCAGAACAACATGCCCACGGCCGGTGCCCACCAATACGTCCACGGCAGCGTCGGTTCGCCGAGCGCCAGGTGCACCACGGCGGTCACGATGCGATCGTTGAGCAACAGGCCGCCGATGGCCAACGCCTGCTGCGATATCGGGAAGAAGCGCAGTCGCGCACGGAAGCGCTGCAGGATGAAGGCCATGATCAGCAGGCGCAGCGCCTGTTCGCCCAGCAGCGTGCCGAACATCAGGTCGGCGATGAGGCCGATGACGACGGCGAAACCGAGGCCCGCACTGTCCGGCGCTTCGATCACCCAGTAGGCCAGCACGAGCGCGAGCCAGTACGGGCGCAGCGGCTGCAGCAGGTCCGGCAGCGGCAGCAGGCCCAGCAACAACGCGACAACGAAGCTCAACGGCATCAGCCACCCGGTGCGTGCGCGGCTCATCGCTGCGGCTCCTGCGGTGGCGTTTCGGTGCGTCGCGGCGTCGCGTTGAGCCCCTCTCCCCTCGGAAGAGAGGTTGGGGTGAGGGTCGGGGCGTTCGCGGGGCGCGGAGCTTGCGGGGACACCGACGCGGGCGCGGATACGTTCTGGTTGCCCACGCCATTTCCGCCTTCGTTGCCCCTCTCCCCAACCTCTCTCCCGGCGGGAGAGGGGCTTTGGGTCGTCGGCGTGGCAGGCATCTGCGTATCGGCACCCTGCGGAGGAGTGGCGGTCTCGGGCAGGAAGCGTGCGGGATCGGCCGGCGGCAATGGTTGCGGCGGCGCCGATTTCAGCAGCAGGACATCGCGGCCGCGGTCCAGGCGCGCAGACGGGGTGACGTCGCCGACAAGGAACGCATGGCTGTCGTCCGGACGTAGTGCGGTCACCTTGCCGACCGGGAAGCCGGCCGGAAAGCGTCCGCCCAGCCCCGAGGTCACCAGGAGGTCGCCGACCTCCACGCCGGCATTGAGCGGCACGTCGGCCAGCTCCAGCAGGTCGCTGCGGCCGCGGCCATAGACGATCAGGCGCACGCCGTTGCGCGCGACCACGACCGGCACGGCATGGTCGGGATCGGTCAGCAGCAGCACGGTGGCGTGCGCCGGTGTGGTGTCGATGATCTGGCCCATCAGGCCGCCCGCATCGATCACTGCCTGGCCCAGGGTGGCGCCGTCGCGGCTACCGGCGTCCAGCACCAGCCGCTGCCGCCCCGGGGCGAGGTCGATGTCGAGCACGGGCGCCAGCTGTACATCCAGGCCGCGCGAGGTCTTCACGCCGAGCAGTGCCCGCAGCTGCGCGTTGTCCGCGGCCGCGGTCTGCAGGCGTGCCAGGCGCGCATTGGCCACCAGCATCTCGTTGCGCAGCCGGCGGTTCTCTTCGGTCAGGCCCGTGCGCGTCGCCGCATCGTCCTGCACGCGCGTGGTGAGGCGGCCCGGCAGGCCCGCCAGCCACCACAGCGGCTGGGTGACGACGTTGGTCTGGGCGCGGAGCTGCGACAGCCAGCCGCCGCGATGGTCGAGGACGACCAGGGCGATCGTCAGCGCCAGGTACGCGAGCAGCCGCAACGTGCTGGCGACTTCACCGGGGCGGGATGCGACGGGAGGACCGGCGTAGGAAGGCACTGGGGGGCCGTCAGGAGGAAGGTCGGCGGCGACGCCGCCCGCAGGGAACAAGGGTAACGCGCACTTCGGCGGGAAGGCGTGGACGGACCGGTTCCGTTCCGCCGGTGGCGCGCATCCGCGAGCCCCTCCCCTGTACCGCCCGCGAGGCGGGCGGCCTTACCGCTACGCCGCTCACTCCGGCGCGAAGAACTCGTTGCCGTGCATGTCGACCAGTTCCAGCGCACGGCCACCGCCACGCGCCACGCACGTCAGCGGATCGTCGGCCACCTGCACGTGCAGGCCGGTCTCCTCGCTGATCAGGCGGTCCAGGTCGCGCAGCAGCGCGCCGCCACCGGTCAGCACGATGCCGCGCTCGGCCACGTCGGCGCACAGCTCCGGCGGGGTCTGCTCCAGCGCCAGCTTGACCGCGCTGACGATGCCGGAGAGCGGCTCGTGCAGGGCTTCCAGCACTTCGTTGGAATTGATCTTGATCATCTTCGGCACGCCCTCGGCGAGGTTGCGCCCGGAGATTTCCATTTCCTGCACCTCGGCCTGCGGGTAGGCGCAGCCGATCTCCAGCTTGATGCGCTCGGCGGTGGCTTCGCCGATCAGCATGCCGTGGTTGCGACGCACGTAGTT
>Ga0247823_10001756_pt1 | contig 17908 bp, 14 predicted proteins | sample 13C_PalmiticAcid_2_FD_192426 | JGI IMG/M metagenome (GOLD analysis project Ga0247823, IMG submission 192426) | Soil microbial communities from agricultural site in Penn Yan, New York, United States - 13C_PalmiticAcid_Day30 | ecosystem: Environmental > Terrestrial > Soil > Agricultural land... | reverse complement strand
ATTATCTGGAGGAAGCCGAAGAGCTTTGCGACCGGATCGCGATCATCAACCACGGCAGGCTGATCGCCAACGAGCCGACGCGCGAGCTGGTCGGCAAGACGCAGGAAAAGGCGGTCGAGGTGACCGTCGACCGCGACATCGCCGTGGTGCCCGAGAGCCGCTGCTTCCAGAAGATCGAGGCAAAGGGCGAGCGTACCCTCGTCATTACCTATGCCAAGGATCAGGCCAATGCCGGCGAGGTGCTGGGCGCCGTGCAGGCTGCCGGCTTCGGTATCGTCGACGTCAGCACGCGCGAGGCCGATCTGGAAGACGTGTTCCTCAGCCTGACCCGCGCCGCGAACGCCTGACGCGGATCAGCGCCGGCGATAGCGCGACAGGAACCGCCACATCGCCTCGTTGTCGGCGGTCCAGACATGGCCCGCGCCGCGCTTGATATGGCCCACCACCTCCGCGCGGGCCTGGCATGCGGTGTAGAGCTGCTCGTACAGATCGATCGCCAGATCGCGGCGCAGCGGGCCGGCGCGGCACGTGCCCAGTTCCGCCCAGCGCGCCAGCGCCGCGTCCATCGTATACTGCCAATAGCCCGCACCGCCGCCCTGCACGGGGTTGGTGCCGTCCTTGTCGCCGGCAAAGGCGATCACCGGAACCGGGTTGGCCGGGCGGCAGGTCGCCGGATCGGGGCGCCTGGGGTCGCTCTTGAGCGGATTACCCGCCCGCAGACCCACGACGGGCGCGATCGCCGCAAGCTTGTCGGACGCGACGCAGCCCAGCCATGACGTCAACCGCCCGCCCCCCGACCAGCCCGACGCATAGACACGGCTGCGGTCGGCGCAGCCTTGCGCCGCAAGCCAATCGATCGTCGCGCGGATGAAGGCGACATCGTCGGCATCGTCCGGCCCCGGCACCTTGCCCGTGACCGTCGGAACGCCGGGAATATTCCACACGAACCCGCGCTCGAGCGGGATACCGCCGTCGGGCGCGGCGAGCAGGAAGCCATGCCGGTCACTGGTCGCTTCCAGTCCCGATTGTTTGAGGATCGCCGCGCCATCGCCGCCGCTGCCGTGCAGCACGAACAGCAACGGCACCGGCTTCCCCTGCCGCTCGCCCGCCGGAAGGTGGAGCAGCACGGATCGCCCGGTATCCCCGATCGCGATCCGTTGCGTCGCCCCCGGCTGCCCCAGCGTGCAGCGCGGCGCGGCGTTCGCAGACGGCATCAGCGCGACAAGGGCGAGGACGAGAGCGGAGAGGAGAAGGCGCATGGCGCCGCTTCTAGCCAGCCAGCAAAAGCTTGGCGACCGTAGCGTTTGATTTCGCGGCGGTTTGGCGCATAGCGGGCGCCCAGTCCGGCAAGAGGAATGACGATTGGCTAGCGAGACCCGGCAATCCGACGTGCTGATCATCGGCTCGGGGGCGGCGGGGCTGACCGCCGCGATCAACCTGGCCGACCGGTTCAAGGTGACGGTGCTGGCCAAGGGCGCGCTCGACGAAGGCTCGACCGCCTGGGCGCAGGGCGGGATCGCCGCGGTGCTGGAACCCGGCGACACGTTCGAGGCCCATATCGAAGACACGATGATCGCGGGCGCGGGCCTCAACGATCGCGCTACGGTCGAGTTCGTGGTCGAGAACGCCCCCGCGGCGATCGATCGGCTGGGGCAGCTCGGCGTGCCGTTCAACGTCGATGGCGACGGTGAAGGCTGGCATTTGACGCGTGAGGGCGGACACAGCGCCCGCCGTATCGTCCATGTCGACGACGCCACCGGCTGGGCCGTGCAGGAGGCGCTGATCCGCGCCGCCGCCGCGCATCCCAATATCACCCTGGTCCCCGACATGGTCGCGGTCGACCTTGCTACCAGCCGCCATGAGGAACGCTATTCGGGCGCGGGCAATGTCTGGGGCGTCTATGCGGTCAACCGCGCCACCGGCCATGTCGAGCTGTTCACCGCCAACGCCACCGTCCTGGCGACCGGCGGCGCCGGGCGCACCTATCTCTTCTCGACCGCGCCCAAGGGCGCGACCGGCGACGGCATCGCGATGGCGTGGCGCGCGGGATGCCGCATCTCCAACATGGAGATGATGCAGTTCCACCCGACCTGCCTCTACAATCTGGAGGTCAAGAACTTCCTGATCACCGAGGCGGTGCGCGGCGAGGGCGGGCGGCTGATCAACCCGCAAACCGGCAAGCGCTTCATGACCTATTACGATGCCGAGCGGATGGAGCTGGCGCCGCGCGACGTGGTGGCGCGCGCGATCGACGCCGAGATCAAGCGCTACGGCCTTGATTACGTCCATCTCGACATCAGCCATATGCCGGCCGAGTTCGTGAAGGGGCATTTCCCCAATATCTACGAAAAGCTGATCGGCCTGGGCATCGACATGACCACCGGGCCGATCCCGGTGGTGCCCGCTCAGCATTATACCTGCGGCGGCATCGTCATCGATCTCGACGGACGTACCGATCTGCCTGGGCTCTACGCCGCCGGTGAGTGCAGCGAGAGCGGGCTGCACGGCGCCAACCGCCTCGCCAGCAACTCGCTGCTCGAGTGCTTCGTGTTCGGCGAGGCGGCGGCGAAGCATATCGCGGCCAACTGGGACCGGTTGCCCGCACCGCCCGCGATCCGTCCGTGGGACGAAAGCCGCGTCACCGATTCCGACGAGGAAGTGGTGATCAAGCAGAACTGGACCGAAATCCGCCGGTTCATGTGGAATTATGTGGGCATCGTGCGCACCACCAAGCGGCTCGAACGTGCCGCGCATCGCATCAAGATGCTGAACGACGAGGTCGCCGACTATTACGGCCATTTCCGCGTCACGCCCGACCTGATCGAGCTGCGCAACCTGCTCCAGGCGGCCGAACTGATTGTCCGGTCAGCACTGCACCGGCACGAAAGCCGGGGACTGCACTACACGCTCGACTATCCCGAAACCGCACCGAAAGCGGTGGATACGGTCTTGGTTCCCTGATCGTTTGCCGGTTTTGTTCACGCTTTGCCGCCATATTCGCGGCGTTCGTCGCAGCTTTGCGTGAAGGAACTTGAACCTGCTCACTTGCGAGTGACATGATCACATTGGGCAAGGGGCGTTGGTAGCGTGTTGGCAATTCAGGATTTCACGATTCTTCAGCGGGCGTTGATGTTGGGCGGGCTTGGACCCGCGCTGCTGGTCGGCGCCGCGGTCCATTCTCAGGATGCGCCCGAGAATCTGGTACCGCCCAGCTATCGCATCACGATGGGCGTGCCGCCCGCGCCGCGACCCTTCCCGGTCTCGCCGGCGCCCGCGCCGCTTCAATCCAGCATCCACGCCCTGATCCGCAATTTCGGTGGTGTCGCCGGCGTGGCAGTGCGCAGCCTCGACGCGGGCTGGCAGATCGACGCCAATGCCGCGCGCCGGATGCCGCAGCAGAGCGTGAGCAAGCTGTGGGTCGCGATGACCGTGCTCGACGCGCGCGACCGCGGGCGGCTGACGCTCGACGATCCCGTATCGCTGACGCGCGAGAATCTGACCGTCTTCCACCAGCCGATCGCGGCGCTGGTGGTGAAGAACGGCGTCTATCAGACCACGGTGCGCGAGCTGCTGCTGCGCGCGATGCAGCAGAGCGACAACACCGCGAACGACCGGCTGCTGGGCCTGGTCGGCGGCCCGGAAGCGGTGCGCGCCATGATCCGTGACAAGGGGCTGGGCGATATCCGCTTCGGCCCGGGCGAGCGGCTGCTTCAGGCCAGGACCGCCGGCCTGCCCTGGCGGGCCGAATATTCGATGGGCCGCTCGTTCCAGCAGGCGCGCGCCGCGCTCCCGCCGACGGTCCGGCGCGCAGCGTTCGAGGCCTATGTCGCCGATCCCATCGATGGCGCCGCTCCGGCTGCGATCGCACTGGCGCTCGCCCGGCTCAAGGCGGGGGAGATCCTGTCGCCCTCTTCGACCCGCTGGCTGATGACGGTCATGGAAGCCTCGCGCACCGGCAAGTACCGGCTGCGCGGCGCGGTGCCGCCGGGCTGGAGCTTCGGGCACAAGACCGGCACCGGCCAGGATCTGGCCGGGCGGACCGCCGGCTATAACGATGTCGGCATCCTCACCGCGCCTGACGGCAAAGCCTATACGATCGCGGTGATGATCGGCGACACGCCGCGCCCGATCAAGGAGCGGCAGGAGCTGATGCAGGGCGTGGTCGCCGCGGTGGTCGCCCAGCACCACTGAGTTCGGGAGCAGGACTGCAGGGCCGGCTTCCACTCGGCAGCGTAACGATCGCGTGGTAGGAGCGTCCGAAGCGATCGGAGGACGGCATGGACATCAGGCTCAATTTCATCAATCGCGCCGATGACCCCCACCATAGCCAGCTCCTGATCTTCGCAAGGAACCCCGAGACCTCGCTCGACGAGATCGCGGCGGCATGGACGGTGATCGCGGATTTCCGCCCGGACATGACCTATGCGGTGCTCTATCCCGCGGATACGGGCATCAACGTCCAGGACAGCTTCGGCAATTTCACACCGATGCTGCCCGCCGAGGCCGGCCGGCATTTCCGTGTCATGGAGAGCGAGGACGGCATGATCGTCGAGCTGGCGGACGACGCCGGTCCGCCGGACCAGATCATCCTGGCCAACGCGCTTCGTCAGGGCGCCGTCAATGTCGGCCTCTACAAGGACAAGAGGCTGTATCTCGGCGAACGCCATATATTGCCCGAACAGACCGCGGCGTTCCGGCTCAAGCCGACCCTCTGGGTCGGTGTCGCGTCGCAATCCGATCCGGATGCCGGACGCAGCTCCGCGATCCTGTCCAGCGTCGCGACCGAGATTTCGCTGCTCGGCCTCGCCAGCGCGGACATCGTGATGACGGGTGGCGGCGCGGGTGCGAACGCCGGGCCGCTCGTCTTCACGCTGGAGAATATCGTCACGGCCTGATCGGCACCGCTAAGGGCTTTGTTCCGCCGGGCGGCTCGGCTATCCCCCGGCCATGCCCCATCTCTATCTGGTCGACGGCTCCGGCTATATCTTTCGCGCCTATCACCGGCTGCCGCCGCTGACCAACAAGCATGGCGAGCCCGTGGGGGCCGTCTACGGCTATACCACGATGCTGTGGAAGCTTGCGGACGCGCTCAACAAGGCCGACGGCCCGACGCACATGGCGGTGATCCTCGACAAGAGCGAGCACACCTTCCGCAACGAGCTGTACGACCAGTACAAGGCCCAGCGCCCGCCCGCGCCCGAGGATCTGGTCCCCCAGTTCCCGATGATTCGCGACGCCACCCGCGCCTTCAGCCTGCCCTGCATCGAGGAGCTGGGCTGGGAAGCCGACGACCTGATCGCCTCCTACACCAAGGCAGCGCTGGCGCAGGGCTGGCAGGTCACCATCGTCAGCTCCGACAAGGACCTGATGCAGCTGATGACCGACCCGTCGGTCGACATGCTCGACACGATGAACAATCGCCGGTTGGGACCGGAGGCGACGTTCGAGAAGTTCGGCGTCTATCCCGACAAGCTCGGCGAGGTGCTGGCGCTGATGGGCGACAGCGTCGACAACGTCCCCGGTGTGCGCGGCATCGGCCCCAAGACCGCGGCCAAGCTGATCGACGAGTTCGGCACGGTCGAAGCCGTGCTGGAAGCGGCACCGTCAATGAAGCCCAGCAAGATGCGCGACAATCTGATCGAGCATGCCGCAATGGCGCGCCTCAGCCGCCAGCTGGTCGAACTCGCCAGCGACGTGCCGCTGCCCGAGCCGCTCGAGGATCTCGAGCTCAAGGGCATCCCCGATGCGCCGCTGCGCGCCTTCCTCGAACATCACGGGTTCAAGACCCTGCTCTCGCGCCTGGGCGGCGGGGCGAGCGTTGCCGACGCGCCGGTTGCCAGCCCCGAGCCGGTGCCGATGCCCGCAGACCCGCCCTGCGACCACGACAAGTACGAGACCGTGGTGGACGAGGCCGCGCTCGACCGCTGGATCGTCGCCGCGAAGCACCAGGGCTGGGTCGCCGTGGACACCGAGACCACCGGCGTGGACGCCACGCGCGCCGAGCTGGTCGGCGTCAGCATGGCGCTCGAACCGAACCGCGCCTGCTATATCCCGATCGGCCATGGCGGGACCGACATGTTCGCCGAAAAGCCGGTGCAGCTCGAGCGGAGCCTCGTCATCGGCAAGCTCAAGCCGCTGCTCGAGGATCCCTCGGTGCTCAAGATCGGGCACAACATCAAATACGACCTGATCGTGCTGTCCCGAGTCGGCATCGATGTCGCCCCCTATGACGATACGATCGTCATGAGCTTCGATCTCGATGCGGGCCTGCACGGCCACGGGATGGATGAGCTTGCGGCGACGCACCTCTCCCACAGCTGCATCGCCTACAAGGACGTGGTCGGCACCGGAAAGAAGCAGCTCGGCTTCCAGGAAGTCGATCTCAAGGCCGCGACCCGCTACGCGGCCGAGGATGCTGACGTCACGCTGCGGCTGTGGCGCCGCCTCAAGCCGCGCCTCCCGTTCGAGGGATCGACGCGTGTCTATGAGATGGTCGACCGGCCGCTGGCGCGGGTGATCGCGGATATGGAGATCGCCGGGGTCAAGGTCGATGCCGGGGTGCTGGCAAAGCTCTCGGACGATTTCTCCCGCCAGATCGCGGCGCTGGAGGAAGAGATCCACGGCATCGCCGGGTTCAAGTTCACGATCGGCAGCCCCAAGCAGCTGGGCGACGTCCTCTTCGACAAGATGGGGATCAAGGGCGGGCGCAAGGGCAAGTCGGGCGTCTATTCGACCGACGTCAATGAACTCGAACGGATCGCAGCGGACAAGGACTCTCCGGGTCGCGAAATGGTGCTGAAGGTGCTCGACTGGCGCCAGCTCACCAAGCTCAAATCCACCTATACCGACGCGCTTCAGGCGCAGATCAACCCGGCGACAGGCCGCGTCCACACCAGCTATTCGCTGACCGGCGCGCAGACCGGGCGCCTCTCCTCGACCGACCCCAACCTCCAGAACATCCCGGTGCGCACCGAGGTGGGGCGCCAGATCCGCGACGCCTTCGTCGCCGAGCCGGGCAATGTCATCCTTTCCGCCGACTATTCGCAGATCGAGCTGCGGCTCGCCGCACACATCGCCGATGTGCCGCAGTTGCGCGAAGCGTTCGAGCGTGGCGACGACATCCACAACATGACCGCGACCGAGCTGTTCGGCGAGGTGAATCGCGATACCCGTGGCCGGGCGAAGACGATCAACTTCGCGATCCTCTACGGCATCAGCCGCTGGGGCCTTGCCGGACGGCTCGACGTCACGCCCGACGAGGCGCAGGCGATGATCGACCGCTATTTCGAGCGCTTCCCCGGGATCAGCCGCTACATCGCCGACACGCTGAACGACGCCAAGGCGCGCGGCTATACCGAGACGTTGTTCGGCCGGAAGACGCATTTCCCGCGCCTCAAGTCCGCAACCCAGCATGAACGCGCAGGCAGTGAGCGTGCCGCGATCAACGCGCCGATCCAGGGCACCAGCGCCGACATCATCAAGCGCGCCATGGCGCGAATGGGCCCGGCGCTGCGGGAAGCCGGGTTGCACGACGTCAGGATGCTGATGCAGGTCCATGACGAATTGGTGTTCGAGCTGCCCAAAGGCGATATCGAGGCGGCAACCCCGGTCATCCGGCGGGTGATGGAGAGCGCCGCGGAGCCCGCGGTCAAGCTCACCGTGCCGCTGGGAGTCGAGATCGGGACGGGCCCGAGTTGGGGCGCGGCGCATTGACGATGGCAATTTCGTTCGTTTCGGGCGAAACCGGTAACAGCATGGGGACAGGAGAAGCTTCGCAACGCCGTGTTGCGCGCTCGAACGAGGTTCGCGCGTGACCTCTCGCCCTGCACCGTCTTCCGCACCCTCCGATGACATCGCCGCGCTCGCCAAGGGCGGGCGCACCAACATCTTCGGGTTCGTCCTGCGCCTCGCCGCGCGGTTGCCCTTCCTGTTCATCGCCGGGCGCCTGTACGGGCCGGAGATCGTCGGGCGGTTCGCGCTCGCGGTCGTCGTCGTCGAGCTGGCGGCCCTGCTCGCGACGCTCGGCCTCAAGCGCGGGCTTGCCCAGGCACTCGCCTCGACCGACCGGCCGCACAGCCATGTCGTGTGGGACGGGATGGTCGTCGCGCTGGTCGTCTCGATGATCACCAGCGCGGTGCTCTTCACCTTCCCGCAGATCATGTACGCCAACAGCCAGGTGACAGGGCTCGAGGGGCTGTTGCCCGTCATCGTCTTCGCGATCGCCTGGTCCGACGTCAGCCTTGCCGCGCTCGCCTATCGTGGCAACGTGAAGGCGGCGGTGACGGCGCGCGCGATCGTCGAGCCATGGACGATCAGCATCGCGGCCTGGGCGCTCTACTACGCCTCGCCGCGCGACGGCCTGATCATCGCCTATGTCCTGTCGATGGCCGCTGCGCTGATCGCCAGCCTGATCCCCTTCATCCGCAGCTATGGTCTGCCGCACGGCTGGTCGCCCCATGTGACGCCGCTGCTCCAGCTCGCCCGGCGCAACGTGCCGCTCGCGGGCGCGGATGCGATCGAGTGGGGCACGCGGAACATAGACCGCTTCATCCTGGGTCTGCTGTTCCCGCCGGCAATCGTCGGGATCTACTACATGGCGCAGCAGGTCGCCTCGATCCCCCAGAAGCTCAAGACCAGCTTCGACCCGATCCTGGGTCCGGTGATCGCGCGCAATCTCGCTGCCGGGAACCGCGCCGCGATCGCACATCAGGTCAAGCAGGTCGCCTTCTGGATCATCACCGCGCAGGCCGCGTTGCTGCTGATGGGCGGGATTCCTGCCGAAGGCGTGATGGGCGTGGTCGGCCCGCAATTCGTCGCGGGCGCAGGCGCCCTGTGCTTCCTGCTCGCCGCCGAGGTTCTCGCTTCGCCCGGCGCGGTATCGGAGGCGGCGCTCGTCTATATGGCGCGACACCGCAATTTGATGGTGTCGATGCTCCTGCTCGCCTTCCAGGCGGCGTTGAGCTTCGCCCTGGTGTTCATCATGCGCGATCTGGGCTGGGACATGAATTATCAGGCCGCCGGACCGGCCGTCGCACTCGCGGTCACGCTGGCGCTCGGCTCGACGATCAAATGCTGGATGCTGGCGCGTCTGACCAAGGCATCGGTGTTCAGCCTGCGCCCCGGCTTCGTCGCCGCGATCGCCGCCGGCGCCCTGGTCGGCTGGGGCTTCACCTCGCTGCCGCAACATCTCGAATGGGTCGAGCTATCCGTGGGCGTGCCCGCGATCTTCGCCGCCTATTTCGCGGTGATCGCGAAATGGGCGTTCGGCGAGGAAGACCGCAAGCTGTTCAAGAAGCTGCCCAAGCAGGGCGCAGCGGCCTAGACTTTGCCGAATACAGTACGGGCCCGCTCCCGGGTGGGGAGCAGGCCCGTGCCGTTTCAGCGAAGCCGAAACAATCTCAGTGCCGGAAGTGCCGCATCCCGGTGAACACCATCGCCAGGCCCGCTTCGTCGGCCGCCGCGATCACTTCCTCGTCCCGGATCGATCCGCCCGGCTGGATCACCGCCGTCGCCCCGGCCTCGACCGCGGCGAGCAGGCCGTCGGCGAAGGGGAAGAAGGCATCCGATGCGACCGCCGAACCGATCGTGCGCGGTGCGCTCCAGCCGGCCTTCTCCGCCGCATCCTTCGCCTTCCACGCCGCGATACGCGCGGATTCGAGGCGGTTCATCTGCCCCGCGCCGACCCCGGCGGTGCTGCCGTCCCTGGCATAAACGATCGCATTCGACTTGACGTGCTTGGCCACGGTCCAGGCGAACAGGCAGTCGGCCAGCTCCTGCGGCGCGGGCTCGCGCCGGGTCACGACCTTGAGATCGGCCTGGGTGATGAAGCCATTGTCACGCGACTGGACCAGCGCGCCGCCCGCGATCGTCTTGAGCATCAGCCCGGGCCGCGCCGGATCGGGCAGTGCATCGCAGATCAGCAGGCGCAGATTCTTCTTGGCGGCGAAGATCGCCTTCGCCTCGTCGCTCGCGCCCGGCGCGACGACGACTTCGGTGAAGATCTCGCTGATCGCCCTCGCCGTCTCGGCATCGAGCGGGCGGTTCAATGCGATGATCCCGCCGAACGCCGACACCGAATCGCACGCGAGCGCGGCCCTGTAGGCGTCGACCAGCGTGTCGGCGGTCGCGACCCCGCACGGATTGGCGTGCTTGACGATCACCACCGTCGGCGGACCGTCGCGGAATTCGCTGACCAGCTCGAGCGCCGCATCGGCGTCGTTATAGTTGTTGTAGCTGAGCTCCTTGCCCTGGAGCTGCTCGGCCTGGGCGATGCCCGATGCGGCGGGGCCGGCGGGAAGGTACAGCGCCGCCGACTGGTGCGGATTCTCGCCATAACGCAGCTCCTCGCCGCGCTTGAACACCATCGGGAGGGTCGCCGGGAAGCGCTCGCCCTGATCGGCGAAGGCAAACCAGCTCGCGATCGCCGCGTCATATTGCGCGGTCAGGGCATAGGCCTTGGCGGCGAAGCGGCGGCGGTCTTCCAGGCTGGTCTCACCGGTGGCGACCACATCATAGTCGGCGGGATCGGTCACGATCGCGACATAGGCGTGGTTCTTGGCAGCCGAACGCACCATCGACGGGCCGCCGATATCGATATTCTCGATGATCTCGTCGCGGTCCGCGCCCTTCGCCACGGTCTGGGCGAACGGATAGAGGTTGACCACCACCAGGTCGATCATGCCGATCGCGTGGTCGCTGGCCGATGCCATGTGGCCCGCATCCTCGCGCACCGCGAGCAGGCCGCCATGGACCACCGGGTGCAGCGTCTTCACGCGGCCGTCCATCATCTCGGGAAAGCCGGTAAGGTCGGAGATGTCGCGGACGTCCAGCCCTGCGTCGCGCAGCGCCTTGGCGGTACCGCCGGTCGAGACCAGCTCGACGCCCCTGGCGGCAAGCGCGGTTCCGAGTTCGACGATGCCGGTCTTGTCGGAGACCGAGAGAAGGGCGCGGCGGATGGGGATGCTGGTCATGGGCGGGGCCTTTAGGGAACCCGCCGCACCCTGCAAACCCCTAACGCGCGCGGTGGAACAGCCAGGAGACGCTGGTGCCGCCCGCGGGCGACTCGCCGGTCAGCACAAGCTGCTGGGTTTCCCGTGGAATCCCGCGGCCGTCGATCCACACGCTTTCCTCGATCCCCAGCGTGGCGCCATTGGCGCGGAACTGCCAGGCTGCGCCCGATGGCGTGCGCAGCAGCGCACCGGCGCCATCCGCGGTGGGCGAGACCTGCACCCCGGGATGCAGGTGGAAACGGACCGCAAAGGGAATCGCCGCAGCCTTTCTGCGCCGCCCGGAGGGAATCAGATTGTCCTCGCCCCGGACGTCGCGCCCATCGGCGCCGAGCGCGATGCGGCGGCGGTGGATGACGCCGTGGCGGCGGACATAGCCGTCGTGGCTCGCCTCAATCCGGCTTGCGGTATCCGTCTCCTGCCGGCTCAATTCCATCTCGCTCACACCGCGGCCAAGCGTGCCGTCGGGGTGGATCGCGGTCGAGTTGCTGTTGTCGACCACCAGCGTCGAATGCGCGGCGGTAGTGCGGAGCCCTTCGGCAAGCGCCGCCGGCAGCCGGAGATCGGCCCCGCGCGCGCCGCCGCAGCTGACGACGATGCGGTCGGGGCCGTCGGAGAATTCGAACGCGAGGGTCGATGCGCAGCCGCCCTCCATCACCCGGGCGACCGGGGGCGGCGCCGCATCGACGATCAGCACGGTGCGCTGCTGGGCGAGCCGTTGATAGCCCCAGTCGAGCGCCTGGCGCAGCGGGCGGACGCGTGCGCCAGTCGCGGCGACGATCTCCGCGAGCGTGTCGCCATGGACGGGCACGCCGCCCTGCCAGCTCGCCAGGCCGCGATCGCCATGACAGACGCCGAGCAGTGCCGACACCATCTGCGCGAGCGCGCGGCTCTGCACCTCGGGCGGATCGAGCCGACGCGCGGCATAGGTCTCGCGCAGCAGCGTAAGCAGCATGATCGCGTCGAGCAGCGCGGCAGGCGAACGCCCGCTGATCCCGCCATCCTCGCCGACCGACCCCGCCAGCGCGCGTGCAAGCCCCGCTTCGCCAAAGGCGCGGCGCGGGTCGCCGCCCGGGATCATCAACCCGGCGACGAGCACGCCACACCAGGCGGCGATGCGCGGCGCGCCCGGCGGCACCCGGTCCGCCGTGCGATCGAGGTGCCGCGCGCCGCGCGCGAGCGTGTGCAGCACCCGTGAGCGATAGACGAGGTCGGTGCTCGAAAGGATCAGCGGCGCATGCGCGGTCCAGAACAGGATGCGCCGCCCCCAGAGATCGGCACGCCATGCCGGGTCGGTGACCTTGTCGGCATGCGCGTCCAGCCATTTGCGCATCAGCGCTTCGGCCACCGGCGCCGCACCGGCACGGGTGGTGACGGTCGAGAGATCGCGCAGCCAGGCAAAGCCGTGGAGATAGTCGCCGAACGGCTTCGACCAGTTGGGCTTGGTCAGGTCGAGCGCGTCGATGACATGATTCTCGCCGCGGAAGGAGAGCTTGCCGTCGAGCAGCGCGTTGCCGCGTGCCGGATCGCCGAGAAAGGGATCGTCGGCGACCGCGATCAGCTTGAGCGGATAGCGGCCCTTGAGCCGCAGGCCGTGAAGCGGGGTGCGCCAGGCGAGGCGGTGGAAGCGCTCGGACAGCCGGTCGGCGAGCGACAGGCCGCGGTCGCCACCGATGCGGATCAGCCGCCGTCCCTGCTCGATCCCGTCGGCTTCAGGCCCATCGACGGCGAGATCCTGTTCCTGCGCCTTCACCCCGCGCGCAACGCCCGGATATTGTCGGCATAGGCCGACGGACCACCCTTGAACGCCGCGGTGCCTGCGACCAGCGCATCGGCGCCCGCGGCGATCACGCGCGCGGCGTTGTTCTGATCGACCCCGCCATCGACCTCGAGATCGATCTGGCGGCCGCTGGTGTCGATCTTGGCGCGCAGCACCGCGATCTTGGCAAGCTGGCTCTCGATGAACTTCTGGCCGCCGAAACCGGGGTTGACGCTCATCACCAGGATCAGGTCGACCAGGTCCATGACGTGATCGACGACATCGACCGGGGTCGCGGGATTGAGGACGACGCCGGCACGCTTGCCCAGCGCCTTGATCGTCTGGAGCGTGCGGTGAAGATGCGGCCCGCTTTCGGGATGGACCGACAGGCAGTCGGCGCCCGCATCGGCAAAGGCTTCGAGCATCGGATCGACCGGTTCGATCATCAGATGGACGTCGAACGGCTTGGCGCTGTGCGGGCGCAGCGCCTTGATGACGGCCGGGCCGATGGTGATGTTGGGCACGAAATGACCGTCCATCACGTCGATATGAATCCAGTCGGCGCCCGCTTCGTCGATCGCGCGCACCTCCTCACCCAATCTTGCGAAGTCGGCGGAGAGGATCGAGGGGGCGATACGAACGGCGGTCATGTCAGCCCTTTAACACCTCACGAATCGCCCGCAACACGCATGAGGCGCACCATGAAAAACCCGTCGAGCCCGCCTCGTTCCACGAGCATGCCGGGAAGTGTGCGTAACCAGCCGCGTTCATGGGCGACAAGGCCCTCTGGCAGCTCGTCGGGAAGGACGCGATCGATCGCAAACGCGGAATGTTCAGCGAGGAACCGTTCGATCTGCTGCTCGCCTTCCTCGGGCTCGAGCGAGCATGTGGCATAGACCAGCAGCCCGCCCGGCCGGACCCAGCGCGCGACACGGGGCAGGAGCTGCGCCTGCAGCTCGGCCATCTCCGCGATCAGCCGTGGTCGGACGCGGTGGAACACGTCGGGATGGCGGCGGAAGATGCCGGTGGCGCTGCACGGCGCGTCGAGCAGCACGGCGTCGGCTTCGAACCCCGGTTCCCAGTCGAGCAGGTCAGCCGTAACGATATGTGCCGACAGACCGGTGCGATCGAGATTCTCCGAAAGTCGCGCCAGACGACTTTCCGAGACGTCGACCGCAGTGACGTCCCAGCCCGACGCGGCGAGCTGGAGCGTCTTGCCGCCCGGCGCAGCGCACAGATCGAGCGCGCGACCGGTTCCGCTACCAAGCAAGCGCGCCGGAAGCGAGGCGGCAAGGTCCTGCACCCACCAGGCGCCTTCGGCATAGCCGGGCAGATCGGGCACCGGCGTCTCGCCGCTCACGCGCATATGCCCTGTCATCAGGCTCTCGCCGTGCAGATCGGGGACATCGCTCCGCAGCGTCAGGTCGAGTGGCGGCGGAGCCGCGATCGCCGCGGCCGCGGCGCTGGCGACGCGCTCGCCCCAATTGCCGGCGATGCGGGCATGAACCTGATCCGGCAGCGTGGGATGGTCCGGCAGCACCGCGCCCTTGCGGTCCAGGGTGCCGAACACCCCATGGACCAGCTTGCGTGGGCCGCCATCGACCAGGGGCAACACGGTCGAGATCGCGGCATGCGGCGGCGTACCGAGGCGCAGCACCTGGGCGAGTGCGATGCGCAGCGCAAAGCGCGCCTTGGCGTCATCGGGCAGGCGGTTGCGGGTCGCGCTGTCGATCAGCGCGTCGAGATCGGCGAGCCAGCGCAGCACCTCGGCGGCGATGGCATGGGCAAGACCACGGTCGGGCGGCGCCAGCCCCTTGGCGGACGCTTCGAGCGCCTGTTCGATGGCGAGCCCGCGGCGGAGCACCGCATCGAGCAAGCGCAGCGCGGCACGGCGCGCGGGGACGCCAGGGGGATCGGAAGGGGGGCGGTGGTTCGAAGGCCGGGACATCAACCGCCCCTACGCCGTTTCCGGCACGGGATCACCTGCAAAGGAACGGACCGGTCAGGCCGTCGATCATCCGCGGCGGTTGGGGTCAAGCGCGCTGGAGCGGCGCGGCGCCGGCTTGATCCCCAGCGCCGACGGGCGCGCGCTTGACGAAGTTGACACAATCGGCTGGTTCTCTCCGAAGCTGTCGAGCGGCGCGCTCTGCCCCATTTCCTGCGCGATTTCCTCCAGCGCGGCGATCCGGTTGCCGGTGTCGGGGTGGGTCGAGAACAGGCTGTCGCCGCCGAGGCCGGGGACGATGTAGAGCTGCGCTGCCGCCGGCACGCGCTCGGCGACCGGATTGGGGATCGCGGCCGCGCCACGCGCAAGCTTGGCCAGTGCCGAGGCGAGCGCGCGCGGGTTGCCCGAAATCTCCGCACCGCCCCGATCGGCGCCATATTCGCGCGTCCGGCTGATCGCCATCTGGACGATCATCGCGGCGAAGGGCGCGACGATCACCGCGAGGATGGTCGCCACCATCGCCCCGCGATTGTCGCCGCCACCACGAAAGAACATGCCGAAATTGGCGAGCATCGAGATCGCGCCCGCGATCGTCGCGACCATCGTCATGATGAGCGTATCGCGGTTGCGCACATGCGCCAGCTCATGCGCCATCACGCCCGCAATCTCGTCGCGGTCGAGCATGTTCAGCAGACCCGTCGTGGCCGCGACCGCCGCATTCTGTGGATTGCGGCCGGTGGCGAAGGCGTTGGGGTGAGGCGAATCGATGACGTAGACCTTGGGCATCGGCAGCGCGGCGCGCTGCGCGAGACCCGCGACAAGGCTGTAGAATTCGGGCGCGCTCGCGGCATCGACCTGCTTCGCGCCGTGCATCGACAGCACGATCTTGTCCGCATTCCAGTAGGTGAACAGGTTCATCCCCACCGCGACCAGCAGTGCGATGATCATCCCGCCACGCCCGCCGATGGTGAAGCCCAATGCCATGAACAGCGCCGTCAGCGCCGCCAGCAGCATCGTCGTCTTGAAACCGTTCACTTGGATTCGATCCTTTCAGCGCCCAATGTGGGGGATCGAAGCCATCGCTGCAATCAGGACCGAATCATGTCAGTGCGAGAGGGGGGCAAGCGCCCCGATCACGTAAAACCACCCGCCTATCTGTCGAAGAACCCGCCAATCCCCAGGCCCGAGCCGGGGAAGAAGGCGGAAGTAGATCCGCTGGGCGAGGATCCCACCCGCTATGGCGACTGGGAGCGCAAGGGCATCGCAGTCGATTTCTAGAGCGCGTCGCGGATCTTGAGCACCGTGTTCCAGTTGCGCGCGGTATTGACTGGATCGAGCTTCGCCTTGCTCATCGCCGGATGAAGCGTCGAGCGGCCCTGGCCGTCGGGGAAGTCGATATAGAGCTCACGCTCCACCGCATGCATGCGCTCGGGACCATCATGGGTCTCTGCGAGCCTGACCACTGCCGCCCGGTCAACCGGTGCGCGATGGAAGGCCACGACCACGAAGCTCGGACGCTCACGGGTCGCTTCGGGGAAGGGATCGGCCGCGGCGATCGCCGCCATCTCCTCCGGCGAGCGCACGAAGATTTCGGACTTGAGACCCGTCGCCGCGAACAGCGCGTCGTGGAGCTTCGTTTCGAGCGCCGCAGCGTCCGCCTCACTGGCGGTGAAGACGACATTGCCCGAGGCGAGCAGGGTCCTGACGTCAGTGAAGCCGAGGCTCTCGACCGCAGCCTTGAGCTCCGCCGATTTGAGCTGGCGCTTGCCGAGATTGATCCCGCGCAGCATCGCCGCCCATCTCATACATGCTCCTCCCGCAACGGGCGGCTGAGCAGCGCGTCCACCACTGCACCCACCGGCGTGCCTTCGAGCAGCGCACAGACCGCCTGCGTGACCGGCATGTCGACCCCTGCAGCCTTCGCAGCCTCACGCAGCACCGGCGCGGTCGCCGCGCCTTCGGCAACGGTACGGCGGTCAGCGAGCAGTTCGGCAGCGCTGCGCCCTTGCCCCAGCCCGACGCCGAGCGAGAAGTTGCGCGAATTGGTCGAGGAGCAGGTCAGCACCAGATCGCCCAGCCCCGACAGCCCCGCCAGCGTCTCCGGCCGCCCGCCGCGCGCGACGCCGAAGCGTGTCATCTCGGCAAAGCCGCGGGCGATCAGTGCGGCGCGGGCGTTGAGGCCGAGGCCCGCGCCCTCGACCACGCCGCAGGCGATGGCGAGGACGTTCTTGACCGCGCCGCCGACCTCGGCCCCTGCGACGTCGGACGAACCATAGGTGCGGAAGGTAGGCCCGCCGAGGCGTTCGGCGAGCGCCTCGCGTAGCAGCTCATCCTCGCAGGCGAGGGTAACGGCGGTGGGCAGGCCTTTCGCGACCTCATGTGCGAAGGTCGGGCCGGAAAGCACTGCGACCGGCGCGGCCGGGTGCAATTCGCGCGCGACTTCGGCGACCAGCTTCTGCGTGCCCGCCTCGATCCCCTTGGCGCACAGGACCAGCGGGCGGCCCGCGACAGGCGTCTGCGCAAGAACGGGGCGGAGGAACTGGGCGGGGACGACCACCAGCAACGCGTCGGCATCGTCGAGGCCAGCGAGATCGCCGGTAGCGCGGATCGAAGGAGAGAGCGGGATACCCGGAAGGAACAGGCTGTTCTCATGAGCGGCGTTGACTGACGCCACGACGTCGTCCTCGCGCGCCCAGAGCGTGACCGGTGCGCCACCGCGCGCCGCGACCTGCGCGAGTGCCGTGCCCCATGCGCCGCCGCCGATGACCGCCAGTTTCATGCCTTCACCCCTGCTCCCCGCACCTTTTCTGCATCCGGATCGAGCGGCCAGCGCGGACGCGCGGGCAGATCGAGCGGATCGGTGAGTCCGAGCGCGAACCGCTCGGCCCCGGCCCAGGCGATCATGGCCGCATTGTCGGTGCAGAGCCAGAGCGGCGGGGCGATGAAAGGCAGGCCGTGGTCGGCGGCCAGCGCGGTGAGCGCGCTACGCACCGCCCCGTTGGCGGCGACGCCGCCCGCGACGACCAGCGCCGTGGCCTCCGGTGCCTTGGCCAGCGCGATCCGGGTCCGGTCGACCAGACAATCGACCACGGCCTGCTGGAAGGATGCGGCGAGATCGGCGGGAGCGAACTTGCCGACCTTGCGGGCGACATCGCTCTTGAGGCCGGCAAAGGAGAAATGCGGCTCGCCCGAGCCCAC
>Ga0247823_10001754_pt1 | contig 17928 bp, 14 predicted proteins | sample 13C_PalmiticAcid_2_FD_192426 | JGI IMG/M metagenome (GOLD analysis project Ga0247823, IMG submission 192426) | Soil microbial communities from agricultural site in Penn Yan, New York, United States - 13C_PalmiticAcid_Day30 | ecosystem: Environmental > Terrestrial > Soil > Agricultural land... | reverse complement strand
ACCGCCTCTCGATGCTGGACCTGATCCCCGACGGCAGCTCGTGGCCCGAGGCGGTGCAGCTCGCGAAGGCCATCGCGGCCGCGGGCGCCACGATCATCAACACGGGCATCGGCTGGCACGAGGCGCGTGTGCCCACCATCGCGACGAGCGTGCCGCGCGGTGCGTTCGCCTGGGTCACGCAGAAGATGCGGCGCGAGCTGCACGCCGCGGGGGTCACCCTCCCGCTGGTCACGAGCAACCGCATCAACACGCCCGAGGTGGCCGAGGAGATCCTGGCCGACGGCTGCGCCGACATGGTCAGCATGGCCCGCCCGCTGCTGGCGGACGCCGAGTTCGTCAACAAGGCCGCGCGGGGGCAGGGCGCCGACATCAACACCTGCATCGCCTGCAACCAGGCCTGCCTCGACCACACGTTCAAGGCACAACTGGCCTCGTGCCTCGTCAACCCGCGGGCCGGGCACGAGACCACGCTCGTGATCGCGCCCGCCGTGAAGAAGAAGCGCGTGGCCGTCGTGGGCGCCGGCCCGGCCGGCCTCGCGGCCGCCACCACCCTCGCCGAACGCGGCCACGAGGTGCACCTGTTCGAGTCCGCCAACGCCATCGGCGGCCAGTTCAACATGGCCAGCCGCGTGCCGGGCAAGGAGGAGTTCGTCGAGACCCTCCGCTACTTCACGCGGCGGCTTGCCGCCACCGGCGTGTCGGTGTTCCTCGAGACCCGCGTGGATTCCGAGCGGCTGGCCGCGGGCCGCTACGACGACGTGGTGCTCGCGACCGGCGTGCGGCCGCGCGACCCCCGCATCCCCGGCAGCGACGGCCCGAACGTGCTCAGCTACATCGACGTGCTGCTGCACGGCCGCCACGTGGGCCCGCGCGTGGCGATCGTCGGCGCCGGCGGCATCGGTTTCGACGTGGCCGAGTACCTCGTCACGCCTCCAGGCCACTCGCCCGCGCTGGACCTCGCCGCCTGGCAGGCCGAATGGGGCGTGGCGGACCCGGCCACGGTGCGGGGCGGCGTGGTGCGCGCCGCGCCCGAGCCGCCGGTGCGCCAGGTGACGCTGCTGCAGCGCAAGGCCGGCAAGCTGGGCAAGGGCCTCGGCAAGACCACGGGCTGGATCCACCGGGCGGCGCTCGCGATGAAGTCGGTGGAGATGATCGGCGGCGTGAACTACGAGCGCATCGGGCCCCAGGGCCTGTTCGTCACCTTCGGGGAGGACCGGCGCGACGGCACGCTGATCGAGTGCGACACGGTGGTGTTGTGCGCGGGGCAGGAGCCGTTGCGCGAACTGCTCGAACCGCTGCGGGCGGCGGGTGTGTCGACCCACGTGATCGGCGGCGCCGACGAGGCGGCCGAACTCGACGCGAAGCGGGCCATCGCGCAGGGCACGCGGCTGGCCGCGCGGCTCTGAAGCCCGCAGAACACCCGCTCTGCCAGACAGAGCAATCCTGTCGCGGCCGGGACCGTGCGCGACGGGAAACTCCCGAGGCCCGCGGGAGGGGCGAGGCATAGGCTCGGGGATCCGGCAAACGCTCTGCCGGGCAGAACGAATCCACAGGAGTTCCGACATGCCGTATCCCCTGACTTCCCGTTGGCTCATGCTGGCCGCAGCGGCCGCCACCACCACGTTCACCCTCACCGCCTGCGGCGGCGACGACGACCCGGCGCCGACCGAGGAAACCCGCGCGCAGGACAGCCGCGTGTTCACGGTCAAGCCGGCCGACGCCACCGCCACCACCTTCGCCGCCGTCACCGGTGGCGATGCCGATGCCGCCGCGTCGCTGCGCTGGGCCGGTGTGCTCGGCGGGTCCTCGTACCAGATCGAGGTGCCGAAGACCTGGAATGGCAAGCTCGTGATGTACGCCCACGGCTATGCCGGCACGGGCACCGTCGTGGGCGTGCAAACCCTCGGCGATGGGCTGCGCCGGCACCTGCTGGGCCTGGGCTACGCCTGGGCCGCCTCCAGCTACAGCAAGAACTTCTACGACGTGCGCGCCGGCATCGAGGACACCAACGCGCTCGCGCTCGAGTTCCCGAAGATCGCGGCCGCGAAAGGCCTCGCGACCCCCACGCCCACCAAGACCTTCATCATCGGCCACTCCATGGGCGGCCACATCGCCGCGGCGGCCGTCGAGGACGAGACCTTCGCCACCGCCAACCACAAGGTGAAGTACCAAGGTGCGGTGCCCATGTGCGGCGTGACGGGTGACACCGAACTGTTCGACTACCTCGGCGCTGCGCAGATCGCGGCCCATGGCTTGGCGGGCGCCGCGAGCACGCCCACCACGGGTTGGGAAGGCATCAAGGGCGCCGTGGGCGCCAAACTGTTCACCGCGGCCGCCTTGACGCCCGCCGGCCAGTACGTGTTCACCGCCGACGGCGAGAAGTGGGCCGCCGTGATGCAGAACCTGACCGGCGGCGCGCGGCCCATGTTCGACCTGGGCGTGAAGGGCTACTACACCACCGTGGTCTGGAGCACCTTCGGCGGCGATGGCACCGTCAACGGCATCTACAACCGCTTCGGTGCGGACACGAACCGGTTCACCTACCGCATCGACAACGACCCGGTCACGAGCGCCACCCTCAACGCCGGCGCCCAGAAGCTGACCGCCGCCGCGGAGTACAACCGCAAGCGCAGCGACGGCCTGCGCTGGGTGCCCAAGGTGAACGGCGAGTTCAAGGTGCCGGTGGTGACCATCCACACGCTGGGCGACATGTACGTGCCGTTCAGCATGGAGCAGATCTACCGCAACCGGGCCGAGGCGAAGGGCAACGGCGGCTGGCTGGTGCAGCGCGCCATCCGCGGCATCGCCCACTGCGACTTCTCGGCGGCCGAGCAGACGGAGGCGTTCGACGCCATGGTGGCGTGGGAAGCCGGTGGTCCACGGCCGGCGGGTGACGACGTGCTCACGCCCACCACCGTCGCCAACCCGAGCTACGGCTGCACCTTCACCCGGGACGCGGCCACGGCCAACGGCGACTCCGCCGACCTCGTCACGCTGCGGAACGGCCTGAAGGTGGCGAAGCCCTGCGTCTGACGCCCGGCGTCAGCCCCGCCCGAGCAGCTTGCCTTCCGCGAGGGCGAGCGGCTCGGGCAGCCCCGACAGCACGAGGGTGTCGCCCGCGGCCAGCGTGAGCTGGTCGTCGGGGCGGGTCACCGCCCCGGAAGCGCGCCGCACCGACACCACGCTGACCCCGAGCGCGTGCAGCGCCAGCGATTCGAGCGTCTCGCCCAGGCTGGCCGCGGCCGGCGGCAGGCTCACGCTGAGCAGGCGGGCCTGCTGGCGTTCGTCCACCGTGTCGTCGTCGGCGCCGTGGAAGTAGCCGCGCAGCAGGCCGTAGCGGGCGTCGCGCTGGTCCTGCACCACGCGGATCACGCGGCGCATGGGCACGCCCACCAGCGCGAGGGCGTGGCTCGCGAGCATCAGCGACCCCTCGATGGTCTCCGGCACCACGCCGGTGGCGCCGGCGGCCTGCAGGCGTTCGATGTCGGTGTCGTCGCGCGTGCGCACGATCACCGGCACCTTCGGCGCGTGCTCCTGCACGAGGCGCAGGATCTTCAGCGCCGACAGGGTGTCGTGGTAGCTGACCACCACCGCGCTCGCCCGCGCGAGGCCGGCGGCCATCAGGCTCTGCAGCCGGGCGGCGTCGCCGAACACCACGCTCTGGCCGGCGGCCGTGGCCTGGCGCACGCGGTCGGGGTCCAGGTCGAGCGCCATGTACGGGATGTGCTCGTGCTCCAGCAGCCGGGCGAGGTTCTGCCCGCTGCGGCCGTAGCCGGCGATGATGATGTGGGCCTCGGTGTTGATGGCCCGCTTCGCGATGCGGGTCATGGCGACCGACTGCATCAGCCAGTCGCTGGAGCTCAGCCGCATCACGATGCGGTTGCTGTACATGATCAGGAACGGCGTGGCGAGCATCGACAGCACCATGCTCGCCAGCACCGGGCTGTGCAGCCGCTCGGGGATCAGGTTCTGCGCGGTGGCCATCGACAGCAGCACGAAACCGAACTCACCCGCCTGCGCGAGGTAGAGGCCGGTGCGCAGCGCCACCCCCGGCTGGGCGCCGAAGGCCTTCGCGAGGGCGGCCACCAGCGCGAACTTGAACACCACCGGCAGCAGGCTCAGCAGCAGCACGAGGCCCCAGCGCTGCATCACGATCTCGGCGTCGAGCTTCATGCCGATGGTGATGAAGAAGAGGCCCAGCAGCACGTCGTGGAACGGGCGGATGTCGGTCTCCACCTGGTGCTTGTACTCCGTCTCGGCGATCAGCATGCCCGCGACGAAGGCGCCCAGCGCGAGGGACAGCCCCGCATGTTCGGTCAGCCAGGCGAGGCCCAGCGTCACGAGCAGCAGGTTCAGCATGAACAGCTCCTCGCTGCGCCGGCGCGCGACGATGGTGAGCCACCAGCGCATCACCTTCTGCCCGCCCACGAGCAGCACGGTCAGCAGCGCGACGGCCTTCAGGCCCGCGAACGCGAGCGACTGCATCAGCACCTCGGGCGACGAGCCGAGGGCCGGGATCAGCACCAGCAGCGGCACCACGGCCAGATCCTGGAACAGCAGCACGCCCATGACCCGGCGGCCGTGTTCGGACTCCAGTTCGAGCCGCTCGGCCATCAGCTTGACGACGATGGCCGTGCTGCTCATCGCGAGCGCCCCGCCGAGCGCCACCGCGCTCTGCCAGCCGAGCCCCCAGGACCGGCCCGCCATCGTGAACCCCCAGGCCAGCAGCACGTTGCCGGCCACGGCCGCCAGGATGGTCAGCGTGACCTGGCTCAGCCCGAGGCCGAACACCAGCGTGCGCATGCTGCGCAGCTTGGGCAGGTTGAACTCGAGCCCGATCACGAACATCAGGAACACCACCCCGAACTCGGCGAGGTAGGTGACCGAGGAGGAGTCCTTCGCGAGGGCCAGCGCGTTGGGGCCGATCAGCACCCCGACGGCGAGGTAGCCCAGCATGGGCGGCAGCTTCAGCGACCGGCACAGCGCCACGCCGCCGACCGCGGCCACCAGGTACAACAACGCCAGTTCGAGGGTGGATGCCATCGGGGGGGACGGAAAGGGGGAGGGTGCCTACAATCGCTCCATCCTACTGGACCCCAGCCCCGCACCGTGTCTCCTGCCAACGCCACTCCTGAAACTTTCGACGCCGAGCGCGCCCTGCGCCTGGCCCGGGAAACCTTCGACATCGAGTCGAAGGCCCTGCTCGGCCTGAAGGCGCGCCAGGGCGAGGGGTTCACCCGCGCCGTGCTGGCCATCCTGCAGTGCACCGGCCGGGTGGTGGTGATGGGCATGGGCAAGAGCGGCCACGTGGGCCGCAAGATCGCCGCCACGCTCGCCTCCACGGGCACCCCCGCGATGTTCGTGCACCCCGCCGAGGCCAGCCACGGCGACCTGGGCATGGTGACGCCGGGCGACGTGGTGCTCGCCATCTCGAACTCGGGTGAAAGCGACGAACTCGCGGCCATCCTGCCCGCGCTCAAGCGCGTGGGCATCACGCTCGTCGCGATGACCGGCCGCGCCGGATCGTCGCTCGCGAACCACGCCGACCTGGTGCTCGACAGCGGCGTCGACGAGGAAGCCTGCCCGCTCAACCTCGCCCCCACCGCCAGCACCACCGCGCAGATGGCCCTGGGCGACGCCCTGGCCGTGGCGCTGCTCGACGCCCGCGGCTTCCGCGAGGAAGACTTCGCCCGCTCGCACCCGGGCGGCAGCCTGGGCCGCAAGCTGCTCACGCACGTGCGCGACGTGATGCGCGCAGGCGACGAGGTGCCCAGCGTCCCGCCCGACACGTCCTTCGTCGACATGATGAAGGAGATGACCCGCAAGGGCCTCGGCGCCACCGCGGTGGTCGACGCCGGCGGCCAGGTGCTCGGCATCTTCACCGACGGCGACCTGCGCCGCCTCGTCGAGAGCGGCCAGGACCTGCGCGGCCTCACCGCCCGCGAGGCCATGCACCCGAAACCCCGCCTCGTGCGCGCCGACGCGCTCGCGGTCGAGGCGGCCGACCTGATGGAACAGCACCGCATCACCAGCGTGCTGGTGGTGGACGCCGCGGGCGCGCTCGTCGGCGCCCTCAACACCAACGACCTGATGCGGGCCAAGGTCATCTGATGGCGGCCACGCTGACCCCGGTCCTTTCGTTCCCGCCCGAGGTGCTGCTGAAGGCCCAGGGCATCCGCGCCTGCATCTTCGACGTCGACGGCGTGCTCACCGACGGGCGCATCTACATCGGCGCGAACGGCGAGGAGTTCAAGGCCTTCAACACGCTCGACGGCCACGGCCTGAAGCTGCTGGCGCAGGGTGGCATCGAGCCGCTGATCATCACCGGCCGCGACTCGCCGGCCGTGCGCCGCCGCGTGGCCGACCTCGGCATCCGCCATGCGGTGTACGGCGCACACGACAAGCTCGCCGCCGCCCGCGGCCTGCTCGCCACGCTGCAGCTCGACTGGCCGCAGCTGGCCGCCATCGGGGACGACTGGCCCGACCTGCCGCTGATGACCCGCACGGCCTTCGCCTGCGCCCCGGCCAACGCCCACGCCGAGGTGCTGGCCGTCGCCCACCACGTGACCCAGGCCCGCGGCGGCTACGGCGCGGCGCGCGAGTGCTGCGACCTGCTGCTGACGGCCGTGGGCGCCTACGCCCGCCTGCTGCACGGCCACCTCACCACGCTCGACGGCACCCCGTGAGCTTCCCGGACACCCAGCCCAGCCTCGCCCCGCCGGCGGTCGACCCGGCGCCGGCGCCCACACGCCAGCCATGGCACTGGCAGCTGCTGCAGCTCGCATCCACCTACCTGCCGGTGATGCTGATGGCGCTGCTGGCCGTCGGCACCTGGTGGCTCGTGAAGAACACCGCCCCGGTCGTCGACGAACGCCCGGTGGCAGCCCCGCGGCACGAGCCCGACTACCGGATGCACAGCTTCTCGGTGCAGCGCTACACGCCGGCCGGCACGCTCGAGGCCCAGATCGAGGGCAGCGAGCTGCGCCACTACCCCGACGACGACACGGTCGAGGTCGACCAGGTGCGCCTGCGCGCCATCGACGAGGAAGGGCGCGCCTCGGTCGCCACCGCGCGCCAGGCGCTCACGAACAGCGGCGCCACCGAAGTGCAGCTGCTCGGACAGGCCGAGCTGGTGCGCGAGGCCGACGCCAAGGAAGCGGCCATCCATTTCCGCAGCGAGTACCTGCACGCCTTCCTCGACACCGAGCGCGTGTTCACGAACAAGCCGGTGACGGTCACGCAGGGCGGCACCGAGCTGCGCGCCGACGGCATGGAGTACACGCACCAGGACGGCGTGATCCGCTTCAGCGGGCGCACCCGCGCGGTGTTCGAGCCGCGGCCGCAGAAGCCATGAGTGCCGCCCGGCCGCCCGAAGGCGCTCGCACCGCAGCCCGACAGGGCGAAGGTACTCCTGTGAGCCCCGCGCCGCTGGTCTTCATCACGGGGGCGTCGAGCGGCATCGGCCAGGCCCTCGCGCGCCGCTACCACCAGGCCGGCTGGCGCCTCGCGCTCGTGGCGCGCCGTGGCGCCGAGGTCGAGGCGTGGGCCCGCAGCGAGGGCATCCCGCCCGAACGCTGCAGCGTCTACCCGGCCGACGTGCGCGACCTCGACGCCATCGCCAGCGCGGGCCGCGCCTGCATCGCCGGCCAGGGCCTGCCCGACGTGGTGATCGCCAACGCCGGCATCAGCCTCGGCATCGACACGGCGATCTTCGAGGACCTTGAGGTCATGCGGCGCACGTACGAGACCAACAACCTCGGCATGGCCGCCACGTTCCAGCCCTTCATCACGCCCATGCGCCAGCGCGGCTCCGGCCGCCTCGTGGGCATCGCGAGCGTCGCGGGCATCCGCGGCCTGCCCGGGCACGGGGCGTACTGCTCCAGCAAGGCCGCGGTGATCAGCTATCTCGAGAGCCTGCGCGGGGAACTGCACGGCTCGGGCGTGCGCGTGGTCACCGTGCTGCCGGGCTACATCGCCACGCCGCTCACGGCCGCGAACCGGTACGGCATGCCGTTCCTGATGCAACCCGAGGCCTTCGCCGACCGCGCGTTCGACACCATCACGGCGGGGCGCAGCTACCGCGTGATCCCGTGGCAGATGGGCGTGGTGGCGAAGCTGATGCGGGCCTTGCCCAATGCGGTGTTCGACCGACTGCTGGTGGGGCGGGAACGGAAGCACCGCGCTGGAGAGTAGCGTCCCGCTGCTCCGCGTCATCCGGGCGAACGCCCGCTGCCGTCCGGGCAAAGTCCGGACCCTCCGAAAAACCCGTCATCCCGGCGAACGCCGGGATCCACTGCCATCAAAGGCGCGCCAGCCGGCAATGGGCCCCGGCGTACGCCGGGGTGACCGCTTTGTCGCGAGCCATGAAAAAAGGCGGCAACGCCTTCGCGTCTGCCGCCTTCTTCAGGTCTGATCAGGGATCAGTAGCCGCCGCCGCCCGAACGGCCACCGCCGCCGTAGCCGCCGCCGCCGCCACCCGAACGGCCGCCGCCGCCGTAGCCGCCACCGCCGGAGCGGCCACCGCCACCACCGCCGCCGTAGCCACCGCCGCCGCCACCACCGTAGCCGCCGCCGCTGCTGCCACCGCCGTAGCCGCCACCGCTCGAACGGCCACCGCCGCCGCCGCCGTAGCCGCCACCACCGCCGTAGCCACCGCCGCCACCGGAGCGGCCGCCACCGAAGCCACCGCCGCCGCCCGGACGCTCTTCACGAGGACGAGCTTCGTTGACGACCACGGCGCGACCGTCGAGGTCCTTGCCGTTCATGCCGCTGATGGCCGATTGCGCTTCCGCATCGGAGCCCATTTCGACGAAGCCGAAGCCCTTCGAACGGCCCGTGTCGCGGTCCATCATGACCTTGGCCGAGGAGACCGAGCCGAACTGCGAGAACGCTTGTTGAAGATCGTCGTCCCGAATGCTGTACGACAGGTTACCGACGTAGAGTTTGTTGCCCATGGAGAGCGCCTTTCATTTCCTAGTTTCAGAGAACCATGTGGAGCTTTTACCTATCCCGAACACTCAAGCGAAGGCGCTGCTTCCAGACACAGAATCTGCATTATCAAGTAATTTCCCGAGCGCATGCAAATGATGGAAACCCCTTAGGAATTGCGGCCTCCCGCGACTGTTGTTTTCAAGGCCGCCATGTAAGAAATGTCCTGCAAGAACGTGAGCTCTCACAATACGGATATGGATATCTACAAGCCCCTGATTGCATTGCTTGCCATCGTGAACCCCATTGGTGCAATCCCCTTTTTCATACATTTCACACAGGGTTTCACCCCGGAACAGCGCGCCCGCACCATACGGGTGAGCGCCTTCAGCGCCTTCGTGGTGATCGCCCTCAGCGCTTTGGCGGGATTGAAGATCATCGAATTCTTTGGTATCTCGCTCGCCTCGTTTCAGGTGGGCGGGGGCACGCTCCTGCTGATATCGGCGCTGCAAATGCTCAACGCGCAGCCGGCCGAAACTCGCCAGGAGGACGTCAGCGAAGGCGACAACAAGGTGGACGCCGGCGACAGCATCGCCGTCGTGCCCCTCACCATCCCGCTGCTGACCGGCCCGGCCACCATCTCCACGATGGTCATCTACGCCGACAAGACGCACCACTGGTGGGAGATGGCGATCCTGACCGTCTACGGCATCGTGATCGGCATCGCCGTGTGGCTCGCCTTCAGCGCCTCGGGCCGCATCGCCCGGGTGCTCGGCAAGACCGGCATCAACGTGATGACGCGGCTGATGGGCCTGATCCTGGCGGCACTGGCGGTCGAGGTGATGTCGGACGGCCTGCTCAAGCTGTTCCCGGTGCTGGCAGGGGGCACGCTGCCGCACTGACGCCGGCGCGGGGCCGGCTTCACACGGACTTCATGGTGGCTTCGACGAGGGGAGGGACAGTGCGCTCCATCCCTTTCTGACTGACGGAGCCCCCTTCCATGAAACCCAGCTCAACCGTGCTCAAGGTGCTGACCGTGATCGCCATCGTCGGCGTGCTGATGATCGTGTTGATGCGCATCGGCAGCCTCGTCGACGAACGACGCGGCCGCGCCGCCGAAGCCGGCCGCAGCATCGAGGAGTCGCAGGCCGGCAGCCAGGCGCTGCTCGGGCCGGCGCTGGAGCAGCTCTGCCACGAGACCTGGCAGGAGACGGCGCGCAAGAACAACACCGTGGTGACCACCACACAACGCCGCAGCATCACGATCCGCTCGACCCCCGACCTGCTGACGATCAAGGGCAACGTCGCGATGGAACCCCGCTACCGCGGCCTCTTCAAGGTCAACAGCTACCAGGCGGGCACCACGCTGTCGGCCACCTGGTCGCCGATGCAGCCGCCCACGGCCGAACACGCCGGCGGCCGGGTGACCTGCGAGGCCCCCGTGATCGCCGTCGCGCTGACCGACAGCCGCGGCCTGCGCGACGTGGCCATCCGCGTGAACGGCCAGCCCCTGACCGTGACGCCCGGCACGCCGTTCGAGAAGCAGCCGAAGGGCTTCCAGGCCGTCGTCACCGGCCGCGACGCGGGCAGCCCGGAACCCCTGTCGGCCGAGGTCACACTGCAGCTCGTGGGCACCGGCGGCCTCGCCATCGCCCCGGTGGGCGACCGCAACGTGATCGACCTGACGTCGGACTGGCCCCATCCGTCCTTCGGCGGCCGGTTCCTTCCCATGAAGCGCGAGGTGCGCGAGGACGGCTTCGACGCCAGCTGGACCATCTCGGCGCTGGCCAGCACGGCCGGGCGCGACTTCCTCGGCGGCGCGCCGCTCTGCGCGGGCGTGTCGGCGGTGGGCGAGCCCGGCGACCCGCGCGACTACGTCGCGTCCAGCGCCGACTCACCTTGCATCGAGACCTTCGGCATCGCCTTCATCGACCCGGTCAACCCGTATTCGCTCACCGACCGGGCGCTGAAGTACGGGCTGCTGTTCATCGCGCTGTCGTTCGTCGCGGTGGGCATGGTGGAAGTGCTGCAGCGACTGCGCGTGCACCCGGTGCAATACCTGCTCGTCGGGTCCGCGCTGGCCGTGTTCTTCCTGCTGTTGCTGAGCCTCTCCGAACACCTGGCCTTCGGCATGTCGTACGCGATCGCGAGCGCGGCGTGCGTGACGCTGCTGGCGTACTACGCCCGCCACATCCTCGGCGGCTGGCGGGCAGGGCTCGGCTTCGGCACGGGCATCGCGGGCCTGTACGGCGCACTCTTCCTGTTGCTGCAGATGGAGCAGACGGCGATGGTGCTCGGCGCGGTGCTGCTGTTCCTCGTGCTCGCGGCGGTGATGGTCGCCACCCGGCGCATCGACTGGTACGGGTTGACACGGTCGACGGCGACGCCGGCCTGACTAGACTGGCCGGGTGACCCCCAGCACCTACGACCACATCATCTGTGGCGCCGGCACCGCCGGCTGCCTCCTCGCCAACCGCCTCAGCGCCGACCCGGATCGGCGCGTGCTGCTGATCGAGGCCGGCGGCCACGACGACTACCTGTGGATCCACGTGCCGGTGGGCTACCTGCGCTGCATCGGCAACCCGCGCACCGACTGGCTGTTCCGCACCGAACCCGACCCGGGCCTCAACGGCCGGTCGCTGCGCTACCCGCGCGGCAAGGTGCTGGGCGGCAGCTCGAGCATCAACGGCATGATCTACATGCGCGGCCAGGCGCGCGACTACGACCACTGGGGTGCCCTCGGCAACCCCGGCTGGAGCTGGGACGAGTGCCTGCCGTTCTTCCTGCAGCACGAAGACTTCTACCGCGGCGCCGACGCGCTCCACGGCGCCGGCGGTGAATGGCGTGTCGAACGCCAGCGCCTGCACTGGGACGTGCTCGACGCGTTCGCCGAAGCGGCCCAGCAGGCCGGCATCCCGCACACGGAAGACTTCAACCGCGGGGACAACGAGGGCGTCGGCTACTTCCACGTGAACCAGCGCCGCGGCATCCGCTGGAACGCTTCGAAGGCCTTCCTGCGGCCCGTGGTCTCGCGCCCGAACCTGCAGGTGTGGACCGGGGCGCACCTGTCGCGCGTGCGCCTCGAAGGTGGCCGCGCCAAGGGCGTGACCGTGCTCCCCGTCGGCGGTGGCGCGCCCATCGAGGTGGATGCCACGCGGAGCGTGGTGCTGTGCACCGGCGCCGTCGGCACGCCGCATCTGCTGCAGCTGTCGGGCATCGGGGCGGGCGCGCACCTGGACGAACTCGGCATTCCGGTGCAGCACGACCTGCCCGGCGTGGGCGAGAACCTCCAGGACCACCTGCAGGTCCGCGCCGTCTACGGCGTGGAGGGCGCCACCACGCTGAACACGATGAGCCGCTCGTGGTGGGGCCGCGCCACCATCGGCCTGCAGTACGCGTGGAGCCGCAGCGGGCCGCTCAGCATGGCGCCGTCGCAGCTGGGCGCCTTCACCCGCAGCAGTCCCGACCGGGCCCACGCGAACCTCGAGTACCACGTGCAGCCGCTGTCGCTCGATGCCTTCGGCGAACCGCTGCACACGTTCGATGCCTTCACCGCGAGCGTCTGCAACCTCAACCCGACGAGCCGGGGCAGGGTGGTGGTGCGGTCGCCCGACCCGCTGGCCGCACCGGCCATCCACACCGCCTACCTCACCACGGAAGACGACCGCCGCGTGGCCGCCGATTCGCTGCGGGTGACCCGGCGCATCGCGGCGCAGCCTGCGCTCGCGCGCTACAAGCCTCGGGAACTCAAGCCCGGCGTGCAGTTCGTCAGCGACGACGACCTGGCCCGGCTCGCCGGCGACATCGGCACCACCATCTTCCACCCGGTGGGCACCGCGAAGATGGGCCCGTCGTCCGACCCGATGGCCGTGGTGGACGCCCGCCTGCGCGTGCACGGCATCGAGGGCCTGCGCGTGGCCGACGCCAGCGTGATGCCCACCATCACGAGCGGCAACACCAACTCGCCCACGCTGATGATCGCGGAGCGGGCGGCCCGCTGGATCCTCGAGGACGACTGACGCCGCAGGGGGGTGCGAATCCGAACGGCCCGTGCACTTTTGTCGAAACGACTTGTTTCAGAAGCGTGCGGAAGTGCACGCATGAACACAATTTCCGCCATCGGCCTTTAAATCTCGTGATTTATGACACGCCGAAGACCAGGAATCACGGCATCATGGGCTCTATCGAGTTAGGTGCAGGGAAACACCTGATGCGAGAGTACACACCCGTGCACTAAAGTGACCTCACTCGCAGCGGACATGCACCAAACATGACTCGCAGGGCGGGGGACAGAGGAGACATTCACGCACCCAATGGCACCTGCCCGCGGCTGCGACAACAGGCGGACACAGCGGTACCGTGATCCAGCCGATGAAAAACAATCGGGGCGTCGGGGAAACCTGGCGCCCCTATTGTCTTTTCGACTCTCGCTTTTTGGCAGCGTCCAGTTCCCTCGGAACGCCTCATGCCGCACCACGCCCGTCGGCGGCCGAGTTCGGTCAGACTCGCGGGTTGCGCGTCACGCGCCTTCTCCCGCAGCCGTCCCTCCCTCTCCCGATGTTCGAACTCCTCACCGTTTCCGTCGCCTCGTTGCTGGCGGGCTTCGTCGATGCCATCGTGGGTGGCGGCGGCCTGATCCTCGTTCCCGCGCTGTTCAGCGTGTACCCCACGGCGGCACCCGCCTCGCTGTTCGGCACGAACAAGTCCGCAGCGATCCTGGGCACGGCCTGGGCCACGGCGCAGTACGCCAAGCGGGTCGAGATGCGCTGGCACGCGCTCGCGCCCGCCGCCGGCGCGGCCCTGGTGGGCAGCTTCCTCGGTGCATGGACCGTCACCCTCGTCAGCGCCGATGGCCTGCGCAAGGCCTTGCCCTTCGTGCTGCTGGCGGTGTTCCTGTACACCCTGGCGCGCAAGGACCTCGGGCGCACCCACGCCCCCCAGTACGACGGCCGCACCGAAGCGCTGCTCGCCTCGCTCGTGGGTGGGGCCGTGGGGTTCTACGACGGCTTCTTCGGCCCGGGCACCGGCAGCTTCTTCGTGTTCCTGTTCGTGCGCGTGCTGGGCTACGACTTCCTCAACGCGTCGGCCAGCGCGAAGCTGCTCAACACCGCCACCAATGCCGCGGCCATCGTGCTGTTCGCGTTCAAGGGCCACGTGTGGTGGCACATCGCCGCCGTGATGGCCGTGGCGAACATCGCCGGCAGCCTGCTCGGCACCCGACTGGCCTTGCGCCACGGCGCCGGGTTCGTGCGCGGTGTCTTCATCGTCGTCGTGGGCCTGCTCATCCTGAAGACCGGATGGGACGGCCTCGTGCGCGGCGCCATCTGACCGATCGCCCGATGAATCCCTGATTCCTCGGCCACTTCACCTTTACGGGCTTGGCCGTGGTCGCTAGGATCGGTCAAGACCACCTCACCCTGGATCTCGCCATGTCGTCCGTCGACTCCAAACTGCGCACCCTCAACATCGACATCCCTGCCCAGCCGGAGTCGCTGGTGCAGCTGTCGCTGCTGCTCGCGTCGGACGACGTCAACGTGCAGGCCATCGGCCACCTCGTCGAAGGCGACATGTCGCTGGCCGCCGCGGTGATGAAGGCCGTCAACTCCTCGCTCTACGGCCTGAAGGGCCGCGTGCAGAGCGTTCAGCAGGCGGTGACCTACCTCGGCACGCGTGAAGTGGCCGCCGTCACGTTCGAATTCGGCCTGCGCGCGGTGTTCCCGCCCGCACCGGAGCTCGACGCCGTGTGGGAACGCGCCGCGGTGCGCGGCCTGCTGATGGGCCGCATCGGGCAGGCCCTGAGCGTCGACCCCTGGGGCGCCCACTCGGCCGGCCTGTTCGAGGAGTGTGGCAAGGCCGTGCTCTTCAAGCACGCCCAGGAACAGTACCGCCCGCTGCTGGCCAAGGCCCACAACGACACCGAACTCGTCGACCTCGAACACGAGGCCTTCGGCGTGAGCCACGACGCCCTGGGCGCCGCGCTGTGCGAGAGCTGGGGCCTGTCGCCCGGCGCCGTGGCCAGCGTGCGGCACCACGTTCGGGTCAACGCGCTGCACCAGCTGCCGGCCCAGGCGCCGCGCCGGTCCATCTGCGTGCTGTCGGCCCTCGCGAACACGCTGATGACCGACCCGGACCGCCTGGAAGAAGTGGCCCAGGCCGTGGCGCCACAGGCCATGCTGGACCAGACGCTGGTGCTGCGGGGGGCACGCAAGGTGCAGCAGCAGATCGAAGACGCCGCGGCTCGCGGCTGAAGCGGGTCCTCGAGCGCCCGTCATCCCGGCGTTCGCCGGGGTGACACCGTGTCAGCTGATGGGGAGTTGTTTCGTCATGTTGGCCCGCATGCGCGACGCCATCACCCCACCCGCGGCCCGCACCAGTTCCAGCGCCAGGCCCGGCGAGCGCTGACTCAGCTCTTCCAGCCGCGGCCCCCGCAGGGCCCACACGATGCACGGCGTCATCGCCTCGACGTTGGCCATGCGCGGACCGTCGTGGAAGATGCCCGGCTCACCCACCACCGAACCCGGCCGCAGGATGGCGACCTTGTTGCTGCCCGGCGGCCCGCCGGTCATGAAGACCTGCAGCGAACCGCGGCCCAGGAAGTACATGCTGCGGTCGGTGTCGCCCTGCTTGACGAGCAGGTCACCGCTGCGGATGTCGTGCTGCGTGAAGTACGGGCCGATGGTTCGCCACTGCTCCAAGCTGAGCCGCGCGCGGAAGGCGTCTTCCGTGTTGAGCGTCTGGATGGCCTGGACCAGTTCGGAAAAATCCATGGTGAAGCAACGCCTGAAGTGATGGGCCGATTATCGGCACCGCCTGCAAGCCGCACAACCCGGGTGCGCCCGTGGAAGGGCCACTCGAACGGGGGAAACGGCCGCTCGTCGGAAGGTCGTTACTTGCCGATGCAGAAACGGCTGAAGATTTCGCCCAGCAGATCGTCGGGGGTGAACTGGCCGGTGATCTCCGAGAGCGCGTCGTGCCCCAGCCGCAGTTCCTCGGCGAGCAGGTCCAGCGCCGGGTCGTCGCCCTCCAGCAACGCGCGGGCCGTGCCCAGGTGCGCCTGCGACCGCTGCAGCGCCTCGACGTGCCGCGCCCGCGCGATGAACACGCCCTCGGGCTGCGCATGCCAGCCCGCCAGCTCGAGCAGCAGCTGGCGCAGCCGGTCGAGGCCCGCGCCCGTCTGCGCCGACAGCACCACGTGGCGCCCGGGCACGTCCTCGGTCCGGGGCGGGGCGGCCGCATCGCGCTTGTTGAACACATGCACGAGCCGGTCGGTGGAGGGCAGCACGGACTGCAACCGCTCCGCGATGCGGTCGTCGCCCAGGTCGTAGCTGAACTCGCCCACGCGGGTCAGGTCGTGCAGGAACAGCACCGCGTCGGCCTTTTCGATCGCGTCCCAGCTGCGGGCGATGCCGATGCGCTCGACCTCGTCACCCGCATCGCGCAGGCCCGCCGTGTCGACCACGTGCACGGGCACGCCGGAGATCTGGATCGTCTCGCTCACCTTGTCGCGCGTGGTGCCCGGGATGGGCGTGACGATGGCGAGTTCGGCGCCGGCCAGCGCGTTCAGCAGCGAACTCTTGCCCACGTTGGGCTGGCCGGCCAGCACGACCTGCATGCCCTCGCGCAGCAGCGCCCCCTGGCGCGCGCGGTCGAGCACCGAGGCCACCGCCTTGCCGATGGTGTCGAGCTGGCCGCGGGCATCGGCCTTCTGCAGGAAGTCGATGTCTTCCTCGGGGAAGTCGAGTGTGGCCTCGACCAGCATGCGCAGCTTGATCAGCGCATCGCGCAGCCCGTGCACCTCGTGCGAGAACGCGCCGCTGAGCGAACGGCCCGCCGACCGCGCGGCGGCCTCGGTGTTCGCATCGATCAGGTCGCTGACGGCCTCGGCCTGGGCCAGGTCCATCTTGTCGTTGAGGAAGGCGCGCCGCGTGAACTCGCCCGGCTCGGCCAGGCGCAGGCCCGTGCCCTTGCCGGCCTCGAGGCAGCGCGCCAGCAGCAGCTGCAGCACCACCGGTCCGCCATGTGCCTGGAGTTCGAGCACGTCCTCGCCGGTGTACGAATGCGGCGCCGGGAAATGCAGCGCGAGGCCCTGGTCGATGGGCTGGCCCGCGGCGTCGAGGAAGGGGAGGTAAGTGGCGTTCCGGGGGAGGAGGGTGCGGCCGCACACGGCCTTCAACACCTGCGACACATCGCGGCCGGAGACACGCACGATGCCGACCGCACCCCGGCCGGACGCCGTGGCGATGGCCACGATGGGATCCGAATGACGAGACAACATGGGGCGATTGTCGGGCAGATGCAGCCTCACACCAACCATGTGTCATCCCGGCGAACGCCGGGACCCACTGAGATCGAGGCGCGCCAGCGGACGGTGGGCCCCGGCGTCCGCCGGGGTGACCACGCCTTGCAACGGCTACTTGTTGACGCCGAGCTGCCGGTTGATCATGTACTGCTGCGCGATGGACAGGATGTTGTTCGTCAGCCAGTACAGCACGAGGCCGGCCGGGAAGAAGAAGAACATCACCGAGAACACGAGCGGCATGATCCACATCATCTTGGCCTGCACCGGATCCGGCGGCGTCGGGTTCAGCCAGGTCTGCAGCAAGCTGGTGGCGGTCATCAGCAGCGGCAGGATGAAGAACGGATCCTTCGCGGAGAGGTCGGTGATCCAGCCGATCCACGGCGCGTTGCGCATCTCGACGCTGGACAGCAGCACCCAGTACAGCGCGATGAAGAACGGCATCTGGACCAGGATGGGCAGGCAGCCGCCGATCGGGTTCACGCCTTCGTCCTTGTAGATCTTCAGCATCTCCTGCTGGAGCTGCTGCGGCTTGTCCTTCAGGCGTTCACGCAGTTCCATGATGCGCGGGTTCACGGCCTTCATCTTGCCCATCGAACGGTAGGCATAGGCGTTGAGCCAGTAGAACGCGGCCTTCAGCACCACGACCAGCGCCACGATGGACCAGCCCCAGTTGCCGATGAGCTTGTGCAGCTGCGTGAGCA
>Ga0247823_10001753_pt1 | contig 17934 bp, 13 predicted proteins | sample 13C_PalmiticAcid_2_FD_192426 | JGI IMG/M metagenome (GOLD analysis project Ga0247823, IMG submission 192426) | Soil microbial communities from agricultural site in Penn Yan, New York, United States - 13C_PalmiticAcid_Day30 | ecosystem: Environmental > Terrestrial > Soil > Agricultural land... | reverse complement strand
TCGCGCTTCCCGCGGACAAGCCCAAAATCCTGTTCGTCGGCAACCACACCCCCAACAAGGGGATCGATGTGCTTTTGAAGGCGATGATGCGGATGCGCGAGCCCGCGGTTGCGGTGATCGGCGGCGGCATCCGGTCGCCCGAGGAGCATAAAGCGATGCTCGCCGACGCGGGCTTCGATATGGCTTCGGGGCGCGCCATTTTCACCGACTTCCTTTCGCGCGACGAGCTCAAGGGACTTTACCAGTCGTGCGATATCTTCGCCTTTCCCTCGCGCGCCGACACCCTGCCGCTCGTCATCCTCGAGGCGATGGTTAGCCGGCTGCCCGTGGTCGCAACGCGCATCGGCGGGATTCCATTCGAAGTGACGGACGAAACCGGCGCACTGATCGATTCCGGCGACACCGATGGCCTGGCGCGCGAGCTCGACCGCATCGCCGCAGATCCGGCGCTACGCCGCAGCATGGGCGCGGCCGGGCGCCAGCGGGCGATCGACATTTTCAACTGGGATCGCTCGGCCGAAGAATCTATCCGGATATATTCGGAAATACTGGACGGGCCGTCGGGCTCGGCCCGGCACGCCGGCAAGACGCTATAGTGGGACTATCCGCATGAACATGTATACCGACGGTCGCTATCTCGACAGCAACCCGACCTGGCACGAAGAGCATTCCGAATGGAAAGCGGACTTCACACAGCGAATTCTGCAGAAACATGGCATCGAACCCCGCCGTCTCGCCGAGATCGGTTGCGGCGCCGGTCAAATCCTGATCGAACTCGCCGCCAAGATGCCGGCAATCGAACAGCTCGATGGCTATGAAATCTCGCCGCAGGCCTTTGCTCGCGCAAAGACCAAGGCGACCGCGCGTGTCGCCTATCACAATATCGACATTCTCGCGAACCCGCCCGCACAGCCTTATGATGTGGCGATGGCGATGGACGTGTTCGAACATGTCGATGACTATCTTGGCTTCATCGCGAAGATGAAGGCGGTCGCCCGCTACAAGGTCTTTCACATCCCGCTCGAACTTTCGGTATCGAGCATGTTGCGCCCCGGCACGCTCGAGCGCGCACGCGAAGAGGTCGGCCACATTCATTATTTCACGCGCGAAACGGCGCTGGCGACGATCGAGCATGCGGGCCTCAAGATCGTCGACGAACATTATACAAGCGTGTCGCTCGACCATGCCGTCGAACTCAAAACAAAGGTCATGCGGTTGCCGCGCCAGATGATCGCTGCGATGTCAAAGGGCCTTGCGGCGCGGACATTCGGTGGCTTCAGCCTGCTCGTGCTCGCGGAATAGTCTTACGACGTGCGTAGTTCCGCATCGGCTTGATCATCAGGTGGCGAAATAATGCTCACGAACGCAAACGGCGATGCCGGGAAACAGGACGCCACCGGCCGCCCCTATCTGCAAACCATCGCAGCAAATTATGAGCATGTTCCAAGCCTCGACGGGTTGCGCGCCATATCGATCGCCGCGGTGCTGTTCACACATTTCATCGCGCCGCGGGGGCCCGGTGGATATGGGGTTTTCCTGTTCTTCATAATCAGCGGTTTTCTGATCACCCGCCTGCTGTTCGCGGAACAGAAGATCCGGGCTGTGAACATAAAGGATTTCTACCTCAGGAGGTTCTTCAGGCTCTATCCCGTCCTGTTGGTATTCACCTTAATCGCCATCTGTATCAGCTATATACGCTATCGGCATCTCAGCTTGGACGAAGCTTTCGCGGCGCTTTTCTACTATTCCAACTTCCTGATCGTCCATAAGGAATTGACCGGGGCGCCATGGCGTTTCGAAGCGTTTCAGGTGTTCTGGTCGCTGTCGATCGAAGAGCATTTCTACCTGTTCTTTCCGGTAATCTTCTTCTTTCTGCGAAGAGCCGACCGGATCATCATCCTTTCGATATCGGTGATCGTGATCTGCACGGCTGCGCGCTACGGGATGGCGAGCGCCTATCCCGAGCTGATCGGCACGCATTATTTCGGGATGCTTACACAATACAGGATCGATTCCATCGCGCTTGGCGTGCTTCTCGCCGCCATGTGCGAGGTGCCGGCGGGCCAGAGGTTGGTGATGTTGGCCGACCGCTACTGGATGCTTGCAATTGCGTTTGTCGTCCTCGCGGCCGGCTTTATCCTGCTCCGCGATCCGGCCCTGAAAACCGCACTACGGTGGCCAATGCTGGGCTTCCCGTTGCTGGTCATGATCGCTGCGGTCGTATTTTCGCCGCGCCATCGCCTGGCGATTACAGTGCTGAATCACCCCTTCGCGGTCTGGACAGGCAAGCTGAGCTACTCGCTCTACGTCTGGCACATGCTGGCCGGCTATGCCGCGCATTCGATTTTTGCGAACGCGATCATCGGTACGATCGGCGCGATATTTTTCGCCTATCTATTCGCCGCCGCCTCCTATTACTTTATCGAGCAGCCGATGATCCGCGCCGGCAAGCGCATCCGCAAGCCGGCGCCTCGCGCGCCGTCCGATACGCCGGCTCAGGCGCCGTCAACTTAGCCAGAGGCCCCGGGCACGGCGTGTTCGCAACGCTGTAAGCGCTCTATAACCAGGCGGGACGTCAATCCTGCGGAAGGTCGATCACGCGCAACGTCTGACCGTCGGCGACGTCAAAAAGCGGCAGGTCCGCGATAAGGCGCCGTCGGTCCGCGCCGCGCACCAGATTCAACGTCCCGTCGGCATCGCGCCCTTCGGCGAACGGCGTCTTCCGGAAGGCCGCATGGACCGGCACGGCACGAATCTTGTCATTGAGCAGGTCATTACGGACAAAGAATGCGTTATTGCCGCCCGAATTGCCGCCGACCAGCGAATATCCGCGCCCCGACAGCAAATGATCGAACGCGGCGATGCTCGCGCCATAATAAAGGTTCGAGTGATGCGCCTTGGACCGCTGGAACCCGGCGTCATAGGGCACCGACACCTTGGCCGTCGGACCGAAGAGTCCATTATATTCGACGACGATGATCGACGGCCGCAGGTGGCCGAGGGCTTCAAGGACGAAATAGTCGACGCCGTCGATATCGACCGACAGGAGACCGACATCCTTGAACGGCGCTTGGGCGATCAGATCGGCAATATTATCCTTGGAAATAAACGCCTCGAGCGCCGTCAGCCTGTACTTCCAGTGAATTTCCGACTGCCGGATCTTGGCGATATTCTCCGGCGAGCCGTCGATAACCATGCCCTCCCAGAAATCCTTCAGCATCAGATAGCGGCAGTTCGCCTCGACAAAGGTCTCGACGCCGAATTCGACGAAGGTTTTATGTTCGATGGCCAGGTTCTGGACCAGATATTGGATGATCCCGTCCTCGCCCCACTGCGAGAAGATCTGGAATTCGGCCTCACTGATGTCGTCAAAGCTGCGCGAGGTATAATCACGCGACAGAATACGACCTTGGTTGATCAGAATCTTGTCCAGATCGCGCAGGTTGCGCGCGAGACGACGGACGAGATTCAATTGGCGGCTCAGCATCGGGAGTCTTCGCTTTCATTTACAGACGGGGCTTCATTTTCTCTGATGATCGATGCGGGATTGCCGCCCACGATGGTATCGGCCGGCACGTCTCTCGTGACGACGGATCCCGCAGCGACAACGGCACGCGCACCGATCGTCACGCCGCGCAGCACCAGCGCATGGGCGCCGATCCACGCATCGTCACCGATAGAAATGGGCCTGTCGCCGAGGTCGATATCTTGAGGATGACCGGCGAACGCAATGGCGTCGAAATGGCGGCGACGCGCCTGCCAGTCCATGGGGTGAGTCAGATTGTCAAAGATAGACACATTATGCGCAATCAGGACGTGGTCGCCAATCGTGATACCCGCGCCGGACCATATCCGGGTGCCTTCGCCTATATAGCAATTTTTCCCAATGCTGATGCGGCCCCCGTGCGCGAAGCGCAGCAATTCACCACGAACCAGCGACCCTCCGCCGATCGAGATGTCGCCGCTGTCGGTTCCCATATTATATATGCGCGCGGTAGCAAGCAAACGTGCCTTCGGTCCAAGTGTAGCGGTGGGGCGTCCGCGCAGGCGCGCGACAAGCCGCTGCAGCGTTCCGGCGTTGATAGTGGGCAACATTCGACCGGCCGCCTCAGGATGCGAGAAGCGTGAACGCTTCCCACTGCTTGGTTTTGGAATATGCCGCGGCGATCATGGCATGTCCTTCGCTCTCCATCGTCCGGCGGCGCCCACCGTCCTCAAGAAGCTGGCGCGCTTTCGCCACTGCGTCTTCAGGGCTTGAATAGGCCTCAAAATGCTCACCGGCCCGCATATGTTCGGGGTAACGGCCCGCGTCGCTCAACAGCGCAGCACCGCATCCCATTGCTTCCCAGACACGCATGTTCCCACGTTCCGCATTGGTCATGTCAATCGCGCCATTCACCACGATCTTCGCTCGGCCAATGACGTCCAGCAGATCACGCCCGAACACCGGCCCTCGCGCGACGCGGCGGATATTGGCCGGGCGGCGATGCTTCTGAAGCGGGCCGACCCACCCCAGCGGCGTTTCAGCAAGCCGGGTAAGGCGCGATCGATCGAGATGCATCACGACCTGCGCAGTGTCGCCGAGCGAGGCGATGGCCTCCAGCATCTCACCCCTCTGGCGGTGGTAACGCGAATATCCGCCAACAAACAGCAGGTCGATATCCCGATTTTCGTTGGCTGCATAATCGTCCATGACGGGATCGTGAGCTGGAAAGAAATAGGCTGTATTTGCGCCGTTGGTCCGGAACTCTTCGAGAATCGAAGGGAAATTGTTGACCATCAGATCATGCTTCAGGAACCGGCCGCCCTCCGACGGTGCCGCACGCCACGCGATCGTTTTCTTCACACAGCCCGGCAAGCGGGCAAGAAAATCATCGCCATAGCGCATCGGGTCGATGTTGTAGAAAACCTCCGCACGATGTTCCTCTATTTGCGCAAGCAGGATGTCAGCCAATGTGGCTGATGCCGCAACACCCTTTTCTTTCGCCCACAACCGCTGGGAATATTCGTCGTCGCCGTTTGCAAAAAAAGCCGTCGCATCGCGATCGAGCACGGGCTTCAAAAAATGTGCCGCCCCAAAGCGGTCATCGAGAAAGGCGGAGATGGCCGTGTCGAAGGTATGGCAATCACGCGTCAAGCGCGCCAGCCTCGGACGGTAGGAACGATAAACGCCGCTATTTTGGAACAGCCGCATGGGACTACTTTCGCTTGAGCGGTGCGACGGCGACAAGCGCGGTCAAAATCACGCCGCCGCCTGTCACAAGCGACGTCAACAAGCTGGTATTGGCCAGCGACAGGAGAAAACCAGTCGCGCATGCCGTAAATAGCATTGTTCGTTCCACGGGCACCAATTTCGACAAGAAACGCAAAACCAACGCACAGAAAGTTGCGGCGACCGGCACCCCCCACAACCCGAGCGCCGCAACGCCATCGGTTGCAAGGAAATTGGCGTTCAGTTCGCCGATATCGGCGCTGGTCGGCGCGATGAGCGAGCTCTGGACCGCCTGCCCGACGCTCAGGTCCCCGTAAGGATAGGTTACGAACCACGAGATGATATTGTTGTTCGAAAAATAGGTCAGCGGGTAAATGGCGAAAAACTGTTCATACACGCCAAAGGTCGCTCCCGAGATCAGCAGCGTGCGCATGTAAATCAGCGATGTGAGCTGATTGATGTCGCTGCCGATAGGGTTGTAGGTCGCGAGCAACGGGCTGGTGACGACGAAGACACCCAGCAAGCCAACGAGCAGCAGATTCCCGCGCATCCGGTGCTGCTTGTCACCGAGAAAATAGACGCCAATGACGAAGACCGGCGAAAGCAGAACAGCCTTGGCCGCGAGCGTGCCGAACAGCGCGAACTGCGAGCCAACGCCAATGGCCGAAACCCAGTATCGCCTGGTAAAGAGCCCGAGCCCGATCATGAACGGGTTGATCGAGCTCGCGAGCAGCGCGATCGAATAGCGAACGATCGGATTGCCCGTGACGCTCGCCCCGATGAAACGCTGATTATAAATATCGTCGGCACCGACGATCTGGAACGACGTCCGGAATGAATAGAGCACGAGCGTCATCAAGACGAGCCACACGCCGAGGAGGCCCAGCCAGAACGCCCGGACAGGAACTTCGGGCACATTCCACCTGCGAACCTCGCCGCGGGCAATCACCATGAACAACAGGCAGCCAACGAAAATCGAACCGAACGTCGTGAGAACGGCATCGACCCCCGCCGAAAACTGCATCACCGTCACCAACATGCAGGGCAGGAAGACGAGGATGTAGAGAAACCATGCCGACGCCTGGGCGAATGTCGTCGGCCGCGGCGTAAGCAATACTGCGGGGATCGCCGCGACTGCACATGCGACATAGAGCATCCACTCATCGTCGAGCATGTAGGTAAAGCCGAAATAGGCCCACCAATCCGATATCACGTCATAGGCATAGCAAAGGACGAAGGCGTAGAGGAGCGCCAGCACATAACGCACAAAACCGCCGGCGAGCCAACGCCCGCCCTTCGCGATTTCATCGCCGGATTTCAACTCTGCAAGGGCGGTCATGCGCATCGCCGGTCCAGATACCATTTGAGGTTGATATAAGGCCAGAGCCTTCCGACCGACGTCCAATCCCACGCGCCGCGTTTCGTCAGCGCCGAAACACGGCCGCGCAACGCCGCCCGGTCCACCAGCGCGTCGAACGCGTCGTGCGGCGTCGCCAACACCCCGTCGGCCCAGCGGCCGAGCGAGCCGTTGAGCCACGCCGGCATTTGCGAATTGAAGCCGACCTTGCGGGTGGCGGTGCGGATCGATTCGGGCATGATCCCTGCCATCGCATCGCGGGCCACCAGCTTCGAATGGGTGTCGTCGGACTTCATGTCCGCGGGCAAGCTCATTGCGTGGGTTACCAGTCGCCAGTCCATGAACGGCATTCGCACTTCAACCCCATGGGCCATCGAAAGCCGGTCAAAATTCCGCAGGATCGTAGGCAATACGCTGCCGTGGAACATCGCGTAGAGCCGCCGGTCGAATCCGGAATAATGGTCGGGCAGTTCGTCACGATAGGCCGCAATCGGCATGCGTTCGGGCGCGAGAATCCCCTGGCCGCGCAGGAAATAGCTACGGTCGATGCGGAGCGCGGCGAGCTTTGCCGTATCGCTGAACCGCGAAAACAGCGGCCCGCCCGCCTGGTCCCCGATCAGGTTCCGCAGCGCGAAAGCCAGATTTTGCCCACCCTGGCGATAACCGCCGATCATTTCGTCGGCGCCATGTCCGTCGAGCGTGACGCGAACACCGCCGCGCCGAACTTCCTGATAAATGCGCCACGGCGCGGTCAGCAGGCTGATATAGACATCGTCGAGGCTGTCGAGCACCGCGTCCGCAAGCTCGCCTCCATCGTCCTGGCCGAGGTCGAAAAAATGCGGCGTGACGCCGGCGTGCCGGGCCGCCTCGGTCGCTTCCGGGGTTTCGTCCTGCGGCTGGCCGCTGAAGGTCGCGATAAAGGCATGGCGCCAGTCGGCGCTTTCACGGTCGTGCGCGCCGCCGCCGCCGGCGATGTGCGCCATCGCCGAAACCACCGCCGTCGAATCAAAGCCGCCGGACAGGCAGCTGCCAATCGCGACGTCGCTGCGCATGCGCAGCCGGGTGGAATCGAGAAACAGTTCGCGGAACTGCTCTGCGGCCTGCGCGCGCGACGACGGCTGCGTCGACGCGAACTGGTCCGCGGTCACCCACCAGCGCGTGATCGACAACCGCCCATCCGCCAGTTTCGCGTGGTGACCGCCCGGCAAGCGCCGGATCCCTTCGTGCAGCGTATATTCCGATGCTTCGACGCCGAAAGGATCGAACAGAAGGCGGCGCGCGACATCCATGGCGGGCGCGCGATTCACCCAAGGCACATCGAGCAGCGCACGCACTTCCGACGCAAAGGCGAAACGATCGCCGCGCTGGGCGTAGAGCAGCGGCTTGATCCCGAACCGGTCGCGAGCAAAGAAAATCGACCCGTCGGCGTTGTCGCGGATCGCCAGCGCCCACATCCCGTTGAGCTTCGGCAACATCGCCGGGCCCCAGGCGATATAGCTTTGCAGCAGGACCTCGGTATCGCCTTCGGTCCGGAAATGGGCGCCCATCGCCTCAAGTTCGGCGCGCAGTTCGAGGAAGTTGAAAATCTCGCCGTTAAAGACGATCGTATAACGTCCGTCGTCGCTGACGAAGGGCTGGTCGGACCGCGCCTCGGTATCGATGATCGCGAGCCGGGCGTGCACAAAACCACATTGCCGGTCGTCGGAAATCCATATCTGCTGGCCATCGGGCCCACGATGCGACAGCGACACGCCCAACCGCTCGAGCACTGCCCGGTCGACGGGTCCATTCTTGTCCAGAATACCGGCAATGCCGCACATGGTTCAGGCCTCCACAGCTTCGGCGGCGGTCGCACCGCGCAGCTTCGCGATACACAGCAGGATGAAGAGCAGACCCAGCATGCTGATTGCCGCGGCATGGAGGCCGATCGCGGTGTAAAGGTCGAGCCCCTGCGTCACGACGAGAACCCAAGCAAGTCCGATACACACCGGCCAGCCAAAGTCCCACGCCGATTGCAAGCGAAAGGCGCGCAGCGCGATCAGCGTTTGATTGACGATGCCCATAACCAGCGCGACCGCATAGCCGAAGATCATGATCCGGGCGATTTCCATTGCCGGTCCCCACCCCGGTCCGAAAGCGATATCGAAAACGAACGGGATCAATGCGCGCGCCGCGAGCACACCGACGCCGCAGATCACCGCTCCCGCGACGATAATCTTGAGAAAGATACGCAGCACCGCGCTATGGTTGCCGGCGCGGATCTGTTCGGTAACCCGCCCCAGAAAAACCTGGCTTCCCGCACCGACGATCATTGCGACCGGGACGCCCATCGCGCGATCGACCAATCCATATTGCCCGGCAGCTGCTGCGCCGAAAACGTGAAACACCATGAACGGCGTCAGCATCGCGCCGCCCGAATTGGCGAGTGCGCCCGGCAGCGAGATGATCGCAAGTTCCCAATTCTGCCGCACGAACGACGGCAATCCGCTCATCCGGATGAGCGGCGCCGTCCGTTCGGCCCGCGCGGGCTGGATCGAATAGAGCCCATAAACGCCCGCCGTCAGGCGACCAGCCACGTCGGCGACGATAATCCCCCACAAGGTCGGATTCATCGCCGCCATCGCCAGCGCAACGAGCGCGTAGACAAGAACCTGACCGACTTTCAGCGTGGCGAGCCGCGAAAAGCTCTGATCGCGGATCAGCTTGTACGAGGCGACCTGGATGCAACCATTCCCGATCAATCCCAGCCCCAGAAGCGCGGCTGGAAAACCGAGGTCCTTGCCGAATGCACTGTAAAGCGAAAGCGCGACCGTGACGAGCAGCGCAACGACCAGAACGAGCCCGAACAACGACGCGAGCGTGTGGTGAACCTCGTCTTCGTGGCGCGAAACCACCGTCAGTTCGATGCGCAGCGCGATCCCGACGCTACAGAAGATCAGAAGCGACAGGTAGAGCTGAAAAACGCCAAAGGCTTCGGGAACGAAGACGCGCGCGAGCACCGGCAGGATCAGCAAGCCGATCGCCTGTGCCCCCGCCGTTCCCGACATGACGGTCAGCAGATCGCGAACCGTTGAGCGCTTCGAAGCCGTTGTCGTCACGCGCCGTCCATTTCTAGGCCAACGCCTCCCGCACCGCCGCCGCGACATGGTCCTGCTGCGCTTCGGTCAGCTCGGCGAAAATCGGGAGCGAAAGGATCCGGTCCTGCAAGCGGTACGCCACCGGAAAATCCTCTGGCCGATGACCAAGATGCGCATAGCATGGCAGGAAAGGAAGCGCGCGCTTGTAGTTGACCACCGTGGGAACGCCGCGCTCCTTGAGTGCCGCGGCAAGCCCGTCGCGATCGTCGGCCTCGATCACATAGAGGTGATAAACATGCTCGCGCCCCTCTACTTCGGTCGGAAGCGCTATCCCGGAAATGCCCGACAGCTGCGCGTCGTAACGCTTCGCGATCGCCCGGCGCTGCGCCGTCCAGCCAGCGAGACGCGGCAGTTTCACATTCAGGATAGCTGCCTGCAGCCCGTCGAGGCGCGAATTGATGCCCTCCATCTCGTGGTCGCCCTTCACCAGCCCGCCGTGGCGCGCAAAGCAGGCCATATGACGCGCCAGCGCTGCGTCGTCGGTCGTAATCGCGCCGGCATCGCCCATCGCGCCGAGATTCTTGCCCGGATAGAAGGACCATGTCGCGATATTGCCGAAACTGCCGGCCTTGCGGCCATCGATGGTCGCGAGATGCGCCTGCGCGCAATCCTCGATCACCCACAGGCCGTGCTTTTCGGCGAGAGCCATCACGGCGGGCATGTCCGCCATCTGGCCATAAAGATGCACGGGAATGATGCCGACCGTGCGGCTCGTGATCTTCTCCTCGATTTTCGACACGTCGATCGTCGACGTGACCGGATCGATATCGACGAAGATCGGCTTCGCACCGTGCTGACCGATCGTCTCCGAAGTCGATATCCAGGTCTGTGCGGTGGTGATCACCTCGTCGCCCGGCTTGATCCCCAAAGCTTTCATCGCGATGTAGATCGCGTCGGTGCCGTTCGCACAGGAAACCGTATGCTGGGCGCCCATCAGCGTGGAATATTCGGCTTCGAAACTTTCGACATCGGGGCCGCGCACGAAGCTGCTGGTCGCGATGACGCGCGCGATCGCCTCGTCGATCTCGGGTTTGATCGACAGATATTGCGCGTGAAGATCGACAAAGGGGACAGCAGCCATAAAATCTCCGTGGGTGAATGGAGGAACGTGGAAACAGCGGCGAATAGGCCGCTTATTTCGGTCCTGCGGCAAATCGGGCTTTATAATCTTCGAATGCGGGCCGGAGCTGTTCCTGCACCGCCAAAGGCATGCGCATCCGCGCGGGGCGCACCTCGTAGCTTGCTTGATCGGCAGCGCTCGACACGAACTCGTCGAAATTAACGGTCATCATGATTTCGATTTCATAGTGCCGCTGTGCAAAGGACTCCAACGTGTCGGTTTCGAACAGCGGCGTCTCGACGATCGACAGCACTTCGCCCGCGTCGGCTTCCTCGTCAATCGTGTGCATCGTCACACCCATCGGCATGCCATCGACAATCGCCCATTTGAATGCATCGAGACCACGAACCAGCGGGATGATACCCGGGTGAATATTTATCACCCGCCCCCTCGTCGCGCTGACGAAAGATGCTGGCAGAATGCCCGCACCTGCCACCAGAAACAGATCAACATCGTCGGTCGGAATCTGGTCGGCGCCGGCACAGGCGACGAACTGGGCACCAAGCGCGCCAGCCAGCGCGCGGGTATGTGCCCCCGTGCTCATGTCGGGACGATGCTGGAACAATATCTCGCGCTCCGCCCGCGGAGCAAAGGGCAGCGTATAAAGCGTCAGCGATTCAAAACCGCGCGCGTGCAGGCCCAGCATGACCTGTTCGGTTTTCAAGTGCTGATAATCATAAGAGATGATGCCAAGCTTCGTCTGCTTGGTGATTGGTGCCAGACTCATCCGTTTTCCCCGATCGACCGGCCTCAGGCCCGGCCCAATTTCGCGACCTTGGGGCTGAAGCGCAGATCGACCCGTCGCCCGGTCTCCACCGATTCATAGATGGCGGAAATCAGTTCGAGGCTGCGGCGTCCCTGGATTCCATCGACCAGCTGCGGCCCGCCGTTGCGGATGACGTCGACGACATGTTCATAATAGGCCTGATGGCCAAAGCCATAGACGCTCGGCGGGTTCACCGAATATTTCTCGATCACTTCACCGTCTTCGGCGTCGGCATCGAGGAAATTCCAGGTTTCGAGCTTGTTCACCGCGAAGCCCCCGATCACGACCGTGCCGCCCTCGCCCAGAATCGAGATCGATCCTTCGAGATCCTTGGGCCGTGTCCCGCCGGTTGCCTCGATGATACCAAGCGCACCGTTCGCAAAAGTCAGGATCACCGCGGCCGTATCCTCGGCCTCGATATCGACGAGCCGCGTTGCGCTCATCGCCGAAACCGAGACGACATCGCCCATCATCCACTCGAGCAAGTCGACATGGTGGCTGGCCTGGTTGGTGAGCACGCCGCCGTCGAACGCCCAGGTCCCGCGCCAGGCGTCCTGATCATAATAGGCTTGGGGACGGCACCAGCGCACGCGCACGGTTCCCATCACAAGCTTTCCGAACCGGCCCGCTTCCATCGCCTCGCGCAGCTTGACGACCGGTACATTAAATCGGTTCTGCTTGACGACGAACAGCTTGACGCCTGCCTGGTCGCAAGCCGAAATCATCCGATCGGCATCGTCCAGCGTCAGCGCCATGGGCTTTTCGACCACGACATGTTTGCCATAGGGTGCCAGGTCGATGACGTTACTTGCGTGATTGCCGCTTTCGGTCAGAACCACAAAAGCGTCGATGTCCACCTCGCGCGCCATGGTGTGCATGTCGGTGAACCAAGGCACACCAAACTGCTCGCCAATCGCGCGCGCCTTTGCTTCGACGATGTCGCAAACGGCCGCAAGGCAGGCGTTTTCGATCTGCTGGTTGCCAAGCAACTCCGAATGCCGCTTCGCGATCCGACCGCAACCAACCAACGCAAATTTAATCATCGCCAACCTTCAAAGATTTCAGAGGAGATCAGAGCCCAACTCAAACTTTCCTGCCCGAGTTGCAGCGGGACGACTGCCCCCAGAGATTGCCCTACCCGCGCCGCTCACCAAAAAGGATGTGCCAACCGGGAGGGCTTTTCGCCAGAGTTCGATCAGAGATCCTTCTTCTCTTCGGAATCCTGCCCATAGCCATAGCCGTAACCATAGCCATAGCCGTAACCGGCCTGACGATTTTTCAGCTTGGTCAGGACAAGGCCGAATACATGCGCGTGGACGGCGTGCAGGCGGCCAAGCGAAGACTTGATACCGCGAACCGCGACGCCCTCGGCCTCGGCGACGAAGATACAGCCCTCGACCGAACGCGCCAGCAGCGGAGCATCTGCAAGCCCCAAGATAGGCGGCGAGTCGATGACCACATGGTCATATTCACGCAGCACGTCTTCGACCAAAAGCAGCATGCGGTCGCTGCTCAGCAGTTCGGCGGCGCTCGGCGGCATCGGCCCGGCGGGCATCAAGGTAAGGCCCTTTGAATCGACAGGAACGACGAGCTGCTTCCAATCATTGTCGCCGGCCAGGAAGTTGCTGAGGCCGGCCTTATTTGTCTGATCGACGAACTGGTGCATCGATGGCGAACGCATATCCGCGTCGATCAGAAGCACGTTTTTCCCCGTCCGTCCCAACACCGTCGCAAGCGCAAAGCTGGTCGTACTCTTGCCTTCGGCGGGACGCGTACTCGTTACCATCAAGGATTTGGGCACGCCATGGTCGGTAGAAAAGGCCAGATTCGACCGGATACTGAGATAGGCTTCGGACAATGGTGACTTTGCATCGCGCAAGAGATCGAGCGCGAAACCGTCCTCAGCGTCAGGAATACTGCCGAGCAGCGGCACCTGCAGCAGGCGATTGACCTGGCTCGGATCGCGCAGCCCTTCATCGATCTGGTCGAGAGCAATCGTCGCGACGGCGGCAAGCGCAAGCCCGGCCAGGAGCGCGAGGGCGATATTGAGCACGAGGCGCGGCGACGACGGCTTGTCGGGAACACCAGCGGTGTCGACGATCGAGATATTGTTCGCCCCGATGCCGGCGACGCCAATTTCCTTATAACGCTGCAGAAGGCCGTCATACAGTTCGCGGTTGGTATCAACTTCGCGCTGCACGATATTATACTGGATATTGTCGCGCTGCTGCTGGTTCATCTTGCCCTTGAGCTGATCGACGCGTGCACGCAGTTCGGTTTCGCGAACCGCGGCTTCGCTATATTCCGAAGAGCGGCTCGACAGCACGCGACCTTCTTCACGCGAAATGCTGGAATCGAGCGCGCGAATTTGTTCTGCCAGGGCCTTTGCGGGCGGATAATCGGGCTCGAACTGCACCAGCATCTTGGCATATTCGCCCGCGGCCTCGGCGCGCTTCTGACGGATCTGGTTGATCGCAATATTGTCCAGCGCGTCGCGACTGACACCCCGGCTACGTGCGCGGCTCTCGGCGCTGATACGCTCCGCGGTCGCCTTCGCCAGCGCCTCGTTAAGTGCCTCGAGGTCGCTCGACACGAGCGTGCGATCGATTTCGGTTCGCCCGTCGAGGCTCTTGCTCTTGCCTAGCGCGACGATCCCCTTCTGCGAGGCATAATTGACCAACTCGCGCTCCGAGCTTTCGAGGCGAAGGCGAAGATCGGCCAGTCGCCCTTCAAGGAAGGTACGGGCATCGGCGGTCGATGCAAAGCGGCGGTCCATGCTCTGGACAATATATTGTTGCGCCCAAGCATTGGCGATTTGCGACGACAGCTCGGGCGACGCGCTCGAATAGCTGACATCAACAAGCGACGATCCTCGAATCGGCGAAACCGAAATATGCTCGAGAAGAGTCTCGACGGTCAATTTTTCGCGCTTCTGCCGCGAAACGGCGCTCATCTGCCGACTGGAGCTGCCCGAAAAAAGCAAGCTGTCATCGGGATCGACGCCGTGCGCGGCGAAGAAGGCGTCGTTCGTCGACAGACGCATTGTTCGCGCCACGCGCTCCGCGAGCGAACGCGCTGTCAGCAGGGAATATTGCGTTTGGTAGAATTCGATGTCGCGCCCGGCATCTGCCGATTCCAGACCTTCGACGTTCGTAATCTTCTTCTGATCACGACTGATTTCGATGCGCGACGTCGCGGTATATTGCGGGGTCGTCAGCAAGGTCGCCACGAGCCCCATCGCAAGAACCGCAATGACGATCCCTACGATAACCCATTTCCACCGCAGAACCACCTGCCAATATTGCAGCAGAATCGGCGGCGCCAGGTTGAACCGCTCACCGTCCGTCTCTTCCGAAATATCACCGATCGCATCCGACCGATTCGCCTTCGAATTCATTGATTGCAACATTCTATTCCCTGCCTCGAAGGCCAATACTCTACAGAATGGTCAAGAAGAGTGCTTGCCACCCGACAACCTCGACAAAGCCCCATAAGGGTCCGATTTGGTGGCCCAGCTAGCTGATAACCAATTTCATTGCCACTCTTTTCCTCGCTTGGCCGCCGCATGTCGAGAACGACCAAGACGGGCAACTTTTGTCATTAAGTCACGAAAATCACGCTATCTTTTTCTTCAGCCGTTCAGCGTCGACAGTGCCTTGTCAGCCGTCGGTTCTTCCGGAGACGAGGACGCTCACACGCCAGGGCGTGCAAGAGACACGTTCGACAGTATCGCCTCCATACCCGTCTGGCCGCGCCCGCCGGTTGCGACGATTTCAAGCACTTGCACGGGGCATCCCTGACCGATGTTCCATTCAGCGCTGCGGCTAGCCAAAACACCGTCGAGACGCCACAGCACCGCGCCCTTCGCCTGAGCGCACCGCAAATTCCAGCCGATCGCACTACCCTCACCCTGGTTGATCGGAGCCAATTTGAACGAGAAGCGGTATCGACCGGGTGACAAGAACAGGAGTTTGCGCGCCACCGGCCGCGTCGTTTCCGGATTGGCGTAGATGCTCATCGCCGCACCCTTCGCGTCGACCTGACCCGTCGCGCCAACTTCGGCATCGTTGAGCAATTGCCATCCCGCGGGCCCAAAGCCCTTGTTCTGGTCGAGCGTTTCGAGCCCTACGCCGGTCAAGACGCGGTCTGCTCCAGGCTCGGAGCGCATCAGCCGCGCGATTTGCGTATATTGCTGCCGTACATAAAGCGCCGAAATGACGTTCGCGCGCAACCCGCGCGCGATCTCCGGGTCGGGCGCGCCGCCGGTTTCGAGCATCAGGTCGACAAGCGGCGTCAAATCCTTGCCTTGATCCTTGGAAAAATTGACGAAATCGATCGTCCATTGCTCGCCGCTACGGATATAGGGCTTGAGCGCAGCACGGACCTCGGGAAGCTCGATCGCCTTCAGCAGGCGCGGATACAATATTTGTGGAGCAATCGTACTTGTGCGGAGCGCGAGATCATAATGCACGAGTGCATCCTTAAGATCGTCGCGGCGCGATGCTTCCTCGATCAGGAACACATGCGTCAGCGTGTCCCGCCGCGTCAGCGACGCCGCCTTGTGAACCAGCTTGCTCGCCTGGTCTTCATCGCCATCCATCGCGGCCGAAATGGCGAGCAACCGAACGGCCTTTGGATTGAGCGGTGCGTTGCGCAGCGACGCGCGCGCCGTAGCCGCAAGCGCCTTGGCAGGAATCTTCTGTCCCGACAGCAGCGACATATCGGCCTTGTTGGCGAGCGCAGTGCCTTCCCAAGGAACAAAGGCCAGGGCCCGATCCGGTGACTTGGATCGCGACAGTCCCGACGCAGCCAAAACAAAGGTCAGCCAAGCCCCGACGAGGCCCAGGATTGCGATCGCGGCGAACTTCGCCAGCATCGCGCCACTCATACGGACGCGGACCTCCTCAGGGTCGGCGGCGCGACGGCTTTTTCGCTTTTTGAGACCAAGTGCCATCTTCATGCCCCCACTTCGGACCTGGCCCGGTCACTTGTACTGGGTCCGGCGAGCCAGATCAGGCATATGGCGGCAAGGCACATCATGCTGGGAATCCGTACCGGATAATCGGGAACGCTTGCTAGCCCAAGCACGAAGATCAGCACGGTAGCCAGGCGCGCGAACTGCGTTGCGCGTGCACTAGAGGCATCCCGACGCCAGACGCGAAATGAGCGCCGGAGGAATGCCAAAATTGCGGCCGCCAACAGCAAGACACCAGGCAGCCCATATACGACAGCTATTTCCAGCCAATCATTATGCGCATGATTTACATAAGCGAGCTTCAGCATTCTGGCTGGCTCGAGGATCTGGAACGCTTCGACGAAAGACCCCGATCCGGATCCGAAGGGAAAATATTTCCAGACCAGCTCGACAGACACCTGCCAGAAATCGCCTCGCGATCCGTCGGCCGCATTCGGCTTTAGCAGGCGGCTGAGGGCCTCCGCCCGAGAAAAGACGATAAACAGAACGGCCAATGAAAAAAGGCCGACAACGACGAGCGCAGGAATCAAGGATATCTTGAACTTGCGGCCACCATGACGCACCGTCCGCCCCTCCGCCGGACGCCGGTAAAGCAAGGCGACCGACGCCAGACCTACCAGCGCGAAGAGCAGACCCGAGCGCGATCCGCTGACCAGTATCAGCGGGATCAGCACGGCCGCTATCGCAATCGCCAAGACCCGCCGACCCCTTTGTCGATCGGCCGTACCGTCCGGATTCGAAGCAAAAACGGCGAGCATCGGGAACAACATGGCCAACAGGACCGCGGAATGGTTGCGATTGGCGAAGAGCCCGACAGCAGACCCGTAATTGGTAATCCGATAAAGATAGAGCGGCCCCTGCGACCCTCCGATAACCTGGAGCAGTCCGATGATCCCGGACACGACGCCAAGGCCGATCACCACCAGCAACAGAAGATAGCATTCACGCCGACGCAGCTGCACGCCCAGCAACAGCACCGCCAGCGGCGCAAGCAGCGCGCTCAATGCATGCCAGCCGTTCATCGGCGTCAGCGTCAAGGGACGCCAGATATCGCCAAGGCCGACGAGGCGATCTGTCGCAGCGACTTCCTCGCGTCCGGGGAGCGACTGCCAGATCGAGGGCGGCAGCGGGATAAGGTGGAGCAGATTGAGGCCGATTATCGCAATGGCGAGCACCAACAGCCAGCCACGCCCCGCAAAATGATCCCTGCGCAGGGTGGCCAACGCAACGGCGCACATCAAGGCCGAAGCGGGCCGCAAGATGACAAGCGAGGTCGTGCCGACGCCCGATGAGCCGCCAGTCAAGAAAACGAGGACGAGAAAGCCCGTCAGGAGCCAGAATTGGAGCGTCCAGGACTCGCGTGAATT
>Ga0247823_10001752_pt1 | contig 17940 bp, 15 predicted proteins | sample 13C_PalmiticAcid_2_FD_192426 | JGI IMG/M metagenome (GOLD analysis project Ga0247823, IMG submission 192426) | Soil microbial communities from agricultural site in Penn Yan, New York, United States - 13C_PalmiticAcid_Day30 | ecosystem: Environmental > Terrestrial > Soil > Agricultural land... | reverse complement strand
CCACCTCGGCTTCGATCCCGAGGAACTCCCGCACCTGTTCGGTTCGCCCGACCTGTCGGTCACGCGCTGGGGCACTTTGCGCGTCGATCACCAGACGATGATGACCAGCCTGCCCGGCGTTTTCGCCGCGGGAGACATCGTTCGCGGCGCCAGCCTGGTCGTCTGGGGCATCCGCGACGGCCGCGATGTCAGCGACCAGATGGCAAAGTGGTTGAAAGCCAAGGCGAAAAGCGAAAAGAAGGCGGCGTGACCAACAGGGAAGGAATTTTCATGACGCCGACGTTCAAATCGATCCTGCTTGCCGGGGCGATCGCGATCGCGCCTGCACACGCTTTTGCCGCGCCGAAGGAAGCCCCGGTGGCCGAAACCGTCGCCGCGCCCGCCGAAGACGAAGTCGCCACCGAGTATGACAGCGAAGCCGCCGCCGAGGCCAAGGCCAAGATGCAGAAGGAAATGGACGAGGCGATCGCGCTCGTCGAAAAAATGTTCGACACGAGCAGCCTGCCGCCGATCGACCCGGCGCGCCTGACGCTCGCGCAAAAGACGATGGGCGCGCTGATCCCCGCCGGCAGCATCGAGAAGATGATCGACAATCTCTATGGCAAGATGTTCAAGACGATCATGGGCGAGTTCGGCGGCCAGTCCGACCTGATGCTCTCGATCCAGACCGGCGTCGAAAGCGAACAGATCGCCAAGCTCGATGAAGCGACCAAGGGCAAGGTCGCCGATATGTTCGACCCGCATCGCAAGGAGCGCGAAGACCAGATTACCAAGGTGATCAAGCCGCTGATCAGCGAAGTGCTGGGCGACATGGAGCCGCCGATGCGCGAAGGCATGTCCAAAGCCTACGCCCGCAAGTTCACCGCGGCGCAGCTCACCGACCTCAACGGCTTTCTCGCGACGCCGACCGGCACGCTCTATGCCAATGAATGGATGGCGCTGCAGGCTGATCCCGAGGTGATGGTCGCGGTGATCAGGGCGGTGCCGCCGCTGGTTACCAAATTCATCGACCGCGCGCCCGAACTCGAGAAGGATTTCAAGGATCTGCCGAAGGAAAAGCAGCTTTCGGACTTTGACGACAAGGAACTCGGCAAGCTTGCCAAGCTGATGAAGGTCGATGTGAAGGTGCTGAAGGAACAGCGCGACATGTGGAAGACCGACGCCGTCGAAGCAACCGACGCGGTCGCGGTCGAGGCGGCCGACGATTATGCCGTCGACGCGGCCGCCGATGCAGCAGTGGCCGCGGAGGCTGCGGCCGACGCTGCCGTTGCAGTCGATGCGGTCGCCGACCCCGCCTATGACCGCAGCAACTGGTCGGCCGCCGATCTCAAGCGCGTCGAAGATCTCGAGACCGCGTACGAAAATGCATCGCTCGCTGCGCAGCAGGCCGCGGAGGAAGCGGCGGCCAATGCAAGCAAGCGCTCGAAGCTGCCCAACAAATAGGCATCCAGCCTGTCAGGACGAAGATGATGACCCACTACCCCACCCCCGAGCACGCGCGGCTTGCAGCCGAAGGCATGTATCGCCCCGACATGGAATCCGATGCCTGCGGCGTCGGCAGGGTCGCGGCGACCGACGGCAAGCCGTCGCGCCGCGTTGTCGAGGCGGCGATCGAAGCCTTGCGTGCCGTGTGGCACCGCGGCGCGGTCGACGCCGACGGCAAGACCGGGGATGGGGCGGGCATCCATGTCGACCTGCCCGTCCGCTTCTTCGACGATGCGATCGCGGCATCGGGCCACAAGGTGCGCCCGAACCGCCTCGCCGTCGGCATGATCTTCCTGCCGCGCACCGATCTGGGCGCGCAGGAGGAATGCCGCACGATCGTCGAGGCCGAGATCATCGACGCCGGCTTTACCATCTATGGCTGGCGCCAGGTTCCCGTCGATGTGTCGGTGATCGGCGACAAGGCGCAGCGTACGCGCCCCGAGATCGAGCAAATCATGATCGCGGGGCCCCTGCCCGACGAACAGACGGTCGCCGAGTTCGAAAAGCAGCTCTATCTCGTCCGCCGCCGGATCGAGAAGAAGGTGATCGCGGCGCAGATCGCCGACTTCTATATCTGCAGCCTGTCGGCGCGCTCGATCATCTACAAGGGCCTGTTCCTTGCCGAGAGCCTCGCGGACTTCTTTCCCGACCTCACGAACAAGCTGTTCGAAAGCCGGGTCGCGATCTTCCACCAGCGCTATTCGACGAACACCTTCCCGCAATGGTGGCTGGCGCAGCCGTTCCGCTGCCTCGCGCACAATGGCGAGATCAACACGATCCGCGGCAACAAGAACTGGATGAAGAGCCACGAAATCAAGATGGCGAGCCTCGCCTTCGGCGAGCATTCGGAAGATATCAAGCCGGTGATCCCCGCCGGCGCCAGCGACACCGCGGCGCTCGACGCGGTGTTCGAGGCGCTGTGCCGCGCCGGCCGCGACGCGCCGACCGCGAAGCTGATCCTCGTCCCCGAGGCGTGGACGACCGAATGCGACGTCCCCGACAATCACCGCGCGATGTATTCGTACCTCGCCAGCGTGATGGAGCCGTGGGATGGCCCCGCCGCGCTCGCGATGACCGACGGCCGCTGGGCGGTCGCGGGCATGGACCGCAACGCGCTCCGTCCGCTGCGCTACACGCTGACCGCCGACAATCTGCTCGTCGTCGGCTCCGAAAGCGGGATGGTGCTGCTGCCCGAGGCGAGCATCCGCAAGAAGGGCCGCCTCGGCCCTGGCCAGATGATCGCGGTCGATCTGGAAGAAGGCGTTTTGTACGAAGATCTCGCGATCAAGGACAAGATCGCCGACGCGCAGGATTATCGCTCGCGCGTCAAGGGCTTCCGCACGATGGCCGACCTGCCCAAGGGCGGCAAGTCGAGCCTGCCGACCTTCGAGCGGCCCGAACTGCTGCGCCGCCAGGTCGCCGCGGGCCTGACCATGGAGGATATGGAGCTGATCCTGTCGCCGATGGTCGAGGACGCCAAGGAAGCGATCGGATCGATGGGCGACGACACGCCGCTCGCGGTCATCTCCGACAAGCCGCGCCATGTCGCGCAATTCTTCCGCCAGAATTTCAGCCAGGTCACCAACCCGCCGATCGACAGTTTGCGCGAACGGCATGTGATGAGCCTGAAGACGCGCTTTGCGAACCTCGCGAACATCCTCGACGAGCGTGGGCAGAGCGACCATGTGCTCGTGATCGACAGCCCCGTGCTGATCGGCGACGACTGGGATCGCCTGCGCGCCTATTTCGGCGACGCGGTTGCCGACATCGATTGCACCTTCCCCGTCGGCGGCGATGCCGCGACCTTGCGCGAAGCGATCGCGCGCGTCCGCCGCGAGGCGGAAGATGCGGTGCGTGCGGGACGCTCTGAATTGTTCCTCTCCGACCAGAATCTGGGCGAGAACCGCGTGGGCATGGCGATGGTGCTCGCTGCCGCTGCGGTGCACACCCACCTCGTCCGCAAGGGTCTGCGCAGCTACGCCTCGATCAACGTCCGCTCGGCCGAAGTGCTCGACACCCACGCCTTCGCCGTACTCGTCGGCGTCGGCGCGACGACGGTCCACGCGTACCTCGCCGAAGCCGCGATCGCCGACCGCTGGACGCGCGGGCTGTTCGGCGGCGAACTGTCGCTGGGCGACTGCCTGACGCGTTTCCGCAAGGCGATCGACGACGGGCTGCTCAAGATCCTCGCCAAGATGGGCATCGCGGTGATCTCCTCCTATCGCGGCGGCTATAATTTCGAGGCGGTCGGCCTGTCGCGCGCGCTCGTCAACGATCTCTTCCCCGGCATGCCGGCGAAGATTTCGGGCGAAGGCTATCAGTCGCTCTTCATCAACGCGACCGACAAGCACAGCGCCGCGTTCGACAGCCGCGTCACCACGCTGCCGATCGGCGGCTTCTACCGCCAGCGCGCGGGCGGCGAGGCGCACGCCTATTCGGCGCAGCTGATGCATTTGCTGCAAACCGCGGTCGCGACCGACAGCTATTCGACCTATCTGCAATTCGCGCGCGGCGTCGCTGACTTGCCGCCGATCTATCTGCGCGACCTGATGGAGTTCAACTATCCGGCGCAGGGCGTCCAACTCGACAGCGTCGAGGCGATCACCGAGATCCGCAAGCGCTTCGTCACCCCCGGCATGTCCTTGGGCGCGCTGTCGCCCGAGGCGCATGAGACGCTGGCGATCGCGATGAACCGCATCGGGGCGAAGGCGGTGTCGGGCGAAGGCGGCGAAGCCAGCGAACGCTATCGCCCCTATGCCAATGGCGACAATGCCAACAGCAACATCAAGCAGATCGCATCGGGCCGCTTCGGCGTCACCGCCGAATATCTTGGCGCGTGCGACGAGATCGAGATCAAGGTCGCACAGGGCGCCAAGCCCGGCGAAGGCGGCCAGCTTCCGGGCTTCAAGGTCACCGAATTCATCGCGCGGCTGCGCCATGCGACGCCGGGTGTGACGTTGATCAGCCCGCCGCCGCATCACGACATCTATTCGATCGAGGATCTCGCGCAGCTCATCTACGACCTGAAGCAGATCAACCCGAAGGCGCGCGTCTGCGTGAAGCTCGTCAGCTCGGCGGGCATCGGCACCGTCGCGGCGGGCGTCGCGAAAGCCCACGCCGACGTCATCCTCGTCGCCGGCAACACCGGTGGCACCGGTGCCTCGCCGCAAACCAGCGTCAAATATGCCGGCACGCCGTGGGAAATGGGCCTGTCCGAGGTCAATCAGGTCCTCACGCTCAATGGTCTGCGCCACCGCATCCGCCTTCGCACCGACGGCGGGCTCAAGACCGGGCGCGACATCGTCATCGCAGCGATTCTGGGGGCCGAGGAATATGGCATCGGGACTTTGAGCCTCGTCGCGATGGGCTGCATCATGGTACGCCAGTGCCACTCGAACACCTGCCCCGTCGGCGTCTGCACGCAGGACGAGAAGCTGCGCCAGAAATTCACGGGCAGCCCCGAGAAGGTGATCAACCTGATGACCTTCATCGCCGAGGAAGTCCGCGAAATCCTCGCGAAGCTCGGTTGCCGCAGCCTCGACGAGGTCATCGGCCGCACCGAACTGCTGCGTCAGGTCAGCCGCGGCGCCGAACATCTCGACGACCTCGATTTGAACCCGATCCTCGCCAAGGTCGACGCCCCCGACGACCAGCGCCGCTCGCAGGGCCCGAGCTTCCGCAACCCGGTGCCCGACAGCCTCGACGCACAGATCCTGAGCGACGCAAAGCCCTTGTTCGAACGCGGCGAACGTATGCAGCTCACCTACAACGTCCGCAACACGCACCGCGCCGTCGGCACACGCCTTTCGGCCGAGGTGACTGCGCGCTTCGGGATGAAGGGCCTCGCCGACAATCATGTGCAGGTGCGCCTGCGCGGCACTGCGGGCCAGTCGCTCGGCGCCTTCCTGTGTCAGGGCGTCACACTCGAAGTGTTCGGCGACGCGAATGACTATGTCGGCAAGGGCCTGTCGGGCGGCCGCATCGTCGTGCGCCCGACGGTGTCGAGCCCACTCGTCAGCCAGCACAACAGCATCATCGGCAACACCGTGCTGTACGGCGCGACCGCGGGAACCTTGCTCGCCGCAGGTCAGGCGGGCGAACGTTTCGCGGTTCGCAACTCGGGCGCCAAGGTCGTCGTCGAGGGCTGCGGCGCCAACGGCTGCGAATATATGACCGGCGGCACCGCGGTGATCCTCGGCCCCGTCGGGTCGAACTTCGGGGCGGGCATGACCGGCGGCATGGCGTTCATTCTCGACACCGACGGCCAGTTCGAACGCCGCGCCAATGGCGAGTCGATCGTCTGGCAACGCATCGAGAGCGCGCACTGGGAAGCCGTGGTGAAGGAACTGGTCGAGGACCATGCCCAAGCCACCGGCAGCAAATGGTCGAGCGAAGTCCTCGCCGACTGGGATCGCTGGCGCGACCAGTTCTGGCAGATCTGCCCGAAGGAAATGCTCACCCGCCTCGCGCATCCGTTGAGCGATGCCGAAGCCGAGGTGGTTGCGGCGGAATAACTTCGTCGCGGCGGCGGTGCGGCTCATCGCACCGCCGCACGCCGTTCAGCGCAGCGAAAGCGTCCCTTATCTAAGGGCGTGAACTTTGCTGAACCTGACGTCCTTCGAAAGGATGGAGCCATGACCCGTTTTGCGTTGATCGCCCTCCCCCTGCTCGCGCTCGCCGCGCCGCTGCCGGCTGCCGCCCATGAAATGGAGGGCGCCGTCGCGACGCTCAATGATCCCGTGGCGCAGGATCGGATGGCCGACACCGTTACCGCGATGGTCGCAGCGTTGATGCAGATGCAGGTCGGCCCGCTTGCGAAGGCCGTGGCGCAGATCGATCCCGAATCCGACGCCGCCTATATCCCGCCCGACGCCACGCTCGGCGATATGACCGGCCGCGATCCCGAATATGCCGAGCGTATGGGCGCCGACGTCCGCGCGGGCACCCGCATGGCAGGCCACGCCGCCTCGGCGCTCGCGGCTTATGCGCCGGTGCTCAAGGACATGGCGCGCGACTTTGCGGCGCAGTGGGAACGCGAGCGCGAAGCCTCGCGCCGCTAACGCTTAATCCACAATCGCTTGCGGCGGCGCGCGCCATAGGCGTTGCGCGCAGCGCCCCGCTGCCGCTATGCCGGGGCTATGTGGCAACTCTATCAATTCCCGCTCTGTCCCTTTTCGCGCAAGGTTCGCCTTTTGCTGGGCGAAAAGGGCGTCGGTTATGAATTGGTGCGCGAATCGCCGTGGGAACGCCGCGACGAGTTTATCGACCTGAATCCGGCGGGGCGTACCCCGGTGATGGTCGATCAGGCGCGCGGCCAAGTGCTGATGGACAGCATGGCGATCGCCGAATATTTCGAGGAAACCGTCGAAGGTAAGGCGATGATCAATGGCACCGCCGCCAGCCGCGCCGAAATCCGCCGGCTGACGTCATGGTTCGATCACGACTTCTATTATGAAGTCACCGGCCCCTTGCTGTTCGAACGCATGCAGAAACGCATCGTCCACCGCCAGCCGCCCGATGGCGGCGCGCTTCGCGAGGCGATGAAGGCGGCGAACAACCATCTCGACTATGTCGATTACCTGATCGACCACCGCACCTGGCTCGCCGGCGCGACGATGAGCCTCGCCGACCTGACCGCCGCGGCGCATATCTCGGTCGCCGACTATCTCGGCGGCATCGACTGGACCGGGCACGAGCAGACCAAAGGCTGGTATTCGGGCCTGAAGTCACGCCCGAGCTTTCGCCCGCTGCTCGCCGAGCGGATGGAGATCGTGACGCCGCCGAAATATTATGAGGATGTGGATTTTTAAATCCCCTGCTGCCCCCTTTCTCTAATCCACATCCTAAACGACCGGGTAATGGCGGGTGCAGTCGACGCTACTCGACTGGACAGTAAGCAGCCATTGGCACGCCCCCGCACCCAATGACCCTCCGGAGCTATGGCAAATCCGCCGTGTCGTTCTTCGTACGGATGTGCCGCAACAATAATCGTGACACCATTGGCACCAATTAACCGGTCAATCTGCCTAGGCGATGTTAACCATAGGGACTAAACTCGGACATCGCCCACGACTCAGAAATTGAATCCAATGTGAAGCAGAATTTTCCCTTGCCGTCTGAAGCCGCCGCTCTAGCAACACGCCTGAGCGGGCGTCAGCGCGAATGCCTGATGCTTGTCAGAAACGGCCTCACTTCAAAGGAAATCGGTCGTTTGCTATCGCTTTCTCCATCGACGGTAGACAATCATCTCAACGCGGCGATTGAAAGGCTTGGCTGTTCATCGCGCACCGTAGCAGCTCAAATTCTGGAAATGGCAGAGCAATTTGGCGGCCTCTCGCTTGCTGAAAACGAAACAAAATCCAACAAAAATCGTTCAATAAATTCTAGCGATACGACCTCCGATTCCGCGCCGCGGCGCAGCTATTTTCTGCCGCCTCTTGGAGGCTCGCCGAACGAGGAAACGGCGGCGCGCCGGATCACGCATATCGGCTTGATAGCAATTGCCGCCACAATGGCGTTCGCCGCCATCACAATAACCGTTGCGGGGGTAATTGAGCTGTTCAGCAAGTAGCATTTTTCGGAAGCATCCATGACCAATCAATGGAGGAGGCATGTGATGCACAAGATAGAACAAGGGGTCGGGAGCGTGGTTGCAGCGGATACGCGGACAACGATGGCGTCGGTAGATGCCACCTATCTCGCCCAAGCGCGAATGGCAGCCAGCATCGTCGAAGCAGCCACAGCCTCCCACCTGCCGGCAGGCGCTACGCAAGAATTGCTGGAAGCGGTGACCGACAGTATGACGCAAGTCGTGGCAGGCCGAACCAAATTGATTACGGCTCTTAGCCAGCTTCAGCAGATACAGAGCAAAAGCAATCTGCGGGAAGTCGGCTTCGGCTGCCCCGGCGGCCTCCCGAGCCAAGCGTCCCTGGCCGCGCAAGACGAACAGATCACATCTTAGATTCAACTGGATTCAATGATACAAGCATTATTCTACTTCTACCTTCTATCTACGCTCGCCATATCATCGATTTTCGGTGAAAGTGTCGAGCGTAGATTCTGCTTATATCTACTGGTATCTTCAATATTAACTCATGCTATTCAGACAACTCTCTCATTTCCTTCTTATCTTTATTATATTATCCCTATAGATGCTTCGATTTTCCTATACTCACTCTACCTTGCATTGACGAGAAATCGCTTCTGGCCAATTTGGTTTGCTGGATTCCTCGTCGTCGGCATGGCGGCATCGGTGAGCATATTGGTTTTCCGTAACCTCAACCCATTCATCGTGTTCGCAGCTAGCGCCTTTTGGTCGCTGCCAGCGCTTGCCTGCATGGCCTATGGAACTTATCGCGACGGACAACAGCGCGCCGAGCGCCGCCTCGCGGTTCGCGCAGTCATCGACTAATCAGCAGCTCTTATACCTCCAGTTCCGGTCCTTGCCCTCGGCGACCTGCGCGACGATCGTTTCGATGCGTTTGACGCGCGTTTCCTCGCGCTTCGCTTCCAGCACCCATTCGATATAGTCGCGCCGCTTGCCGGGAGAGAAGGCGTCCCAATGGCCTTGCGCGGCGGCGTTGGCTTTCAGTGCGGCGCCGAGATCGCCAGGCAGGTCAAGTGCCGCCTTGGGCTTCGGCGCCGGACGCTTGGGTTTGCCCTCCGCGCAAAGTGCGGCTGCTTTTTTAATATACGCCACCATCTGCTCGTCGGACGACAGGTCGTCGAGCGACGCGAGCCGACCCATGCTCCCCATCGCGCCGGTATCGCGTGGCGAGCCGGTGACTTCCTCGTCGCGCCAGAAGCCGAAGGTCGCATGTTCCTTGAACGCGGCCATACCCGCCAGATTCTGCCCGTTCAGCACAAAATGCGGCACGCCCCATTTCAACGTCTCCTCCGCACCCGGTGCATGTTTGTGCACCAGTTCGCGGAGGTGATTGAGGATCGGCTGCGCGAAAGCCTGCCGCTTCGCGATATAGGCGTCGACGCGGGGGTCGCGGGTCAGCCCGGCCACCTTGCCGCGACCAGATAGTTGAGCGCCTCGCTGCCGCCGAGTTTGAAGCCCTTTGCGGGCGACGGCGACAGCCCGGTGCGGTCGATGACCTCCAGCCCCGCGCCTTCGAGCAGTTCGGTCAGCTCCTCGGGCTTCAGGAACTGGCCCCAGTCGTGCGTCCCGCGCGGCACCGCGCCGACGCGTTCGGCCGCCTCGACGAGCAGCAGCTTCGAAATAGCGGTCCGGTTCGGGGTCGAGAGGATCATCAGCCCGCCGGGCGCGAGCCGCACCGCGAGTTCGCCGATGAAGGCGGCGGGGTCGGTGACATGCTCGACGACCTCCATCGAGGTGACGAGGTCGAAGGTCGCGGACGGCAGCGCGGCCAGTTCGCCGGCAAAATAGCTGATTTCCAACCCCTGCCCCGCGGCATGATCGCGCGCCGCCGCGATATTTTCCGGCGCCGCATCGACGCCGGTGACCTTGGCGCCCATTCGCGCGAGCGGTTCGGCGAGCAGTCCGGCACCGCAACCGACATCGATCACGCTCCGCCCCGCCAGCGCATAGCGCTCGCGCGCATCGACATGCCAATGCGCATCGATCTGCGCGCGAATATAGGACAGCCGCACCGGATTGAGCTTGTGCAACATCGCCGACGACCCGTGCGGATCCCACCAGTCGGCGGCGAGCGCGCCAAAATGGGCGGCTTCGTGCGGGTTGATCGTGGCAGCATTCATGCCCTGCGATGTGGCACTGCGCCTCGCGCCATGCAAGAAATTCTATCCGCCGCATACGAAGCCGGTCTTGCCATCGCCCTCCCCCTTCCGTAACAGCCGAGCGCCGCGGAAATGCTTGGAAAAGTTGCGGCCGAAACCAGATTGAGAAAGCGGGGCGAGATGGCGCGGATCGTGATGAAATTCGGGGGCACGTCGATGGCGGGCACCGAGCGGATTCGCACCGTGGCGAAACTCGTCGCGCGCGAGGTCGATAACGGCAACGAGGTTGCCGTCGTCGTCTCGGCGATGGCGGGCGAAACCGACCGGCTCGTCAATTTCTGCCGCGAGGCGAACCCGCGCTACGACCCCGCCGAATATGACGTCGTCGTCGCCGCGGGCGAGCAGATCACATCGGGCCTGCTCGCGCTGACCCTGCAGGCGATGGGCACCCCCGCGCGCAGCTGGCTCGGCTGGCAGCTCCCGATCCGTACCGAAGAAGCGCACGCCCGCGCACGCATCGCCGACATCGACACCGGCGCGCTCGGCGCCGCGATGGCGAAGGGCGAAGTTGCTGTCATCCCGGGCTTCCAGGGCCTGATGGACGACGGCCGCGTCTCGACGCTCGGCCGCGGTGGCTCGGACACCAGCGCGGTGGCTGTCGCCGCGGCGCTCAAGGCCGACCGCTGCGACATCTACACCGACGTCGACGGCGTCTACACGACCGACCCGCGCATCGTCGCGCGTGCGCGCAAGCTCGACTATGTGACCTATGAGGAAATGCTCGAGCTCGCGAGCGTCGGGGCCAAAGTGCTCCAGACGCGCTCGGTCGGGCTCGCGATGAAAGAGGGTGTGCGCGTGCAGGTTCTCTCGAGCTTCGTCGAGGGCGACGAGGCTCCGAAAAAAGGTACGATGATCGTCAGCGACGAGGAAATAGAGGAACATCAGATGGAACGGCAGCTGATCACCGGCATCGCCCACGACAAGAATGAAGCGAAGATCATCGTCACGCGTGTGCCCGACAAGCCGGGTGCGGTCGCGAACATCTTCGGCCCGCTCGCCGCGGCCGGGATCAACGTCGACATGATCATCCAGAATGTCGGCCGCGAAAAGGGCGAGACCGACGTGACCTTCACCGTTCCCGCCACCGACCTGCTGCGCTCGATCGACCTGCTCGAAGCCGCAAAGGAAAAGATCGGTTTCAACCGCATCATCAGCGACGACAAGGTCGCGAAGATCAGCGTCGTCGGCGTCGGCATGAAAAGCCACGCGGGCGTTGCGAGCACGATGTTCCGCGCATTGGCCGATCGCGGCATCAACATCCAGGCGATCTCGACCAGCGAGATCAAGGTCAGCGTGCTGATCGACGAAGATGAGACCGAACTCGCGGTGCGCGTGCTGCACACCGCCTATGGGCTCGACGCCGACTAAGTTCGTGAGGGCGGCCGTGTTTCACGACCGCCCGCTTAGTTCCAGTCTCGCGCCATGAAGCGCTCTTTCGCGCCGCTCAAAACACCGATCGCGCGCTCGACATTGCGCTGCCTTGCCGCGTCCGATTTCAGATTGGCCAGATAGCGCAGGACTTCCTTTTTCAGGCTGGGCGACAGGCTGTCCCATCGGGCCTTCGCCACAGAATTTCCGTCCAGGCGCGAAGCGAACGCGGGCAGCATCTCATGCTGCGGCCCGCCCCGGTAGGCGTCGTCGAAGACGACCGAGACCTCAACCGTATCGCCGACATCGGTGCCCGAGGCGCCGCGCACGCCCCCGTCCAGATAGAGGTAAAAGCTGCCGTCGCCCGCCGGCATCATATTGACCGGCCAGGCCGGGTCGGGCTTGCCGTTTACCTGGATGAGAACGGGCATCGGCCTTTTCCAGTCGGCCTTGATCCGCCGCGCCCGCGCGGGGCTCACCAGCACATAGGGATTGATGCCTCTAAGCTCGATCGTCGCTCTGAAGTTCATGCCCGATCCGTAGCAGAAGGATCAGTATGGCGTGAGCGCCGGTTCAGGCGGCCGCACCGACATCCGCCGCCCGCCGGCGCAGCCGCGCCTGGCCGATGAAATGCACGACCGCGATGTGAATCGCGAACAGCCCGAATTTCGAGGCTAACGGAAAAATGCCGATGAACAGCGGCCACCACTGGGTGAAGAAGAGCGCGACGATCAGGTTCAGCCCCGCACTCGCAAACATCAGCGCCGACCAGATCATGCCGAACCGGTCCATGACGTCGCCGACCAGCGCCATCTGTTCGGGCTGGATATAGCGGCTCAGCCAACCCTTGCGCAGCATCACCGTGCCGACGATCAGATAGACCACCGTCGGCTTCGCCATCACGAAGCGCGGGTCGCCGGTCAGCAGCGTTGCGGCGGCGGTGAACAGCACCGACGCCAGGCTGATCCATTGCAGCGCCGCGACCTGATGCCCGCGCGCCAGCTCATAGCCGACGACGCCAAGCGCGACGACGGTGCCCGCGATCACGGCGGGAACGATCCCGGCGCCGGTGGCGAGCAGGATGGCAAAGACGATGATTCCCAGAGAATCGAAAAGCATCGGCCCCAGGGCATAGAGCAAGGTTCGCATGACCTTTCCTTTCGCGCTGCAATGTTATCGACGTCAACATTGATGCATCGGGCGCGTCGGGTCAAGTCAAAATTGACATTGTTAACATGGGCCGCGCCGGAGCGCCGCGCGCACACGACGAACCGAGCCTCAGTCGCGCAGCCGCACCGTCGCGGTCACCGACAGACCAGGCCGGAGTTGCACCAGCGCCGCCTGCCCCGGATCGAGCCGGATACGCACTCCGACGCGTTGGACAATCTTGGTGAAATTGCCCGATCCGGGCTCGAACGGCAGCAAGGTGAATTCGCTCGCCGACCCCGGCGCGAGGCTTTCGATCGTCCCGGCCACCGTGTCGCCGAGCGCATCGACATAGATGTCGGCCTTTTGCCCGGGCCGCATCTCGCGCGTCTGCGTTTCCTTGAAATTGGCGACGACATAGATCGATCGCACCGGCACCACCGACAACAGCCGCGAGCCCGGCTGGACATAATCGCCGACCTGGATGCGGCGGTTGCCGACGACGCCATCGATCGGCGCGGCGACGAGCGTGTGGCCGCGATCGAGCTTGGCGAGCGCGAGCGCGGCGCGCGCCTTGGCCGCCGCCGCTTCGGCCGCCTGCACCCGCGCCGCGAGGATGGGTCCCTTTGCGCGCGTCACCGACGCTTCCTCGATGCTGGCACCAAGGTCTGCGCGCGAGCGCTGCGCCGCCGAGGCGGCCCCAACCGCGGTTGCGTCGACCTGTTCGGCGTCGCGCCGCGTGACAAAGCCATCGACGAGCAGCGCATTATAGCGGCGCCGGTCGGCGGCAGCGCGGGCGGATTCGGCGTCGGCGGCGGCGATCTGCGTGTTGATCGAACGGATATGCGCGGCGGCGAGCTTCTGCTCGGCACCGAGCGAGGCGAGCGTCGCGCGCGCGGTCGCGACCTGCGCGTCGGCGTCGGCGACCGCCGCTTCTGCCGCAAGCAGGCGCGAGTCATAGTCGCGCACGTCGATGCGGACGAGCGGATCGCCCGCCCTCACCGCCTGATTGTCGCGCACGAGCACGGCGGTGACGAGCCCGCCAACGCGCGGCGCGACTTCGCTTGCGTCGGCCTGAAGATAAGCGTTGTCGGTCGATTCCGACGTCCGCGGCGCGGTGAGCCACCAGATGCCCGCCGCCGCGATCACAAGCGCGATCAGACCGATCTTCCACGCCTTCTTCGGCAGCGCGATGCCGCGGCGGACAGGCGCTTCGGCCTCTATCGTAGCTTGCACATTCATTGCTGGATCACCAGCAGCGTCGAAGTCGCGGTCGCGAGGATGCGCCCCTCGACGTCGGTCAGCTTCGCCTCGACATAGGCCACGCGGCGGCCAATCGAGATCACCCGCCCCTCGGCGCGCACCTTGCCCGTCTTGCCGGTCATCGCCTTGAGGTAAGAGGTCTTGAGTTCGAGCGTCGTCATCGCCTGATCGTCGGCGAGCCGCGTCACCACCGCGATGCCGCAGGCGGAATCGAGCAGCGTCGCGGCATAGCCGCCATGAACGATCCCCATCGGATTAAAATGTTCGGGGCCGGGTACGCCCTCGAACGCCGCCCAGCCCTCGCCGGCATCGACGAGCTGGAACCCCAGCGTTTCTCCGATCGGCGGGCGTCCGCCCGACGCGATAAGCCCCTGCACCTTCGCGAGCGTCATTGCGCGGTCTCCAGTCCGTAACGTGCGACGATGCTCGCATGCGTGTCGGCGAGCATCGCATCGGACAGCGCCGGATCGCCGACTGCGCGCGCGAGCGCGACACCCCCGACCAACTGCGCGAGCAGCGCATGCGATTCCGCCGCAGCATCTGCATAGCCAAGCTTTGCAAGCGGCGCCGCGAGACGGCTCGCGATCCCTTCGACGCCCGCTCCGAAACGCTCGCGCGTCGCGGGCTGCGAGCGAGCGAAATCGCCCGACAGCGTCGGCAACGGGCAACCTCGGTCGCGGCTGTCGCGATGCTTGGCCGACAGATAGAAATCGACATAGGCGCGCAGCACGACGCGCGGATCGCCATTTGCATCGATCCGCTCGGTCCTTGTCCGCGCGTCGGCGAACATCGCGCCGATCGCTTCCTTCACCAGCGCGTCCTTCGACGGAAAATGCGCATAGAAGCCGCCGTGGGTCAGCCCCGCGCGCGCCATCACGCCCGCGACCGCGACATTGTCGGGCCCCTTGGCGCGGATCTCCTTCGCCGCCTCCTTCAAAACGCGTTCGCGCGTCTCGGCCTTGTGGGTTTCTGAATAGCGCACTTGCGTCTCCTTTTATATGACGCATATAATATAAAGACGACAGGACACAAGACCCATGGCCTCCATCCCGCTTTCCTCCGCCGCTGCAGACACGCCGTTCAACCCGGCGGCGATGCCCGACGCACGGAAATATCTGATCTTTGCGGTGATGGCGTTCGGCCAGTTCATGGCACTGATCGACATCCAGATCGTCGCGGCATCGCTCAACGAGGTACAGGCGGGTCTCAGCGCCGGGCCCGACGAGATCAGCTGGGTCCAGACCGCCTATCTGATGGCCGAACTCGTCATGATCCCCTTCTCGGCCTTCCTCGCGCAAGCGCTGTCGACGCGCTGGCTGTTCGCAACATCAGCGGGGCTGTTCACCATTTCGAGCATGCTCTGCGGCCTCGCATGGAACATCGAATCGATGATCCTGTTCCGCGCGATCCAAGGCTTCGTCGGCGGCGCTATGATCCCGACCGTGTTTGCGACGGGCTATATGCTGTTCGAGGGCAAGCAGCGCGCGATGATTCCCGCTATCCTCGGCATGGTGTCGGTGCTCGCGCCCACGCTGGGCCCGACCGTCGGCGGCTGGATCACCGACGCGATGGGGTGGCGCTGGGTCTTCTTCATCAACGTCGTGCCCGGCGCCGCGGTGACGCTCGCGATCATCGCGCTGGTCAAGATCGACAAGCCGAACCTGCCGATGCTGCGCCGCATCGACTGGGTCCACCTCGCCTCGATGGCGGTGTTCCTCGCCGGGCTCGAGTTCGTGCTCGAAGAAGGGCCGAAGCATGAATGGTTCAGCGAACCGTCGATCGCGATCGGCGCCTGGCTGTCGTTCGTCGCCTTCGGGCTGTTCCTCGAACGCTCGTTCCGGTCGGATGGCCCGATCGTAAAGCTCACCCCGTTCCGCAAGCCGACCTTTGTCTTCGCCTGCGTATTCAACCTCGTGATCGGTTTCGGCCTTTATTCGAGCACCTATCTCGTCCCGATCTTTCTCGGCCGCGTGCAGGGGTACAACGCGTCGGAGATCGGGACGACGGTCTTCGTCTCGGGCATTGCGCAACTGCTCGGCGTCCCCATCGCCGCGGCGCTGTCGCAAAAGGTCGACCAGCGCATCGTCATCACCTTCGGGCTCAGCCTGTTCGCGGTGGGCCTCTGGATGTTCAGCTTCATGACCCCCGAATGGGGCTTTGCCGCGCTCTTCTGGCCGCAGGTCGTACGCAGCTTTGCGATCATGCTGTGCATCGTTCCCTCGGTCGGGCTCGCGCTCGGCAATTTCGAAGGGCCTGAACTCCGCTATGCCTCGGGGCTGTTCAACCTGATGCGCAACCTCGGCGGCGCGATCGGCATCGCGCTCGTCAACACCTGGCTCGGCGACAATCTGCGGCTCCATATGCTGCGATTGTCGGAGGCGCTCGGCCGCTCGAGCGAAGCCGCGAACGAAGCCGCGGCGGGGCTCGCGCAGCACATCGGCCACTATGTCACCGATCCCTCACTCGCCGCGCAGATGGCGGGCTCAGCGCTCGCGCACGTCGTCGGCCGCGAGGCGCTGACGCTCGCCTTCGACGACGTCTTCCGCCTGATGTCCTATATCTTCCTCGCCGCGCTGGTGATGGTGCCGTTCTGCAAACCCCCACCAATCGGCGGCCCGGCGCCGAAAGACGCGCATTAGCCCCAAAAAGAAGACCCGCCCCCAGGCCCATGTCCCCGGGGGCGGGTCGCGACCCGTCGTCTTGTACGGCCGCCGCTGCCCCCGCGGCATGATGCGGGGACAGCGGCGCCAGAAGATCAGGCGAGGTCGAAACGGTCGGCGTTCATCACCTTGGTCCACGCCTTGACGAAGTCCTTGACGAACTTCTCTTCATGGCCGGTCTCGGCATAGACTTCGGCGACGGCGCGGAGTTCCGCGTTCGAGCCAAAGATCAGGTCGGCGCGGGTCGCGCGCCACGTCTCACTTCCGCTCGCGCGGTCGGTCGCGACATATTCCTGATCGTCCGAACCATCGACCGACTTCCACACATTGGTCATGTCGAGCAGGTTGACGAAATAATCGTTCGTCAGCTGTCCCGAGCGCTTGGTGAAATGGCCATGCCCGCGCTCGCCGTGATTGGCGCCGAGCACACGAAGACCGCCGATCAGCACCGTCATTTCGGGCACCGACAGGCCGAGCAGCGAGGCGCGATCCAGCATCAGCTCCTCGATCTTCACCGCGAGCTTTTTCTTGCCGACATAGTTGCGGAAGGCGTCGGCCTCGGGCTCCATCACCTCGAAGCTGTCGGCGTCGGTCTGTTCGGCGGTCGCATCGCCGCGGCCGCCCGTGAAGGGCACTGCGACGCTGAAGCCCGCATCCTTGATCGCCTTTTCAAGCCCGACGACACCGCCGAGGACGATGGCATCGGCGATCGACAGGCTGCCGCGTAGGCCGTCGAGGGTGCTGAGCACCTTCGCGAGTTCGGCCGGCTCGTTGACCTCCCAATCCTTCTGCGGCGCAAGGCGCACGCGCGCGCCATTGGCGCCGCCGCGGAAGTCGGACTTGCGATAGGTGCTCGCCGAGGCCCAGGCGGTCTTGATCAACTGGCTGACCGTCAGACCGCTGGCGGCGATCTTGTCCTTCACCGCCGCGACATCAGCGTCAGACGGCTTCGAGCCGGCGGGGATCGGATCCTGCCAGATCAGGTCTTCGGCGGGGACTTCGGGGCCGAGGTAACGGATCTTGGGACCCATGTCGCGGTGCGTCAGCTTGAACCAGGCGCGTGCGAAAGCATCCCGGAACGCGTCATGGTCGTCGCGAAACTTCTCGCTGATCTTGCGGTACGCGGGGTCGCGCTTCAGCGCCATGTCGGCGGTGGTCATCATCGTCGGGACCTTCAGGTTCGGATCCCAGGCCGCGGGGGCCATATCCTCTTCCTTCTGGTCGATCGGCTGCCACTGGTTGGCGCCCGCGG
>Ga0247823_10001751_pt1 | contig 17942 bp, 19 predicted proteins | sample 13C_PalmiticAcid_2_FD_192426 | JGI IMG/M metagenome (GOLD analysis project Ga0247823, IMG submission 192426) | Soil microbial communities from agricultural site in Penn Yan, New York, United States - 13C_PalmiticAcid_Day30 | ecosystem: Environmental > Terrestrial > Soil > Agricultural land... | reverse complement strand
ACTCGCGCCACAAGCCGTTCGAACATATCTACCGGCACCACCGCCGATACCGCATCACCGAAGGCGCCGAAGAAATACAAATGCGAAAAGTCGCAGCTTACCTCTTCGGATATATGGGGCCGAGGAAGGGGCTGTTTTCCTGAACGCCGGAGCGGCCGTCCGTCAGTGGGCGGCCGCCTTCGACCAGATGTTCATGATCGCAACCCCTGCGACGATCAGCGTCATGCCGAGGATCGCCGGCGCGTCGAGGCGCTGGCCCTGAAAGACCCAGGCAACGGTCGCGATCAGCACGATGCCGACGCCCGACCAGATCGCATAGGCAATGCCGGTCGGGATGTCGCGGAGCGCCAGCGACAGGAAATAGAAGGCGACGACATAACCCGCCGCCATGATCAGCGTCGGCCCGATGTGCCGGAAACCGTCGGACTGCTTCAGGAACGATGTCGCGATCACTTCGGCGACGATCGCGATACCGAGGTAGATATAATGCAAGACTGCCCCCTTAGCGCTTGCGCACGAACTCTGCGCGGAGCACCAGCCCTTTGATGCCGTCGTGGCGGCAGTCGATTTCCTGATCGTCGCCGGTCAGGCGGATCGATTTGATCACCGTGCCGACCTTCAGCGTCTGTCCGGCGCCTTTGACGGCCAGGTCTTTCACGAGAACCACCGAATCCCCATCGGCGAGCAGATTGCCGACCGCATCGCGTACCTCGGGGCCGGCCGAAGCGGCGATGGCGCGGTCGCGCGCGTCGGCCGCCGACAGCCATTCGCCGCTCGCCTCGTCATAGACATAATCATCGTCGTCGCTGGTCATCAAATCATCCCGGTTTGCGGAAGCGCAGGGCGAACTGGTCAGTCTTGCCGCGGATCGCCGCGTCGAAGACATTCGCCGTGTGCGGATCGTCGGTGCGCTTGTAGAGGTCGCTTTCGGCCTCGAGCTTGAAACCCGCCTTTGTCAACGCGTCGACCACCGCGGCCTTGTCGATGCGGTGAAGGCTGTCCGAGAGCGTCGTGCCGGTGCCGTCGGCGGCGACATGATCGACGACGATCAGCGTGCCGCCGGGCTTCAGCGCCGCGAACAGCGCCGCGCTCGCCTTCTCGCCCGTCCCGGCGGGGAAGGGCTTCAGGTACAGGTCGTGGAAATTTTGTACCGTGATGATCGTGTCGAGCGGCGTGGTGAAGGCGGGCGCCGCGAAGGAGCCGGCCACCGCATCGACATTGTCATAGGCGGCGTCGACCGCGGTCTGGTCGTCGCCATATTGCTTCTTGAACGCAATGAATTCGGCCGGCTGAAAGGCGTAGACCTTGCCTGTCGGGCCGACCGCGGCGGCGAGCAGGCGCGTCACATAGCCGCCGCCCATCACATAGTCGCCGACCTTCTCGCCCGGCGCGATCTGGGCGAAGGCAAGCAGTTCGGCGGGCTTGCGCGTGGCATCGCGTTCGCGATCCGCGGCGGGACGCGCCGGATCGGCGAGAGCGGTGCTATAGTCGGGCGTGGCCGCCGGTGCCGCGGCGAGCGGGCTGGCGGTGGCGGCAAGGAGGATGGCGAGGGCAAGCGAGCGGATCATGGCGACGACTCCCGTTGAGTGTCCCGCCACCATAGCGGCTTGTCGCACGGCCCGCTCGTCTATTTGCGGCGCCGATCGCGGCATGGGATTTTTGCTGTCCTACAAAATCGGACCGTGCCAGCATCCTTTTGACCGCGTCGTCGGTCATTCGCCTAAAGCGAAAAAGGAGACAAAAAGGATGCGTACGTCCGAGTCCTTTGTCGCTTTAGAGTTGATCCTAAAGGCCTTGGCATATCCCGAATCCGTGATAGGTTTCTTCCTGAAACGAAAAAATCGGTCAAAAAGCTTGGGAGAGCGGACATGCATGATCTGGTGATTCGCGGCGGCACCGTCGTCGATGGTATGGGTGGAGCGCCCTTTGTCGCGGACGTCGCGATCGATGGCGACCGGATCGTCGCGGTCGGCGAAAGCCTCGGCGCGGGGCGTGAGGAGATCGACGGCAGCGGCAAGATCGTTACGCCGGGCTTTGTCGACGTTCACACCCATTATGACGGGCAGGCGACATGGGATGCCGAGATGGCGCCGTCGAGCTGGCACGGTGTCACCACGGTCGTGATGGGCAATTGCGGCGTCGGTTTCGCCCCCGCCAAGCCCGACCGCCACGAATGGCTGATTTCGCTGATGGAAGGCGTCGAGGACATCCCCGGCACCGCACTCGCCGAAGGGATGAGCTGGGATTGGGAAACCTTCCCCGAATATATGGACGCGCTCGAAAAGCTGCCGCGCACCGTCGATGTCGCATGCCACGTCCCGCACGGCGCGGTGCGCGCCTATGTGCTCGGCGACCGCGAAAAGCCCGGTGCGATCCCGACCGACGCCGACATCGCCGAAATGTCGCGCATCGTCGAGGAAGGCGTCCGCGCCGGCGCGCTCGGTTTCTCGACCAGCCGCACCGTGCTGCACAAGTCGATCGACGGCGAACTCGTCCCCGGCACCACCGCGACCGCCGAGGAACTGATCGCGATCGGCCGCGCGATGGGCCGCGTCGGCTATGGCGTGTTCGAAATGGCGAGCGACATGAAGCGCGAGTGGAACGAGTTTCAGTGGATGGGCGATTTGAGCCGCGAAACCGGACTACCGGTCACCTTCGCCGCGCTCCAGTCTATCGCCAAGGAACTGCCGCTCGAAGAACAGATTTCGGAAATGCGCAAACAGAACGCCACCGGCGCGAACATCGTCGCGCAGATCGCGCTCCGCGGCAACGGCATCATCATGGCGTGGCAGGGCACCGTCCATCCGTTCCGCTTCAAGCCCGCGTGGAACGAGATCATCGACCTGCCGTGGCCGGAGCAGCTCGCGAAGCTCAAAGACCCGACGTTCAAGGCGCGGATGATTTCGGAAGAAAATGTCTGGCCCGAGAGCGACATTCTCGATTTCCTGAAGGTCGTCGCCGAGGGCTGGCCGGTCCATTTCGAAATGGACCCCGATTTCAACTATGAGCCCAAGATGGACGAGAGCATCATGGCGCGCGCCCTCGCGGCGGGCGTCTCGCCGTCCGAATATGCCTATGACCTGCTCATGAAGGACGACGGCAAGGGCTTCATCTATTTCCCGATTTTGAACTACCGCGACGGCAACCTCAATTTCCTCGAGGATCTGCAGGCGTCCGACGACACGGTGAACAGCCTGTCCGACGGCGGCGCGCATTGCGGCACGATCTGCGACGCCGCCTCGCCGACCTTCATGCTCCAGCACTGGGTCCGCGACCGTAAAGGCCATCGCATCGCGCTCGAACATGCGGTCAAGCGCCAGTGCCGCGACACGGCGCTGCTTTATGGGCTGGAAGATCGCGGCGTGCTCGCGCCGGGCTATCTCGCCGATCTCAATGTCATCGACATGGATGCGATCAAGCTCGGCAAACCGTGGCTCGCTTTCGATCTGCCCGCGGGCGGCAAGCGGCTGCTGCAAAAGGCGGACGGCTATGTCGCGACGGTGAAGTCGGGCGTCGTGACATTCAAGGACGGCGAAATGCAAGGGCCCACGCCCGGCGGCGTGATCCGCGGACCGCAGCGCGTCGAAATGGCGATGGCGGCGGAGTAATCCGCCGCCGCGTCAGCGCGCGAGCAAATCCGAAGGCAAGGTCGGTTCGCTGACGATCTTTGCCATGCGCCGCCACATCTCGTCGCGCGAAGGCTTGCCGCGCTCGACCCAGGCACGGACCATCGTCTCGCCGAGGCCATAGTTGATCACATAGCTGCGATACTGGTCGGTGAAGCTCACCGACTGTTCGGCGCGCTGCTGCGAGACGAGCATATATTTCTGCGTCAGTGCGACTGCTGTTGGGCGGTCGATCTCTCCGTCGAGATATTGCTGCGCGATCGTCAGCCGCGCTCCCGACACGCGTTTGATCGCCGCGAGCAACTGCCAGTAGCGGTCGTCCGACGGCACGGCGATCTCGGCGATCGGCATCAGCACATCGCGTTCGGTATCGGCCTTGCTGCTTTGGGGGAAGGCGAGGTCGATGCCGTAATTGGCGCTGCCCTCGGCGATCAGGCTTTGCGGGCTGTAGAGTGGATAGACGCTGAACTCGGCCCAGCCGCGTTCCTTCACGAGCTTTTCCTCAAGCTTCATGTTGAGCAGATGATGCCCCGGATAACCCTCGTGGCAACCGAGATCGAGTGCGCGCGACAGGCGGATCGGCAAGTCGGTGTTGACCTGGATCAGGCTGTGATAGCCGCCCTGATAATAATTATAGCCGCTCCAGCTCTTGCCCGTCACGAATTCGAGTCGGAAGCTCTCATCCCCGGGCATCGGGATATGGGCCATGCTGCGCCCGCGGCAGCGCGCGATCGCGGCGTCGAAGGTCTTCTGCAGACGATCTTTCGGGATGGTGAAGGCGTCGAGATAGGCCTCGACACGGTCCGCGAGCGGACCATCGCCGGGCACGAGCGCCTCGATCTTCGCGAGTTCGGGATCGTAACTGGCGAGCGGCTTCAGTCGCGGCCGTACGCCGAACAACCGCTCGGCCTCGTCTGCGAAGGCGAAGCGCGTGCCCTGCATCATCAGGAGCCGCGTTTCGGCGGCGCGGAGCTGCGCACGCAGGAAGGTGGCGCGGCGGCGTTCGAGCGGATCGGGCAGGCGCCGCGCTGTGAGATCGAGCTGCGCCATCAGCTCGCGCGTAGCGGCGAGCAGCGCAGCTTTGTCGCGCGGCGCTGCCTCGGCTGCCTTTTGCAGTTCGGGGGGGCCGTAATAAGCGTCGATATAGCCTGGCTCGTGCGTTCCGATTTCGAGCGTCAGGCGCAGATAGCTGGCGGCAATCTCGTCCAGCGCCTGCGTCGAAGCGGCGGTGCGGCGCACGTCGACGGATGCTACGCCGGCCTTGGGCTGCGGTTTGGTTTCGCTGGCGGCGCAGCCGGACAGCGCGGCGATCAACGACAGGGTGATGAGTTTACGCATCACCCCGACATAGCGGGGTTTTCAGACGTGTCACGCACATCGCCATCGGCCACGATTTCGGCGTCCGCTTCGCTTTCGATCGCATCATGATGCGGATGGAGCGGGGCGAAGCGCAGCACCGCAAAGCCGGCGAGCGCAGCGGCGAGCGAGCCCATCAAAATGCCGATCTTGGCTTCCTCGACCAGCAACGCGTCGGCGGGAAAGGCGAGCCCGCCGATGAACAAGCTCATCGTGAAGCCTATCCCGCACAGCATCGCGACGCCATAGACTTGCAGCCAGGTCGCGCCGCGTAGCTTGCCCGCGATGCCGAACCGGACCGCGAGCCACACGCTGCCGAAAATGCCGACCTGCTTGCCGAGGAACAGCCCAGCGGCGATGCCGAGCGGCAATGGCGCGAAAATCTGTTCTGCCGTCAGCCCGCTCACATCGACCCCGGCGTTGGCGAAGCCGAACAACGGCACGATCGCAAAGGCGACCCACGGATGGAGCCCATGTTCGAGCCGGTGCAGCGGCGAGGATGCGCTGTCGGGCGCTCCGGGCGTGCGCTCGAACGGGATCGCCATCGCCGCGAGCACCCCGGCGATCGTCGCGTGGACGCCCGAGAGCAGCATCGCATACCAGAGCAAGGCGAACATCAGGAGGTAGAGCGGCAGGCTTTTCACCTTCATGCGGCCCATCGCGAACATCAGGACGAGGATGATGGCGGCCGCGCCGAGCGCCAAGAGGTTGATTTTCGCGGTGTAGAAGAGCGCGATGATCGCGACCGCGCCCATATCGTCGACAATCGCGACGGTAACGAGGAACAGCTTGAGAGACGTCGGCGCGCGCTTGCCGAGCAAGGCGAGCACCCCCATCGCAAAGGCGATGTCGGTCGCCGCCGGAATTGCCCAGCCTTGCGCCAGTCCCGGTTCGCCGCCAGCGAACAGCATATAAAGCGCGGCGGGCGCAGCCATCCCCGCCGCCGCCGCGATGAACGGCAGCCGCCGGCGGTCCCAGCTGGCCAGCCGCCCGTCGACAAACTCGCGCTTGATCTCCAGCCCGACGAGCAGGAAGAAAATCGCCATCAGCCCGTCGTTGATCCACAGATGGACGGTCATCGGGCCGAGCTTGTCGGTAAGCACCGGCCCGGTCACAGCATGAATCGCGTCGTGATAGAGGGTCCCAAACGGCGAATTGGCGACAATCATCGCCAAAATGGCCGCAAAAATGAGCAGCATGCCGCCCGCACTTTCACTCGCAAGGAATTCGCGCAACGCGGAACGGGACGGATTACTGCGGCTCATGGGCAAATTACTTCCTTGGTTCGTCAGCCAATTTGACAGTAGTCAGCGCTGAGGCGCGCGTCTTTACAAATTGGACTCATTCAGTAGCACTATCGGTGGCGATGGCATTAGGTCATCGGTGGGGGCGGGGCTAGCACAGTGGAGCTGTCGACCGCATGGCTGGAATGGCTGGTGCTGGGTGCCGGCCACGAACTGATGCTGTTCGCATCGGCCGGCATCCTGCTGTTCGGGCTCGATGACCTGCTGTTCGACGCGCTGTGGCTGGCGACGCGTCGCCGCGAACCGTCGTTGGTCCCGACGGCACCGCCGGTCGAGGGACGCTTTGCGGTCTTCGTGCCCGCATGGGACGAAGCGAGGGCGCTTCCCGTCATGCTGCAGCGGACGCTGGCCGCTTGGGAGGACGAGGATTTCCGCCTGTACGTCGGCTGCTACCCCAACGACGCTGCGACGCTTTTCGCGGTGTCGCCGCTGGTTGCGCGCGACGGTCGGCTGCGGCTTGTCGTCGGCAGCCGCGAAGGGCCGACGACCAAGGGCGATAATCTCAATCGGTTGTGGGCGGCGCTTGCCGAGGACGAGCGCGCCGAGGGCGTTCGCTTTGCCGCCATCGTCCTTCACGATGCCGAAGATCATGTTCATCGGGGCGAACTGGCGCTCTATCGCCGCTATCTCGGCGAAAATGCAATGGTGCAAATTCCCGTCGTGCCGTTGATCAAACGGAAAGAGCGCTGGGTCGGCGGGCATTATGGTGACGAATTTGCCGAAGCGCACGGCAAGGAACTGATCGTTCGCTCGCGTCTCGGCCTGCCGCTTCCGTCGGCTGGGGTCGGTTGCGCGCTGACGCGCACCGCGCTTGCGCTGCTGGCGATCGAGCGCGGCGGTGAGCCCTTTCGCTGCGACAGCCTGACCGAAGATTACGAGATCGGCATGGTGATCGGCGCCTATGGTCTCGGGACCCGTTTTGTCGATACCGTCGGGCCCGGGGGCGACCGTATCGTGTCGCGGGGGGCGTTCCCGGGCAGGGCCGAAAAGGCGGTGCGGCAGAAATCGCGCTGGATCGCGGGGATCGCGCTCGCCGGGTGGGACCATCTCGGCTGGCCGGGCGCGGGGCGTGATGATGCCGATCATCGCAGGGGCCGCGCCTGGATCGCACGCTGGATGTTGTGGCGTGACCGCCGCGCGCCGCTTGCCGCGCTTATTCTCCTTGCGGCTTATATCGGGGTGCTGCTGACGGCGCTCGGCTGGGCGGGACAGTTTCTGCTCGGCTGGAATGCGATCGTCGTCGGCGATGGCATGCGTCTGCTCCTCGCCTTCAATGCCGTTATGCTGTGCTGGCGACTGGCGATGCGCGGACATTTCACGGCGCGATGGTACGGCCTCGGCGAGGCGATGCTTTCGCTGCCGCGCGCCTTTTTTTCGAATGTGATCGCGATGCTCGCGGCACGGCGCGCGATTGGTCTTTACTGGCGAATGCTGCGATCGGGCGAAGTCATATGGGACAAGACCGAACATCCGGAACATGAGGCCATATACGACGATGCTTTTGTCAGGACGATGGCGAGGTGATGGTGCGCCGGGCCGACGCGCGGCGCGATGCGCCGGCGCTGCGCTTCCTGCTTCTGTGCGTCGGCGGCTGGGTTGCCGTGCGGATTATGATCGTTTGGAACCCCGCTGTCGTGCCGCGGCCCGATCCGGCGACCATGCCTTGGGCCGTGCCGGCATCCTTCGCGGCGAGCGACAGCGTTCCGGCCGTCGCGCCGCGCGCGGCCGCGGTGCCGATGCGTGCCAAGCTGTCGCTGCGCGTCCGGACGTCGCATAGTTCCGCCGTGCCGGGGCTTCAATCGGCCGATGGGCCGCTCGCGTTGGGGGCAGAACCGGTTTCGGGTGGCATCAGTGCCGATCGTCACAGCCTTCGCCTGGCGCTCATGGCGCGATTGCTGCCGCCACCCGCGGGCGGCGGCGAGCGCTCGGCACTTGGCACGGGCAGGCCGGGGTGGTTCTCGGTCGCGCCCGCGGCGCACGCCGAGCCGGGGCAGGGCAAGCCGTTCTGGCTACGGCGACAGCTTTCGAACTGGTCGCTCGGCAGTTGGCTCTATTTGCGTGAAGGATCGGGGAATGCGCCCGAAATCATCGGCGGTGCAAGCCAGCTTGGCGGCAGTCAGGCCGGGCTTCGGCTCGTCTATGGGTTCGGCGAGACCGGGCGAATCCGCGCCTATGGCCGCGCGACGATCGCGGTGCAGCGGCCACAGCAACGCGAGATTGCCTTCGGACTCGCTTTCGCGCCGCTTGCGCAATTGCCGGTCGATGTCGCGATCGAGCAACGTGTCGCGGCGGGGAAAGACGGGCGCACCGCGCTTGCCATCATGGCCAGCGGCGGGGTCTCGGATGTCGCGCTGCCCGCCGGATTCCGGCTCGACGCCTATGCGCAGGCGGGCGTCGTGGGTGCGCGGCGGCGCGATGGTTTTGCCGATACGGCGATTGTCGTCGATCGCCGTATCGGTTCCGAAGAAACATCGTTGCGCCTCGGCGCGCTCGCGGCGGGTGCGGTACAGCCCGGCGCGGCGCGCGTCGATGTCGGTCCGCGGCTGACCTTGCGCCTTCCCGATATCGGCGAGGGCAGTCGTATCGCGCTCGACTGGCGCCAGCGTGTCGCGGGCGATGCGCGCCCCGAAAGCGGCCTTGCGCTGACCATCGCATCAGACTTCTAGGCTCCGGAAAATTTAGCGGCCGCGGTCGATTCCCCGCCCTGCAAAAATGGTTTAGGGTCGCGGGACTCGGTGCAGTTTCTTGCGCCGTTGAGCGTAATCGGGGCCCATGGATCTTTACCTCCCAGTCGCCAATCTGTCGGTCAATGCCTTGGTCATCATCCTGCTCGGTGGCGGGGTTGGCTTCCTGTCGGGCATGTTCGGCGTCGGCGGCGGTTTTCTGACCACGCCGTTGCTGATCTTTTACGGCATCCCGCCGACGGTTGCCGCGGCCTCGGCGGCGACGCAGGTGACGGGCGCGAGCGTCTCGGGGGTGATGGCGCACCTCGAGCGTGGCGGGGTCGACCTGCGCATGGGCGGCGTGCTCGTCGCGGGCGGCCTGCTCGGTTCGCTGATCGGAGCGGGCCTGTTCGAACTGCTCACCGCCTGGGGCCAGATCGATACGGTCATCAACATCCTCTACGTCGCACTGCTCGGGATTGTCGGCTCCTTCATGGGGCGCGAGGCGTGGGGGAGCTTTCGCGCATCGCAGGCGGGGCTGCCCGCCCCGGCGCGCAAGCGGCGCCATCACCCCATGGTCGCGAACCTGCCGATGCGCTGGCGCTTCTATCGCTCGGGCCTCTATATTTCACCGCTCGCGCCGCTGCTGCTCGGCATGGTCGGGGGTATTTTGACGATGCTGCTCGGCGTCGGTGGCGGCTTCATCATGGTGCCCGCGATGCTCTATCTGCTCGGCATGGGGACACAGGTTGTCGTCGGCACGTCGCTGTTCCAGATTCTGTTCGTCACGATCGCGACAACGATGGTCCATGCGCTGACCACTGGCGCGGTCGACATCGTGCTCGCGGGGCTGCTGCTGCTCGGCAGCGTGATCGGGGCGCAAGTCGGCGCGCGCTTCGCGCAAAAGGTAAAGCCCGAATATCTGCGCATGGCGCTCGCGGCGATCGTGCTGCTCGTCGCGCTGCGCATGGGGGTCGATCTCTTCATCCGTCCCGAAGAAATCTACACGGTGCAATGAGCGCGCCGCGCGCCCTGCTCCTGTCGCTCGCGGCGCTGCTGATGCCCGCCACTGCGCATGCCGCCGACCCGCGGCTGGTGCCCGACGTGTCGAGCCGCGCGATCGACATTCAATACAGCTTTACCGGCGAGGAATTGCTGCTGTTCGGCGCGATCCTCTATCCCGGCCAGCGCCTCCCCGACGACCGTGCCGACATCGTCGTCGTGCTGAAGGGACCGGTGCGGCCGATCGTGCTGCGTGAAAAGCGGCGTGTCGCGGGCATCTGGGTCAATGCCAGCAGCATTCGCCTGCGCACGTCGCCGGGCTTTTACGCGATCGGCTCGTCGCGTCCGATCGACAAGCTCGTCGACGAGCGGACCGCCGCGATCTTCGAACTCGGCCTTGCCAATCTGTCGATGTCGCCGAGCGGATTTTCGGAGGCAAGGAAGCTTGAGCGCTTCGAGGCGGGGCTGACCGACCTCTATCGCCGCTCGGGTCTGTTCGTCGAAAATCCCGCCGCGGTCGAAATCACCGAAGGCGTGCTCTATCGCGCACGCATCCCGGTGCCGGCGCGCGTTCCCGTCGGCACCTATCGTGCCGAAACCTATCTGATCAGCCGGGGGCGCGTGCTCGCCGTCGCTTCGCGCGACGTCCAGATTCGAAAGGCGGGGTTCGAGCGGTTCGTCGCGCTCGCCGCGCAAAAACACGGCTTTCTGTATGGCCTTTCGGCCGTATTCCTGTCGCTCGTGCTCGGTTACGGTGCCTCGGCGATCTTCCGGCGCCGATAGCTATCATTCACGGCCTATTTACCCTCACCTGCGATACCCCGACACGGGACCACAATAGGCGGGGCGGGTAAATGGACATGCAGGGTGGCGGATTCAGCGCCGGGGATTTGACGGCGGCACAGCATGTTCGGCTTGCCGGCGGCGGCGTGGCGGCGCCGGTTGCACCGGCGACCAACCACCATCGCGATGATCTGATGATCGGCGAAGTCGTCGATATTTCGGGATCGGCCTCGCGCGTCCTGCTCGACGCCGCAGCGATTGGTAAATTGTCTTCGTCGAGCGATTCCGCAGTGGCGATGGCCGGGCAGGTCGGGGCACAGGTCAAGGTTAGGGTCGGCAATATCTGGCTGATCGCCAGCATTCGCGACCAGCAGCTGCACGAACGCGGCGAAGGGCTGATTCTCGCGACGATCGACTTCCTCGGCGAAGGCGAGGAAGAAAAGATCACCGGCCGCATCCACAATTTCCGCCGCGGCGTTACCCGCTACCCGATCCCGGGCAGCCAGGTTTTTGCGGCAACCAGCGCCGATCTCAAGCAGATCTACGCCGCTGACGAGCGCGCGCATGTCGAAATCGGCACCGTCTATCCGACCAAGGATATTCGCGGGTCGCTGTACGTCGACGCGATGCTGGGCAAGCATTTCGCGCTCCTCGGGTCGACCGGCACGGGTAAATCGACGAGCGCCGCGCTGATCCTTCACAAGATCTGCGAACTCGCGCCGCAGGGCCATATCGTGATGATCGATCCGCACGGCGAATATTCGGCGGCGTTCAAGGGCATCGGCGCGCTGTTCGACGTCGACAACCTCGCCATGCCTTATTGGCTGATGAATTTCGAAGAGCATTGCGAAGTGTTCGTCACCGCCGAGGGCCGCGACCGCCAGGCCGATTGCGACGTGCTCGCGCGTTGCCTGTTACAGGCGCGTACGAAGAACCGGCTCGCCGAAGGCATGACGAAGATCACGGTCGATTCGCCGATCCCCTATCTGCTCTCCGACCTGCTCAACATCCTCACGAACGAGATGGGCAAGCTCGACAAGGCCACTTCATCGGCGCCGTTCATGCGCATCAAGGGCAAAATCGAGGAAATGCGCGCCGATCCGCGCTATAATTTCATGTTCTCGGGTATGCTCGTCGCCGACACGATGACCACCTTCATCGGCAAGATTTTCCGCCTGCCGTCGGACGGCCGGCCGATCTCGATCATCGACGTATCGGGGGTGCCGTCGGATATTACCGGCGTCGTCGTCGCGGTGCTGTCGCGCCTGACCTTCGATTATGCGATCTGGTCGCGCGGCGAGCCGCAGCGCCCGATCCTCCTCGTCTGCGAGGAAGCGCACCGTTACATTCCGTCCAAGGATACGGGACAGGGTCAGGCGGTGCGCAAGATCCTCGAACGCATCGCCAAGGAAGGCCGCAAATATGGCGTGTCGCTGGGCCTTATCACCCAGCGCCCGTCCGATCTCGCCGAAGGCGTGCTGTCGCAGTGCGGCACGATCATCTCGATGCGCCTCAACAACGAACGCGACCAGCATTATGTGAAGGCCGCGATGCCCGAAGGCGCGCGCGGATTCATCGATTCGATCCCGGCGCTGCGCAACCGCGAATGCATCGTCTGCGGCGAAGGCGTCTCGATCCCGATCCGCGTCTATCTCGACACGCTCGAAGAGGAAAAGCGACCGGCATCGGGCGATCCGCTCTTTTCGAAACTGTGGCGCGAAACCGGTGGCGAGGCCGAAATCCTCGAGCGCGTCGTCAAGCGCTGGCGCAGTCAGGGACGTTAATTCTCTTCGCCTGACAAGACACTATCAGCCTTTAGGCGGTTCCCACAATTCAATCGGATTGCCCTCGGGGTCGTGCACCCGGGCAAAGCGGCCGGTTGCAGGATCATCCCATTCGTCCTTGGTGATGATCTCGTCGCCCGCCTCGCGGAACGGCACGAGCACGCCGTCGAGATCGTCGACGCGCAAGTTCAGCATATGCTGGCGGTCGGCGGGGAAATAGTCGGTGTCGGCCTTGAACGGCGCGAAAACGAGCGGCCCCGCAGACACATTCCACACCCATTGGTTCGGGGGCACGCTGTCGTCGGCGCTGCATCCGCCGCCTACACCCAGCCGTTCACGATACCAGGCGCTGAGCGCCTCGGGGTCGCGCGCGCGAAAAAACAGTCCGCCGATGCCTTTGACATGTCCCATGTTGGCCTCCCGCCCGTGAAGCGGGCAGCCTAGGCCGTTTGCTTCACTGTTTCCACTCTCCGCTCCCGCGAAATTCTTCGCGAACCTGACCCGACTGATTCAGCCGCGGATCGGTGTAAGTCTGCGTTGCCGGAACCGCGACAGGCGGCGGCGCGACGGGCGCCGCGGGCGCCATCGTACCCGGCAGCGGGGCGGCGGCGGTATCGGGAAGCGGCGCGGCGGCGCCGGTGAGTATCGGCGCGGGGCCGGCGCCCGGTGGCAGGCCCTGACCCTTCAGGATCGCCAGCTGCTGCGCGAGCGGCAGATAGGGGCCGGGCACCGGCTCGCGCCCGAGATAAGGCGCGCGAAACGCATCGGGCATGCCCCAGCGGCCGCGCCAGCGATGAAAGATATGCGCGCCGACGATGTTGGTCATCACCAGGCTCTTGCCCCAGCGCGGCCAGATCGCCTGCGTATGATAATGCGTCGCGAGTCCGACTTTCGGGAAAACATAACCGCCGAGCGCCGCCGACGCGATGCGGCTCGCGCGCAACCAGTTTCGCCGTTCGGGCGCCCGCGCCATCGCGCCATCGCAGCTGAAGGTGAACTGGCACACGCCCGCGCGCTGCGATCCCTGGAAAACGACGCCGCACACGGTGTTCGGAAAGCTCGGGTGACGGACGCGGTTGATCACCGTCTGTGCGACGCCGCGCATCCCGTCGTCGGTTTCGGACGCGGCCTCGTAATAGATGGCGGCGGTCAGGCAATAATGTGCGCGTTCGCGGTCGAGCGCGGTGACGCCGCGGAAGACGTAGCTTTTGGCGGGGGGGCCGACAAAGGCTTCGTCGCGCATCAGCGCGGGGTCGGCGGGAGGCAATGCCGCGGCATCGCCATAGCCGACGCTGTCAGGGTTGGGCAGCGTCGGGTCGATCTTCAATGCGTCTGCATAATCCTCGGCATTCATAATCGCCCAGCGCTCGGGGTCATAGGCGCGAAAGTTCAGCGGCACCGACACGCTATACGGTCCGAAGAATCGCGGTGCGCGAAACTGGCCGCTCGACAGCAGGAAGGCAAGGCAAGCGACCGCGACCACCCCGATGATTGCCGCCCAGAACGCACGCCCGGGTCCCGCCGGCTTTTCGGGCAGCGGGTCGCGCCACGTCGAGCGGGCGGTCAAGGTCAGTTCGGGCTTCATGCGTGTCAAATTCCATCGCCCCGTTCGCGCGCGATTCGCGCGAACGGGGCCAGTCCGCCTTATACGCTGAAACGCCAACAAAATGTTTCATCGCCGTACGGCGCATCTACAACGGATCGGCCATTAGCCAAGCGTTGAAGCTCGCATGCTAAATGGAGGCGATGACCGACACCGTCCCGTCCTATCGGCGCAGCGCGCGCACCGATTTCCGGATGTGGCTGTTGCTGGCGTTCGGGCTGTTCTTTTTCTGGGCGGGCTCGATGATCGACCCCGCCGACAATTGCAGCGAGGATGGCCGCGAATGCGCGCCGTGGTTGGTGCCGCTGGCGCAGGGAATGGGGGCGATTGTCGCGCTCGGCGCGGGGCTTAATATGCTCGCCAATCCGAACCGTGGCAGCTTCATCGACCCCGCGACGGGCGACCTTGTCTGGTGGCAGGGCCGCATCGGCGCGCGCGGGGGCGACGAGGGCCGCATCCACCCGTCGCGTATCTCGAGGCTCCGCATCGTCCGGCAGGACGACAGCGACGACGAGGTGCATCTCTATGATCTGGAGGGGAACCGGCTCTTCTGGTTCGACCGGGAGGTGATCCCGTGGCCCTATGAACGCTGGGCCGGGCGGCTGGCGGCGCGCTGGCCGCATATCGAGGTGGACCGGGTCGATTAGGCGCCGGACGATCGCAGATGGTCCGGCCCGGCGCCCCGATGGACGCCGGACCGGAAATCACTCAGGCGTTCTGAAGATTGACGGCCGAGGTCTTGCCGCGCTGGTCGGTTTCCAGCTCGTACGAAACGCGCTGTTCCTTGTTAAGCGTCGACATGCCAGCGCGCTCGACGGCGCTGATGTGAACGAAGCTGTCGCCCGAGCCATCTTCATTGGCAATGAAACCATAGCCTTTGTCGTTGTTGAAGAATTTTACGGTGCCGATGGGCATGGGTGTTTCCTTTCACGAAAACAGGGAATCATCCGGCAAAAGCACCGGAGGAGCTGGTAGCGCGTGAAGGGAAGTATCCGCCGTCAGGCATCAAATTTCCGTCGCAGGCGACGTTAGCTCCGCCAGATTGAAACCATTTCTCCAAAAAGTCAAGATTTCCGGTAATTTTCGTAATTCTCCGCTTTTTGCGAAGGGAATATTCGGACGGAATTTACCCGGCGCGGCCGATGTCGAAAATCCCGCCGGACCCAACCCAATTCAGCGGATCTCGACCGTCAGATGTTCGATTTCGTGGACTGGTTTGACGCGGGCGCAGACCGCCTCGCGCGTTGCGCCGACGACGCTGATGATCGCCGAATGTGCGCCGGGCCCGACGCGCCAGACATGCAGATCGACGATCTTCGCATCGCCGGGCGCTTCGACAAGCGCGCGGATCTCGGCCTCGATCGCAGCGTCGGTCGCGTCGAGCAGCACCGCGCCTGTGTCGCGCATCAGCGACCACGCCCACGCCGCGATCACGACCGATCCGACGATCCCCATCAAGGGATCGAGCCACACCCAGCCCAGATAGCGCCCGCCGAGCAAGGCGGCGATCGCGAGCACCGAGGTGAGCGCATCGGCGACAACGTGCAGATAGGCCGAGCGGAGGTTGTTGTCGCGCTCATGGGCGTGATCATGATGATGGTCATCGCCATGGTGATGATCGTGCGCGTGGTCATGGTCATGCCCGTGACCGAGCAGCAGCGCGCTCACGACATTCACCCCCAGCCCGATCACCGCAATGACCGTGGCTTCGCTAAAGGCGACGGGGCGCGGATCGACAAGGCGCATCGCCGATTCGAACGCGATGCCAAGCGCGACGATTCCGAGCACGAGCGCCGAGGCGAAGCCGGCCAAATCGCCGACCTTGCCGGTGCCGAAGCTGTAGCGGCGTCCATGTGCGTGACGCTTCGCATAGGCATAGGCGATCGCTGCTATGCCGAGCGCGCCCGCATGCGTCGCCATATGGAAACCGTCGGCGAGCAGCGCCATCGAGTTGAAGGCGAGGCCCGCGGCGATCTCGCCGACCATCATCACCGCGGTGAGCGCGACCACCCACAAGGTGCGCCGGGCATTCTCGTCGTGTCGCTTGCCGAGAAAGACATGGTCGTGGGCCAGCGCCTCGATTTCGCTATCGAACGACATCTCAACCCCTATTTCGCGTAGCGGCGGATCGCCGCGAGGAGTTCGTCGCCGCCTTGCGCGCGCTCGGCGTCCGACAGGCCGGGCGCGACGACATGCGATTGCAGATGCTCGGCGACGAGTTCGTCCATCAGTCCGGCAACCGCGCCGCGGACCCCCGCGACCTGATGCAGGATCGCCGCACAACCCGCGTCGTCCGCAATCGCGCGCTCGATCGCCGCGACTTGTCCGGCGATTCTTCGAGTGCGCGCGAGGAGCTGATCCTTGTTGGCATGTATGTGCGACATAGGATACCCCCCTATCCTATATTCCTGATGGATGCAATCATGGTATTCGCGTAGGTGATGAAACCGCATTCCCCCTTGCCGACTCGGCTGCCAAAGCCTATATGCGCCCTACTTCTTGACATGGTTAGCCAGTTGGGACGTCGGGGCCGCGGGCCGCGGCGGCTATACCCATATGCCTTCCGGTCATCCGAAACGGGAATTTTCATTGGCAGATCTCGACGTCCTGAATGCGATCATCGCGCCCGAAGCCGAGGCGATGGGCCTTGCGCTCGTGCGCGTCGCGTTTTTCGGCGGCGACAGCGATCCGACGCTGCAGGTGATGGCTGAACGCCCCGACACGCGCCAGTTGACGATCGAAGACTGTGCCGACCTGTCGCGCCGCATTTCGGACCGGCTCGACGCGCTCGAAGAGGCCGGTAAGGACCCGATCGAGCAGGCTTATCGTCTGGAAGTGTCGTCGCCGGGCATCGACCGGCCGCTGACGCGCCGCGCCGACTTCGCCGACTGGGCGGGGCACGAGGCGAAGATCGCGCTCAAGGAAAAGCGCGACGGGCGTCAGCGCTTTAACGGCGAGCTGATCGGCATCGACGGCGATACCGTCACGATTTCGGATAAAGAGGGTGTGGAGCACAAGCTGCCGTTCGACGCGATCGATACGGCGAAGCTCGTTCTCACCGACAAATTGATTGCCGCAACCGTCCCGCTCTCGATCGAGGGCGCCGACGAAATGGAAGAAGAAGGACAGGACTGATGGCCACTGCCATTTCCGCCAACAAGGCCGAGCTCCTCGCGATTGCCAACAGCGTCGCCAGCGAGAAGATGATCGACAAGGGCATCGTCATCGAAGCCATTGAGGAAGCGATCCAGCGCGCGGCGCGCGCCCGCTACGGCGCCGAGAACGATATTCGTGCGAAGCTCGATCCGCAGACCGGCGATCTTCGCCTGTGGCGCGTCGTCGAGGTCGTCGAGGCGGTCGAGGATTATTTCAAGCAGGTCGATCTGGCCGCCGGCCAGAAGCTGCAGAAGGACGCCAAGATCGGCGACTTCATCGTCGATCCGCTGCCCGCGGTCGACCTCGGTCGCATCGATGCCCAGTCGGCGAAGCAGGTGATCTTCCAGAAGGTCCGCGAAGCCGATCGCGAGCGTCAGTATCAGGAATTCAAGGACCGCGCGGGTGAGATCATCACCGGCGTCGTGAAGTCGGTCGAATTCGGCCACATCGTCGTCAACCTCGGCCGCGCCGAGGGCGTCATCCGTCGCGACCAGCAGATCCCGCGCGAACTGATGCGCGTCGGCGACCGCGTCCGCGCGCTGATCCTGTCGGTGCGCAGCGAAACCCGCGGCCCGCAGATTTTCCTCAGCCGCGCGCACCCCGACTTCATGAAGAAGCTGTTCGCGCAGGAAGTCCCCGAAATCTACGACGGCATCATCGAGATC
>Ga0247823_10001750_pt1 | contig 17945 bp, 13 predicted proteins | sample 13C_PalmiticAcid_2_FD_192426 | JGI IMG/M metagenome (GOLD analysis project Ga0247823, IMG submission 192426) | Soil microbial communities from agricultural site in Penn Yan, New York, United States - 13C_PalmiticAcid_Day30 | ecosystem: Environmental > Terrestrial > Soil > Agricultural land... | reverse complement strand
CGGCGGCGGCCTCCTCGTCGGCCGTCGCCGCCCGCGTCACTCGATGCGATAATCCGGGCTCCATCACGATCCGTGAGCGCGAGTCCGCAATGGCGATTCAATCTTCCGTTCTCCAGCTGATCGGCAACACGCCGATGATCAAGGCCCAGCGCCTGGACACCGGCGTCTGCGAGCTGTTCCTCAAGCTGGAAAGCGCCAACCCCGGCGGATCCATCAAGGATCGCATCGGCCTTTCGATGATCGAGGCCGCCGAAAAGCGCGGCGATCTGAAGCCCGGCGCCACCCTGGTCGAAGGCACCGCCGGCAACACCGGCATCGGCCTGGCGCTGGTCGCCCAGCAGAAGGGCTACAAGCTGATCCTCGTCGTCCCGGACAAGATGAGCCGGGAAAAAATCTTCAATCTCAAGGCGATGGGCGCGGAAGTCGTGCTGACCCGCTCGGACGTGGCCAAGGGCCATCCGGAGTACTACCAGGACCTGGCCGCCCGTATCGCCAGCGAGACGCCGGGCGCCTACTTCATCAACCAGTTCGGCAATCCCGACAATCCGGCCGCACACGAATTCGGCACCGGCCCGGAAATCCTGGCCCAGATGGACGGGAAGCTGGACGCGCTCGTGTTCGGCTGCGGCAGTTCCGGCACCATGACCGGCCTGTCGCGCGCGTTCGCCAAGGATGCCCCGGGCGTGGAGATGGTGCTGGCCGACCCGGTCGGTTCCATCCTGACCCAGTACATCAACGAAGGCACCCTCAGCGAGAAGTCCGGTACCTGGCTGGTGGAAGGCATCGGCGAGGATTTCCTGCCGCAGATTTCCGATTTCAGCCGGGTGAAGAAGGCCTATTCGATCAGCGATAGGGAGAGCTTCCTGACCGCGCGCGAGCTGCTGGCGAAGGAGGGTATCCTCGGCGGCTCCTCCACCGGCACCCTGCTGGCCGCGGCCCTGAAATACTGCCGCGAGCAGACCACGCCCAAGCGCGTCGTGGTGCTGGTGCCGGACACCGGCAACAAGTACCTGTCCAAGATGTACAACGACTACTGGATGCTGGACAACGGTTTCATCGAACGTCCCCAGTACGGCGACCTGCGCGACCTGATCCTGCGGCCCTACAGCCAGCGGGACACCGTGGTGGTCAGCCCCACCGACCTGCTCACCACCGCCTACCAGCGGATGAAGCTGTATGACGTGTCCCAGCTGCCGGTCATGGAAGGCGACAAACTGGTGGGCATCGTCGATGAAAGCGACGTGCTGCTGCACGTCTACGGCGACGAGGCCCGGTTCCGCGACCCTGTGTCCACCGCCATGGTCAGCAAGCTGGATCGCCTGGACGTCCGTTCCCCCATCGAGGCCCTGCTGCCGGTGTTCGACCGCGGCCAGGTTGCCATCATCACCGATGGCGACGCCTTCCTGGGCCTGATTACCCGGATCGATTTGCTGAACTACCTGAGGCGCCGGGCGCAGTAGATTCCCGGCCCCTGCCGGCCAGGCGGGGAAAGGCGTAAAAAGGACAGTACGTTAAGCCACGACTGCTAAAATTCGCGGTCGATCTCCAAAGGATTTTCCATGTCGGACCCCAAGCCCCATGACGAGGCGGGCGCAGCTTCGCTTGCCCTAGCCACCCTGGCCATCCACGGCGGCCAGGCCCCGGATCCGAGCACGGGGGCGGTCATGCCGCCCATCTACGCCACCTCGACCTATGCCCAGGCCAGCCCGGGCGTACACCAGGGTTTCGAGTACTCGCGCACGCATAATCCGACCCGGTTCGCGTACGAGCGCTGCGTCGCCACGCTAGAGGGTGGCAGTCGCGGTTTCGCCTTTGCTTCCGGCATGGCGGCCACCTCGACCGTGCTGGAACTGCTGGACAGCGGCAACCACGTCATCGCGATGGACGATATCTACGGCGGCAGCTATCGCCTGTTCGAGCGCGTGCGCAAGCGCAGCGCCGGCCTGGATTTCAGTTTCATCGACCTGACCGACATGGCCGCGTTCGAAGCGGCCATCCGCCCGAACACCCGGATGGTCTGGATCGAAACCCCGACCAACCCCATGCTCAAGATCGTCGATATCCAGGCGATCGCGGAAGCCGCCCGCAAACGCGGGCTGATCGTGGTGGTGGACAACACCTTCGCCTCGCCGATCCTGCAGCGTCCGCTGGCGTTGGGCGCGGACATCGTCATGCATTCGGCGACCAAGTACCTCAATGGACACTCGGACATGGTCGGCGGCATGGTCGTGGTCGGTGGCAACACCGAACTCGCCGAACAGATGGCATTCCTGCAGAACTCGATCGGCGCGGTGCAGGGACCCTTCGACAGCTTCCTCGCCCTGCGAGGCCTGAAGACGCTGCACCTGCGCATGAAGGCCCACTGCGAAAACGCGATGGCGCTGGCCGAGTGGCTGCAGGCACAGCCGGCGATCGAGAAGGTCATCTATCCCGGTCTCAAGGATCATCCGCACCATGGACTGGCCTCGCGCCAGATGCAGGGCTACGGCGGGATCATTTCCATCGTGATGAAAGGCGGCTTCGAGGCCGCGCGCAAGTTCTGCGAAGGAACCCACCTGTTTACCCTGGCCGAATCCTTGGGGGGCGTGGAAAGCCTGGTCAACCATCCTGCGGTGATGACCCATGCGTCGATTCCGGCGGATCGGAGAGCGGCGCTGGGGATAAGCGATGAGCTGGTACGGTTGAGTGTAGGTGTGGAAGAAATTGCCGACTTGAAGCAAGATATCGAGGCTGCGTTAAAACATGGCTGATGTTCAAGCAGGAGGGCTCGTCTCTACCCCGATCTCAGCGCTGACACGTCATCGAACGCTGACACGCGAGCTGACCAAACGCGAGATCCTCGGGCGCTACAGGGGCGCTAGTTTTGGCTTGTTGTGGTCGCTGATAAGTCCCTTTCTGATGCTGCTCGTATACACCTTAGCGTTTGGCTACATCTTGAAAAGTCGATGGCCAGGTACCAACGGCTCGACGTCGGATTTTGCGCTGGTGCTTTTTGTTGGCCTGATCGTGCACGGATTCTTCGCCGAGTGCTTGACGCGCGCACCGCATCTGATTCTGTCCAACACCAACTACGTGAAGCGAGTTGTTTTTCCACTGGACATTCTCGTGTGGAGCATGGTTTTTTCCGCATTCTTCCACCTGATCGCCAACACGCTGGTACTTATCCTGCTGAAATGGTTCTGGCATGGCGAGCTGTCTTGGACGCTGTTGCTTCTGCCTCTCATCTATCTCCCCCTGATGATCCTGACCTTGGCCGTCGGATGGGTGGTCTCGGCTCTGGGTGTTTACCTGCGCGATATCGGCCAGTTCGTAGGTGTACTGGCCGCTGCGATGCTGTTCCTTTCCTCGGCCATAGTTCCGGTCAAATCGCTGCCGGAAAGCTATCGCTGGGTGTTCTACGCGAACCCGTTGACCTTCATTATCGACCAGGCACGGGAAGTAGCCATCTGGGGAAGGCCACCGGACTGGAGCATGTTGGGACTGTATAGCGCGATCTCCGCTCTGCTTGCGGTTGCTGCATTCCAGCTCTTCCAGAAAATGCGGAAGGGGTTCGCCGATGTCCTCTGAATCACGTGACGTCACCGCCGAAACGGCGATCGAAATTCGTGGACTGGGCAAGTGCTATCACATGTACGAGAAGCCCTTCCATCGTCTCCTACAGGGTTTCAACCGGCGCCGTCGCTACGCAAGAGACTTTTGGGCGTTGCGCCATCTTCATCTCAAAATCCGGAAGGGCGAGACGTTTGGCATCATAGGGCGCAATGGGTCGGGCAAATCAACCTTGCTTCAGATGATTGCGGGAACGCTGACGCCAACGGAAGGGACGGTCAGCGCCAATGGAAAAGTTGCGGCACTGCTTGAGCTGGGGAGTGGATTCAATCCAGATTTCACGGGACGCGAGAACGTCTATCTCAATGCCGCCATTATGGGGTTGACCCGGCAGCAGGTGGAGGAACGCCTACAAAGCATCCTCAATTTTGCGGACATAGGAGCCTTCATTGACCAACCAGTGCGCAGTTACTCGAGCGGCATGGTGGTACGTCTTGCTTTCTCGGTCATTGCGCACGTCGATGCGGACATCCTCATCGTTGATGAAGCACTTTCGGTTGGAGACGCGTTCTTTTCGCAGAAATGCATGCGGTTTCTGAGGGAGTTCCAGAAGAATGGGACGTTACTTTTTGTAAGCCATGATGCCGCTGCAGTAACCAGTCTTTGCGAGCGGGCGATATGGCTGGATGCAGGCGAGCTTCGCTTAGAAGGTGATTCCAAAGCTGTTGTTGAGATGTACATGGCCCAGCAGCACGCCAAAGGTCGGGAGGCACTGGTAGGAGAGTCCATCGCGGTACGCGACGCAGCAAGTGCGCGGGGAAGTGCCGTGACCGATGAAGAGCGTGATTGCCGGAGCGCATTGATTGCCGAAAACGGGCTTGCAACCCGATTCACGGTTTTCCATTTCGATCCCGCCTCAACGGGTATCGAGTTCGGAACCGGAGCAGCAACCATTCAGCGAGTGGATTTGTTCGACGATGAACTGCGCGCCCTCGCGGTAGTGCAAGGTGGGGAAATCGTTCGTCTTCGTCTGGTAGTGGAAATGGTGGCCGATCTCGAAGGGCTCATCTTCGGCTTCTATCTCAAGGACAGACTTGGGCAGCGGTTGTTCGGCGACAATACGCTTCTCGCAACCGCAGCGGACGGCCCCGTTAACGGAAAGAAAGGCGAAAAGCTGATAGCCGAATTCCGTTTCCGGATGCCGACCATGCCTTCAGGGTCATATCTATTCGACGCCGCCGTGGCTTCCGGAACTCAAGATGACCATACACAGCATCACTGGGTCCATGATGCCCTGGAAATCAAGGCATCCGACATGACGATGCGGCACGGACTGGTTGGAATACCTATGCTGGACATCGCTATTCTCAAGGCTCAAGTTCAATGAAGTTTACAGGTGAGCGATACATGCCGACGGAGGCGGGTGAAATCCGCCATGAGCACCTCCATCGATATGGATGGGTGCGCTCCATCGTAGCTTCCAAGACCGTCCTTGATATCGCATGTGGAGAAGGATATGGAACTGCAATGCTGGCAGAGGCCGCGAGGCAGGTCTTTGGCGTGGACATTTCCAAGGAAGCGGTCATGCATGCGAGTTCCCGCTACTCGGGGAACAACATCACCTTTCTCCAAGGCGAAGCATCCGCGATCCCCTTGCCTGACGCATCGGTGGATGTGGTCGTCTCTTTCGAGACAATCGAACACTTGAAGCAACAAAGGGAGATGCTTGCGGAGATACGCCGAGTAATTCGGCCGAACGGGTTCCTGGTGATTTCGTCTCCCAACAAAAAAACATACTCGGAGCAATCCGGGCACCACAACGAGTTCCATGTAAAGGAGCTCGACTTTGTTGAGCTTGACGAAATTGTCCGAACGCAGTTCCCGCATGTGCGCTACTACGGACAGCGGATGGTTGTCGATTCGATGATCTCGGTGGTTGAGGGTGATGGTGGGGCGACATACCAGGCGTTGGTGGATGATGGCGAAACCGCGTCAGAACGTGTGATATCGCTCGACGAACCCGTGTACTTCATAGCGGTTGCTGGGTTTCATGCGGATGACCTCCCAGATCTGAAGCCTTCGATTCTGCTTTCCGAGCGGGAAGATCTCTATGCGAGATTCCGTGCCATAGGCCGCTGGGGGCAGGCTCAGGAGTTAGAGATAGAACGTCTGGGAAAGCTACTAGTAGATGAACAGGGGCGGCACGCAGCGACGGTTCGCTGGGCAAAGGACCTGGACGAAGAGATCGCCAGGAACAGCGCCGCACACGCGTCGCTGCGTGCGGAGTTCGAAAACAGGAATCGTTGGGCGTTGGAACTGGACGAGTGCTTGTCAGTGGCACGGAAAACAATCGTCGAGGATAGAGAGCAACTCAGGCTGGCGAGGGAAAAAAACGCGTTTCTCCATGGAGAACTGAAGTCTGCCCACGCCACACGTATCAGGAATGATGGCGATTGGCAACGTCAAGTGGAAACTCTACGTAGCAATCTGCGGGAGTCGATGCTGTCCGAGCAGGCGGCCAGAGACGCCGTTTCTTCGCTAGCGGCGGAGACTTTGAGAAGCAGGGATTCCCTGGTCGGGCAGCACATCATGGAAGTACAGCGGCTGCAGTCCGAGCTTGACCGGATCGTCCACTCAAAATCCTGGATGCTGACGCGACCAATTCGTCTGCTTGGCAGGCTCGTGAGAGGCGAATGGGGAACTATCGTCGGCTCTTTGAGGGGAACGCCATTCATGCGCAGCAGCGTATTGGCCCCCTTAAGGGGGCCGGTCAAGCGATGGCTGATGGCGCGCGCGGACAAAGAGAGGAGCACAATACCTGCCGTCGTTCTGGGACAGGTAGCCTTGGATAAGGAAGCCACACTAGCGGAGCTTCGCCTGCCTACTTCCGACAATCCATTGGTCTCGGTCATTGTTCCGACCTATGGAAATCTTGCCTACACGCTGGCTTGCCTGAAATCCATGGCATTGCATTGGCCGCATGTGCCGATAGAGGTTCTCGTTGCTGAAGATGCCTCACCCGATCTGGAGATGGATCGCCTCTCCGAGATTCCAGGACTGATCTACTGGCGTAACAAGGGAAATCTGGGCTTTCTTAGATCATGCAATGCAGCCAGCAAACTCGCAAAGGGCGAGTTTATTTACTTCCTCAACAATGATACGGAAGTGACGTCGGGGTGGCTTGACGAACTGGTTGAGGTGTTCCACGCGCGGCCGGATGCCGGTTTGGTTGGTTCAAAGCTCGTCTATCCCGACGGCAGACTTCAGGAGGCCGGCGGGATTCTGTGGCGTGATGGTTCTGCCTGGAACTTCGGCAGGCTCGATAATCCATCCAACCACGAATACAACTATATCCGCGAAGTTGATTACTGCTCTGGTGCGAGCATTCTCCTTCGCCGAGACGACTTCGAGGTGCTGGGGGGGTTCGACGAGCATTTCGTTCCTGCCTATTGCGAGGATTCCGATCTCGCTTTCAGAATCAGGGCTTCCGGGAAGAAGGTCTACTATGCTCCGAGATCTGTGATCATCCATCATGAAGGCATTTCGCACGGCACCGATACGGGAGCCGGTGTGAAAGCCTACCAACTGGTCAATCAGAGGAAGTTCGCCGAACGGTGGAGCGCGGAACTGCGAGATCACTATCCGAATGGTGTCAATGTGTTCCGTGCGCGCGACAGATCTTGGCGCCGGAAAGTTGTCCTCATCGTCGATCACTATGTTCCGCAGCCGGACAGGGACGCGGGTTCTCGAACGATGATGGCTTTCATCCGGGCGATGCTCGAATTGGGCTGGATTGTGAAGTTCTGGCCAGACAACCTTTGGTTCGATGAAAACTATGCTCCGCAGCTCCAGGCCATGGGAGTAGAAGTCATTCACGGCGAGCGCAGGTTCGGGGGATTCAAGGAGTATGTCCGCGAAAACGGTAATGAAATAGATACGATCCTGTTATCGCGACCGCATATTGCTCAGCCTTATCTTATTCCCATCAGGGAGCATTCGAGAGCACGGGTTGTTTACTATGGACATGACCTCCATTTCCGTAGATTGGCTCGAGAGGCAGAACTAGCGAACAGCGTACCGCTTGCAGATGACAGCAGGCGCATCGAAGCCTTGGAGCGATCTATCTGGAAGGAGGCTGATCTCGTCCTATATCCCTCCATCGAGGAAGTTGACGAGGTACATAAGCTGGAACCTGGCACATTGGCCACGGCGATAAGTCCCTATGCGTATGACGAGTTTAGGCATGACGCCGTCCCGCAGGGACGCAGTGGCATCCTGTTTGTTGCGGGTTTTGGCCATCCGCCCAATGTCGATGCGGCATTGCACTTGATAAGGGACATCATGCCTCAAGTGTGGGGCGCATATCCCGATACCAAGGTTTACCTGGTCGGCGCAAACCCGACCGCGGAGGTGATGAGTCTACGCAGCGACCGTGTTGTTATCACAGGATATGTCGATGATGATGCGCTACGGCAGCACTATCACGCAGCGCGAGTCGCGGTGGTGCCCCTGCGCTATGGTGCTGGCATAAAGGGAAAGGTCGTGGAGGCCTTGCAGCAGGGATTGCCATTGGTCACCACACCAACCGGGGCACAGGGATTGCCTGCAGTGGAAGCCACCTGCGTGGTCGCCCATAGCACGGAGGAATTGGCAGAAGGCTTGAACCGGCTATTGCAGGATGACGAAATTTGGAGTCGATTCTCTTCCGGCGGTGCACATTACGCAGCCGAGCTGTTCTCCCGCGACGCCCTGCGTGCCCAGATCCAGGAAGCAATGATCGGAGAAGAGCCATGATTGTTAGGTCGAGGGCACCGCTGCGGCTTGGTCTGGCGGGCGGCGGAACGGATGTATCTCCATTTAGTGACCAGCACGGCGGGCACGTTATGAACGTCACTATTGACAGGTATGCCTACGCGACGATTGACGAGTCCGCGAACGGCATGGCCGAATTCCACGCCATGGATGCGCAGTCTTCGCAGGTCCTTGAGCCTGGTCGGATGAACATCGCCGGCGGGCCGTTGCAACTCGCGCAAGGGGTCTATAACCGGATCTGTGAGCAATTCCTCGACGGACGCTATCCGCCGGTCCGGATACGAACCTATTCGGATGCTCCTCCTGGGTCGGGATTGGGATCATCCTCGACAATGGTTGTGGCACTGGTAACCGCATTCTCGGATTACTTCAACCTGCCCCTGGGTGAGTATGAAGTTGCGCATCTGGCGTATTCTATTGAGCGAAATGATCTTGGGCTGGCAGGAGGCAAGCAAGATCAGTACGCAGCAGCATTCGGTGGGTTCAATTTCATGGAGTTCTATGCCGAAGATCGCGTCATTGTTAACCCGTTGAGAATCAAGGAATGGATCTGGGCCGAACTTGAGGCTAGCTTGATCCTGTACTTCACGGGGGTTTCGCGGGAGTCTGCGAAGATAATTGACGAGCAGGCACGCAATGTCAGGGAAGGCAGGAATCAGTCACTGGATGCGATGTTCAGGCTCAAGGAAGAAGCAGTGCAAATGAAGGAAGCGCTGCTCCGGGGCGACCTCAATCGTTTTGCATCGGTCATGCAGTCAGGTTGGGAAGCAAAGAAGAAGATGGCCAATAGCATCACCAATGAGAGCATCGACCGGATCGAAAAGTTGGCATTTCAGCATGGTGCACGAGCTACCAAGGTGTCGGGTGCCGGTGGGGGGGGATTCATGATGTTCGTTTGCGATCCGGGCGACCGCTTACCTCTCGTTCGCGCTCTTTCAGGTACCGGCGGCACTGTTTACGATACTCACTTTACCCCTCACGGAGCTTCCTCGTGGAAAATAGCCTGATTCAGGTCATCGACGATGAGTTCGAGAAGACGCTTGCCAATTTCCAGGCAATGTCACGAAGCGCTGAACTCAAGCGGCGGATCGTGGAAGCCGTTCGTATTTGTGTAGACTCGCTTCATGCCGGCGGAAAGATCATGTTTGCCGGAAACGGAGGAAGTGCTGCAGATGCACAGCACTGGGCCGGAGAACTGGTCAGCCGGTTCTACTACGACCGCCCGGGCTTGGCGGCCATTGCCCTTACAACCGACACCAGTATATTGACGGCGATCGGCAATGACTATGGTTACGACTATACCTTTGCACGCCAGATTGAGGCCTTGGGGAAGGAAGGTGATGTATTCGTCGCAATCTCCACATCTGGGAATTCACCCAATATTGTGCGTGCTTGCGAAGCGGCGAGGGCGCGAGGTATTCGCGTGTTGGGCTTCACGGGGCAGGCCGGCGGGCACCTTCGCGGACTATCCGACCTCTGTTTCCAGGTGCCTTCCCACGAAACCCCGCGAATCCAAGAGGGCCACGAGTTCGTGGGGCACCTGATCTGCGCGCTGGTCGAAGCCGAGATGTTCCCGAAGCCATGACCAGGGAAGCAATTGTCCTGGCAGGAGGTTTGGGAACACGTCTCAGGGAAGTTGTTCAGGACTTGCCGAAGCCGCTGGCGCCCGTGGCGGGTCGCCCCTTCCTTGCATGGGTACTTGATCGCCTGGTTGATGAAGGAGTTGGACATGTGGTCCTCGCAACGGGCTACAAAGCTGACCTGATTGAAAAGGCTCTGGGGGCTTCCTGGCGTGGCGTTCCGCTTAGCTATGCGGTGGAAAGGCGGCCGTTGGGAACCGGCGGGGCTGTCCGGTACGCAGCGGATCTCACGAAAGGGAACACGATTCACATCGTCAACGGCGATACCTTCCTCAGATACTCGCTGGAAGGACTGGAGACGTCCACCAGATCTGCTGGACTGGGCATCGGAATGGCATTGGCCGAGGTTGATGACACTTCGCGATACGGCGCTGTGGGGCTGGTCGACGGCAGGGTGAGGGCTTTCTCCGAGAAGGGCGCCCACGGACCCGGTCTCATCAACGCGGGCTGTTACTACCTGGATGCTTCCGCGATGCAGCGGCTCCCGGAACGTGAGAATTTCTCGCTGGAGCGTGACTTTCTCGAAGCAGCGGTGGCTACTATCGGAGTAGCCGGATACCGCGACACGGATGGATTCATCGACATAGGCGTTCCAGCCGACTATGCCAGGGCGCAGCAGCTGTTTCGGCACGACCAATGTCCGTAGCGGTCAGACCTCCCGTGATGGGTGACGCTCCCGTTGGCAGTGGGAGCCTGAAGCCCGCGTTGTTCCTTGACCGCGATGGTGTCATCAACGTGGATCATGGTTATGTCCACCTGCCGGATGATACCGAATGGATACCTGGAGTATTCGAACTCGTGTCGTCGGCGCGTCGAGCCGGATATGTGCCCGTCGTTGTGACCAATCAAGCTGGAATCGCGCGGGGCATCTATAGCGAAGAGGATTTCCGGGACTACACCCGTTGGGTTCACTCGGTGTTTCTGGCCAACAACGCACCGTTGGCGGCAACCTATTACTGTCCACATCATCCCAGCGCAGGCAAGGGTCCATACATGCTACGCTGCGACTGCCGGAAGCCTGCTCCTGGCATGCTGTTGGCCGCGGCCAAGGATCTTGGCCTGGACCTGGCCAAATCGGCGTTGTTGGGAGATAAGGATAGTGATCTCGAGGCTGCACGTGCCGCAGGCGTGCCAACCAGATTCAAGATTGCGCATGGAGGCGCTGCATTCTTCGAAGTACTTCCATTCCTTCAGCGGCCTATGAAATGAGCCAAGACACTCGATGCCCGATCTGCGAGAGAGGTGAAAGTCGCTTCTTGCGTGAAGTTGATGGTTATGCGTATTTTGAGTGCATGGCTTGCGGCAGTTTGCATGCGGATCCCGATCTGCTGCGCATGATGGATGCGGGTCAGAGTCCCGTGGGGAAGTACGAGAATGACTATTGGGAGCAAGAGAGGATTGCAGCGGTAGAGCGTGCTGCCGGATTGGCACTGTGCCGGGTCGGGGAAGCGATTCTCTATGCCCGCAGGCCCGTGAACCGATTCCTTGATGTCGGAGCGGGTCCGGGATTCCTGCTCGAGAATCTCCAGACAATGCTTGACCCGGAAGGGAAGATATTCCACGCTGCGGAACAGTTTCCTCCGCCGTACGCAGTCTCAAACCCCAACTACCACCGCAATGGGCTGGCGTCGCTTGAGCCAGGATTCGATGCTGGTGTATGTATCGAAGTGGTAGAGCATCTAACGCCGGCGATGTTGCGCGGACTGCTGTCCGCATTGTCGGGGATCGCCGCGCCAGGAAGTTTCTGGTTGTTCAACACGGGAATGCCTGATTACGTCAAGAACGAGGATCCGGGTTACCTGGATCCTTTGCGACGTGGTCATGTCGTGAGTTATTCGCTCCAGGCCATTCGCCTTATTTTTTCTGAATTTGGCTTCATCGCAAACGAGCTGCCAGGGAAATCCTTCGCATTCTATGCGGAGTACAAGGATTCCAACGATCTATCCTTTGATTCCAGAATCTATCAGGCGCTGCCTGATAACATTGCGCTGTTGAAGAGAAACGAATTGCTCTTCCACGCCGCTTTCGAGGCAGCCCGTGCCTATCTCTACTACGACGGATACCTCAAGCGGACCGCCTGGGCCAGTTCTTTGAACGATGCCCTGAAGGCCGTGGATGCGGTCGGTTTCCGGAAATGGATTAGAAAGCTCCGGCGCTGAGCATACGCGCGATGAGTCTGACAAGCGGGTGGAAGCCCGTGTATTGGACAGGACAGGGCATTCACGCGCCACCGCAGCTCAGCTCAGTTTCCGGGGCAAGAAGGTGGAATGGCCACCGCGCTGATGACCTCCCGCCCTGACTCCGAAAGGATCGTAAAGCGTGTCCCTTCGCGCACCCATTCGCCAGTCGTTGCATCGCCGCGCGCGCTACCCGAACTGAGCCAGAGTTTCGGCGTCGAATCACCCTGTGAGACCCAGAGATGGATGCCGCCGGCTGATCCTTTCCGTGGCCGGATGTGCCATTGGACACGTGCCGTGAAAACATCCTGGTCCCGTTGGCAATAGGCGCCTGGGAGGGACTCGATCTTTAAGGAGTCAGGGGCGCTGCTGGCCGCGTCCTCCATGGAATTATCGGATTCAGAGACCTTGTCAAGAAGCCCCGGTGGTGCAAAGCCGAGCAGAGGTACTTTGGCGAACAATGCCCTGTCATCGCGCGTTATGCTGTTAATGAGCAGGGCATCCGAGGATATCCGTACGAGTACTGATTCCCCGTCGTCGGGTGCGCATCGGGGAGGCATATCGAACCATATTTCTTGTAGTCCGCTCTTGGTCAATCGCGTCGATTCGAGCGCACATCCATCGATGCTTGCGTCAATGGAAATGGGCTTTCCCTTTGACGTATAGAGGGCGAGATCGGGCAGGTAGGCACGCAAGCCCAGTTGTGCTCCTTCGTGGTAGCGGAGCCAAATGTTGGCCTCGGACGACATCCATGCCCCGTCTGCTTCGGGACCATAGAACCCGGTGCTTGTAGTCTTGGGTTTGGCGCGCGTATCCAGAACCCGTGGGATGCGTATGCCAGTCGGGTTGGACGATACCCCACTGGACAACGCGCCGAAGTCGACGCGATAGACGCGGTAGGGATTCCCATGCGGACTCAGGAGCGTCGAGCGATAGGTGTCGATGATGGAATTCACGTCACTCTCCGCGGTAGTGTTATCTGCCACGAAGTAAGTTTCTCTTCCGCGTAGAGAGGATATAGGGACGTTATTGACGTCCTCGAATGGGCGTTCGGACAACAAGGATATGACCGGCGCGGAATCCCAGCCGATTCCCAGAATGATTGCATCGCGGGGCAATGCGCGCACAATACTGATGGCGGTTCCAAGCCCTAAATCGCCTGTGCGTAGTGTCAATGTCCTTCTTAGGTCGTGGTTGAAGAACGTGCCGAACAGGATGGATGCTGAAACCAGCAGAAGCGCCGCGGAGATTCGCGCACTCGTAACACTCCAAGCGGCCATTCTCGTGTAGATCAACGCACCGGCCCAGACCCAGCAAAGGTTTAGTAGCAGTGCGCCGTCCAGGATCCGCCGGTGCCACGCCTTCTGCGTCGGTGTCAGTGCAAGCCACCAGGTCAGGTAGATGCCTGCGGCGATGAGTGGCAAGCAGATTGAGAGACGCTTGCGACTCCAGCCGGTCTTCAGCAGGGCAAGGGGAACGATCAGGAAAGGTCCGGCCAACCAGATGATCAGCAGGGGCATCGGCAGGCCAAGCATATCTCCCAGGAGGGAGAGATGGCTCGACACCTTGGTAGGCAAATCCAGGGTGTCCTGGTAGCCGGTTTGGGTACCAGCCTGTCTGCCTATGGATGCCAGCGACGTTTCCCACCACGCCTTGAACTGGTGAAGTCCTCCCAACGAGACGTATCGCCAGATTTCCACCAGCAAGATAGGCAAGAGCGCGGCAGCGACCAGCAGGGCAATCCTGCTGGCTTTCCAGGATATCGATGCATTGGGCCGAAACGTCAATGCGATGACGTAGCCGACACCAAAAGTGAAGACACAGATGGCCATTACTGTCTTTGTACATACGGCCAGGCCCAGGCAAAGCCCAGCCAATGCAATACGCGCCGACGATTCGCGGCCGGTAAACAGCAGCAGGCTAAATAGTGCCCAAGTGAGAGCCGGAATCTCGCCGTAGCCACTGAAACCGAAGGTCACTACCCCCGGCGTGACCATGATGGCAATGGGGGCGAGCGCTGCCGACGTGGCACCGTACTGCCGCCGTACCAGCATGTAGCAGACAAGTAGTAGGATGTAAAAGTAAACCAGATTGATGAGCTGGGAGGAGAAATAGTCGACCCCTAGGATCCGGTAGAGAGCTGCGGCGGGAACGACGTATGGAGCGTTGGTTTGCACTTCCTTTGGGAATACGTTTCGGTCCGCGTACGAACGTTGGTACTCTCCGCCATTGGAGAGGGACCAGGCCACCTGGAGGTTCATCGCACCGTCGAAGGATGGTGGCCGCCTGACAACCACTAGGGTGATCAGGGCGGCGAGAACGAGGCAACCGAGAACCAGTGAAGCAGGCAATGCCATTCGGCGAATTGACCAGTCGCCCGCAAGAATCCCGCTAAGGGAGACGCCGTTAGTCATTGCACGCCTCAGCGGTTGTAGGTGTCCTGATTGATCTTCAGGAGGATTTTCTCGAGGAGCTTGCGATTGGTGGAGATCAAGTCCGCAATCAAACCACACATGCCGCCCAGCGCCGCAAGCATCAATAACAGCGAGGCCAGAATGAGCGACTGGATATGGCCGTCGCCATTTCCGATGGCGTAGAAGTAGACAAATCGGATTCCAAGCGCGAGTCCGGGGATCGCAAGCAACAAAGCCAACCAGAAGAAGAAGAAAAGCGGGCGATACGTTATGAACACCCTGAGGATCGTGACCAGTGACCGTCTAACGTAACTGGATATGCTCTTTACCAGTCGGGAGGGGCGAAGATCCTCATTGGTACGAATCGGTACGGAAAGTACCCGCATGTTGCTCTGACCCGCCTGGATGATGGTTTCCAGGGTATAGGTGTACGGGTTGAATACATTCAGGCGCATCGCCGCTTCGCGGGAAATCGCGCGGAATCCGCTAGGAGCATCGGCCACATCCGTTTTGCTTGCTACCCGTACCGCCCAGCTTCCGAGATTCTGGAGTTTCTTCTTTATCCAAGAGAAATGTTCGGTGTCATTAATGGGGCGACCACCAATAACCATGTCGGCCTGCCCGGATAGAATCGGAGAGGTGAGCTTCGGAATGTCATTTGCTTCGTACTGGTTGTCGGCATCAGTATTGACGATTACGTCAGCACCCAGTTTCAGGGCCGTTCCAAGACCTGTCATGAAGGCAGTGGCGAGGCCCCGGTTGACCTGATGGCTGACAACATGGTGGACACCGAGTTGCTTTGCCAGCTCGGCGGTACCATCGACCGAGCCGTCATCAATGATTAACCACTCGACGCAGTCAAAGCCTTGAACCTGTCGAGGCAACGCGTCCAGCGTAACCTTCAGAGTGCCAGACTCGTTCAGACAGGGGATCTGGATGATGAGTTTCATTTGCCATTCCGGGTATCCAAGGGTAGAAGGATGCCCGCTACGCCCAATTGTGACAAGTTTCATCTATGGCCGCGCCGAAAGGCTGGCCATGTACAGCAGTGAGATCAGGATGTCTTGTTCAGTCGAGCGCTTATCAGCAATCCGGCGCAAAAGGCCAGAAAATCGCCCAAGAGTGTAATGACGCGGAAGATGACGATGGCAGATAGCAAGCCCGCGGTAGGTGTCTGTTCGCCCGCGGCGAGCGCGAGAGCTGCTTCCCGCATACCTGTTCCGGCAGGTGCTCCAGGAATCACAAAACCGACCAGCCAAGCCAGACTGCTGCTGCTGAGCACCCGGGTCGTTGGATACGTCAAGCCGGTTAACCATTCCAGCAGGAAAAGGAATATCGCCGCGAACCCTGCAAAAAAAAGCAGATAGCCCAGGAACGCGCACAGCAGATTGCCTGGAGAATATCTAGGAAACCACTGAAGCATTCTGGGCCGCGGCAGCCAGGAGAGGGAAACCACGCCTAGAACGATGAAAATCGCCGACCAGGCGGGAACCACAGGAAGTGAAGAAAAAAGGCTCCGGGCCATGTCCTGTCCCGACAGGAGCACGATGAGGGCCGCCGCACATATCAGCAGGATTCCCTCCAGGATGGCCGCGGCTGCTAGGTTCCCGTGCGTGACCCCAAGCTGACGCCCCAATGCGTGGCGCGCCGCGTACTGAAATACGTTGCCAGGCAGATATTTCGCGAACTGGCTTTTCAGATAGGAGGCGCCAAGTGATAGCAGTCCGTGCCGGTGGTCCTGAGATGAAAGCGCCAGATAGCTCCAGATAAAAGCCAGGAGCGAAACCATCAGTCCGTAGAAGACTGCCCCTCCCAATATCACGCTAGTCGCTTGCCAGGCGGAGTGACCGTGGAATGTCACGCCATGCCGCAGGACGAGCCGCGCGAAGAAGACAATGGCGACCAGGCTTAGCAGCCATCCCAGCAATCGGATCGCAGTTCTTGCCCCTGGTTTCACTTCAATGGTTCGCAAAGCGCCATCGTCCACGGAAGCGGGCTACGCACTTGCAGGACCCGGAACCGCGACGACAGCACTTCGAGAAAACGATTGCGTGACCAGTGCTGCACGTGACCGGGCGTATTTCCCAGATCAGAGAGGTACTTGCCACGCGCCATGTTCATCGCTCGCCATAAGGGCTCTCGCGGTACGCTCGCGATCAGCCGATTTCCGCAAAGTGCATGCAGTTTGGCAAGTGCGGCCTGGGTATCGTCCAAGTGCTCGAGAACTTCACAGCAGACGACAAGATCGGAACGATACGCGGCCGCGTCCAGTTCATAAATGGAGCCTGTGCCCAGAGCGACATCGACACCGGCGGCCTTCACGCGCGTGCGCGCCTCCATGATCGCGTCGGCAGCAATGTCGACACCAGATACGCGCAGCCCCCTTCGAGCGAGCCGAATGCTGAGTTCACCCTCACCGCAACCCATCTCGAATGCCGAGGTAGTGACGCCGCTGGCTGAAACCAGCTGGTCGAAGGAACGCATGAATCCGTCCATCAATTTTCGTGCGATTGGATTCTGCGTGTGATATTTGTCGTAGTAATTCCCGGCAGGCTGGAAAGTCATCGTTGAATTTCTCGCTCGTCAAATGATTGCTTCCAGTTCCGGCAGCAACTTGAACAGATCCCCCACCAGCCCGATGTCCGCAATCTCGAAAATCGGGGCTTCGGCATCCTTGTTGATGGCCACGATGGTGCCGGCGTCCTTGATGCCGGTCAGGTGCTGGATGGCGCCGGAGATGCCGACGGCCACGTATAGCTCGGGGGCGATGATCTTGCCGGTCTGGCCGACCTGGAGTTCGTTCGGGACATAGCCGGCGTCGACCGCGGCGCGCGAGGCGCCGACGCCCGCGCCCAGCTTGTCGGCCAGGTCGTAGATGATCTTGAAGTTCTCCGCCGAGCCGACGCCGCGGCCACCGGAGACCACGCGCTTTGCGCTCTGGAGGTCGGGGCGGTCGGATTTTCCGGCAGCCAGGCCGAGGTAGCGGGTGTGCGAGGGCAGGGAGGCGTCGGCGGAGACCGTCTCGACGTTGGCGCTGCCACCCTTGGCCGCTTCCGGCCAGGAGGCGGTGCGGACGGTGGCGACGACGGTCTGATCGGCCGGCGCCTCGACGGTGATGATGGCGTTGCCGGCGTAGATCGGGCGCTTGAACACGTGGCTGCCCTCGACGCTCATCACGTCCGACACCTGGGCCACGCCCAGCAGCGCGGCGACGCAGGGCATCAGATCCTTGCCGAAAGTGGTGGAAGGACCGAAGACATGGGTGTAGCCGGCGGCCAACTGCGCGATCTGCGGAGCCAGCACCTGGGCGATGGCGTTCGCGTTGGCGGGATTGGCGACCGTCAGGACGCGGG
>Ga0247823_10001749_pt1 | contig 17948 bp, 13 predicted proteins | sample 13C_PalmiticAcid_2_FD_192426 | JGI IMG/M metagenome (GOLD analysis project Ga0247823, IMG submission 192426) | Soil microbial communities from agricultural site in Penn Yan, New York, United States - 13C_PalmiticAcid_Day30 | ecosystem: Environmental > Terrestrial > Soil > Agricultural land... | reverse complement strand
GCCGCAAGAAGTCCCTGCCCGCGGTGTCCGACGCCAGCGCGGCCACCACGGGCAGGGACTTCTTGCGGCTGACCAGGTCCGAGTGCACCGGCTTCCCGGTCACGTCCGGCACGCCCCAGATCCCCAGCAGGTCGTCGACGCTCTGGAACGCGACACCCAGGTGCCTGCCGAACGCGGCGAGCCTGCCGACCTGGTCAGGCTCGCCGCGGCCGAACAGAGCGCCCAACGCGCAGGCCGAGCCGAGCAGCGCGCCCGTCTTCCCCTCGACCATCCGCAGGCACTCGGCCACGCTCACCTCGGCGCGGGCCTCGAACGCGATGTCGCTGCCCTGTCCGTCGATCAGCTCCTGCACGCTCGCGGCGAGCAGGCGGGTCCCCTGCTCGGCCGCCGGGTGGTCGGCCGCGGCCAGCACGTCCATCGCCAGCGTCAGCGCCGAGTCGCCCGCGAGGATCGCCGCGCTGGTGCCGAACACCGTCCACGCGGTCGGCCGGTGGCGCCTGGTCAGGTCACCGTCGATCACGTCGTCGTGCAGCAGCGAGAAGTTGTGCACCAGCTCCACCGCGACCGCCGCCGGGATCGCCTCGGCCGGGTCGCCGCCGACGGCGGCCGCCGCGCACAGCACCAGCGCGGGCCGCAGCGCCTTGCCGCTGTCGGCGGCGGTCGGCTCGCCGTGCTCGTCCCACCAGCCGAAGTGGTAGCCGGTGATCAGCCGCATGGACTCGGGCATCGAGTCCACCGCGGCCCGCAGCGCCGGGGTCACCAGGTCACGGCAGGCCGCGAGCACCTCGACGGCCGACCGGGCCGCCAGGCTGCTCGCCGCCGTACCGACCGTGCTCCCGGGGATCTCTCTGTCGACGGTGGTCATGTCAGCGTCCGATCTCCACGTTCTCCAGCACACCGAGCGCGTCGGGGACGAGCACGGCTGCGGAGTAGTACGCGCTGACCAGGTAGGAGATGATCGCCTTCTCGTTGACGCCCATGAACTTGACGTTGAGTCCCGGCTGGTACTCGTCGGGCAGGCCGGTGCGGTGCAGGCCGACGACGCCCTCGTCCTTCTCCCCCGTGCGCAGCACCAGGATCGAGCTGATACCCGCGTCGGTGATCGGGATCTTGTCGCACGGCAGGATCGGCACCCCGCGCCACGCCTGCACGGCCTTGCCGTCCACCACGGTGCCCTCGGGGTAGAGGCCACGCGCGGTGCACTCGCGGCCGAACGCGGCGATGGTGCGCGGGTGGGCGAGGAAGAGCCGCGACTTGCGGCGGCGCGACAGCAGCTCGTCCAGGTCGTCCGGGGTGGGCGGGCCGGTGCGGGTGTGGATGCGCTGCTTGAGGTCGGCGTTGTGCAGCAGGCCGAAGTCGCGGTTGTTGATCAGCTCGTGTTCCTGGCGCTCGCGCAGGGCCTCGATGGTCAGCCGCAACTGCTGGTCGACCTGGTTCATCGGGTCGTTGTAGAGGTCGGCGACACGGGTATGGATGCGCAGCACCGTCTGGGCCACGCTCAGCTCGTACTCGCGCGGGCTGGTCTCGTAGTCGACGAACGTGCCGGGCAGGTCGTACTCGCCCTCCTGGCCCGAGGCCAGGTCGATCGCGGCCTCGCCGTGCTTGTTCTGCGGCTTGCCCGCGCTGTCGATGATCCGTGCGACCTGGCTCCGCAGCGCGTCGGACTGGGCGGTCACCTCCGCGAACACCGTGCTGGGCAGTGCGAGCACGATGCACTTGGTCAGCGCCTTGGCGGTGAACTCCCAGATGTCGTCGGCGCGCAGCAGCGCCCGCTCACCGAAGTAGTCGCCGTCGGCGAGCCCGCCGAGGACGACCGGGTCGCCGTAGGCGCCACTGCCGACCTTCTCCACCTTGCCGTGGGCGATCAGGTACACGTGGTCGACCGCGTGGCCGAACTCCACGATCACCTCGCCCGCGGCGTACTCGCGCTGGACGAACCGGCCCGCCAGCGCGCCGAGCACCTCGTCGTCGTCGAACCCGCGCAGCACCGGCAGTTCGCACAGCTCGCGCGGGACGACGCGGACCTCGGCGCCGGTGTTGGTGAAGGTGACCCGGCCGTCGCCGATGGCGTAGCTCAGCCGCCGGTTGACCCGGTACGCGCCACCCTTGGCCTCGATCCACGGCAGCATCTTCAGCAGCCAGCGGGGCGAGATGCCCTGCATCTGCGGAACGGACTTGGTCGTGGTGGTGAGTTTGCGAGCCGCGGCGGTTCCGAGGCTGAGCTGACCGGTGTCCGGTTCAGTGGTCGTCACTGCGTTCCTACCTGTTCTCTACAAAGGGGGTCAGCGGGCGGCGAATTGGAGTGCCAGCCGGGCGGCGGAGGTGCCGAGCCCGGTCGGGCTGAAGGAGAAGGCGGGCAGCGCGGGGGCGGCATGGCGACGCAGGTCGGATTCGCCGTAGCGCACGACTTTCCGGTGCCACTCCAAGATCCCCGACATCCACTCCTTCATGTCCTCGGCGTGCTGAAGCAGGATCGACCTGGTCGGCTCGGCGATGGCGAACTCGGTGAGCATGGCGGGCAGGTCATGGTCGGCGATCTGCTGGAACTGCCGCATCCGGTCGTTCATCAGGTCGGCGACCACGTCGCGCGCGGCCATCCGGTCGATGCCGAGGAACTTCTCCACGACGAGGACGATGTTGTGCAGCTCGCCCTCGTACTGGATCTCCTTCTGATACGAGAAGAGATCGTTGGTGAAGCACGCGTAGTCCTGTGCCGCGGTGTCCAGCTCATGTAGCACCCGGTTGTCGTACAGCTCGGCGGGCACGTCGTCGGAGTGCGCCAGCCGGGCCAGGGCCGCGGTCAGGTCCGAGCCGAACGTCTTGCGCCGCATCTCGATGTAGTCGACCGGATCGGGCACCCGGTTGTGGATCTGGTTCTCCAGCTCCCACACCCAGCTGCCGAGCATGTCCTCGACCGCGGTGCGGAACACCTGCCGCGATGGGCCCGAGATCGGTCCCGCGGTGCGCCGCCAGAGGTCGGCGAGGCCGCGTTCGATCGGGGTCAGCGGCTCCGGCGTCGCGTCCGCGTCGAGCGGCATGAACAGCGAGAGCCGCGCGTTGGTCGCCTTCGCCGCGGCCAGGTCGCGCCGGGCGCCGTAGACGATCGGGTAGTAGTCGTCGGCGTAGGTGCCCCACGCCAGCCAGGCACTGGACAGGTCGAGCTGCGCCTGGTCGGCGTCGGCGTGGATCATCGCCGCGCAGTGCGCCAGGTCGTAGCCCGCGATCTTCTCCTGGGTCCAGATGCCCTCGGACAGGATGCCCATCCGTTCGGCCCACTCGACGACGTTGATCCGCGCCTGGGCCAGGTGCGGGCTGGTGCGGATCGCGTACGGCATGTGGAACTCGGGCAGCGGCAGGTGCCCGACCTGGGCGAACGGCGTGTGCGAGAACTGCGCCGAGCGCCGAGTCAGGCCGAGCGCGGCCGGGGACAGCGAGAACGTCCCCAGCCCGGTCGGTCCACCGAGTACGGATCCGGTGCCGGACACCGTCCCCTTGTTCATGTACCGGCTGGACTTGGCGTGCCACTCGTGGCCGCCCGACTGCCAGTCCTGCAGACCCTTGACGTAGAGCCCGACCGCGAGCTGCTCGTGCGGCGGGATCGCGTTCTCGGCCAGCAGCGCGGGCACCTCGACCAGCGCGGTGGTCTCGAACTGGTGCAGCCGGGAGGTAAGCAGCTCGTTGGTCAGGTCCGCGGCCTCCTGAGTGGACAGTCCGAGGAACTTCTCCAACACCAGGACCGCGTTGGAGTTCTCCCCTTCCTGCTGGACCTCCCGCTGGTAGGAGAACAGGTCGTTGCGCAGGTGCACCGCGTCGGAGAACGTGTCCGACAGCACCCGCATCGGCCTGCTGTGCGCGATCGCCGCCGGGATCTCCGCGTTCGCGACGAACTCGACCAGGTTGGCCGACCACGGCGCGCCGCCGACCCGGCGGCGCATCTGGATGTACTCGATCGGGTTGGCGATGCGGCCCTTGTCGATGTTGTCCAGTTCCCACATCGACTCGACCATCAGGTTGTGGGTGCTGGTGATGTACCGCTCACGCCACGCGTCGGACATCGCCGGGACGGTGCGCGCCCACAGGTCCTTCAGGCCCGCCTCGGCCGGGTTGGTCGGCTCCGGCGGCGTCTCCCCGGTCCTGGTCATGAACCGTTCGAGGCTGTCCAGGTACGCCCGCCCGCCCTTGAGGTCGCGGGTGTACTTGAACTCCTCGAGGAAGTGGTCGTCGAAGAAGAAGACCCACACGTACCACTCGGTGATCAGGTCCAGCATCGGGCCGTCGCAGTCGGGATGGATGTACGCGCACATCAGCGCGTAGTCCATCCCGGCGAGCGCCGCCTCGTCCCACACCACGCCGCCGCCGGGCTTCGGCGCGTCGAGCATGCCCATCTCCCGCGCCCACGCCATGCTGTTCGTGCGCGCCGTCTCCAGGTTCGGGTTCAGCCGCGCCGGGTAGGTGATGTAGAAGTCGGGCAGGGTGAATGCCTGCTCCATCGTCAGCCTTCGAGTCCGATTTGGACGCTCTCCAGGACGCCGAGCGCGTCAGGGACGAGCACAGCGGCGGAGTAGTAGGCGCTCACCAGGTAGGAGATGATCGCCTTCTCGTTCATGCCCATGAACCGGACGTTGAGGCCGGGCTCGACCTCGTCGGGCAGGCCGATCTGGTGCAGGCCGACAACGCCCTGGGTCTGCTCGCCGGTGCGCATCAGCATGATCGAGCTGGTGCGGGTGTCGGTCACCGGGATCTTGTTGCACGGGAACACCGGAACGCCGCGCCACGACGGCAGCCGGTGGCCGTCGACGTCGATGCTGGTGGGGTAGATCCCACGCTTGGTGCACTCGCGGCCGAAGGCGGCGATGGCCTTGGGGTGGGCGATGAAGAACGCGGGCTCCTTCCACACCATGGCGAGCAGCTCGTCCATGTCGTCCGGGGTGGGCGGACCGCTGCGGGTGTGGATGCGCTGCTTGGGGTCGGCGTTGCGCAGCAGGCCGAACTCGCGGTTGTTGACGATCTCGTGTTCCTGGCGCTCGCGCAGCGCCTCGACGGTCAGGCGCAGCTGCTGCTCGACCTGGTTCATCGGGTCGTTGTAGAGGTCGGACACGCGGGAGTGGACCCGCAGCACGGTCTGGGCGACGCTCAGCTCGTACTCGCGCGGCGAGGTGTCGTAGTCGACGAAGGTGCCCGGCAGGTCGTACTCGCCGTCCTGGCCGGAGGCGACCTCGATGGCGGCCTCGCCGTGGGAGTTCTGCGCCTTCGACGGGTTGGCCCGGAACGCCTCGACGTGCGCGGCGAGCGTCTCGGACTGGGCGACCAGGTTCTCGAACGAGCTCTGCGACAGCGTCAGGACGGTGCAGGAGGTGACCGCCTTGACGGTGTACTCCCAGTGGTCGTCGTCCTCGATGATCGCCTGGTAGGTGAAGTGGTCGCCGTCGGCGAGGGTCTCCAGCACGGTGTCGTCGCCGTACTTGCCCGCGCCGATCTTGTTGACCTTGCCGTGGGCGATGAGCACGACCTGGTCGGCCGGGCTGCCCGCGGTGACGAGCACGTCGCCGGGGGCGTACTCCTGCTGGACGAACCGGCCCGCCAGCGCGGTGAGCACCTCTTCGTCGTCGAAGTCGCGCAGCAGGTGCAGCTCGCGCAGTTCCTGGGGGATGACCCGGAAGTCCGCGCCGGTCTGGCTGAAGGTGACCCGGCCGTCGCCGACGGTGTAGCTGAGCCTGCGGTTGACCCGGTACGCGCCGCCGGAGACCTGGACCCACGGCAGCAGCTTGAGCAGCCAGCGGGAGGTGATCCCCTGCATCTGCGGGACGGACTTGGTCGTGGTCGCGAGGTTGCGCGCGGCCGCCGTTCCAAGGCTCAGCTGCGGCGCGGAACCATTCGGATTGGATTCCGACTGCACCGAATCCGTCATTGTCACGACATGCACCACCATTTCATTAAATACGGGGTAGGTAGACTGGATAATGGATTTCGATAAATGCCGTCACGCACATTTACGAAGTCTTACGACCGTCCACAACGAGAAGCTAGCACCGGCGATCACAGCTGCGATTCCGCCACTCGGGGGATGCTGGAGCAGGCGAATGTCACGCAGCGGAGTCGCCCATCCGGCGGTCATACCGGACCTGTTATGGACCATCTGACTGCGGCTAGCACCTGGCCTGCGCACCGAACAATACCCCCAACAGGGGCAAGATCCACCCGATCGGGACCGAAACACACACTGTGCGCGGGTGGTCGGAAGCAATTAAACTCGACCGAGTCTTCTTGACAAACAAGACGACTCGGTCGAATGAACAAACGAATGTGTCGCAACCTCTGCCCTACCGGGTGACCGAAGGTGCGAACAAGATCATCGGCGTGGGCCGAACGGGTGGGCAAGATCCAGCTCGACCCCGTCAGCTCATGATCAGTGTGACCATCGCCTCGACCGCTTCAGCCTCCGACAGGCCCTGGACGACGCACAGCGAGTGCCACGTCCAGAAGACGACGGCGTGCCCGACCAAGGCCGCGCGCCGTCGATCATCGGCGCCGAACGCATCCAGCAACGCGTCGCGATTGCGGGTGTCGGTGTCGTCGAGTCGCCTTTGCTGCGCGACGGGAAGCTCGGCTCGGTCGCGGTGAATGTGGCGAAGCATGGGCAGGCCGTCGCGGTAGAAGCGGTAGAGGTCGGCGAGCCCCAAGCGGACACGGTCAGCCGGGTCCGGCACCTCCCGCCAGCGTTGTGGATCGGCAGGCCGCTGGGTGCCGAACCAGTGCGCGGAGCAGGCGTTGAACAGGGTCTCGTCGTCGGGGAAGTGGCGGTAGACGGTCAGCCGGGTGACGCCCGCCGCCTCGGCGATCCCGGCGACGGTCGTCCGGGACGGCCCGACCGAGCCGTGCAGTTCGACCGCGGCCTCGACGATGCGCTGCCGGGTCGCGGCGACGTCGTCGGCCCGCTTGCCCATCCGATAGGACCGCGTATTGGTTGAACGCAGCTGTTCACTCAACTCTTGACACCGCTCTCCGCCGGGCGTGTACTCATTTGAGTCTACAGCGATGTTCACCGAATTGCGGCAGGAGGAACCATGCGCATCCACCAGATCGGACGCGACATCACCGTGCTCAGCGACCCCAAGGAGGTGCCGGGGATCGGGTTCCTGCCGATCAACGCCTTCGTCCTGCACGCGGCCGAGCCCGTGGTGGTCGACACCGGGCTGAGTCTTCCCGGGCGCGGCTTCATGGACTCCCTCGGCGAGGTGGTCGACCCGGCCGATGTGCGCTGGATCTGGCTAACGCACCCTGACCGCGACCACACCGGATCGCTGTTCGATCTGCTGGCGGCGGCGCCTCAGGCGCGGGTGATCACCACGTTCCTCGGGGTCGGCATCCTGTCCACCGCCACTCCCCTGCCGATGGACCGGGTCTACCTGCTCAACCCCGGCCAGTCCATCGACGTCGGCGACCGTCGGCTGCACGCGTTCCGGCCGCCGCTGTTCGACAGCCCGGCCACGGTCGGCTTCTTCGACGACCGCTCGCGCGCGTGCTTCAGTTCAGACTGCTTCGGCGCTCCCCTGCCGTCGATGGACCTCGCGGGCGGCGACTCGGCCGCCGCGGTCGCGCCGACGGACCTGCGCGGCGCGCAACTGCTGTGGGCGTCGGTCGACAGTCCGTGGGTGCATGAGGTCGACCGGTCCCGCTACGCCGACACCATCGCCCCGCTGCGCGCGATGGAACCGTCCGTCGTGCTGAGCAGCCACCTGCCACCGGCGACGGGTCAGAACACGACCCTGTTCGACATGCTCACGGCCGCCCCAGCCGCAGACCCCTTCGTCGGCCCAGACCAGCGAGCACTGGACGCGGTGCTGGCCACGTTCGAGCCAGTCCCGTCAGGCGCGTGACCAGGCGTTGCCCTGTGCGTGACCGCCTGAGCCTCGACCCGCTTCACATATTCGGCGCGCGCCGCGTGATCCAGTTCGGTGAGCGCGCGGCGGTCGCCCAGCAGGCGGCGACCCAGGCGCATCACCGGTTCCGGCGTGACCGCGTCGAGGAGATCCCAGCCCACCAGGAATCCGGGGACCGGGATCTCCGCCCGACGGGTTCGACAGCTGTCCACCACCGCCCGAGCGATCCGCTCCGGCTCGACCGTCGGCATCCCGCGCCCGAGCGGCGCCCCGGACGCCAACTCGGTGCGCACGGCGCTGGGCAGGACCGCGCTCACACTGACCCCGGTGCCCGCGAACTCGGCGCGCAGCGCGGCGGTCAGCCCGACCGCGGCGAACTTGCTCGCGTTGTAGACCGCCATGCCGGGGATGGGGATCTTGCCCGCCATGGAGGCGATGTTGACCACGTGGCCCCGGCCGCGCGCGATCATGCCCGGCAGGACCAGGCGAGTCCCGTGGATCAGACCCCACACGTTGACGTCCAACGTGGTGCGGGACAAGGCGTCCTGTTCGTCGAGGAACCCGCCGAGCGGCATCACACCCGCGTTGTTGACCAGTACATCGACCCGCCCATGCGCGGCCGTGACGGCGTCGATGAACGCGGCGAACGATGGCTTGGACGTCACGTCGACCACGTGACCCGACGCCCGCGCCCCGATCGACCCGGCCGCGTCCTCGGCCGCGGGGCCGTCGAGATCACCGAGGCAGACGGTCGCGCCCGCCGCCGCGAACGCGGTCCCGGTAGCCCTGCCGATGCCGCGACCACCTCCGGTGACCGCGACGACCGCGTCCGCGAGATCGATCCTCGGATACCTGCGCATGGCCCACCCTCCGGTCGTCCGGAGACCGATGCTATTCGAGTACCCTTGGTATCTCAATCCCCGATGAGTCACGCCGCCCGTCGATGAAGTCACCCCTCACGCACGACCAGACCGCGCTCGGCCGGCTTGCCGACGCGAGCAGCACGAACCGCACATGCGTCAGCTCATGCGGCGCGAGCGCGGCCCGCCTGGGCAGACGTCGGTCAGCCGGAAGTGGATGGGCGGCTGCCCTTCGATGGCCATCACGCCAGTTGATCCGACCTCGTAAGGCCGTTCAGGACCGCACTGGTCAGGGAGGTGTCCGTCAAGCGGCTCCTTCCGCCAAACAGGTAGATCAGCCCTTACCGACACGTGCAATGGCCGAACCGCGACTAGACAGGGAGGGTGCCGAGGCTAGGGGGCTGACGTGGGCGTGTCGGGTATCGAAGAGGTCTTCGCGTTCCGCACCGCCGTCGAAGGGCAGGTATCCGGCACTCCGCGCCAAGCCGGTGGCATCCACTTCCACGCTCCTCCAACGACTTCCGACCCGGTGCCGCGACAGCTGCCGCCACCGCCGCACCGCCATGTCGGCCGGGAGTCCGCGCTCGACGAGCTGGACCGGCTGCGCGAGTCGGGTGTCGGGCTGATGGTCGTCTCGGGAGTCGCGGGCGTCGGGAAGACCGCACTCGCCCTGCGCTGGCTGCACGAACTCGTCACGCTGTTCGACGACGGGCAGCTGTTCGTCGACCTGACCGACCCCGCGGGCGGCCCGGCCGCGCCGACCGACGTACTCGAATGGTTCTTGATTTCCCTTGGTGTGCCACAGGATCGCGTGCCGCTCGACCCGGACCAGCGCGCGGCGCTGTTCCGTTCGGTGACCGCGCACAGACAGTTGATGGTGCTGCTCGACAACGCGGTGTCGGCCGCCCAGGTGCGTGCCCTCATCCCGACGGGCAAGGGCAGCCTCGTGGTCGTGACCAGCCGGTACCGGCTGTCCGGGCTGGCGCTGGACGGGGCGAAGTGGGTCGACCTGGCCCCACTGGAGACCGCGGCCGCCATGCGGCTGTTCGACTCGGTGGTCGGTACCGACCGGGTGCTCGCCGAGGAACCCATGGCGCGGCGGGTCGCGCAGCTGTGCGGCGGGCTGCCGCTGGCGCTGTCGATCGTCGCCGCCCGAATGGCGGGCCGTACGCGGCGGACCTTCGCCAGGGAGTTCGACGAGGTGGCCCGCGATCCGTTGCGGGGGCTGAGACTGGACGCGGACGTGTCCGTCTCCGTCGTCTTGGACTGGGCGGCCGAGACCCTGAGCGAGGAGGCGCGTACGGCCTATCACTGCTGCGGATGGCACCCCGGCCGCGAGTTCGGCCCCGACGTGGTCACCGCGGGAATGCGGAGACCCGCGGCTGACGTGGTAGCGGCCATCGACGACCTCGTCGAGGCCAACCTGCTGGTCGAGACCGCGGAGGACCGGTTCACCTGCCACGACCTGGTCCGTCTGCACGCCCGTGGCGTCGCACCGCCGCACGAGGGCGAGCGGGCCCGCAGGCGAATGATCGAGTGGTACCTCGACCGCACGGTGGCCGCCGATCTGGTGATCCATCCGTTGCGCCCCAGGGTGAGCGACCGCTACAGCACGGTCGCCAAGGACGAGTTCGCCGACCCCGCCGCCGCGATCGCCTGGCTTGGCGCGGAACGAGCGAACGTCCGTGCCGCGCTCGACGTGGCGGCGACACACGGCCTGGACGACCTGGCCTGGCAGTTCTGCGAAGCCCAGTGGGGATTCTTCCTGCACACCCGCCGCTACTCCGACTGGATCGACACCCAGCTCGTCGGCATCGGCGCGGCCCAGCGGGTCGGTGCCAGGACGGCGGAGGCGACGCTGCGCGCTCAGCTCGGCTACGCCTACACCCAGATCGACAGGCACGCCGACGCCGCGGTGCACAGCGGGTTGGCGCTCGACCTGGCCACCGCCGACGACGACCTCGCCATGCAGGCGACGGCGCTCGAACAGCTCGGCCTTGCCACCCGCCGCGACGATCCGATCGCCGCGCTCGGACACTTCCAGCGTTCGCGGGAACTCAACGAGCGGATCGACCGACCACGCGGCGTCGCGCTCTGCCGCCGCCGGGTCGGCGAGGTGCTCGCCGACCTCGGCCGGTTCGATGAGGCAGCGGTGGAACTCACCGCCGTGGCCACGACCATGGCCGAGCTCGGCGATCCGACCCAGCACGCCCGCGCGGTCACCATGCTGGGCGCGGTCCACCTCCTGGCGGGCAGACCCGCGGTCGCCAGACACGCACTTACTGAAGCGCTCGCGGCCATGCGCGAATTCGGTTCACCGTACTACCAGGCCGAGATCCTCGTCTGTCTCGGCGACGCCGCAGACTACGACGGTGACACCGAGTCGGCCCGCCGCCACTGGCACGCGGCGGCGGACCTCTACGAATCGGTGCACGACGACAAGGCCGCGGCCATCAGGTCCCGGCTAGCCGACCCAATGACTCCACATAGGACAAAACAGCCGGAATGACCGCCCACGGCGCGGCCACCACGATGTCGGCCACATCAAGCCATCGCGCCGCCGCGACCCCCACCTCGACCACGAGCGCGTCCCCCGGACAGCGGTTCCCGTCGATCCAGGACACGACATGGACCCCCGCGGCGAGCCGGACGACCGCGGGCATCACGCCGCCACCCCGACCGGTGACTGGACCGGCGAGACCGGCGCGGGCCAGCCTGGTTCGGGGAGACCAAGCAGCCGGTACATCGCGGTCCTGATGCGCGCCGCCGCCGTGCCGGGCGCCGAGGTGATCGCGGCCCGGATCCCAGCGGTGTCGGCGACCCGGCCGAGTGCGGCCAGTTGCGGGGCCAGCGGTCGGCGAAGATCCAGCCGCGGCACCACCCGCCGCACCACATCGGCGACGCTGCCGTGGCGGATGTTGTCGTCAGGGAACGCGGCCAGGCACATCCGGCCACCGAGCGCGGCACCGTAGACGCTGGTCGACCCGTGGTCGCCGATCACCACGTCACTGGCCACGATCGCGGCCTGCCACCCGCGTTCGGGCGGGACGACCACCAGGCCGAGTCCGATGGCCCTGGCGAGCCAAGATCTGATCTGCCACGGCCCGTGCACCGCCCAGACGTTGGGGTGGATCACCGCGGCGACCTTGCGTGGGCGGGCCCCGGTCTCCCGCAGCAGCCGCTCGTACAGCGCGGGATGCCGACCGAACGTCGAGTCGGGCGACCACGTCGAGCTGACGGTGATCAGCTCCTCGCCGTCGGCCACGCCGAGCGCGGCCCGGTAGTGCCCGCGCAGCTGACAACTCGCCAGCATCCGGTCCAGGCACACATCACCGGCCACGAAACCGATCCCGCGCGCCTCGGGGCAGATCTCGCCCAGCAGAGCCAGTTCCGCGTCGGTCGACACCGCGACCGCGGCAGGCACGACCCGGCCCCGGTGCACCAGCAGTTCGCGGTCGAGGCCGGTCGACGGCAGGGTCGCGCCCGCCACCATCCGACTGCGCCTGCGTGACTTCGCCAGACCGGCGCCGTGGGCGAGCAGCAGCACATCGCCCCGCACCCGCGCCATGTGGTCCTCGTCGGCGCACAGCACCAGGTCCCAGTTCTGCCTGATCGCCTGCGCCCACGGCAGGACCACCGCGCCGCACGCGTGCACGAACGCGTCCAGCCCGTGCCAGACGTCCTCGGTGCGCGGCGCGGTGAACACCACCTGCACGCGGTGATCGCCGTCCAGCAGCGGAATCACGTCCAACAAACGGTTCCCCGCTGTCACCGTGGGAACCACCACCAGCACACTTCGGCAGCCCGTCCGCGTGAGGCGCCCCATCGCCTCGTCCCCTACCGGCCCGCGGATCCACGTCCCCATGTCCATCGCGTCCTCCCCTGGCCACCCGTCCCCCCGGATCCGCCGAGGGCACGCGGTATTCGGGTGGCTGAGGACAGCGTGCGGGTGTGACAGGGTCGATTCGCCTTCACGATCACGACAGCACAAGCGGCGCGGTGACTCGCGGCGCCCGCCCGCGCCGATCCGAGCGGCCCAGCAGGCCGTCGGTCACCCGGCGCAGCCGTCTCGGCTTTCCGCCGACTTTCAGCGCACTTTCAGCCATCCCGCACGCTCGAACGGCCGTCACCTGTTGTGGCGGGGTGTTGTCCCTCAGTAGCATCGTCGTCGGTCAACCGTGTATCGAACTTCCGGGGAAAACCGTCCAGCTTAGGGGTGGAGCTGGTGGACACCGCGATGGGAATCCTTGGGCCGACGGCGCTGTGGATAGACGGCCGCCCGCTCGAGGACTGGGGCAAACCCAAGGAACGGTGCATGCTCGCCCCGATGCTCGTGTATCCGAGGCATCGGTTCGAGCAGGCCAAACTGATCCGGTGGATCTGGCCGGACGACGACCCGCCGCCGGACAACCCGGCGAACGCCTTGCACACCTACGCGACCCGGATCCGCAACAGCCTCAAACAGCTGCCGGTCAAGGCGGTCCTCAAGAAGTCGAACGGCGGATACCAGCTCGACGTCGACCCCATGGCGATCGACCTGCACCGGTTCCGCGCCAAGCTGACCGAGGCCCGCGGCGTCGCCCGCACCGGCGACCACGAGCGGGTGGCCGACCTCGCCGACCAGGCGATCCGGGTGTGGCGCGGCCGCGCCCTCGACGACCTGTCCACCGCGCCCGCCCACGACTGCCGGTCCACGCTGGAGAACGAGTGGATCGGGGCCAACATCACCTTGTTGGAAGCCCTGTTGAAGCTGGGCGAACACGACGAGGTGCTGACGCGGCTCGACGGCCTGCAGTTCGACCGGGGGCACAACGTGGCGATGGCCAAGCTGCGGACGTCGGCGTTCTATGGCCTGGCGCGGTTCGCCGAGGGCGACGCGTACTTCATGGCCACCCGGCGGGCGTTGCGCGACGAAGGCGACCAGCTGGCAGCCGACCACCTGCGCGCGCATCACGAGTCGTTGCGCGCACAAGCCGAGAACCGGTACACCGCAAGCACTCCTCCGCCGGTCGACGGGCCCCGCCACCTCCCGTACGACATTCCGGGTTTCGTCGGCCGCGAGGACCTGTTGGCGGAGTTGGACTCGGCGGTCACCGCGACGCCCAGGGTGGTGATCCTCGACGGCGAGCCAGGCGTGGGCAAGACCGCGCTCGTCGTGCACTGGGCGCACCGCGCTCGGGACCAGTTCCCCGACGGGGCCATCTACGTCGACCTCAACGGCTTCTCCGAGCGGGCGATGATGACCCATGCCGCCGTGGTCGACGAGTTCCTTGCCGCGCTCGGCCACCCGCCGGACGCGAGCAGCACACCACGCGGGCGCGAACTGCTGCTAGGCACGCTGCTGGCGGGCAGACGGCCGCTCGTCGTACTGGACAACGCGCGCGGAACCGAGCAGGTCCGCTCGCTGATCCCGTTGCTGTCCGGTGCCTTCGTGGTGGTGACCAGCAGGCAGCGGCTGTCCACGCTGAGCCGGGAGACCGGAGCCCACCGAGTACGGGTGGCGCCGTTCACGGCGGCGGAGGCGGACCGGCTGCTGGCCGTCCGTCTGCGCACTCGGCACGACCTGAGCAGGCTCGATCGCGACCGGATCGCCCGGATCTGTGCCGGCCTGCCATTGGCGATCAGCGTGCTGGCCGAGCGTGTCGCGCAGCTGCCGCCGGGCGCGGTGGCCGAGTTCGCGGGCAGGCTCGACCACCGGCACCTGTTGGTCGACCTCGGCGACGACGGCGATGGGTCCACCATCGCGCGCGCGTCGTTCGCCTGGTCGTACCTGGCGCTCGAACCCACAGAGCGCAGGCTGTTCCGGCTCTTGGCGCTGCATCCCGGGCCGGACGTCGGAGTCGAGGCGATCAACGCGTGCGACGGCCGCGACCGCGCGGCCACCGGACTGAGCCTGCGCAGGCTGGTCGGCGCGCACCTGCTCGACCAGCCGGTCGCCATCGACCGGTACCGCTTCCACGACCTGATCCGTGAGTTCGGCGCCCTGCTGGCCGAGCGGGATGAGCCGCGGTCGAACCGATCGGCGGCGGAGCGGCGGATGTACAGCTTCTATCTGACCTCAGCGTACGCGGCGAACCGCGCGCTGTACCCGAGCAAACTCGGAGCGCCCGAGATCCCCGCCGAGCCGGGGACGACACCGCTGACCTTCGGTGACCCGGCCGCGGCGATGGCGTGGTTCGACACCGAGCGCGCCAACCTGGCGATCGCGACACGCGCGGCCGCCGACCGCGGTCACCCCGACTACGGCTGGCGCCTCCCCCACGCCGCGCTGACCTACTTCACCCGCGCGGGCCACTTCGAGGATCGGCTGGCCACGTTGGCCATCGCCGTTGACTCGGCCAAGGCGGACGGCGACCTCGAAGCAGAGGCATCCTCACTTTTCGAACTCGGCGAGGTCCGCATGGTCCTTGGCGACTACGCCGCCGCGAGCGAACACCTCCAGGCCGCGCTCCGCAAGGCCGAGGACACGGGCAGCACCCGCGGCCAGGCCGTGACCTCGCACAAGCTCGGCGAACTCGAGGTCCGACGCGGCGACCTCGAAGCCGGGCTCGTGCTGTATGAACGCGGCCTGGACTTCGCGCGAGCGAGCGAGGACACCGAAGGCATGTGCTGGGCCTACTGCGACATCGGTCGGACGCAGCGGGCCGTAGGCAGGCTCGACATGGCCGAGATCAATCTGCGCAACGCCCATTTCACCGCCGAGCGGACCGGCGACAGGTCCGCGCTCGCGGTGGCCAAATCCGAACTGGGCGCGGTGTTCCGCGAACGCGAGTCCCTGCCAGTCGCCGTCCACCTCTGCACCGAGGCGCTGGAGATCGCCGAAGAGATTCGCGACCTCCCCGTCGCCGCCGCGGTCTGCCACACCCTGGCCGAGGTCCACCGCGACCGGGACGACCTCGGCCAGGCCCTGCGCTGCGCCGAGCGTGCGGTGGAGCTGTTCGCCCAGGTCCGCGACACCGCCGGGGAGATCGACGCCCTCGACCTCTATGGCGACCTGTGTCTCACGATCACCGACCACGACGGCGCCGCCGCCGCCTGGCAGCGGGCCGCCGAGCGGTGCGACCGCGTGGCCGACAAGGCGCGCGGGGCGGCGGTGCTGACGAAGCTGGCCGTGGTTCGCCCAGCGGTGTCCCTTCCGCACGCCAGGACCGAAGGATCATCCGGTCGGGTCACGGCGAGTGCGCCACAAGACCCAAAGGTTGCTCGCAAAGGCCAAACTCCACCCGTCTAGGTGGTTTCTCGATCACTTTGAAACAGGGAACCCACTCCAAGTAGCACGGCCCTACCTGTTGAAACGCGTCTTTCGGCCATCCCGAGGCCTGCGGAAAGTTTGAATTATCAACTTTGAGTGTGTTGCTCGTCGCGAATCCGCGTGCCAAGATCACCCGATCGTGCCGCTGATTGCGGGTATCGAGATAGATCCCTTCCCCGCAGGTCGCCACGCTCGCTCGTGGCATTGAAAGGACATCCAAGTTGAACAAGAGGGTTGCGGTCGTGACAGGCCTTATGCTGGCCATGATCATGATCGTCTCCGGGCCCGCGAGCGCCGACACCTATGTGTCGATCGTGGCCAGTGAGTCCCAGACCATCGAGTCGGCGATCTCGAACGCCGTCGTATGCGTCATCCAGTGGTGGGGCTACCACTAACCCTGGAGGGCGGATCCCGGATCTGGGGCGAAATCCCGCAGATGCTTGGCGAGTCCGTCCACAGTCAGTCCACAGAGGAACGCCATCTCGACGACGGTGCCGGGGTCAAGGTGGACGGTCGCGCTCCCGTCCAGTGCGGACAGCGCCAGCCGGTTCGCCGCCCATAGCCGCATCGGGGCCAACTCCTCGCTGTCGTCGGCGAGGACGGCGTGCAGGTCGACCTGCACCTTCAGCAGGTGCAGGTCGACCATCGCCCGCTGCAGTGCCAGCCCGAGCAGGTCGGGTGCCCCCAGGTCCAACACCCGGCAGATCTGCACGAGACGAGCGACCGTGCACTGACGGGTGCCGAGCTCATAGGTGGCGAGCGTCTGCTCGTGGATGTCGTCGACCAAGTCGGCCACGACCTGGGCTCTGGAGAGGCCGCTCGCGGTACGCGCCCGCCGAAGCTCCTCGCCTAGGGCCCGGTTCACCTGGTCGCTGGTCAGCCCGAAGCCAAGGTCGCGCACGCAGGCTCCTCCCCACCCGGGGTGACACGTCCGCCTCTCTGATTACCGTGGTTCGCCCAGCCGCGTCAAGGCTCACGCGGTCGCCAGATACTCAGCCAGGTGGGTTCGCACGGCCGCACGGGCCCGGTGCAGAAGAACCCTCTGGTTGGCAGGCGAGATCCGCAACAACGCACAAACCTCGGCCGATGTGTGATCCTCGACATCGCGGAGGCTGATCACCGCGCGCTGGCGGATGGGGAGGCTGGTGACGGCGACGGTGACCGCGGCGCGGAACTCGGCGGTGAGCGCGGCTGCCTCCGGTGACGGCTGATGGCCGAGGGGCGCCGAGTCGATGGCCAGGCGGTCGTCACTCAGGGGCCGCAGGCTGGTCCACGGGATGGTCAGCTTCTCCCGGGCACCGCGACGTCGGGCGGTATTTATCAGGATTCGATAGACCCAGGTGCGGAACGCCGAACGACCCGCGAACCCGTCGAGTCCCTTGAGGACAGCCAGCCATGTGTCCTGGACGACTTCCTCCGCCGAGGCGTGAGTCGACACGAAAGTCCCGGCGAGCCTGGTCATCGAACCGGACCACGCGGTCACCAACTCGGCGAAGGCCGTGCGATCACTGGCCCGCAGGGCCGCGACCAGGTCGGCATCGGTTCTCGTCACCAGTCGAATGTAAGGCCGCGAGACCCAGGAAACCCTGACGGACTTCTTACGACCGGGCGACCGCCGCAGCTGAGCCCGACCGACTACCGATACTCAGGATTCGTGAAGTCGAACCGGCACCCCGCATCCCACTCACTGCGCTGATTCCCATGAGCCGGAATCCCACCGGCGTCTTTCAACATCCGCGCCATATGCAACAGATTCCACGTCATGAACGTGGTGTTCCGGTTGGTGAAGTCATTCTCCGGCCCGCCCGACCCGGGATCCAAATAGGACGGACCAGGGCCAGCCGGGCCGATCCACCCGGCATCGGCCTGCGGCGGGATCGTGTAACCCAGATGCTGCAAGCTATAGAGCACGTTCATCGCGCAATGCTTGACCCCATCCTCATTCCCGGTGATCAG
>Ga0247823_10001748_pt1 | contig 17950 bp, 10 predicted proteins | sample 13C_PalmiticAcid_2_FD_192426 | JGI IMG/M metagenome (GOLD analysis project Ga0247823, IMG submission 192426) | Soil microbial communities from agricultural site in Penn Yan, New York, United States - 13C_PalmiticAcid_Day30 | ecosystem: Environmental > Terrestrial > Soil > Agricultural land... | reverse complement strand
CAGTCTCGGCGTCTGGAGTGGGTGAAGCGTCCGGAGCTGGCTGGGGACTGGTCGTTCGACGAGGGTGATTTCCGGATCGAGTGGTTCGCGGACGGCAAGCTCAACGTGGCGGCGAACTGTATCGACCGGCATCTGGCGAGCCGGGGGGAGACGGTCGCGATCATCTGGGAGCCGGACGATCCCCGGGAGGAGCCGCGCCGCTTCACCTATCGCGAGCTGCATGAAGAGGTGTGCCGCTTCGCCAATGTGCTGAAGGGTCAGGGCGTCGCGAAGGGCGACCGCGTCACCATCTACATGCCGATGATCCCGGAGGCGGCGTTCGCGATCCTCGCCTGCGCGCGGATCGGCGCGATCCATTCGGTGGTGTTCGGCGGCTTCTCGCCCGAGGCGCTGGCCGGCCGCATCACCGATTGCGACAGCGCGGTGGTGATCACCGCCGATGAGGGCCGCCGCGGCGGCAAGCGCATCGCGCTCAAGGCTAATGTCGACGAGGCCGCGAAGCGCGCGCCCGCGCTCGAGAAGGTGATCGTGGTCAAGGCGACCGGCGGCGACGTCGCGATGACCGCTGGCCGCGATGTCTGGTATCACGAGGTCGCGGCTGGCGTGTCCGCCGACTGCCCGGCCGAGACGATGAACGCGGAAGATCCGCTGTTCATCCTCTACACCTCGGGCTCGACCGGCCAGCCCAAGGGCGTGCTCCACACCAGCGCGGGCTATCTGCTGTGGGCGAGCCTGACGCACGAATTGTGCTTCGACTATCGTCCCGGCGATGTCTGGTGGTGCGCAGCGGACATCGGCTGGGTCACCGGGCACAGCTATATCCTCTACGGCCCGCTCGCCAACGGCGCGACGACGCTGATGTACGAAGGCCTGCCCAACTGGCCCGACGCCAGCCGCATCTGGCAGGTGGTCGACCGGCACCAGGTCCACACCATCTTCACCGCTCCCACGGCGCTGCGCGCGCTGATGAAGGACGGCGACGGCTTCGTCACCAGCACCAGCCGCGCGTCGCTCAAGCTGCTCGGCACGGTCGGCGAGCCGATCAACCCGGAGGCGTGGCGCTGGTATCATGAGGTGGTGGGCGAGCGCCGCTGCCCGATCATCGACACCTGGTGGCAGACCGAGACCGGCGGGGCGATGATCGCGCCGATGCCGGGCGCGACCGACCTGAAGCCGGGCAGCGCGACGCGGCCGATGCCCGGGGTCGATCCCCAGCTGGTCGATGCCGAGGGCAACGTCCTGCACGGGGCGACCGAGGGCAACCTCGTCATCGCCAGAAGCTGGCCGGGACAGATGCGCACGGTGTGGGGCGATCATGCGCGCTTCTTCCAGACCTATTTCACGACCTATCCGGGCAAGTATTTCACCGGCGACGGCTGCCGCCGCGACGAGGACGGCTATTACTGGATCACCGGCCGGGTCGACGACGTCATCAACGTCAGCGGCCACCGCATGGGCACGGCCGAGGTCGAGAGCGCGCTGGTGCTGCACCCCAAGGTCGCCGAGGCCGCGGTCGTCGGCATGCCGCACGACGTGAAGGGGCAGGGCATCTACGCCTATGTCACGCTCAACGCGGGTTGCGCCGCCGACGACGCGCTGCGTGCCGAGCTCATCAAATGGGTCCGCAGCGAGATCGGCCCGATCGCCACGCCCGACGCGCTTCAGTTCGCGCCGGGCCTGCCCAAGACCCGCTCCGGCAAGATCATGCGCCGCATCCTGCGCAAAATCGCCGAGGGCGACACCTCATCCCTCGGCGATACCTCAACCCTCGCAGACCCCTCCGTCGTCGACGACCTCGTCGCTAATCGGAGCCACTAACGGGCCGCATGAAACTGGGCGCGGGGAGGTGTCCCCGCGCCGCTCTTTCAGCCCCGCGCCGTCCTTCCCGCCTTCGCCTCGCGCAGCGTTTCAAAGAAGGACGCGATGATCCGGCTGCGCCGCCGCTCGCGCAGGCAGCAGACATAGATATGAGTCAGCACGGGCGAACCCGCGATCGGCAGCGGGTGGAGCTGTTCGTCGGGGATGTATTCGGACTCCGACACCGTACCGATGCCGAGGCCACGGATCACCGCCTCACGGATCGCCTCGCGGCTACCGATCTCCATCGCGACCCGCGGCACCGTGCCGATCGTCGAGAATCCATCCTCCAGCGCGCGGCGCGTAGTCGATCCGCGTTCTCGCATCAGCAACTTCTCTTCGGCGAGGCTGGTCAGCTCGATCGTCCTGAGCGCGGCAAGCCGGTGGTCGCGACGGACAAAGGCGATCACCGGATAGCTGGCATAATGCTGCACATGGTAACGGTCGTCGTCGGTGTCGCGCGCCATGATGCCGACATCGCAGCCATAACTGGCCAGTTCACGCAGCACCGATTCGGAATTGCCGAGCGCCATCGACAGGAACACGTCCGGATGGCTGGTGTTGAACGCTTCGATCATCTCGATGACGTGAAAGGGGCTGACCGCGCCGATCTTCAGCGACCCGCTGCGCATCTGCGCGCTGTCCTTGAGCATCATCGCCGCATCGTCCTCAAGGCCGGTCATCCGGCGCGCGACATCGAGGAACTCACGTCCGATCTCGGTCAGCTCGATTCGACGACCCCGTCGTTCAAACAGGCGGATTCCATGCTCTTCTTCGAGTGCCTGAATCTGCGAGGTGATCGTGGTCTGGCTCATGTTGAGCGCGCGTGCGGCGGCGGTGAAGCCGTTGTAGCGGGCAACGGCGACGAAGCTGCGAAGCTGGATCAGGGTCATGGTTCTCATCCATCGAAATTCTCGTTCGATATATCGGTAATGCACGTCTATTTCGACATAAATGAGCCATGCTAGCTTCCTAGAAATAACGACGAAGCAGGACGCAGGAGCCCGCCACTTCCCACGCCAGAGCGGCAGGGAAATGACGTTCCGACCGGGCTGGATTTGTCGAGATTACAGGAGGGGACAAATGGCAATTCGTCATTCGATTTGTTGCGGCACCGCGATTCTCGCCGTTCTGACACTGACGGCGGGCGCGCAGGCGCAGACCGTCGAGCAGCCCGCGGATGTCGAGGCGCCGCCCCAGGACGAAGAGACCAGGGAAGTCGTCGTCACCGGCTCCAACCTGCGTCAGGCGCAGGAAGGCGCGCTGCCCGTCACGGTCATCGATCAGTCGGAAATCGACTTGCGTGGCGGTTCAACCGGCGCCGATCTGTACGAGACGCTGCCGTCGGCCGCGCCGCCGGAAATCAACGAAGGTACGATCGCCTCGCAGGGGGCGCGCGGCGACGTTTCCTCACCCGACCTGCGCGGAATCGGTGCGGGCAGCACCTTGCTGCTCATCAACGGCCGCCGCATGGCGCCGCACCCGATCACCGGCACCGATCAGGGCGTCCCCTCGCTCTCGGCCAACGCCAACATCGTCCCCACCGCGCTGATCTCGCGTGTCGAGGTGCTGCGTGACGGCGCCTCGGCGATCTACGGCGCCGATGCCGCCGCGGGCGTGATCAACAACATCGTCACGCCGGGCAAGGATCGCGGACGGATCGCGATCGAAAGCGCGATCACCGACGATGGCGGGGCGGACGAATTCCGTATCACCGCCGCCAAGACCTTCCAGTTCGGCCGCACCTCGCTTGGCCTTTCGGCCGACTATTTCGACCGCAACAAGCTGTTGTTCGGTGATCGCAAATGGGGTTCGCAATCCGATCTGCGGCGTACGCGCGAGTTGCCCGCGCCGTGGAACGGCCTGCCGATCGTCAATCCGGCCACGGGCGCGAACTTCTCGCTCGACAATGATCTCGATAACGGCAGCACGATCACCCATTATGGCCAGTATCGCCGCGGGTTCATCCAGTCCGATTTCCTGACCTTCAACGGCGGCCGCCCCGACGGCAATCGCGGCATCTCCACCTCGACCTCGCCGACCGGTGGCGTCGCCACGGTGGCAACCGACGGCACCTTCTTCCTCTATCCCGGTGCCGACGGCGCGGTGAACTTCAAGCAGACCGCGCCGTCGCGCACTTTGGGCGGCGCCGAGGACGAATATTACGACAATCGCCTGCCGCACCGTACCCTGGTGCCCGCGCTTAAGCGCCTCAACCTCGCCGGCTTCATCGAGCATGAGTTCAGCGACAGGCTCACCGTCTTCGGCGACGTGATCTATTCCGGCTCGCGCGCGAACAGCCAGCGCGAAGAAGCCAATATGCAGAACGTCAACGAGCCGGGTCTCTACGTTCCCGCTTCGAACCCCTACAACCCGTTCGGTGTTCGCTTCTACCACCCGACGGGCGCGCCCAACGCCGATGGAACGCCGCGCATTCTGGGCACACCGGCCGATGTCACTATTGTGTCGGGTCTGATCCCGCCGGGTACCAGACAACGCTACATTCAGGTGAATTCGAGCTTCTACCGCGCGCTGGCCGGCGCGCGCGGAAACTTCGGAAGCAACTGGTCATGGGAAAGCGGCGTGCTCGTCTCGGGTGCCTACAGCCATGAGACCGAATCGAACATCTATCGTGAATCGCTGCTGCGCATGGCGCTTAATCGCACCGATGCGACCGCCTACAATCCGTTCCCCGTCACCTTCAAGGTGGTGAACAACCGCGTTGTGGCGGACCAGCCCTACCTCAACCCCGCGTCGGTCACCGATCCGATGTACGACACCGACAATCGCTACGGTAAGACCCGGCTGATCGTGTGGGACGCCAAGATCGCGGGCGAGCTGTGGAAGCTTCCCTTCGGTGGCGGAAACATTCAGGTCGCCGCGGGTGCCGAGGCGCGCTGGGAAAGCTACAATGCGTGGAAAGCGCCCTTTGCGGGCCTCAACCCGCCGGGCTCGGGCTCTCAGTTCCCCTATCTGCGCGAGAACGACAACGACTTCATCGCGATGAGCCCCAACTCGGACATCAATGCCAGCCAGAACATTCAGGCCGCCTATGCCGAGATCGCGCTGCCGCTGGTCACCCGCGACAATTCCTTCTTCATGTTCAAGGTGCTCGAGCTCAGCGCCGCGATCCGGCACGAGCGCTTCTCGATCCACGGGTCGAGCACCACGCCCAAGTTCAGCGTGCTGTGGGGCCCTACGCCGTGGCTGAAGCTGCGCGCATCGTACAATGAATCATTCCGCGCACCCAACCTCGCGCAGACCAACACCACGCCGCTGCTGCGCGTGAACTATACCGAGGATCCCTATCGTTTCGACGTCACCCGTTCGGCGGCCGACGACAGCGCGCCGCGCCGTACCTTCCGCCAGGGCAATGACCGGCTCAATCCTGAGCGCGCCAAGAACTTCGGCGCCGGCCTCGTACTCGATGTGCCGGGTGTGCGCGGCCTGTCGCTGACCGTCGATTACTGGAACCTCTACCAGCGCGACGCGATCACCGCGCTCGGCAATGCCGAAGTGCTGGCGACCGACGAACTGCTGCTCGACCTCGCGACCAAGGCCGCGCTCGCCTCGGGCACCCCGATCGATCAGATCAATCTTGGCTCGGGCACCGCGAGCTATGCCGGCAACAGCCGCGTCACCCGCCGCGCACCGACCGCGGCCGATATCGCGACCTTCAATGCCTATAACGCCGCGCAGCCGACCAATGCCACCAAGCGCGCGGTCGTGGGTGAGATCACCAGTTTGATCAACGACTATATCAACCTCGGCTCGCGCAAGCTTGCGGGTATCGACTTTGCGCTGAACTGGCGCGTGCCCGACTTCGGCCTTGGTCAGTTCACGCTCAAGGCCGAAGCGACCAACTATCTGAAGCGCGACGAGGAGCTTGCCGACGACGGCGTCGTGACCGACGAACTCGGTCGCAACCGCCGTCCGAAGTGGAAGGGCAATCTGTCGCTCGGCTGGAAGAGCGATCGTTGGTCGGCCAGCTGGTTCACCAGCTATTTCGGCGCCTTTGCCGACAGCTCCGCCTCGACCACCGAGGCGATTTATGAGGCGCTGGGCAAGCCCAAGAGCATCATGGTGTTCAACGACAATGGCGTCATGCGCTACTATATGCGCGTGAAGCCCGCGGTGCTCCACAACCTGCGCATCACCTATGCGATGGGTCGCGACAAGGACACGCGCTTCACCTTCGGCGTGAACAACGTCTTCAACACCTGGCCGCCGGTGGCGGACGAGGACGAGGGCTATTTCGTCGGCACGGTCAATCCGCGCGGCCGCCAGTTCAAGGTGAAGCTGGAGCATCGTTTCTAAGCGCACTCCGATCCGCTCGAGCATATGGAGCCAGTCATGAATCTATGGCGTACCCTTCGGGTTTCGATCGCGGCTGCCGCGATCGTCACCTTCACCGCCACTTCAGCAACCGCCCGGCATGAAGCGCCGGGGAAAGCGGCGGAAGCGCAGACCCGCCATCCGGTCCTGCTGATCTCGGTCGACGGGATGCGCCCCGATGCCGTGCTCGAAGCGGACAAATATCAGCTCAATATCCCCGTGCTGCGCAGCTTCCTGAAGGAGGGCAGCTATGCGCGGCAGGTGGTCAACGTGAACCCCACCGTCACCAATCCCAACCACACGACCTTGGTGACCGGCCTGCTGCCGCTCGAGCATGGCATCTACAACAACCGCCCCTTTGCCGCGACGGCCAAGCTGCCCAAGGGCTACAGCGCCTATGCGGAGATCAAGGCGCCGACTTTGTGGGGCGTGGCGAAGAAGGCGAAGCTGCGGACCGCCAGCATCTTCTGGCCGGTCACCAAAAAGGCGCACGACATCGATTTCAATCTGGTCGAGGGCAATGACGAGGACGACCAGAAGATCGCCGACGACGCGATCGCGCTGATCGAGCAGAAGCGCCCCGATCTGCTCACCGTCCATTTCGTGGCGGGCGACCACGCCCAGCACGAATATGGCCCGTTTAGTGCCGAGGGCAACGCCGCGCTGGAGCGGATCGATACCCAGATCGGCCGTGTCGTCGCCGCGCATCGAAAGGCCTATCCGGATTCGGTTGTCGCGATCGTGTCCGACCATGGCTTCGATAAGGTGACGCATCAGGTTCATCTCAACGCCGCGCTGGCCGAGGCGGGCTTCATCAAGCTGAGCGGCGAGGGCGACGACCGCACCGTCACGTCGTGGAAGGCTTTCGCGTGGTATGTCGGCAGCTCGGCGATGATCGTGTTCGAAAATCCGCGGGACGAGCAGACCAAAACACAGGCCGTCGACTATCTCCAGAAGCTCGCCGCCGATCCCGCGAACGGGATCGAGCGCATCTATCCGCGCGCGGAATACGCCAATCGCGGGCTGCCGCCGGGTGTGGCCTATATCGTTGCGTTCAAGCCGGGCTACCGCATGGGCAATTCCATGTCGGGTGTGCTGGTGAAGAAGTCGAAGGGCGGTTCACACGGCGCATTCTCGACGCGTGACGTGCGCCCCGACATGCACTCGTCCTTCTTCATCACCGGTCCCGGGATCGTTGCCGGCAAGAATCTCGGCACGATCGACATGCGTCAGATCGCGCCCACGCTGGCAGGGGAATTGAAGGTTTCGCTTCCCTCCGCCAAGGCGCCGGTTCTGCCGATCCGCTAGCTACTTGCCCGGCTTGCACGCCCCGCCGCCGGGCCATCCCGTCCAGCCGGGCCCGCGTACCACCTGGCCGGGGCGTGCCTTGGTGGCCTCGCCGCCACGCAGCGCCGCGGTGCCGTTGACGAAGACGTCGCGCACGCCGGTCGCGAGCGCCCAGGGGTTCTCGACGGTCGCGCGGTCGGCGACCGTCTTAGGATCGAACACGACGATATCGGCATAATAGCCGACCTTGAGCGAGCCCCGCTCGCGCAGCGCGAGGTTGGCGGCGGGCAGCGCGCTCATCCGTCGCACCGCCTCCGCCAGCGGTAGCCGCTTCTCGTCGCGGCTGTACTTGCCGAGCACGCGGGCAAAGCTGCCATAGGCGCGCGGATGCGGCCGGGATTTCAGGAACGCACCCTCCGGTGCCTGCGCTCCGGCGTCGGATCCGAAGCTCATCCACGGCAGCGATGTCGCCCGCGCGACATTCTTCTCGTCCATCAGGCGGTAAAGCGTCCCGACACGGCTGCCGTCCTCGATCACCAGGTCGATGATCGTGTCTTCCGGCGTGGTGCCGCGCATCGCCGCGATCTCGGCGATCGTCTTGCCCGACAGCGGCTTCAATTTCTCGTTCTTGAAGCCGACCGCGATCATGCCCCCGGCGCCGCCAGCGGCTCGGTACATATTCTCCCAGCCAACGCCCGGCGCCTTCATCTCGGCGATCACGCGCGTGCGGATCTCGGGCTTGCGCAGCTGCTCGATCCAGGCCTCGAGGCCGCCGGACTGGACCCAGGTCGGCATGGCCGCGTCGAGGCCGGTGCCGGCGATGTCGTAGGGATACATGTCGGCGGTGATCTTCAGCCCCTCGCGCCGCGCCGCTTCGACCCGCGCGATCGCCGCGTCGATCTTGTGCCAGTTGTCGCGGCCCGCCTGCTTGAAGTGATAGATCTCGGCGCGCGCGCCGGTCGCGCGGGCGATGGAGACCAGCTCGTCGATCGCCTCCAGCAACCGGTCGCCCTCTGAGCGCATATGGCTGATATAGCCGCCGTCGCAGCGTGCCGCTTCCTCGACCAGTGCGATCAGCTCGGGCGTCTCGGCATAGCTCGCCGGGGCATAGATGAGCGACGAGCCGACACCCAACGCGCCCTGCCGCATTTCCGCCGCGACGAGCGCGCGCATCGCTGCGAGCTGGCCCGCATCGGGATCGACATCGCCCTCGCCGAGCACGTTGGTGCGCACCGTCGCCGCGCCGACATAGGAGGCGACGTTCTGCGACACGCCATGCTTCGCCAGCCAGTCGAGATATTCGCCCAGGCTGGTCCATTCGACCGCGTAGCGCAGATCGCTCTGGCGGCGGGCCATGTCCGCCTTCATCGCCGGGTTGAGCGGCCCCATGCTCTCGCCTTCGCCGAACACCTGCAGCGTCACGCCCTGCTTGAGTTCGCTCAGCCCCCGGCCGTCGGCGATCAGCGATTCGATGCCCCAGCTCAGCATGTTGATGAAGCCGGGGGCGATCGCCATGCCGCTGGCGTCGATCACCGTCTTCGCCTTGCCCGGGGCCTTGGGGCCGACATAGACGATGCGCTCGCCGCGGATCGCGACGTCGCCCTTCACACCGGGCTTGCCGCTGCCGTCATAGATGGTGCCGCCGCGCAGCACGATGTCGTAAGCCGGCGCCGACTGGCGGGGTGCGCTTGCCGTCGGCGCCGGCCCGGGGGTGGCGATGACCGGAGCGCCGGCCAGCACGGCAAGCGATACAAGTGCCAGTCCGAAACGCTTGCCCATCATCGTCACTCCCCGTTGTTCAGTTCATCCTGTCAGCGCAGGCACGCTTCCGCCAGCGCTTCGAACGCTTCGCCGCCCCGGATCGGATCGGCGGCGGGCAGGCCATAGTGGTCCTGCACGCGCGCGATCTCGGCGGCCGCCGCCGCGTCGTCCATCGCCGCGGTGTTGAGGCTGATCCCGGCGCAGCGCACGTCCGGATTGGTGAGCCGCGCGGCACCGAGATAGGCATCGATCGCGACGTCGAGCGCCGGAAGCGGATAGTTGGGCCGTCCCAGGATCGCCGTGCGTCCCGGCATATGGCACAGCACGATCACATCGGGCTGGCTGCCATGGACAAGGCCCAGCGTCACCGCGGCGTAGCTCGGGTGGAACAGCGATCCCTGTCCCTCGATCACGTCCCAATGATCCGCCGCCGCGACCGGGCTGAGCAGCTCCGCGGCGCCCGACACGAAGTCGGAGACGACCGCGTCGATCGGAATGCCGCCGCCCGCGATCAGGATGCCGGTCTGTCCGGTTGCGCGGAAGTCGCTCGGCACGCCGCGCGCGGCGAAGGCGCGGGCGAGCGCGAGGGCGGTATATTTCTTGCCCAGCGCGCAATCGGTGCCGACGGTCAGCAATCGCTTGCCGCTGCGCTTTTCGCCGGTTCCGACAGGGATTCCCGCGGGCGGGACGCGCACGTCGTGCAACTTGACGCCGTGGTGCCGGGCCGCGGCGGCGATCGCGGGATGGTCGGCGAGCCGGCCGTGCATCCCGCTCACCAGATCGAGTCCGGCGGCCATCGCCTCGACCAGCGGGGCAACCCAGCTCTCGGCGATCGCGCCGCCGGGATGCGCCACGCCGATCACCATCGATCGCGCGCCGGCCGCAACTGCGTCGGCGACGGTCATGCGGGGCAAGCCGGTGTTCACCACCGTCGCGGCGAAGTCGAGCTCGCCGACGCAGCGCTCGCCTGCCCATTCGGCAAGGCCAAGTCCGGTCTTGGCATAGCCCGGCTCGGCCAGGTCGCCCATGAACAGCAGATAGGGGGCCGGCAGTTCAAGCGAAGGCAGCGGCATCATTGCCTCCCCAAACCAAAGGTGAAATTTCGACGCGGCCATCGCGATATTCCGCGGCGACGTCGCGGTCGCGGCCGAGCAGCAGCGGGCCGTCGAGATCGACGACGTCGCAATATTGCCCGACGACATAGGCCGGCGCCATCGACCAGGACGTGCCGAGCATATTGCCGACCATGATCTTGAGGCCGAGCACCGAGGCCTGTCTGGCGATCTCCAGCGCCTCGGTCAGCCCGCCGCATTTGTCGAGCTTGATGTTCACCACCTGATAGCGGCCGATCAGCGAAGGCAGGTCGGCAAGGCTCTGCGCGCTCTCGTCGGCGGCGAGCGGAATGCGGGACTTGAGGCCGTCGAGCGTGGCGTCGAATCCAACCGGAACCGGCTGTTCGAGCAGCGCCACGCCCGCGCCGAGCAGCACCGGCAACAATGCTTCGGTCGTCGCGCGGTTGAGGCCCTGATTGGCGTCCACCCCGATCCACGCCTTGGGGCAGGCTTCGCGCACCGCGCGCACCCGGTCGGCGTTGGACGGGTCCTCGGTCAGCTTGAGCTTGAGCGCCGGCACCGGGCCATAGGCCAGCGCCTGCTGCGCCATCGCCTCGGGCGTGTCGGCGCCGACGGTGCAGACGGTCACCAGCGGGCGCGGATCCTTGATTCCGGCCAGCGCCATGACGGTCGTATCCTGCTGCCGCGCTTCCAGCTCCCACAGCGCACAGTCGATCGCGTTGCGCGCGCCTCCGGGCGGGAGAAGCGTGGCGAGCTCGGCGCGGGTGATTCCCGCCTCGATCGCGTCGCGCACCGCTTCGACCTCATGGATCATCCGCGCGGGGGTGTCGTCGCGATAATAGACGCCCGCACCCTCTCCGCGGCCGACATGCTCGCCGTCGGAAAGCTCGACGATCAGCAACGGCACGCTCGTCCACACCTTGCCGGTGATGCGGAACGGGCTGTGCGTCGCCCATTCCTCCAGCCTTGTCGTCAGTTTGAGTTTGGTCACTTGAGTTGTGCTCCCGGCGCCGCGCAGGCGCCCTTCAGAACCGAACCCGGCCGGGCGCCGGTCACCTTGCCGCCTGCCAGCACCAGCTGACCGTTGACGATCACGTCGTCGATTCCGACCGGTGAGACCGTGGGCTGATTGAACGCCGCACGGTCGTCCAGCTTGTCATAGTCGAAGACGGTCACGTCGGCGCGAAGCCCCTCGCGCAGCACGCCGCGATCGGTCAGGCCCATGCGATGCGCGGGCCACGACGTCATCTTGCGCACCGCATCTTCGAGCGTCAGCACCGGGCGGCGCTTGACGTATTCGGCGATGATGCGCGCGGCGTTGCCATAGGCGCGCGGGTGGGGGAGGCCTAGGCCGTCGATCTGGCCGTACACCTCCGCCGCGCCGGCATCGCTGCCGATCGACACCCAGGGCTGTTTGAGCGCGGTTTCGATATCGCGCTCGTCCATCATGAAGTAGAGCGCGACCGCGCGCTTGGGGAGCGCCGCGAGCGTGATGTCCCACGCGATATCTGCCGGATCGGCATTGCCCTCGGCCTTGGCGATCTCGGCGAGCGACTTGAACCGGTATTTATCCCAGCGCGGATTGTGCGCATTGCCCAGCACGATCTTGTCCCAGCCGCCGGCCGACACGACCATGTTGGTCCAGCCCGGCTGCGGCCCCGCGGCGATGTCACGCTTCATTTTCGCGCGCTGCGCGGGATCGTTGAGCAGCTTCACCGCCTCGGCGAAGCCCTTCTCATACACCCAGTTCGGCGCGATGATCTCGAGGCCGGTGCCCGCGAAGGGATAGAGGTACATGTCCGCCGCGACGTCGACGCCTCGGGCGCGGGCGTCGTTGATCAGCTTCACCGCCTGCGGCATCAGCTGGCCGAACTTGGGCGCCCAGGCGGCCTTGAGATGGAAGATCTCGACCTTCACCCCGGCGCGTTCGCCGATCGCGATCGCCTCTTTGACCCCGTCGAGCAATCCTTCGCTCTCGTCGCGCATGTGCGTCGCGTAGACCGCGTTGCACGGAGCCGCGGTCTTGACGATCTCGACCAGCTCGTCGGTGGTCTGGAAGCTGCCCGGCGGATAGATCAGCGCGGTGGCGAGACCCATTGTGCCCGCGTTCATCGCGGTGCGCACCTTGGCCTTGATCTGCGTCATCTGCTCGGCCGTCGGCGTGCCCGCGGCGTCGCCCATCACCTCGCGCCGCGCCTGCGTGGGCGAGTAATAGGTGCCGAAATTGACCGCGATGCCCTTGGTCTCCAGCTCCTTGAAATAGGCCTCGACCTGATCGGCCGGCACCGGTGTGCCGCCTTCGCCAGCGATCAGCGTGGTGACGCCGGTGCGCAGCTTGTTCTCGGCGATGCCGTTGGTGCGCAGCACCCGGCCGGACTGGTCCATCACGTCGATCCAGCCGGGGGTGACGTAGCGGCCGCGCGCGTCGACCTCCTGCTTACCCTTGCCGACGACCTTGCCGATCCGCGCGATGCGCCCGTTCAGAATTGCGACGTCCGCCGAAACCCAGGGATTGCCCGCGCCGTCGAGCACCCGGCCGCCGCGAATGACGATGTCATATTCGGGTGCGGATTGCTGCCCCTGTACCGGTGCAACCGCCATGCTGGCCGCGGCAACCGCGGCGAAGACGTGCAGCTTCATGCGCCACTCCCCTTTTCGCGATTCGCATGGATTCGAATCGCCACGGAAGCATTGCTAGCGGCTGATTTTCATTTTGGAAAGTATTCTACTTTGCGAAAACTAATGCGGCCTATCCGGGCCGCGACCAGCGCGGCGCGGCGGTGTCGCTGGGTTCGTCGCTGACGCGTGCCGCGGCCTCCGCGATCAGCTCGTCCTGCAGATGCTCGTCGCCCGAAGCGCACACGACCAGCATGACCGCCTCGTCATGGCCGGGTGCCACCAGATAGGCGTGGCCCATGGTGCTATCGATATAGACGCCCTCGCCCTCATGCAGGGTCACCGGCTCGTAAAACTCGGTGTGGAGTACGGCCGCGCCCTGGATCACATAAGCGAATTCCTCACCGCTGTGGCGCACCAGATCGCCGAATTCCTCCAGCGTCTTGGAGGTGACGCGGGCGTGGATCGGGATCATCCGGCGATTGCGAAGCTCGCCGGAGAAATAACTATACTCATAGTTGGTGGTGGTGATGCGGATCGCGCGATCGAGCGTCGCCAGACTGCGCCGGCCAGTCACCACCGGCGCGCCCTGCTTGGGGGCGGGCTCGGCGAACAACGCCGTCAGCGGAATGTTGAGCGAGCGCGCGAACTGCTGGAGCTTGTCGTAGCTGAGCGTCAGCTTGTCGTTCTCGATCTTCGACAGCGTCGAGAGCGGGATGCCGACGGCATTGCTCATATCCGACAATTTCCATCCGCGCTCCTGGCGCAGGCGTTTGACGATTGTTCCAAGGCTTGGGGTCATTTGTCAGCTATTTAACACAGATTTGCGGATTTGAAATTGGTTCCGGCAGTGTGGCTGCATCGGGAACGGAAGTTTCAGCCGACCCGGACCGCAATGTCATTTTCTGTCTTGACGACATTCTCCAATACGAGAACAACTGCCCGCCAAGAAATTTGAGAGTCGCCGGCAAGAGCGACTCCGCCGCCGCACAGGGACAGTTTTCACGAATCGAAAATAGGGGACACGCGATGGCCGTTTCGGATTTGATGAGCATGCGGCGCGACTGGAAGCGCCGGATCCTGACCGGTGCGGCCCTCGGCCTTCCGCTGGTCCTCCCGAGTTTCGCCTGGGCGCAGGCCGCTCCCGAAGAGGAGCCGGAAGAGGTCATCGTCACCGGCTCGCAGATCGCGCGCACCGGCTTCGACACGCCGACGCCGGTGACCGTGGTCGGTACCGAGGATTTCGAACGCGTCGCCGCGCCCAACATCGCCGATGCGCTCAACCAATATCCCGCGCTCAAGCCCAGCGTGACGCCTGAGGCGACGACCAACCTCTCCAAGCTGTCGGCCGGCAACTATCTCGACCTGCGCGGCCTCACTTATTTGCGCACGCTGACCCTGCTCGACGGCAAGCGGCCGACGCCGTCCTCGCCGGAGGGCGTGGTCAACGTCAACAACATCCCGCAGGCGGTGATCTCGGGGGCCGAAGTGGTGACCGGCGGCGCCTCGGCCGCCTATGGCTCGGACGCGGTCGCGGGCGTGGTCAACTTCAAGATCGACCATAAGCTCGAGGGTGTGCGCGGCAACGCGCAATACGGCATCAGCGACTATGGCGACAACAAGAGCTACCTCGGCTCGATCGCCGCGGGCACCAAATTCGCGCAGGGCCGCGGGCATATCATCGTCGGCGCGGAAATGGCCCAGAGCAAGGGCATCCTCGACTATGGCGCGCGCGAGTGGGGCGACTATGCCGTCATCTCCAACCCCGCCAGCACCCCGACCAATACCGAACCCACTTATATTCTGGTCAACCAGCCGCGCAGCTCGAACACCTCCTATGGCGGCCTGATCAACAGCGCGACCGGCGCCAACGGCACCGCGCTGCTGCGCGGCATCCAGTTCCTCGGCAACGGTCAGACCGGCCCGTTCAATTACGGCACCAACCAGACCGTCAATTCGCATCAGGGCGGCGACGGCGTCTGCGGCATCTGCGACGCGGTTCTGAAACAGCCTTACAAGCGCTGGGCCGCCTATGGCGCGACCGAGTTCGAGTTCGACACCGCCGCGACGCTCTATGCCAGCTTCGGCTATGCCCGCTCGGATATCGAGAACGCGCCGTCGATCACCGCGAACGATCAGATCACGATCCAGCGCGACAACGTCTTCCTGCCCTCCTCGATCCGCACGATTCTCGACGCCAATCCCGACATCACCAGCTTCGTGATGGGCCGCGCGATCAACGACTATGCGCGCGGTTACATCAACAAGATGACGTGGAACTGGCAGGCGGTAGCGGGGCTGCGCGGCAAGCTCGGCGGGTCGTGGAGCTATGATGTCTCCTACACCTACGGCAAGGCGCGCGATTATACCGACTTCGCCGGCGCGCGCATCACCGCCAACTGGCGCAATGCGCTTGATGCGGTCGACAATCCCGCGACGCCGGGCGTAGTCGATCCGATCTGCCGTTCGACGATCACCAGCCCCACCAATGGCTGCGTCCCGCTCAACCTGTTCGGCGTGGTCGCGCCGGGTGCTCAGTCCGCCGCGCTCGACTACATCACCGGCAATTCGATCCGCGACTGGCAGATGAAGCAGCAGACCGCCGACGTGATCGTGCGCGGCAGCCTGTTCTCGCTTCCAGCCGGCACGGTCAGCTTCGCGGGCGGCGTCCACTGGCGCAAGTTCGAGGTGGACGTGCTGTCCGATCCGATCTCGGCGAGCCGGCCGGGCGGGGCGACGGTCTATCGCGTCGGCAACACGCTGCCCTTCTCGGGCACCGAAGAGGTCAAGGAAGCGTTCGGCGAGCTGCTGATCCCGGTCCTGGCCGACATGGACTATGCCAAGAATCTCGAGCTTAGCCTTGCCGGGCGTATCACCGACTATGAGACGTCGGGTCAGGTCGAGACGTGGAAGGCGGGCATCAACTATGCGATGACCGACTTCCTGCGCTTCCGCGCCACCCGCTCGCGCGACATCCGCGCGCCCAACATCCAGGAACTGTTCGCCGCCGGACAGACGCTGATCTTCAACATCACCGACACCGCGCGCGCGAACGAGATCTATGCGGTATCGACCAGCCAGGGCGGCAACCCGTTCCTGAAGCCTGAAAAGGCCGACACGCTGACGCTGGGCATGATCGTGTCGCCGACCCGCGACCTGCGCTTCTCGATCGACTATTACGACATCAAGATCGAAGGCGCGATCGCCGCGCTGACCGCGCAACAGATCGTCACCCGCTGCAACAACGGCGATGCCAGCTCATGTGCGCTGGTCACCCGCGGCCCGTCGGGCGGCGGTATGCCGGGCCAGATCAGCGGCATCCTGCTCGCGCCGGCGAACTTCCAGTCGATCATGACCGCCGGCATCGATTTCGAGGCGTCGTACCGGACCGATTTCTGGAAGGGCAACCTCGACCTGCGCGTGCTCGCCAACTACGTCAACAAGCTCGAACTGATCGGCGATGGCGGTGTGCGGACGATCCTCGCGGGCACGCTTTCGCAGACCTTTGTCGACGGCGTGAACGGTTCGCCCAATCTGCGCGTCACCAGTTCGGCGGGCTACAGCACCGACGGCTATCGCGTGAACCTCACCGGGCGCTGGATCGGTGGCGGCCTCATCACCCGCGATACCACCGCGACCAAGCCCTATGGCACCCCGATCAGCGACAAGATGCACGGCAATGGCCGCTTCTATCTCGACCTGTCGGGTGAGGTGACGCTGTTCCGTCCGACCGGCGGCAAGAGCAAGGTCGCGGCCTATGGCTCGATCCTCAACCTGCTCAACACCGATCCGCCGATCCTCGGCTATGACTGGGCGACCGCGCGTCACCTCTATGACGTGATCGGGCGGCAGTTCACCGCGGGCGTCCGCTTCAGCTTCTGACCGGCCGGCTCCGGCTGGCAAGATAAGACAACCAAAAGGGGAGACTGCGTGTGCGCGTGAATTTGCTGGCCGGGCGGCTATGGGCTCCCCTTTCGCTGCTGTGCCTTATCGCGCCACCGCTGATCCCCGCCGCCGGCGCCCAGGCCTCACCGGCGCCGGCGGCACCGGTTCGGGCAAAGCTCGAGGCGGCTTTCGCCACGCTGGCCAAACAGACCGACGGCAGCGTCGGCGTGGCGGTGCAGCGGATCGGCGGCGGGCCGCTGTTCACGCTCAACGCGGGCCAAACCTTTCCGATGGCCAGCACCTTCAAGATCGCCGTTGCGGGCGCGATCTTCGAACGCATCGACAAGGGTGAGCTGAAGCTCGACACGATGGTGACGGTCGATCCGGCGGTGCTGGTCAATTCGGCCGGGATCGCCGAGCAGATGAAGCACCCCGGCGTCGCGCTGTCGGTGCACAATCTGCTCGAACTGATGCTGACGCGCAGCGACAATACCGCGACCGACGTGATGGTCGCGCAGGCCGGCGGCGCGGCGGCGGTGACGGCCTGGCTGCACAAGGTCGGCGTGACCAGCGGCCAGCGCGTCGATGCCGATACCGCGCGGCTGATCTACCGCGCGCTCGACATCACGCCGGGGCCGGGGACGTTCCGCGAGAATATCGACCGCGCCTTCGCCGCCGATGCGTCGAAGCGCGACCGGGATCAGAAGCGCATCCCCAACGCGCCGTTCAACGCCGACCCGCGCGATGCCTCGACGCCGGAGGCGATGGTGCAGCTGCTCGCCGTCATCCAGTCGGGCAAGGCGCTGAGCGCATCGAGCACCAAAGCGCTGATCGAGATCATGGAACGCTGCATCACCGGCGAGAAGCGCTTGAAGGGCCTGTTGCCGCTGGGCACGGTGGTCGCGCACAAGACGGGCACGCTGATGAGCATCGCCAACGACGTCGGCATCGTCTCGCTGCCCGACGGCGGCAAGTTTGCCATCGCCGTGTTCGTGAAAGGCGACACCAAGGGGGTCGACACGCAGGAGCGGGTGATCGCGGAGATCGCGCGTACTGCCTACGACTATTACCTGCTGGGCGGACAATAATGCGCGCCCTGTTGGTTGCGGCGCTGGTCTGAGCCGCGCCAGCAGCCG
>Ga0247823_10001747_pt1 | contig 17951 bp, 18 predicted proteins | sample 13C_PalmiticAcid_2_FD_192426 | JGI IMG/M metagenome (GOLD analysis project Ga0247823, IMG submission 192426) | Soil microbial communities from agricultural site in Penn Yan, New York, United States - 13C_PalmiticAcid_Day30 | ecosystem: Environmental > Terrestrial > Soil > Agricultural land... | reverse complement strand
TAGATCGATTTGCTTCATCGCATTTAACGATATCTGATGCTCAAGTTCGTAGATTGATAAACCTCTTGCGGCCACCTATTCTCAGGCAACAACACACAGGAGGCAATTTGCTCGATCTCGTTTCTAGCGGCGCAGACGAACGCCGCAAGCACCTCGCCGCCATGGAACGCGCCGTGCCCGTCACCCGAATGGTCGACTATGGCGTGCCCCTGGGTGAAGCACTGCTCGTTCACGAACTCACGAAGGCAAGTGACCCCGACAGCTGGGATGACATTTGTGAACGACTCGCCTGCCGGCAACGCGACATCGCCACCGTTGCGCAAGACGCTGGCCGGCGAGACACAGCCGCTCAAGCGTGGCGATATGCATACGCCCTCCTGCAGTGCGCACAGCTCGCTCACAATCATGACGTACCTCGCAAGATTTCGCTTTATGAACAAGCCCATGCGGCGCTGGCCAGACATGCGCATCTGTGCGACGACCTCGACGAGGTTCAACTGTCGACAGAAAAGGGGCGCTTGCATGGATGGGTGGTGCGACCGATAGACCAAGACCCAACCGGCGCCGTGGTCGTGGTGGGTGGACTGAGCGGTTGGGGTGGTGTCTACCTCGACATGGGCCGCGCACTTGCCGCACGTGGTCTGCTCGCGGTGCTGGCCGAAGGCCCGGGTCAAGGCCTGAGCCGCATGCGCAGCGGGCTGCATCTTGATGAAGCGACGCTGCCGCTCTTCGGGGCGTTCGTCGACCACGCCGAGTCCCTGGGAGTACGGCGCGTCGGGGCTTGGGGCAACAGCTTCGGCGGCTTGTTCACGGCACATCTCGCTGCCCGGGACACCCGGATACAGGCCGTCTGCATCAACGGCGCGCCGATGACCCCCGGTGTTCCGACGTTTCGAACCGCTCGCGAGCAGATGGAGGTGGTCTTCGGCGTCAACGAAGAAATCTCACTGGCTCGACGACTGGAATCCCTAGGAATGGACGCGCAGCGCCACCGGATCAATGCGCACATGCTGGTCCTCCAAGGGGGCTGCGACCCATTGATTCCCCTCGAACAGCAAGCATCCTTTTTCGCGCTCGCACCTTCACATTCCCATGAGACCTTCACTTGGGGAAATGGCGAGCACACCATCTACAACCACTCTCATGAACGCAATGCGCGCGCAGCCGACTGGTTCAGCACAACGCTGGCCTGAGCGCTGTGCTCTTTTTCACAACAACTACAGGAGACACCATTGAACGCAGACAGCACCCCCAAAGTAGACGTCATCGTTGTCGGATACGGGCCCAGCGGCCTCGTACTGGCCTCGCTGCTCGGGCAAATGGGTCACAGTGTTGCGGTGGTCGAACGCTGGCCCGACCTCTATGGGAAGCCCCGTCTGACGCACATTGACGGTGAGACCGCGCGGCTGGTGTCGCTTTGCGGGGACGTGGATCAAGCCCTCAGGGACGCGTGGACCGTGCCCCACTACTACTGGCTCAACGGCAAGCACCAATTGCTGCTGGATGTCGGCGCTGGCGGCAATACGCGACGGATGCTGTGGGACGACCACATCTCCGTTCACCTTCCCCACATCGAGGAAGCCATTCACGAGCGAATCCAGTCGCAGCCGAACATTCAGCTGTACAGAGGCCACGAGGCTGTTGAACTCACGCAGGATGTCGATGGCGTCACATTGCATTGCGTGCCCTGGCACAAAGGCGTGAGCTCCTCTGCACCCGTGCCGCAGGCGCTCACTTTACGGGCTCGGTATTTGGTGGGATGCGACGGATCCAACAGCTTCGTACGCCAGGCGCTCGGGGTCGAGAGGATCGACTTCGGCTTCAACGAACGGTGGTTGTGCGTGGACACGCAGCCCCTCCGAAAGCTGCCAGCAAAGTTTGACGAGAATGCCATTCAGATGTGCGACCCGCGCCGGGGGTACATGTTCATGCCCATCGGCAAGAAGCGCCAGCGCTTCGAATTCGCGCTGCTCCCGGGAGAATCGACCGAAGACATGCAGACCCCTGAGGCGGCTTTTCGAATGCTTCAGGAGTACCACGACATCGGACCACAGGACGTGTCACTCATCCGCAATCTCGTCTACACCTTTGAATGCCGCCTGGCCAAGACGTGGAACGTCGGTCGCGTCTTTCTCGCGGGAGATGCTGCGCACACCAACCCGCCGTATCTGGGACAAGGCGCCTGTTCGGGCATGCGCGATGCTGCCAATCTGGCCTGGAAGTTTCACCTCACGCTCAGCGGCTTGTCGGATCCAAAGCTCCTCCAGAGCTACGAAAAGGAGCGTCGTCCTCACGCCCAGCAGATTATGCTGGCCTCGCGTTCTCTGGGACTGGTTGCAAACACCTCGAATCTGGTGAAAGCTGCCATACGGGATCTTCTCTTCAAACTCAATCTCACACCCAAGCCCAAGTTCCCTGTGCTCACCGACGGCGTACTTGCCAAAGGAGGCGACGGCAAGCTCGCCGCTCACGCCGGAACCCTGGCACCGCAGGGGCGGATTACTGCAAATGGCACGACGAAACGCTTCGACGAGCATGTCGGATTTCGTTTTGCCTTGATTACCAGACCCGGTGTTATTGAAGCGCTTTCTTCAGAACTCGGCGCTGCACTCAAGCAGGTCGGAGTTCACATCGTCGAACTAGGTGACCGCTCGAATGGGCAACGGGTGATCGATGTGGACGGCGTGTACGGCCGCTTCCTCGATTCATTGGGAGCCGACGCAGTACTGACACGGCCGGACTTCGTTGTGTACGGGCACGCTACTCGCTCAGCACTTGAGCAGTTCATCGAGCGCTTCCTAGAGCAATTGCATTCGCTCAAAGGGCGGCTACTCGATCATGCGGGCAGCGAGTTTTTGGGGGATAAGACACCGATCGAAGATCTTGCCAGAGATGAATAGCTGACTTCGGCAACGGCGGGTCTCCTCAAAGAGCACACGAGCTCATGAAAATCGATTGTCAGCGTAGCTGTGGCAGCTGAGCGACTGGCGGTCGACTAGCCGGCCGGCGCGACTTGGCACCCCAGTAAGCCGTCTATGCCGAGCGGACCATCGAAGCAGCTCGCACCTAGGCATGAATCACTAGAACCATCCGGACTTTCCCTAGTAAAAAACCGTCAAATCTTGCCTACATTTCTTGTATGCAAGATTTGTGTTCAAGTTCTTTCTAAGGAGCTTCCATGCCCCGGTTCTTCAAATCGCTGTTTGGCCAGGTGGTGCTGGCGTTGATCGCAGGCGTCGTGGTGGGCCTGGTGTGGCCCGAGACGGCCATCGCCCTCAAGCCCTTGGGCGACGGGTTCATCAAACTCATCAAGATGCTGATCCCGTTGATCGTCTTCTGCGTGGTGGTGCATGGTATCGCCGGGACAGGGGACCTCCGGCGCGTCGGCCGCGTCGGCGTCAAGTCGCTGATCTACTTCGAGGTGGTCACCACCATCGCGCTCGCCCTCGGGCTGGCATTGGCCTTCATCTTCGAGCCGGGGGTCGGCATGAATGTGGACCCCAAGGCGCTGGACCCCAAGGCCATGGGGGCCTACGTTGAAAATGCTGGCAAGCTCACCGGCGGGGGCTTCACGGATTTCCTGCTCAAGCTGATTCCCAACACCGCCATCAGCGCCTTCGCCAATGGCGACGTGTTGCAGGTGCTGCTGTTCTCCATCCTGTTTGGCTGCGCGCTGGCGCTGATCGGCGAACGGGGCGCCCGCGTCACGGGCCTGATCGAGGACCTGTCGATCGTGCTGTTTAAGACCATGGGCCTCATCATCAAGCTCGCGCCTCTGGGCGTGCTGGGCGCGATCGCCTTTACGGTCGGCAAGTACGGCGTGGGCTCGCTCAAGCAGCTGGGCATGCTGGTGATGCTGTTCTACGGCGCCGTGGTGGTGTTCGTCGTGGTCGTGCTGGGCTTCATCATGCGACTGTCGGGCTTCAGCCTGTTCAAGCTGTTGCGCTACCTGCGCGAGGAGCTGGCGGTGGTGTTCGCCACCACCTCCTCCGACAGTGTGCTGCCGCAGATCATGGCCAAGCTCAAGCACATGGGCATCCGCGACTCGACCGTGGGCTTGGTGATTCCGACAGGCTACTCCTTCAACCTGGACGCCTTCTCCATCTACATCACGCTGGCCGCGGTGTTCATCGCGCAGGCCACCAACACACCGATCTCGATGGCGGACCTGCTGACCATCCTGGCGATTTCGCTGGTCACTTCCAAGGGCGCCCATGGCGTACCGGGCTCGGCCATTGTGGTGCTGGCGGCGACGCTGCAAGCCATACCGGCGATCCCCGCTATCGGCTTAGTGCTGGTGCTCTCGGTGGATTGGTTCATGGGCATCGCCCGCGCCCTGGGCAACCTAATCGGCAACTGTGTCGCCACTGTGGCGGTGGCGGCTTGGGAGGGCGACATCGACAGGCAACGCGCGCACGCGGTGCTGGATGGCCAGAGCGTGCCGCCAATCGGTTCGGCGGTCGATCCACAATCGACCTCATGAGCAACAACCAGACGCAGATCGCCCAGCAGGTGGTGGAATCCATCCTGGCTCAGAAGTTGGCCCCCGGTGAGCGCTTGGGCGAGCAGGGACTGGCCGACCTGTTCAACGTGAGCCGCACGCTGGTGCGAGAGGCGCTCATGCAACTGCAGGCACGGGGTTTCGTCGAGGTGCGTCCACGCAAGGGGTGGTACGTAGTGGAGCCCTCGGTGGAGGACGCGCGCGACGCGTTTTCTGCACGGCGCATCATCGAGTCGGGCATCCTCACGGACATGGGCCGCCCCCTGCAATCGGTCATCCCGCGCCTGCGCACGCACATCGCCGACGAGCAGCGCGCCATCGACGGCGCCGATGCGGGCACCCGCGCCTTCTTGCTGGCCGACTTTCATGTCTGCCTGGCCGAGGCCATGGGCCACCGCAGCCTCAGCGAGATCCTGCGCGATCTCACGGCGCGCACCACGCTGGCCGCGTCGCTCTACCAGTCGCAGCACGATGCCAGCCAGTCCTGTGCTGAGCACGAGGCGATCGTTCAGGCCCTGGCTTCGGGTGACATCGAGCTGGCGCGTGAGCGCATGCTGTCCCACATCGGCCATGTTGAAGCGGCCCTGAAGCCCTATGAGCCCCTCTCGCACGACCGGCTACGCGAATCGTTGAAACCCTTGGCGACACCTCGAAGATTCAGGAAGGGCTAGCAGCTGGCACCTACTGGCGCTTGCGTCGATGACAGGCATTGCTCCTTGAAACAATCGAATTTTTACTGCCCAGCCGTCTACTTAACCGATTCACCCCTCAGCCTGCTGTGTCGTACAGCGACCATCAGAAAGAAGCAGCGAGGAAGTCCAACATGATGTGTCACCTTCTGATCCAAGAGCACCTGCCGGCCTTCGTGCTTTTGAGCGTCGTGCAACACGAGCTGGACGCAGGCTTGTTAGTCGAAGTCCCGCGACCACAGCACGTGCCCTTCGGGAATATCCGGATTCTTGCTCCCAAGCAGGAGCGCAGCGTTGCGCTGTCTCTTCTGGATACATGTAGAAGTACGCCGGGTCAAGCAGAAAGAAGATCACATTGGGCTTCCCCCAGTTTCCCGGACAGTTTGCTTAGCCCATTAAGCCTTGCTCAAAGTCCACTGGGCTGAGGAAGTCTAGCTTTGAGTGTTTGCGAACCGGGTTGTAGAAGCGCTCGATGTAGTCGAACACATCGGACTTGGCTTCTTCCCTTGTCCGGTAGACCGTGCGGCTGAGCCGTTCGGTCTTCATGGACGAGAAGAAGCTCTCCATCTCGGCGTTGTCCCAGCACTCACCACCACGGCTCATGCTGCAGGTAATGCCCTGTGCCTTGAGTAACTGCTGGAAGTCGTCGCTGGTGTACCGGGCGGATTCAACCGGTCGTCGCAACACCTTCAACCAGGAGGTGTTGCGACGACCGGTTGAATCCGCCCCGACTGCCTTGGTCCGAGTGATGCATCAGCGAGCTGGGTTTTCGGCGCAGTGTTTCCCAAAGCACATGAAAAGGTTACCTGTGACCAACCGAGGCGGCGCTTAACAAATTCGATGCTCGGAAAAGGTGATTTGAGCGGGCGGGTATTCGACAGTGGCGCTACCTGAATTCATCCGCCGAGAACCGACAAGCCGCTTCGCGAGATTCCGTTCCGGCTCACTCGAGGCCAGGATGGTCACGCCACTTCGGATCTCGGGATCAGCGGGCACAGCGTTTCTGCAAAGCGCGAGGCGTTGCGCATGTAATGCAATGCACTGGCTTCCAGGTCACCCATTTGCGCGGGCGACAACTCTCGCTTGAGCACTGCGGGTGCGCCAACGATCGGACAGCCGTCCGGGAATGTCTTTCCCTCCGGTACAACGGCACCGGCTGCGACCAGACAGTTTTTTCCAATTCGAACGCCATTGAGCACGACCGCACCGATGCCGATCAGGGACCCTTCGCCCACCGTACATCCGTGCAAGACAGCTTGGTGCCCGACGGTGACGTGATCACCAAGCGTCAGTGGGAAACCGGGGTCCGAGTGCAAGATCGCGCCGTCCTGCACATTGCTCCCTCGCCCGATGTGCATGGGCTCGTTGTCAGCGCGCAAGACGGCGTTGAACCAGACGCTGGCACCGTCTGCCAGCGTCACGTTGCCGATGACCTGCGCACCGGGAGCAATCCAGCTGCAGGATTCACACACGGGTGCCATGGCACCTAGCTTCAAGATCGGCACGCTCGGCGTTCCTGCTTCACTGCGGCACTACGCCGGCTTTCTTGACAAGCCCGGCGTACTTGACCATCTCCGACTTGAAATGGCTGAGCGCGGCTTCCGGGGTACTCAAGGTAATGAAGTTGCCCTGCTTGGCCATGGCGTCCTTGACCTCGGGTGTGGAGAACGCGGTCACGAAGGCATCGTGAAGCCGCTTGACCTGATCGGCGCTCAGGCCCTTGGGCCCAACCGCCGCCACCCAGCCCTCAACCACGTAGTGGGCAAACCCCTGTTCGACCGCGGTAGGAATCTGGGGCGCTGCGGCCACCCGGTTCGGCGTCGCCACGCACAGCGCGCGCACACGCCCGGACTCGATCTGGCCTCTGATGGCCGGCAGCGCCACGACTCCCCAGTCCACCTGGCCACTCATGATGTCCGCCACCATCGGACCGGTGCCGCGGTACGGAATGTGGGTGGAGAAGGTGCCGGTGACGTCCTTGAACAACTCTGCCGCGAGATGAAGAATGGTGCCGTTGCCCGCCGAGGCGAAGTTGTATTTGCCGGGGTCGGCCTTGAGCAGCGCCGCGAATTCACGCAAGTCCTTGGCCGGCACGTTGGGACTGACCACGAGTACGAGCGGCGAGGCCCCGATGATGGTGATGGGGGTGATGTCACCGATGGGATCGAACGGCAAGGACTTGATCACCGACGGATAGATGACATGGTTGTTCGAGACCATGCTCAGCGTCAAGCCATCCGGCGCGGAGCGTATCAGTGCCTGGGTGCCGATTACCCCGCCGGCACCGGGCTGGTTCTCGATCACCACCGTGTGCCCAAGGGCTTGGCCGAGTGCATTGCTCGCCGCGCGCGCAATCGCGTCCACGCCGGAGCCCGCGCTCACCGGCAGGATGAAGCGAATCGGCTGGCCCGCAGGTTGTGCCCATGTCATGCCGCAGCCGAAGGCCGCAGGCGCCGCGGCGAGCGCGATCAGCGCCTGACGGCGTCGCATCGTGAATTTGACCATGTCTTGTCTCCTGTTTTTGATCGTCATGCGACAACAGCGCGTGCCCGCAGGCCGTCAATGTCGTCGCTCGAATAGCCCAGGGCCGCCAGCAAGTCCTGGCTGTGCTGCCCCAGGCGAGGCGGGTCCATCCGCACACCCAGGCGCTCTCCTTCCATCGTGATGGGAAACAGCGTGGTCTTGACAGACTGTCCCGCCCTCGGCCCATCGGGCAGCCGCACATCGGCAAGGCCCCCTGTCGCCAGCAGGTGTTCGTCGTCCAGCAAATCTTCCGGCTTGCGAATGGGCGCAAATGGCAAACCGGCGCGCTCCATCAGCATCGACAGCTCTGCCGCGTCCCGCCGAGCCAGGCGTTCGCGCAAGGTGGACAACAAGGTCGTTCTCCGCTCCACCCGTTGGTTGTTGGTCGCCAGCTTCGGGTCGGCCTTGAGGTCGAAGAAGCCCAGCGCGTCGCAGAACACACGCCACTGGGCGTCGCTGACGGCGGCCAGAAAGATCTGCTCACCCTTCAGGACGTCGAACACGTCGTAGACCGCCCAAGCCGAAATGCGCGCGGGCATGGGCGCGGCAGCTTGCCCTGTGACCGCGTACTGCAACATGTGCTGGCCGACGAGAAAGACATTGTTCTCGTAGAGCGCGCTCTGCACCTCCATGCCTTTGCCGGTGATGCCGCGCTGAATCAATGCGCCCAACGCACCGATGGCACCGAAGAGGCCGCCCATGATGTCGTTGACGCTGGTGCCGGCGCGCAATGGATCGCCCGGGCGCCCCGTCATGTAGGCCAGGCCGCCCATCATCTGCACGACCTCGTCCAGTGCCGTGCGGTGGTCGTAGGGACCAGGCAGAAAGCCTTTGTGCGCCACATAGATGATGCGAGGATTGACCTGGGACAGCGCGGCATAGTCCAGCCCGTACTTGGCCATGGTGCCGGGCTTGAAGTTCTCCGCCACCACATCGGCACCACCTGCCAGGCGCCGCGCCACCTCGGCTCCTTCAGGTTGGTGCAAGTCAATCGCGATGCTTTTCTTGTTGCGGTTGAACATGGGAAAGAAGCCCGCGCCCGCGCCCAGCAGGAAGCGGGTGCGATCGCCATCCAGAGGCTCCACCTTGATGACCTCGGCGCCCAGGTCGGCCAGCACCATGCCGCATGTGGGCCCCATCACCATGTGCGTGAACTCGACCACGCGCAAGCCCTTCAAGGGCTGCGGAACGCCAGCACCCGTTGCGTTCATGCGCTGACGCTTTCCATGTCCGGTGCGCGCATGGTCTTGGGCAAACCGGCGCGCCAGATGCTGCCGTGCAGTGCCTCCCCCTCCAACCAGCCGGCCACCTTCTGGCGCAGGACCAGCAGCGCATCCAGATCCACGCCCGTCGCCAGCCCCATGCTGTGCATGAGATAGACAACGTCCTCTGTCGCCACGTTGCCGCTCGCACCGGGTGCGTGCGGGCAGCCACCGATGCCGGCCAGGCAGGCATCGAAGCGCGTGATGCCGGTGTCCAGCGCCGCCATCACGTTGGCCATGCCCAGGCCACGCGTGTCGTGGAAATGCCCGCAGGTCAGGCGGTCGCCCGCGATCTTGAAGGTGCGCTCGAACAGGTCGCGCACCTGACGCGGATCGGCGTAGCCCACGGTGTCTGCCAGGCCCACCTGGTCGGCGCCCGCGTCGAGCACGGCGGCGATGAGACGGAGCACCTCTTGCGGATCGACACGACCCTGAAGGGTGCAACCGAACGCCGTGCTCATGCCCACTTCCAGCACGCAACGCGAACCCGAGGCATCGCGCTCGGCGCGGATGCGGGCGATTTCGGCCACCACCTCATCGGGGGTCTTGCGCAAATTGGCCAGGCTGTGGGTGTGGCTGGCCGAAATGGGCAGCAGCATCAAGTCGGCGCCGCTGTCCAGAGCGGACTGTGCCCCTTTGAAGTTGGGCACGAGGACCGACGTCAGCAGACCAGGGAGCGTCCGGGCGAAGGCGACCAACTGCGCGGTGTCGGCCAGCTGCGGCAACAGACGCGCGGGCACGAAGGATCCGACCTCGATCTCGCGCAGACCCGCGTCGTAGGCGGCGCGCAGCCACGCCAGTTTTTGGTCGGTAGGGAGCACGCGAGCGATGCTTTGCAAGCCGTCGCGCAGGCCCACTTCGCGGACCACGATGCCTCTGGGGGCTGCCATGAAACGTCTCCTGATCGTTGGGAATGACCGCAGTCTAGGTTTTCCCAAGCTTTGCAAGAAGCGGCAATAATTCCGCTCTGCCGTTCCAAACGGGAATATCTGGATCTCTCACATGGCGTCCAAAGACCTTGACCTGACCACCTTGCGCCTGTTCGTGGCCGTCTGCGATGCCCGCAACATCGCCCACGCGGCGGAACGCGAACATCTGGTCGGCTCGGCGGTCAGCAAGCGCATGGCGCAACTAGAGCTGCAGATGGGCACCCCGCTGCTGGTGCGAAAGCGCCATGGCGTGGCGCCCACGCCCGCCGGAGAGACGCTGCTGGAATACGCGCGCGCCATGCTGACCAGCGCCCGACGGGTGGAACAGGCCATGTCCGCCTACGCCTCTGGCGTCAGAGGGCAGGTCCGGCTGCTGGCAACCGCCTCGGTCATGGCAGAAGCCCTGGCCAACGACGTGGTGGCGTTCATGCAGCAGCCCGCGCACGCCGACATACGGGTGGACATCGAGGAGCGATTCAGTCCCGACGTGATCCGCGGTGTGCGTGACGGCGTGGCGTCGGTGGGCATTTGTTGGGATGCAACCGACTTCCAGGGCTTGAAATCGCGTCCCTATCTGCGCGACCACCTCGGGGTGGTGGTGCACGCCAAGCACCCCCTCGCCCGCCGCAAGCGTCTGGCCTTCGCGGACACGCTCGATTGGGAGCACGTCAGCCTGCCGGACACCAGCGCGGTGCAAGCCCTGCTGGAGCGGGCCGCGGCCCAGCACGGCCAGCGGCTGCGCACACGCGTCATGGTGTCCAACTTCGAGGCCGCGCTTCGGGTTGCCCATTCGGGCTTGGCGATTTGCGTGGTGCCGCGAGAGTTGTTGCGCGGTGCCGCAGGCACCAGCCAACTGCACTTCGTTGCGCTCACCGACGCCTGGGCCGAGCGGCACTTCTCGCTGTGCTATCGCGACGAAGGCTCGCTTTCAGCGGCAGCCCAACTGCTGGTGGACCACCTGACATCGGCACACACATTGGGCCAGCCACCCGGGCTTTTTTCGTCGTGAGCCAACGCTTGATGCAGCACGGCTGGCGCGCGGATCTCGACGCGCAGAGCGGCTTGATGGCTTCGGTGACGATGTCGGAATACCACTCGAACGTCCGCTTCATGGCATCGCCGCGGGATCGTGATGGAAGCGAGGATGCCAGTGCTGGTTGAGCGGGAATTGAGGAATAGGGACGGGTGGCTCAAGCTTACGCTCCGGTCCCAACTTGCCAAACACGCTGGCAAGTTCCCTCGGCACGGTCGAACGCAGTTCGGGGTGCCGGTCTATGAGAAAATGCATCATCAGAAAGTGAGAGGTGATGACCGAGATCTCCTCGATCGAGAACAAGATTCGAGTGAGTGTCACCTTAATTCCCGAGGAGGTGCGGAGCGAACCTAGGGCTGCTCAACTGGAGAAGATCCTCGCCGTTCGCAAGGTTGGCAAGCGCGAAGCTTTGTCACGGGTTCAAGCCTAGATGTTTGTGCACTTAGGGCTCGCAGTGCATGCGAACTCTCGTGCCAACGCCGTCATTGCCGCCCGGCCGCCTTCGCAAGCAAGCGCAGTACACGCGGGTTGGCGCCATCCAGCAGATGGACACCGTCGCCCAACTGCGGCAGTGGTACGCGATAGAACTCACCAGCCCACTTCGCCACGGCCGCTGATCGGCCCACCGCCCTGACAATGCACGATCACCCTAACCTCTTCGAGCCCATCACGGTATTTGTTGATGAACTCGACGATCCGTTTCGCATCACTGAGCTCAGGCGCCTTGTCTTCGTCGTATTTGCAGATCACCTTGTGCTCCTCCTCTGACATCTGATCCGGCCAGTCAGGATCGTCTGGCCGCTCGAACGTGTCCACGAAGTTCAGGACCAGGTGATCCCTGAACTTGTGCAAATGATCCGGTCGGTTGCATTCTTCGAACTGATCCAGGATCGAAATGATCACCGTGTCTTGCCGCAGCTCCAGCTTCATCGCTTCGCGCACGCCCATGAAAAGCACTTCTTTCAACATATCTCTGTCCTTTGTCTTGTGTGAATGAATGATTCGACCGGTCTTCGGTCTCAATGCAGTTGCGCGCGTGGCGTTCCGCCGCCCTCAATGCACGCGCTGCATTTGTGTGCTTGATGCGTCATCCCCCAGCACCTCCGCCGGCAGATCGTCGAGGCTGACGGCCCCCCTGCCCTGCCTCACCGCCTGAGCGATCACCGAGCCCGTGAGCTGGTAGATCTCTCGCGCACTGAGATGCGCCAGCGCCAGCACAAATGCCCTGTCCGGCTCCCGTTCCATCCGCACACCTGCATCTCTCGTGGCCGCAGCCACCACCGCACGGGCCACCTGAATGGCCTGCTCGGCGTCGGGCATGCGAATGAAGAACTCCCGCATACGGGATCGCAGGGTGGGTGCGATCAGCCAGGGGTAGTTGCAGGTCGCAATCCAGGTGATGAGGCTGGCATCGAGCTCGATCTCCACGCTCTGGTCTCGCACCCGGCTGGCGCTCACTGGCTCCAGCAGGCTGTGCAGCACCGCGGTTGGATCGGCCGATCGACCTAAACCACGCGCCTTGTCCAACTCGTCGAGGATCACCAACGGGTTGGCGTGGTCGCCATGGGCCAACATCTCGAAGACCAGGCCAATACGTGTGTTGCCCCAGGTGATTTCCGACCCGAGCAAGGCCGATGAGGTCTCGGCCTGGTCCATCGGGTGGCGCCGCACCGGCACGCTCAGGACTTTGGCCAATGCTTCGCAGAAATGGGTCTTGCCAACCCCTGGGGGTCCCGCGAGCAGCATGGGCGGGATGCGCACGGCGCGCCGGCTCATCTTCGCCAAAGCCACCCGATCGGCGACGAAGTGGATCACTTCTGCGAAATGGGGGTGACTCTGCTCCAAGGCCAGCACGGCATCAAGATGGCGTGGCCAGTCCACTCGGCGCCAGGCACCCTTGAACTGCAGCTCCTTGAAGATGGCTTCGTTGCGCTTGCGCACATCGGCGTCGCTGTGTCCTTTGCTTTCACGCAGCTTCTCAATAGCCGAGGGCTCGTAGACCTGAAATCTCCTCTTGATGGGGAGAGACTTCAACTGCGCGCAGAAGGCCTCCGGCTCGACCTTGCCGATGATGGCCCCCTTGCGCTGCGCACGCATGCCATCTTTCTGGGCTTGCTCGCCGTCCTCTGCACCGCGCAGGGCGGCTTGGGCACAAGCCTCTTCCAACTTGGCTTTCTCGGCATCAGCTTCCTCAAGCTTCTTGCGTTCGGCCTCGCGAAGGATTTCAGCATCGAGCTCGTCCTTGAGCGTCTGGGTCACCAGCACGTGCTTGTAATCCCTGTGCCGGGCGCCGGCCGACTGTTCCACGAACTGGCCGTCTGCCACGAACGACGCGCGCTCTGCGTGATTCACGAGGTCCGGTTGTCCCGGGAGGTCCTGGAAAGTCGCTTCGGCATCTGCGGTGAAAGGATGGTTGCTCATTCGGCTCTCCCTCACTTGAGTGCGCGCAGCTTCTTGTAGTGCGCCACGCGGATGCTCTCAACCGCGGGGGGCACGCCATGGCGGCCGAAGCGCCGGCTGATCTGGCCGTTCTCGCAGAAGGACAGTGCCACGGCCGCCTCCTGCCGTTTGCGCACCAGGTAGGAGTGAAGCAACTTCACAAGCCGCATGGCATTGGGCCCTGTGAAGTTGAGGGTGTAGACCTGCTTGTTGTGCCCGATCTGTCGCCGCACCGCGTAGATGATGCTGGGCACGTTCACGCAGCGCTGGAAATGCTCTAAGGTCTGCAGGCAGTTCTGGGAGATGGACACGATCAGGCGGAAGATGGACCTGCGGTTCGAAAACGGTTGCTTCACGATGGCGATGCAGCCGTCACCATCGAGCATGCCGGCAGCCCATTCCAGGCTGGGACGAGGCCAGCGGTCAGAAGACCGTTCGACCGAAAGCTCCATCGAGCGCTCCGTCTGACCCAAGTCATCGGCAGGTGAATCAGTGGGGATCGCCGCATGGATGCCGGCGGGGGTGTTGCCTCCCGCATCGGCCTCGACATCCACAACCACCAGGACATCTGCACCGTCGCCCTGCATGAGCAGGTCGTTTGGATCGCCCAACTCTTCCCACTGGGCGAACTCCAACTCTTCGTCGGACGCACTCCACGTGAACAGCACCACGCGCTGAAGAGTACGACGTTGCCGGGCGTCCACGTTGCCGGAGGAGATGACATCACCCCCGGCTGGAGGCACTGGCGTTGGTGCGGCTGCAGACTGAGGGGTGGGTGCCGGCGCCGTCACATGAACGGAATCAGCGTTGCTGCCGGCCCCAGCGACACCGCCGAGGCCAGAGCCTGGCGCATGGCCTTTGTCATCCGGAACGGAAATCGCTGCATTCAACTGAATTCCGTATTTGTCCCGGGCGAATCCCAGCGCGTCACCCAGTGCTCGGCCCAGTCGCGCCACATGATGATCCACCGGGTTCTTGGACAACGGGCCAAAGCGGCTGCCCAGGCGGAACTCTTTCTCGCCCTCTCCGCTCCACAGCGCGCGCAGTCGAGCGGCATCTTCCGGCTCCAGCTTCCCCAGGCGATCCAGAAGCGCCCCCAGCACTTGCACGGTGTCCGGGTGGGCGCGCCTGCGCAGCTCCCCTTCCGGAAGACGCGAAGCCGCCTCGGACAACATCGACGCTGGCTTGTGGGGCAGGTTCAACGCGCCGAGATCGGCGAGCACCGCAGCCAAGCGCACCAACGAGGCTTCGTCCCGAGCAAGCTCGCACTCGTCCAAGCGCATGGCAGCCAGTATGCCCGTGCGCAAAACATAGCTGCGTCCCGGCGACTCCGTGTGCAACGCGGACGGCGCGGTCGATGCATGGAGCGCATGTTCAATGTCCGGACGACTGATCGCGGCCACCAGCAGCGCCTGGTGCAGCGGCTTGAGACTGGCCAGCACGCGGTGCAGGTCCAGCTCCACCGACTCGTGCAAACCCAGATGACGCAGCACCCAGGGCGTGGCAGCCGGCTGCGGATGTGCTTTGCAAAACTGCTGGAGCACCAGCACATCGGACGGGACGTTGGGCATCGCGTGCTTCATCAGTTCGAGCTCGTACACACCCGGCTGGGGAATCCAGCGGGTGCCATGCACCGAAGGCAGCAGCACGGTCTGGTCACCCGCGCCCAGGCGGGCCAGGGACATGCAACCGGAGACGTCCATGGTGCCACTGCGCTCGACGCCAAGATTCGTGACGACGTCCATGAATCGCTGGTCGGTTGGTGATGCAATCGATCCAAACGGTTGTGCGGCGCTGATGTGCGCGGTCACCCGGATCACAGACAACGGGTCGAGCAGTTCGCCGCAGACGTTGGCCAACTCGTCCTCGGGATCGGAGATGTAAGCACATGGGGCCGCCGGCGTGATCGGCCCAGCGACCACGTGTTTAGGAGCGCCATGCGGCTGCTGCAAGGCGTGCTGCTTGCGCACTTCGGCGGTAAAGCGCTCCAGGCCATTGGCGAGTTCTTCGATCTGGTTGCGTTTCTGGTTCGGGTTGTGGTTCGAGGTCATGTGTGTTCCTTGAAAAAGGTATTTCGGTTCGATGCGCCGTTGGAGGCGCGTAGGTGATTCGTTCGGGCAAAGCTCCGCCTGTCCTGCCGGCTTCCGGTTTCGGAAAAGCTCGGCTGGATATCAGGTCGATTGCTGTGATGGACTGGCTAGTGCCAGTGACTGAGAGAGACGTTCATCGGCTGCGCATGCACAGCACCAGAAACGCTCTTCAGTCCGAACCGCGGCGGTGGCTGAGGATCGGTTCCGCCCGAATGGATGGACGACCCCGGCCGGCGATCACGCGGCGCGTTGACGTCACGAAGACGTGCACCTGCGATGCCACGGGGTTTGGGGACCGGCATTGCGGCGGACTGGTTCGCAGGGACATACAAGTCAGGCCCGGCGCGGCGCACAATCACGCCCTTGGAATTCGCGATCTCCGCTGGGGCGGTCAAAAACCTCTTCGGTTCTTCCGGCGCCTCGTAGCGGACCAGTGGACCGTTTTCGAACTGGTTGGCGAGCAGCCGCTCCATGGCGCTGCCATCCTGGCGCGTCATGTTCGGCACGTAGCGGCTGTACGTCCGAAACAGCATCTCGGTACTGGTGTGACCCAGCTGGCGCGCGACGAACTCGGGCGCTTCGCCAGAAGCCAGCCACAAAGTCGCAGCGGTATGCCGCATCTGATACGGCCTACGAAGTTCATAAGCCAGGTGGCGCAACAGCGGGTACCAGACGCGGTTGGTAAAGTTGGTGTTGTCCAGCGGCTCGCCCAGCAGGTTGCAGAACACGTAGTCCGAACGGCCGAGCGTGATCTCGCGCTGGCGCTGCAATGCGTCGAACACCGGCTGGCTCATCTTGATGTCGCGCTGGCTGCCATCGGTTTTTGTGTAGTCGTCTTCGCCGAGCACGTGGGTCTCACGCACCAGGATCAGACGGCTTTCGAAGTCGATGTACTTCCACTTCAGCCCGTTGACCTCACCGGTGCGCATTCCCGTCAGGAACCGCACCTGCAGGTAGTCGCGGTAGTCCGGACGCACGGTGGCCAGGATCATCTGCATTTCCGCCAACGAGAACGGCTGCACATCGGTCTTGCGAACCCGGAGGCGCTTGACGTTGGTCACAGGGGATGTGAACTCAAATCGGTCTGCGGCCTCTTCCAGGATCTGCTTCAGGGTGCCGATGATTTCGTTGATGCGTTTCGCGGAGAGTCCGGCCTTGGCGCCGCGGCCTGGCTCTTTGGCAAGGGCCGCACGGAAGGCCAATACATCGGCCTTCGTGATGGTGCTCACAACCTTTTCGCCGAAGTGTGGGTAGAGACGCCCTTCGATCGTGGAGAGCAGCGAGCGGATATGACTGCGGCGCCATTCGATGCTGTGCTCCTGCACCCACAGCTCCGCGAAGACCTGGAAAGTCGGCCCGACCGCTTCGTCATTGACCTTCGACTGCGGCGGTGGCTCCTGATCCGGCGATTGGCGTTCGCTTAACCGTGTCGCCATGGGGCTGCCGGGAAAGAACTCAGCGTAGACGAATGCCCCCTTCTTGATTGCTGTCACCAAGCGATCCACCACGCCTTGCACGAGTTTCCGATTCCGTGGCGTGTCGTCCAGTGCGGTCTGCTCGCGGCAGCGAACACCCCTGTACGTAAAATCGATAAGGAGCTTGCCCGTCTCTTTGCGCGCAATAACTTTAGCCATGAACCAGCGCTCCGTTGGCCATCGGGATCGCGGACATGCCGACTGGGGCCTCAAGCGACGGCGTGCGCATGTCGTGTTCGATTGCCTCCCAGAGGAACAGAATCTTGCGGCCGCCGAACGGCCGAAAGTAGTGGATGCCCTCAATGAGCACACTGTCCTTCAGGCGCTCCCGAATCGTTCTGACGTCGTACTTGATGCGCTGAGACAGCTCGTCTGTGGTGAGGTAGGTGGGCTGAGCCAAGAGTCTCTCCTGTAAGATGGATGAATCAAGTGATAAAAATTCTCATCACTTGCCACATATCTTACGCGACTATGCTTGTTTTGCAAGCCGTTTGATAATTATTTTTATCGCCTGACGTCAAAACGCATCATGATCAGATTCAAGCTCGGCGAGATGATCGAGAAAAAGCAGTTCGCTGACGGCCGTCGAATCAGCATCAGTGAAATCGCGACGGCTACTGGCCTCAACCGCATGACCCTCTCCAAGATCTTGAATCAGAAGGGATACGGAACAGGGACCGAGACGATCGACCGCCTCTGCAGCTACTTCGCTTGCAGAGTTGAGGACCTCATGGAGCACATCCCTGATGAGGGCGATGCCCCTCTCGAACCGACGTCTGCCGCGCACTAGCTGAACCCAAGGCGGGGGCCTTGGGTCAATCGGCTGAATACCCCCTTGAGACTGAGCTGGGTCACTGGTTCTCGAGAACTGAAGGACGGCTGCGCAGCGAGGCCGTGTGATAACTCGCGGGGAGTACGCCCAATTCAACCGCCGCTCGCTGCTTTGTCAGTTTGTGCGAGCTGAACCAGTCTGAGACCCGCCAAGGCAATGCTGGAGCCCGTTTAAGGCT
>Ga0247823_10001746_pt1 | contig 17962 bp, 24 predicted proteins | sample 13C_PalmiticAcid_2_FD_192426 | JGI IMG/M metagenome (GOLD analysis project Ga0247823, IMG submission 192426) | Soil microbial communities from agricultural site in Penn Yan, New York, United States - 13C_PalmiticAcid_Day30 | ecosystem: Environmental > Terrestrial > Soil > Agricultural land... | reverse complement strand
CCAGCCGGTGCGGATACCGCAAGCCGCGCACAGCGCCGATCGGAGCTCGCCATGCATGTGGAGCAGCCGTGTCGATCCGGCGCGCTCGTGCAGGTCGTCGACATTCTGGGTGACCAGCAGCAAATCACCGGGCCATTCCGCATCGAGCCGCGCCAGCGCACGGTGCGCGGCATTGGGCTCGACGCTGGCCAGGCCGACGCGGCGTTCGTCATAGAAACGATGGACCAGCTCGGGATTCTGCGCGAGCGCTTCCGGCGTGCAGACATCCTCGACGCGATGCCCTTCCCACAGCCCGCCCGGCCCGCGAAAAGTCGCGACGCCGCTCTCGGCGGAGACGCCGGCGCCGGTGAGGATCACTATGTTGCGGATATCGGCCATGCGCGACCTTTACGCGCTGCCATGCCGTTGCCGCAAATCGCGGGTTGAATGCTGACGATCCGCTGCGGAGCTTGCCGATGCTGTTGCTTGTCTTGTCGCTCGTCGCCGTACCGCAGGATAGCCACGCCTTTCCCGGCGGTGGCGAAGACGACACCCGCACGATTATCGCCGAGCCACGCTGCGACCGGACCGGAGACGAGATCGTGGTGTGCGGTGAGGCCGGTCCCGATCGCTACCGGCTCAAGAAGAGCGAGCCGCGCTATGTCGAGCCGCCGGTGCGTGCGGCGTCGCGGCTCGGCCCCGGAGAGATTTCGATCGAGGCCGAGCAGCGCGGCTTTCCCCAGGCGACTGCTCCCGCCGCGATGGTCCGTTTCCGATTGCCGTTCGGCAAGAAGCCGAAATAGCCCCTGTCGCCCCGCCCCCCGATTGTGCCACAGCAGCGGCATGACGAGCATCGGCATTTTCGGAAGCATGGGGCGCATGGGGCAGGCGATCGCCGCCGTTGCGCCGAGCCTCGGGGCGCAGGTCGCGGGCGGCGCGGATGTCGGCGACAACCCCGCCGATCTCGCTCGCAAGGCCGATGTGCTGGTAGACTTTTCCGCGCCCGCCGCGCTCGAGGCGCATCTCGCCGCCGCGCGCGCCGCCTGGACCCCGATCGTGATCGGCACCACAGGGATCGGCGCGCACCACCACGCGCTGATCGACGACGCCGCCGCGGAGATCCCGATACTCCAGACCGGCAATACCTCGGTCGGCATCGGGCTGCTCGCACGGCTGGTGCGCGAGGCCGCGGCGCGTCTGGGCCCCGATTGGGACATCGAGATCGTCGAGATGCATCACCGCAACAAAGCCGATGCACCCTCGGGCACCGCGTTGATGCTCGGCAACGCCGCCGCGCACGGCATCGGCACCACACTGGCCGAGGCTGGAGTCAGCGACCGCGCCGGGCTGACCGGGCCGCGCGCGGACGGCACGATCGGCATGGCCTCGCTGCGTGGTGGATCGGTGGTCGGGGATCACAGCGTGATCTTCGCCACCGCCGGCGAGCGGATCGAACTCATCCACCGCGCCGATGATCGCGCGATCTTCGCACGCGGGGCGGTCCAGGCGGCGCTCTGGCTCAAGGGGCAGCAGCCAGGCCGCTACACCATGGATCAGGTGCTCGGCATTTGAACAAGGCGGAAATCGTCGAGTTCTTCGCGCGGCTCGCGGCGGATAATCCGCACCCCGAGACCGAGCTCGAATATAGCAATCCCTATACCTTGCTGGTCGCGGTGGCGCTCTCCGCGCAGATGACCGACGTCGGAGTCAACAAGGCGACCCGAACGCTGTTCGCCGAGGCCGACACGCCCGAGAAGATGCTCGCGCTCGGCGAGGAAACGCTCAAGCAGCGGCTGCGCACGATCAACTTCTACAACACCAAGACAAAGAACGTCCTCGCACTCAGCCGCGCGCTGATCGAACAACATGAAGGCGAGGTCCCCGCGGATCGCGCGGCGCTCGAGGCGCTGCCGGGAGTCGGGCGCAAGACCGCCAACGTCGTGCTCAACACCGCGTTCGGGCGCGAGACCTTCGCCGTCGACACCCATATCTTCCGCGTCGGCAACCGCACCGGGCTGGCGCGCGGCAAGACCCCGCTCGACGTGGAGCGCAAGCTCGACAAGCGCGTGCCCCAGCCCTTCCGGCTCCACGCGCATCATTGGCTGATCCTGCACGGGCGCTACACCTGCAAGGCGCGGACGCCCGAATGCTGGCGCTGCGTGGTCGCCGATCTTTGCGCATACAAGCCGAAGACCCCGGCACCCCCAGCCCGCAAGCCAACGCCGCGCTGACGCGGAAACGGCTGGCGCCGCCCGATTTGCTTTGCTAGGCGCGGCTTCCAGGCACCCGTAGCTCAGCTGGATAGAGCGCTGCCCTCCGAAGGCAGAGGCCACAGGTTCGAATCCTGTCGGGTGCGCCATTAAATCAATGAGTTAGGCATCCCACTTGGGGGCCGTACGGAAAACGTACGGAAAACATCGTCGGACGATTTCGTCCACTTTGGCATAATCTTTGATCCGTTTGAGCGTCGCCCGACCCGCGATTCGCATTGGCAACTTGTGAGCATCCCATTTCTTTCGCGTGGGCACGGATCGGTCGAAGCGCGTCGGTAGTGCCCTGATGTCGTCTTTGGGGCCGGCAACCGTCAGTCCACTACGGAGAACGAAGGGACAGAAAGCAGCCTCTCCCCGACGCCGCGTGGCATACGCGCTGGATCTTCGAAGCGGAGCTGAGAAAGCCTGGAGGAGTGGATCAAACACTGTTTCCCATTGCGAATAGTGTCGGGTACAGTTCGTCTGGGAGGGGCTTGAGCATGATCGGTCATTTCCGAACCACGGGTCTTTGTGTTGCTGCTATGCTGTTTGCCGGCGCCGCGACGAATCAAGATCAGGACGCCAGCCGGCCAGCTGCAGAAGCGCTTTCCCTTCCTAATGATGTTGGCGATGGCGAAGTGCCGCTTCCCTCCGACGATGCAATCGATTGCAAGGTACTTACGACCCCCATCTTTTTCGGACTCGGCAGCTCCGAGGTCATTGCCGAGAGCCAGCCTTGGCTGGCCGCGGCAATCGAAGCGACGAGACGTTGCCCATTCGCGGAGGTAACCCTTAGCGGCCATACCGATCGCGCCGGCAACTCGTCGTCAAACGCCGCACTTAGTCAACGTCGAGCTGACGCGGTGAAGGCGCGCATTCAGACCTTGGTTCGTGGCTCCCTGCCGATCGCCACCAAAGCGTTCGGCGAGAGCACTCCGCGGGTTGAGACCGCCGATGACGTTCGCGAACTCCAGAACCGTCGCGTCGATGTCGATATCCGTGTGAACATGCCCCCGTTTCCCCTTCCAGCGCCTCAACCCTCGGAGCGCTTCAGTATCTCGCACGCGTCCTTTGGCTCAGGGACGATGACGCTCGGGCAAGTCGATCGACGCCTGCGCCTCGGGCTAGCGCGTGGTAGGTACCGCCAACCGTCCTACCTCGCTGTTCCCAATGGTTTCGCCATGGTCTTGCGCACCGAGCGTCGCCAGCCTGACGCGAAGCCTTGGGCCAATCCGGCCGAGCGGTGGCAGCTCGGCCCCGTCGCACTAATGCCCAGCGACGCCGGCTTCCTTAGTCGGTTCATCTCCGCATGGAGCGAGGGGCCTGCAAACGCCGGTGAGTACCGCACCTATGTCTTCATCGTCACTACCGCCGACATCCACGCTAGCGCACCACCTCCAAGCACTGCTGAAGCACAACGCTGGCTCGACATTGGAAGGCCGGGCGAACTTCCGAATGCTGTGAAGGCGATGCCATTCAGCCCGCAGCATCAGGTTCTGTCGCTGGTCTATGATTATGTCAGGCCGACAGTCACGAGCTCCCTGAAACTACTGCGTCCGAGCCCCTATGACGTTCCGATCCATCTCCGTCAGTCACAGATAATGACTGTGAACTGAGAGGTGCGAATGAAGAGGCGGCTTCCCAGATTTGGCAAACGCGGCGCACTCACATTGCTTTGGTGGTGCCTTGGGTTGGTCATAACCGCCATGCTCGTCGCACTGTCGCGCAAGCCCGCACTGTTCTCGCCTGAGGAAGTACGCCAGATATGGGATTGGTTCGTCCCCAATTTGATGCCGACCCTCACGTTGGTTGGCGCAGCGGCCTACGCCGGCAAGGCAACCCTCACGCGAGACGGGGAAGGTGAGACGATTCTCTTCTCGTTGTGTCTAGCGGTAAGCCTGCTCTATCTTTTTCTCCTCGCAGACGCGCTGCTCTCCCTCCAGGCCAGCACTGCGACCATCGAAGACCTGCGTCGTTCGAACTTGTGGCTCGGCCCCCTTCAAGCGCTCGCCACCAGCCTCCTCGGCTATTTCTTCATCAAGCCTGTCACTGAGCCTAAGAAACCTGACTGACGCGCCACAGAGATACGCGTCATAAAGTCGAGATGAACGGAGGGCGGATCGCCCGCTTCAGCATCGGTTCGCTATGCACCAACTACGGCAAGCAGCGCCACCTGAACGAACGACCGTTTTCAGGATCATCTGGCAGGCAGCCGAACGACCGATGATGGGCGCAAAGCCACACTTCCTTCCCCGCCGATCCGCCAGACCCCAGCGTGAAATTACGTCGCTCAGTTCGGCTGAGCGGGAGGAACCCAAGACTCCGCCCTAGTGATCTGATTTATCTATCGAATGTCTTACGCCTCTGTGGGCTACCCCACACTTTTCCCCACACTTCGCGTGAGATTTAACGGCCTAATGTGGTAAGCTGCGCGACCGCTATGCGCCCAAAGTCGGTCATTCAGCATTGTTGCATCGCCGCCTAAAAGCGGACCTTCGTTCAGCCAGGCCAACGACGGCTGCCGCCCCGATTCCGACGCGGCCAAGAGCGATAGAGTTCGAGTCCGCAAAGGATCAGCCCGCAGACTGTTCCGATGATACCGACAATGCGAAGATGCTTCCGATTGCGCATGCAGGGATATGCCTGATAGCTGCGCTGTTCCTCAAAGAACGCATCGTTGCCCTGAGCAATCCGCGCTTCGATCGCCTTCGATCGCCGGTCGGGCCGAAGCGCTAGCCAGAGAAAGCTCAACGTGACTACGATGCCATAAATCAGCACTGGGCTCGCTCCTTTGATGCGACAAGCCAGCATCGCTCACGTTCGCTTTCCACCCGAAGTCGGACATTCGCGAGCGCCAATGCGTGTTCCAAAAGCGGACGGGCAGGAAACGCCCCCAATTGCGGACACGGCTCCGGCCTATTGAACCGCGGGGACCTTGTGTCCCGGCAATGGCGGCACTTCGTCACGTGGTCTCGAGGAGGTGCTGCGATCCGTGCAGGTAAAGCGCTCGATGTCGGCGTCGCCGCCCGCGATGTCGGCGCGCAAGATCGTGCCCCATTTCGGGCTGGAAGTGATCAGCATTCCGACGATCCTGCCTCCCCGACTCACGGCAGTTCGCTCAGCGTGGTCTGTGCATTTTTCGGCTATCGGATCGGCGTTTCCGGATATGACCTTCTCGCCATCCTCCCGCGAGGCCGGCGCGAAATTCCTGAGCATCTCTGCGTCAGCCTTCTCCTTCGCTACCGGATCGTCAACATCACGCGGATCTGGGGGAGCGGGACCGACGTCGATACCGAGCGCAATCGCCCGATCCCTTTTCCTGCGCACGAGGTCGTCGAACAGTGTTCCGTCGGCTGTGTTAGGCGAGATGCTGTCGGGATTGCGCTTCATCACCTCCAAATACTGACCGTGAAGGGCGTAATACTCGTCGTCCGAGACCATCCGGACCACCATATCGAGATATTGCCGCTGACCGGCTTTGCCCTCCGCAATCGTCGCCGCATATTTCGCCGCGTCAGGCCGTTTGCGGGCGGTCCAACCGGGGTTGTAGTCTGGCCCATAGTCCGGCGACCATTCGTCCAGTAATTTGAAGAGGCGCGCGCGCGTCGCGGGATTGCGCAGGACTTCGTCGTCGGCGCCATTCACGCCCTGGCCATAATAGAGAGTCGTGTACAGGCCCATCAGCCCCTGGTCCTCCGCTTGGGTCGCGGGGGGTAGGAGCATGATGTCAGATGCCGCACGGAGTTGACCGATCAGAAATAGAAAGCTGCTCTCTACCGGCTTCTGGACAGCTTTGCAGACGCCCGCACCGTAAATCAGTGTCTCGCCGGTCGCGCTTGCAGCCTTAGCGATGTGCGACGCGCAGTCTGACTCCCTCAGCTCCTTGCCGTGAATTGGCTTGAACCGACCATCGCGCGACACCGCCTGAGCCATGACAGGCGAGGAGAGCCCGAAGGACAGTATTGCGATGAGGGCCAAGTTGCGCATCTGCAAAGGTTAGGACACAGGAATGTCGCCGCCTAGGCCAAATGTCCCTCAATGCCGCGGCGGTATCGCCTCGCATCTACCACTATTGTAATGCTACGGCAGCTAACCACCCGATCCGGACAATCGTCGGTGCAAAGCGGGCCCCAAAAGCGGACTGGCAGGAAACGCCCCAATTGCGGACATTCACTTTTCGGCCCACAGTTCGCGCCATGACGTCGTGAAGGCAGCGTGGATGACGAAGATCCGAATCAAGCAGTACCTTGGCATGTTCGCGATGGCGACAATCATCGCTACCCCGTCCTCGGCATGGGCTTGCCGGACACTTGTGCCGAACGACACCGGGATAGCGGGACATGGCGGCGTGGTTGTCGTGGCGATCCAGACCAGCGCGAGATTGAACAGCGTAGGCTGGAACACGTGGAAACTTCGCGCTCGCCGTATCAAGCTCGTAGCCGGACCAGCGAGTAGGAAGGAGTATTCCTTCTCAACAACGCAGAGCAGTGACGGCTGCGGCCGTACTCCGCTCCCGCCCACGGGAGAAAAGTGGGTTATATACTTCGACCCTTCCGCGCCGGAAAAAGTCGTCGAAGCCTTCCCGCTTTCTCTGGCTCGCGAGTACGACCCTCGACTTGCCAATGTCGGCTAACCACCCGATCTCGGACATCCGCGACGGAGCGGCCGCCGAAAGCTGCCGGTCCGCTAACGCCCCATAGCGGACGTTCAGCCCGTCCGAGGCACGACCGAAAATGAAGGGGAGCCGCCGCTCAGCACGTCCATGCATCCCCAGCCGGTGACGAACTGATAGTGAGTGACCGGCGCACTGATCTCTTTCCATGTCTCGGATTGAAGACGAGCGAAACGCGCACCTTCAAGCCGATATGCAAAGTGTTCCGGGACTAAGCCTTCGTTCGGGGTATCATCATCCTCGGTGCTCAGCGGCATCTCGTCCAGTAGGCGAACAATGCACTGGCGGTCGAAGGAAACCCGAAGTGCGTGCGCGTCATCGTCAGGTATAAGGAAATCGGCGGAAATGCCGTTCACTTCCCAGCGAAAGGCAATCAGGTCGCTTGCACTCGCCTTTAGCGGAACGCCCGAGGTGATGGGTTCGTATTTTGGCATAGAGCCCACACTTGCCGGTTATGCGAATGACCGCAATCCACCCATCGCCGTCGCCGGTGGCGCTGACCTACCGGCTAGATACGAATGTCCGAAATGGGTGGGAAGCGGTCCGGCAGCTTCCGGACGAAAACGGTGTAAGCTGCCGGTTGCTCACCGACATGCCTAGCCATATGAAAACGATCATGAGGTCGGCGCGCATAGGAGCACTGGCATGGGTGGCCGCAACATCTTGCCTGCTAGGCGCCACGGTTGCCTTCGCAAGAAGTAGGCGCGACTGTAATCTTCTGCCGGTCACCGTTCGCATAAATCCCCCAGCCACTTGCGAGGTCAGTTTCGCTGGTCAGGTTTTTAGCTTGCCTGATGACGAGGGTCGCATTGTAGCTGCGTTCCGAGAGCTTCGGCGCGATTGGCGATCCGTTTCAGTCGTGGGCGGCGTTGGGACTCCCTACCGCTGCATTGGTCACGCCATCTTCCTCGCCCAGCGCGGCGGCTTCAAGAATGTCGGCTTTGAGGCGGAATCGCCAGAACACTGAACGGGGACAACTGGGGCGTTAGCTGCCAGTCCGCTTCCGGCACCCGCTCGGCCGCGCGGGAATGTCCGAGATCGGGTGGAAAGCGGAACGGCAGCTTCCAAGGCGGCCAGATCAAAAAGTAGACATGCATCTATTGGCCCTGAGGAACCGACCAGCAGACAGGCAGATGCGCAAAATAGCCCCATTCGCTCCACCGCGCGTATTCGTTTCCTGCCGCCCTTGAGACCAAACCCCATTCTGGTGGATCGGGAAATCCATGCCATGCAAGCTGGATCAGCAATAACTGTTCGTCGTTATGCTCAGCGAAATATTCGACGTCGCGAGATACGAACCACTGCTTCTCCAGTCCAAACAGCTTGCCGTCGGGAGCGACGCTTCGAATTGACTGCCATTCTATGGGTTTGGCAGAGCGTTCGCGGTAACCTTCAAGTTGTCTATCAGCGACGTGGTCGCACGCATCCCACGGCGCGGCTTCCCAGTCATTGGCCGCGCTGCTCATCCGTTCACTCTGGCGCATGGCTCATTCCCCGCTCGGTCACCGACCGGACGGATGGCCGGTTACGGGCAAGTTACGACGCCTCCCTCGCGTCTGCAAATGGGGCGTTTGCCGACCGGCAGCTTTCTGCCCAAAAGCAGACCGACAGGTTGTGGCAGCCGCGTCGCCCGGAATGTTCGAGATCGGGTGGTTAGCTGTCGTCGCCGCGCCTTCGCACGATCGAGGCACGGAGTGCCCTCGCGACATAGAATCCGGCAAGCGCCGCTAGGCTCGGCCAAAGCGGTACAAAGATGAAATCGAGGCCGCTGGTAGAACGAATGTTCTCCGGATGCGCCGCCTGCCATCGGCTGACATACACCACCATTGCAATGGGGACGACGAACAAGACGAAGCAGCCAATCCGCTGACGCGGGCTGCCGAGAATCAGGCCTGCAATGGCACCGCAAAGAAGCAGCATGCTGATCGTCATGCCGACAGCGTAGCGGCGGTGTCCATGTCTGCAAGCGGGTGGAAAGCAGACATGCCCTGCATGATAATTGCACGTCGTGAGTCTACACCGCTCGTCTACGCCGGGGGGCGGATGAAGCTGACATTGATCGCTTGCGCCGTGATCGCCATCGGGCTGCTCGCGCTGCCATTCGGCCTTACGGCATTCACGGCAACCTCGATTTGCTTCTCCCAAGCGCGGATCGTTGGAGCCGATGAGAAGATTGCGAGCGCAACGCGTTGGCTACAGGAAAGACGGCACCCCTTCGTGAGCCGGAGCGACTGTTGCGAGGTCAGCAAGGGCGCAAATACATTCCCGAGCCTAGGCTTCGGCGCATATCTATTGTCGGGTAAAGCACACTACGTTTTCGTCCCGAAAACGCCTGACGCCCAAATTGTGAACGGGAAGCACCGCCCAGAGCACTGGAATGTGGTAACGGTCGGTGGTTGTGGCGAACCACTCGCCGAGGGCGTGGACCTTTGAAGATTTAAGGTCGGCTCGGGCTGTAATCTCGACGTCCACGCATGGGGCGCGAGCTTCCATGGCAGAGAATGGGTGGGTAGCCGCAGGCAATCTTTTGGTGCTGCTTGGGAGAAAGCCGCCATTCAGAATAACTCATCAAGCATAAGGTGCAAATCCAGCTTGCTTTGGTCGAGATCGGGCACGCCGTATCGCGCGAGAAACCTCCCTCGCAGGTCGCCTTCGAATGCTCCAAGGCAGTTCCAAATTATGGCAAGGTCCTGATAGCGATCCGCGATTCCAAGGCGCCCTGCGTCGATGCAGCCGATCACCTCCCCGTCCATCATCAGGAGGTTGTCGAGCGAGAAGTCCCCGTGCGTGACCACCGGATCCGGCGCAAAGGGGAGCAATTCGTGAATCGCTTGCCAGACCTGTTCGGCCGTCCAGCGTTCTCGCTCCTCATCGAAATCGTCTTCGTCGACCAAGCCCGCGCCAATCCGCTTTCGTGCGAGCGAGAGCCTGTAGCCATGCTCGCTGTTAAAAGGACATTCGCTGGCAGGAATCGCGTGGAGTCGCCGAAGGAAGTCGGCCAAAGCATCGACTACGACCGGCCAACTTTCCGGCTTCGCCTTCAGAACTTGGTACGCCGTGTCCCCCGGCAACGCCGTCATGAGCAGCCACGCCTCGCCAGGCGTGCTAAAGAAGTGCGTAACAGCCGGCACCGGCAAGTGCTTCGCCATCCAGCGCAGCCTGACCATTTCATCGACCAGATCATCCGCAACGGCGTCCTTTCCGTGCTTCAAGAACAGATCCGGCGCTCCAGGTTTGCCATACAGTCGATAGACGGCAGCGCCGGACTCGCCCACATTGTTCCGCGCCCACTGATACCCCGACAGGTCGGCACACACGCCCGCAGGAACGGGCGGGGGCGCGCAGCCTTCTTCGCGATCTACATCCACCACTGACTGTCCGCCAATCTATGTCCGTTTGCGGCGCTGGATAGCGGCGCATGGAACGACTGCAAATGGGGCGCTTCCTGCCGGTCCGCTTCTGACATCCGCTTTGCCGCGCGCGGATGTCCGAGATATGGTGGTTACCTGCGGTCAGGAGTTGCTCGGCTCGGCCTGATTTTTTTTCGCGGCCTTCCATAAGCCCCACGAGAAGCTGGCAAGATTTGCAACGCCGACGGCACCGAGCAATGGCCATAGCCACTCGGTAGGCAGGCCTCTCAAGAGATCGGACGTAAAGCCCGTCTAGAGAATACCAAAAGCGTGGGTACACCCACCCAGAGGTAGATCGAGCTCCGAGCGTCGTCGCTCATCAGCTCTTCTCCCACAGACGCGACATCCTGCCAGACGCCGGAACCGGCGGCAATTTGGACGTCAGCCGCCGTTGGAGTGCGAGGCAGACGGAACGGCAGCTATTTCGCGCTTGTCGACCAAGAGCGGACAGGCAGCATACGGCCCATTAGCTGCCATCGTAGCGCCCGGCGCCGTGAGCGGCTGGAACTGGGCCGACTCCAGACGTTCCGCTTTTGCGCGGCGCCAGCGAGAAAGCGGACCCTCACCCGACGAAGCGCCTACTTCCGGTTATGACCCGTGGCGGACATTCGCGTTGGCACCTTCAGTTGTGCTAGTTCTCCGCCCTTTGCCGTGTGGCGAATACGATCTCTTGATTGCGCCGATGACCGCATTGGGCGGATCAAATTGGATGTAATGCCCGCTGTCGGGTACCAGCCGCTGGATACCGCGAGCCGAGGGAGGGCAAGCTCGGCATGGAACGAGACCTGATGGAGCAGGGCAACGGTTCAATCCTGACAATCGGGAGCCTCTTGAGATCACCGGCTCGCCTTTCGCTTCCCGGTGATATGGTGCGCAAAGCGCGTCATCTTGATGGCGTTAGCGCGGGCGATGGCGGGATCCTCGGAAAGCGAGCGGATAGTGAGGAGGTCACCGTCCCGGATGATGATTGCTGTCGCACCAGCCATCGTACCCATTCGGTAGCTTGTGATCCAGCCAACGGCGGGGGCGACGTCAAGTGCAGTGAGTTCGCAGCCGGGGTCGCGGGCGCGGCATTGCTGCCTGAGTTGTTCGATTGTGGTCTTTCCCTCGCGCACGCGCTGCTCGGTGCCGTCGTCTTGTCGTCCCAGCGCGACGCCGACGATCGGGCTGCCGGGGCAGGAGAGACAGGAGAGGGCGACCTGGCCCTCCTCGGTGCGGCTAATGAAGCGGGGCCCGAGTATCCTCTCCATGTCTTTGGCCAGGCTAGCCAGGTCGCGCGTCGCAAAGCCTTGAGCAAGCACAGACGTGGTCGGGGCGAACAGGAGCGCGGCGGCGAGGATGATTCGAAGCGTCATACCTGCAGCCTAGCGCGGGAGCGCTGCCAGCGGGAGGACAGGTCGTCGCACGGGTCGGTCGTTATGGCGGAGGGCGCTGCTCCGCCGATCACCTGACAAAGACACCCATCGTCGGCCAAGCGCCCAAATGCGGCCGACCGACCCCGGTTCGCGAAACTCGAGAGCTGCCTGAGGCGGCCACCTGCATAAGCGCGAGGAACCGTTCGCCCTGTCCGACGCCGAGCCTGATACCGAAGGTGGCGCAGAGATCACGGATGGTGTTGTCGAGCCGGACGCGCGCTTCGACCAGATGCCCACGGGCGGTAATGACCGAGCGCACGCCGTGTGCCGCCGGCGACTTGACGTGCACCTCCTTGTAGAACCCCGTGCGCGCCAGTTGCGCTAAGCCAGCTGTATCGTGCGGATCGGTCTTGTTGGCCCTCATCGCCTTCAGGCTCTGGTGCGCCTGACGAGCATCGATGCAGATGATCGCGACGCCCAGCTCGCGCGGGCCCAGCGCGATCGATGGGGTCATCCGCCAGGTCTCGATCACCCGCGTTCGATCGGCCCATATTGCTTCAGTGCCGTGGCGATCGCCTCCGGGGTGCTGTCGACGCATTGCGCCCCGACCTTGCGTCCATCAGCATCGACGACACAGACGTGCGTCGTTTCCATCGACAGGTCTAATCCGGCACAGTGTTTCATGACTGCTTCCTTCCTTCAGGCTCGACAACCAGAAGTGTGCGCCGCTCAGCCGGCCCGAGGAAGCAGCCACAAATTACACGATGACTCATAAGCTTGGAGCCACAGGCGCATTGAGATGAGCTGGACCATGGCGAGGAGGTTGGCGGCGAGCTTGTCATAACGGGTGGCGACGCGGCGGAAGTGCTTCAGCTTGGAGAAGAAGCGCTCGATCGGGTTTCGCTCCCGGTAGAGCCGCTTGCTGAAGCACGGCCTTCAGCGCCGCGGATGGGGTCGGCATCATAGGCCTTGAACGCCTCACGACGGGTCGGTCAATGCCGTTAATTAGCCCGAACTACCCTGGGTCACCTTTCGCAAATGAAACTGTTCAACGTCGATCGGTCAAATTCGACCTCGATAACCCGCTCGCGATCCCCCGGGTTTGAATCAGGGGTGAGCAGCGATCGTTTGGCAACCACGATCCTGAACAGACCGCGTTTGATATCATAGTGATAAAGCACCTTGTCGCTAAAAGAAGAGATATATCCTCCAGAAGGGGCACCACTTTCTGGGTCAACAAGTAGAAACGAGGTCTGAACCCCAGCAACACTCCATCGCAAATTGTCATAGGCTGCGTCCGCCGGACAACGTTTGGGAAAGGCAAAAAAGAATCTGTCCGGAACTTTAAAGCACCTCAATTTGCGATCTGAGCAGTCTTCTATAGGAATAGGCGACGAACCTAGCCTAGCAGACAGCCGTCCCTCATCATTGAATATATAAAGCCGATCCGCCCCGCCGATTGGCGAAATCGGCCTTGCCAAACAGGCGGGTAGCCACGTGAGGGCTACTGCGGGAAACAACCACCGGACAACATACCACATAGAAACGGCCTCCCGGCTGCATTGCCAATACCTGCGCCAATAGTATTCGTGACCGTCTGCGGACCTCCTGTAGTATATGAGTCCAAGGGAGAATCGTGACCGAATTCATGAAGAACTATTGTGGAATACGCATCCCCAGCGGTGCCCCCGATCCTTTCGGCCGTCTTGACATAGTTGTCGAGACCTTTTTTACTACCGCGACGGGCTTGGGCGCGTCTACGATACCGATATCAACGGCTCTGCGCCTCTGTTCGGTACGCTTTATGATAGCGCAGGTCGGATATGGGTCCGATATCGCTGGGTGGCGAATGGCTGGGGCATCAACTCGGCCTACGATTACGACGCGATATCGAGACCGATATCAATCGCGAGCGCATTCGCAAACACTGTACAAAATGTGACCATTGGCCTGGAGTATAATCCCGCGAGCCAGATCGTCAGCCGGACGCGAAACAACTCTGCGTATTCCTTCACCGGGTACGCGAGCGTCAACCGTAGCTATTCCGTGAATGGGCTCAACCAGTATGTAGGCGTTGGAGGAAATGCCTACGGCTATGATGCGAACGGCAACCTGACGTCGGACGGGACGATCGCTTACACCTACGACGCGGAAAACCGACTGGTGGCGACGTCGTCGGGCGCAGCCCTTACATACGATCCGCTCGGGCGGCTCAATCAGACCTACAAGGCGTCCACCGGCACAACGCGCTTTCTGTATGATGGCGACCAGCTTACCGCGGAGTACGATGGGGCAGGCACCATGCTCCGCCGGTACGTTCACGGCGATGGCGACGACGATCCACTTGTCTGGTACGAGGGCTCGGGTGTGGCGTCACCACGCTACCTCTATTCCGATCACCAAGGCTCGGTCATTGCGGTGACTGACGCCTCGGGCAGCGTTATCAAGGTCAACGCCTATGATGAATACGGCATTCCGAACCCGAACAACGACGTAACTACTGCTGGCCGCTTCCAATATACCGGCCAGGCGTGGATCCCGGAATTGGGCATGTACCACTATAAGGCGCGGATCTACTCGCCCACCCTGGGCCGGTTTATGCAAACTGACCCGGTGGGCTATGTGGATCAGATGAACCTCTATGCGTACGTCGCAAACGATCCGGTCAACAACAACGATCCGACTGGCACCTGCTTAGGACCAGCGGCAGTTCCCTGCGCTGTGGTTGGTGGTGCGATTGTCGTTCGCGGTGCTCAATGCGCAGCAAATGCTGGCTGCCGTGGAGCTGTGAAAACAGGAGTGCGATGGGCCATAGGAGAGGTTATCAAGCAAGTAACGACCACGCCTGCGGTCGTGCCGATGACAAAACCTGGTGGAGACGGCGAGCGCCCCAAGGAAAGCGCGAAAGAGCGCCGCGAGCGCCAACGGGAAGAAGCCGCTGACCGACGCGATGCCGCTAGAGGAGGACGTCCAGACGGTGGGGGGACGCCGGGGAATAACCAGGCTCAGAACCGGCAGTTTGACAAAGTTGTGAAAGAGACAAATCTCAATGCCGATCAAGCACGTCAACTTCATGAAGAAGTTACCGGGCAGAACATGAACAGGGATCAGCTCCTAGAAAGAGCGAGGGAGATGTTCCGTGACAAGCCAAACTGATTTTTCAGGTTCTTTGGTATCTGCAACGCTTGGGATAGGCTCTTTTGTCACCCTGACATTTTCTATAGGCGGATCAGAGATAAGTGCTTGGCTCTACCAATGCTATTGGGAGCTGAAAGACGGTAGAGATGATATTTTGCTAACCTCAGAGATGACTTCTGCCGTAGGAGAGTCATCTGACATTTGGGCGAAAGTTGTAGGTTCTCAACTGAACAGCTTCTCATCGTCTCCAGGATTGTTCGAGATTATAATGGATGACTTCAGTGTAATATGTATCAGTCATAGCAAGGATGCAGATGAGGACGACATAGGAGTAAGACTATATGCAGGCAATGTTCATTTGATGGACGTACGAATATAGTTGTCTAACGTGTTCTTAGCTTGCCTCACACGTCCTTGGTCATTTGCTGATCCGCTCTGGCTGCGCCGGTGTGTGTCATTGAACTGGTGAGGCGTCGAGCGAGACAGTGTCGCACGGGTTCTGGGGTTATGTGGGACGTAGCGGAGATCCGCTGCGTCTCACTCTTGTTGTCAAAGATCGAACAAATCCCGTGACTTAGCGGGAGGGTGTGGCATCGTTCTTCGTATGAAAAGCGAGGAATAGAAGCAGGAACTAATCTCGCAGGTGTTGGCGAGATGGTTGGTTGGGGTGGCGGTCGATCCGCCGCTGCGGAGGCCGCAGCTCGGACTGCGACGGTAGATAAGGCTGCTGTGGCCGGCATGCGTGAGGCCGGATTGACCAGAGGCCTCGCAGAGTCTGCTCGCGACATGTATAAAGCAGCGGCAGCGACGGGGAAAAAAGGCGGTGAAGTGGCAATTGAGAGATCCAGGTTGATGGAAAAAGTTCTGAGGAATTGGTGATTGATATGAAGAGGCTAATAATCAGAAACAAGTCCGGCATGGAACTGGGTGTCATGCTTGAGCCATCCACGGAGCGTGAGGATGTTGATGATGGCCATCTCTTGATCATTGAGGGCGAGTTCGTCGACGATGATCTTATAATAGATATAGGCGATGAAAATTTTGTCTCTGTGTGGTCTCCGCCAGCTGCATCAATAGAAGTGAAGTGAAGGCCATCCGAAACCAAATGGTCTCGAAGTTTGTGGTTTTGTCGACCGCCCCGACCTGCGTCCATCCCGCAACCCGAGCGCCTCGGTGAGGCCAGCACGGCTGTCGGTATAGACGGCCCCGCTGGTTCTGGCCCTGCTGATCGCGACATAGGCGGAGGTGGCATCGACGGTGTTGGCGCGGAATGACTCCAGATGCGCCATGACCCGCTCGCAGGTCGCGCCCTGCGAGCTATGGATGGTCCGGACCCAACCGCGCCGGACATGGCGGTCGGCGAGATGGCGAAGGTCGGGCATCTGCCGCTCGCCGCCTTCCACCTGGACCCAGAGGCTGCCGGAGCGCAGTGCGCCGCTTTGCCTGTGCGTCGGGCATCTGCCGCGCAGTGCCGGTGGCAGCGTCCGCGGCCTCTACGCGGTGCCCAATTTCCGGGGCGCGGGCGCCCCTTTTCGGACTTGCGGAACGTCACCAGATCGCCAGTTTGATAGCTGCGGGCCTCGCGCGCCACGGGTGAGGCCGCGCGGCTCCAGGACGGTCGCGACCAGCCCATCCTCGCCCAACGTGCCATCGCGCATCAGCGCGTCACGAATCGCGTCGGTAAGCTGCTGACGCCCCTCGCGGACTCCCGTGGCAAGCGGTTGCCCCTGCGCCCGTGAGGCTGGGCCGCAGACATATGCCTGCGACCCGCTGCGAAGGGACGCGTCCGGGGAAGCTGAATGGATGGCAGCTTATGGGGAGCGGGAGAGGCACTCCGAAAGGCAACAAATGGGCGCGAAGCCGCCGTCGCTCGGCTAGCGAGATGGCGCACTGCCAACCTTGATCACGCAATCAAGAGGTCTGCCTCTTCGGACGGCGCGTTCACCGCAGCTCGCCAGCGCCTCTGCATTTTGTTCAGCGATCTGGGCTGACTTAGCTAGATATCTCCACCGCGCAGGGTTCGACACCTTAAGCAATCGCTCTCCCGCGGCCCAACCATCCCGTTGCAGGATGCGCGCCGCGGTGTACTCCGGCCAATGCCAGCTTTCCGGCACCGACTGCGCGATCCGGGTCGGAATGACTGTTCCTAACGCAAACCCCATCACTAGCGTGGCCGTTGCGGCACCCGCGATCCACAGCCGTTGCTTCTCGGCGGTCCGTGCGGACGCGACCACGCCAGCTATTGACTGAATCACGTTGCCGAGCTGCTGATTGGCTATGCTCCACGCCTGGTGGTCGGCTGCGCGACCTTGCTCACCCGCCGCCCTGATCTGCGACGCGATCATTTCAGGCGTGAGCTGCATCGCAGGACGCTCGCTCAACGTTCGGACCGCCACGTTGGCTTTGTCCAGGCGCCCGTGTATCCCGGCAAAGTCCGGACCGTAGTCGCGCCCGTGCAACTCCTGTTGGCGCGCCGCGAACCCATCCACCGTAGCAGTCAGCCCGGCAAGCTTGCGGGTCATGGCATCGAATGCCACCTCCGGATCGTCGATCGTGTCCTCAGACTGTGGTGTGGTCTCAGCGCTCATAGTCCGATCCCAAGATTGCGCCCTCGATCGATCGAGAACGTCAGTTGCTGAATGACTGATCGCGTGCGGGCCTGATCGCCGATCGCCGCGCCGATGCCGCCGTCCCGGCTGCCCGGGGACCATTCCGGAGACCATTGCCGACCGAGCAGCTGGCTGCCCCGGTTGCTGAGGGCAGCGCCGAGCGCCGGGTCCTTTTCCAGCCCCTTCGCCATCGCCCGCATGCGGCTCTCGACCGCGTCGCGTGCCTGTTCGTTCTGCCAGCCATCCAGCTTGTCGCGCTGGTTCCTGAGCTGCTGCCACGCCTGCACGAACCGGTCGGCACGCAGCTCGGGATTCGTGCGCAGTTCGGCTTCCAGCTGCATCTGACCGATAGCGCTGGCCGTACGGCCATTGGCGGCTTCGCTGACCAATCCGGGCTCGCGTGCGAACGCCGCGTCGAGATCGCGGGCGCCGAGCTGCTTCACCGCGTCCAGCGCCTGCGCAGCCTGCATTCGGGCGGCCTTCTGATATTCCAGGGCAGGCAGATCCTGGCCGGTCATCCGACCGATGTCCTGCACGGCGCGGGCAT
>Ga0247823_10001745_pt1 | contig 17967 bp, 15 predicted proteins | sample 13C_PalmiticAcid_2_FD_192426 | JGI IMG/M metagenome (GOLD analysis project Ga0247823, IMG submission 192426) | Soil microbial communities from agricultural site in Penn Yan, New York, United States - 13C_PalmiticAcid_Day30 | ecosystem: Environmental > Terrestrial > Soil > Agricultural land... | reverse complement strand
GCGCCCCCGACTGTAGCGCGCGCCCGGCGCGGGTTCGCAGCGTGAACCCTGAAAGCGTCGCGGGCGGCGCGATGCGTGACACGCGCCGCCCGCATGGCGTCAGAGATCGACGCCGAAGCCGATGCCGGCCGATTTCTCGCTGCCGCTGAAAGCACCACCCAGCGAAAATGAGGCACGCTGGCCGATGCGCCGGCCGTAGCCGATCGACAGGGCCTGTTCACCGCCCTGGAATCCGGCGCCGACGGCCACGCGTCCGCGCGGGCTCTGCGAACCGGCGGCATTGATCGCCATGTTGAGCATCGCCGAACCCATCGCGCCCTGGCGGTCGATGCGTCGGTCCTGTCGCTGCAGTCTGCGATCGATCGTGTCGAAGCGGTCGTTGATGGTGCCGGCATCCAGCCCAACCAGCTGGGCAATCTGGCTGTCGGTGTAGGCGTTGGCGGCCGACAAGGTCTGGGCGTCGCCGTTTTCCATGTCGTCGCGGATCGCCGCTTCGCGATTGTCGGTATAGGCGTTGGCCGCGGTGCCGCCGGTGGCGACGGCCGTATCGGTATAGGCATTCGCCGTCGCCAGGGTCGCCTGCAACTGCGACAGATTGACCGCGTCGGTGGCGCCGGTGCCGGCGGCCACGTTGACGATGCGGCGCTCGCCGCCGACGCTGCCGATCGACACCGTGTTGGCCTGATCGGCGATGGAACCGGCGCCCAGCGCAACGGCATTGTCGCCCTGGGTGGTGACCATGCTGTGTGCGCCCAGCGCGGTGCCGTTGGTGGCATGGATCGCCGATGCGGCGCCGAAAGCGCTGGTCGATTCGGCATTCGCCTTGGCGCCCGCGCCGAAAGCGCTGCTGTCGAGCGCGGCCGCCTCGGTGGATTCATCCGCCTGGCGGATGCCGTCGCCGTTGACGTCCCGCCACCCGCCCACGGCGGTGCCGTTCTCGCCTCCGGCATCGCTGTTCTGGCCGATTGCAATCGCGCTGCGGCCCGTGGCCGATGCGTCGTGGCCAAGGGCGGCGCTGCCGGCCCCTCCGGCCCGGCTGGAATAGCCCACCGCGGTGCTGTCGGCGCCATCGGCGTGACTATGTCCGCCCAGCGCGGTGCTGTCTTCGCCGGCGGATTCTGCATAGCGACCCATGGCCGTGCTGCCGTTGCCGGAGGACAGGCTGGAATAGCCCACCGCAATGCTGTAATCGCCGGTCGCCACGCCCATCACGCCGATGCCGGCCTCGCCCGAGGCGTTGCCGGCGATGGCGATGCTGGCCCAGCCGGAGGCGTTGGCGTTGCCACCCAGCGCGGTGGCGAAATCGCTGGTCGCCTGCGCGGCCGCACCCACGGCGGTGGTGCGCTGGGCGCTGGCGATGGTGATTTCATCCAGCCCCACCAGGCCGTCATTGTTGAGGTCGCGCCAGCTGCCCATCGCGGTGCTGCCGTTGCCCGTGGCCAGGGCGCTCGTGCCCAGCGCGGTACTCTCGAACGTGGCGACGCTGCTGGCGCCGAGCGCGACGCCGCCCGCGGAAGCGCTGGCGTTGGTACCGCAGGCCAGTGAATTGCTGCCGAATGCGTTGGCGCCCGCGCCGTCCTCGCCCGCGGTGGTCAGATCGCAGACATCACCGGCCCAGGCCGGGGCGGCGATCAGGAAGGACAGGGCCAACGCCAGCCGGCAAAGGCGCGGGCGGTTGGACGGAATGGACGCAGGTTGCCGGGTGTGCATGAACGCATCTCCATGAAGGGTAGGGAAAGCCGCGCGCCCGGCGCATTCCGGGCGTGTCTGGTTCCCAACCGCGTTCCATGGCGGGCGAGCGTCATTTATTTTTTTTGAAGGGTGGCGCCGCGGCGGGACCTGCCGGGTGGTGGGGTGCCGCCCACGCCGTCAGGCGGACAGGACCGGGCGCGGGACGACGGCCTTGAAAGACGGCGCTGGGGAATCGAGGCGCGCCGCCTCAGTACAGATCCAGCGGATCCACGTCCAGCGACCAGCGCACCCGGCGCGCTTCCGGCAACGCGTACAGCTGTGGAATGGCGGCATCGAGCAGGCGATGCAGCAGACGCCGCTCGGGTGACGACAGGACCAGTTGCACGCGGTGATAGCCGGCGCGGCGCGGCATCGGCGCGGGCAAAGGACCGTGCAGTTCCAGTGCCGGGTCCTGTTCGCGCAACACCTGTCGCGCCGCGAGCAGGAAAGCCTGCGCCGCATCGACCTGCTGGGCCTCCGCGCGCAGCAGGGCGAGATGGGCGAACGGGGGAAAGCCCGCCGCCTCGCGCTGCGCCAGTTCAGCCTCGGCGAAGGCGTGGTAGCCGCCCTGGATGAGCGTGTTGAGCAACGGATGATCCGGGTGATGGGTCTGCAGCCAGACTTCGCCGGGCTTGTCGGCGCGACCGGCGCGGCCGGCGACCTGGATCAACTGCTGGGCCAGTCGTTCCCCGGCGCGGAAGTCGGCGGAGAACAGGCCTTCATCGATGCCCACCACCGCGACCAGGGTCAGGTGCGGCAGATCATGGCCCTTGGCGAGTATCTGGGTGCCGACCAGGATGCCGGGCTTCTCGCCGAGCGTGTCCAGGTGCCGGGCGAGGGCGTCGCGGCGCTGGGTGGTGCTGCGATCGATGCGCAGCACGGGTACATCGGCGAAGGCCGCGCTCAGATGTTCTTCCAGGCGCTCGGTGCCGATGCCCTGCGGCTGCAACGCCAGTCCGCCGCAATCCGGGCAGGCCAGCGGCGCCGGCTGACGCGCGCCGCAGTGGTGGCATTGCAGGCGGCGGCCGCCGGCGTGCACCGTCATCGGGGTGTCGCAACGCTTGCAGTGCGCGCTCCAGCCGCAGTCGTGGCACAGCAACACCGGCGCATAACCGCGCCGGTTCTTGAACACCAGCACCTGTCCACCGGCATCCAGCGCTTGGCGGATCGCCTGTTGGAGTTCGCGCGAAAGGCCGGCGTCCAGCGGTCGCTTGCGGACATCCAGCACGCGCACGCGCGGCGGTTGCGCCACGCCGGCGCGGCGACGCAGGCGCAGATGGCCATAGCGACCGCTGCGCGCGTTGTGCAGGGTTTCCAGCGACGGCGTGGCGCTGCCGAGGATGATCGGCACGTCCAGCGCCTTGGCCCGCACCAGGGCGAAATCGCGGGCGTGGTAGCGGATGCCGTCCTGCTGCTTGTAGCTGCCGTCGTGCTCTTCGTCGACGATGATCAGGCCGGCCTCGGGCAGCGGCGTGAACACCGCCGAGCGGGTGCCCACGATCACCCGGGCTTCACCACGCGCGCAGGCGCCCCACGTGCGTGCGCGCTCGTTGTCGTTGAGGCCGGAGTGCAGCACGTGGACGGGAACGCCGAGGCGGGCGCGAAAGCGCGCCAGCGTCTGCGGCGTCAGGCCGATCTCGGGAACCAGCACCAACGCCTGCCGCCCGCGCGCCAGGCAATCGGCGATGGCGCCCAGATAGACCTCGGTCTTGCCGCTGCCGGTGACGCCATCGAGCAGGAACGGCGTGAAGCCGCGGGCATCAGACAGTGCGTCGGCGGCGTGCCGCTGTTCCTCGTTGAGTTCCGGTCCCGGACGCGGCGTGGCTTCCACGGCCCCCGGTGGCGCCGGGATCCGTTCGGCCAGTTGCCGCGCCGCCAGCGCGCGAGCCGCTTCCCGCCAGCGCTCCATGCGCACCGCGAGCTGGTCTTCGGACTGGGAGCCGGCCGACAGGTACTCCGCCAGTTGCCGGGGCCGGCTGCCGGCGCGCAGCCGCGACAGGCCGGTGAGACCGGCTTCGGTCAGCCGCCATTGCCATGCCTGTTCCGCATCCGGCACCGGCTCTCCCTGGCGCAGCGGCGCGGGCAGGGCGGTGGCGAAGGTTTCGCCCAGGGGCGCGTGGGTGTAGCGGGCCAGCCAGCGCAGGGACTCCAGCGGTTCGCCGTGCAGCAGCGGGGAGGCGTCCAGCCATTCCAGGACGGCCTTCAGTTCGACGGCCTCCTCGGCGGTCCCGGTGTCGGCCACCCAGCCCACCAGTTCGCGGCCCCCGAACGGCACGCGCACGCGCCGGCCCACGTCGCCGGCCGAGACCACCGAGCCCGCGGGAGGGTGGTAATCGAACAGGCGGAGCAGGGGTACGGGCAGAGCGACGCGAAGGACGGCAGGTGGCGACATCGGCTCCAGTTTAGCGAGCCGGTCAAGTCGTGCGGGCCGGTAGCGGGGTTGCGGGATCAATCTGTCAAAAAAATGACGAAGATCACGCAAGTGCAGGTGAGCAAAAGAGATTCCGGTTTATCCACACAAGCTGTGGATAAATCTGTGCATGTCGCCATTGCTCCACGCGCCGATGACCCATTTTCGGGCCTCCCGTGGTGGTTGGTGAAAAAAACGCCAAAACGATATTTTTCTTTCAAATCAAATGGTTAATTGTGAAACCAAGCTGAAATGTGACGGCGGGCCACCCGGGCCGGAACGATCGTGACAGCCGCGTGACCGCTGTGCACAACGCAAATCGGCGAAAGCCTTGTGCCACTTGGGAGAGCAGGATTCCAAGCAGTGTCAAGCGCTGGGAATCACCTTTGCGACCGCTATGATTCGTGCCGATGAGCCCGCGCTTCCATGACTGATCCGTCGCCGTCCGCGCCCCCGGCGCCGCCCGCCCTGGCCGCTTTCCTGCGTGGCGTCGAACGCCGCGGCGCCCTGTTCGCGCAGTTGCAGTGCGGCGACGCGGAACATGGCGATGTCGCCCTGGCGACCGCGATGCGGACGTTCTCGGAGCAGGCGCCCCGCCTGCCGATGGCGGACTGGCCGCGAAGCTTCTGGCAACGGCTGATGGCATCGCCGGCCCTGCACCGCTCCCCGGCCGCCGCGCGCTGGCCGGTATCGGTGGCCCATCTGGGGACGCTCGCACCGGATGACCGGCGGGCGCTCCTGAGCCGCCTGGCGGCCGGGCTGCCGGAGGATGAAGCGGTCGAGGTTCTGGGAATCGACCTGACGCACTATCGGGCGGCGCTGGCCGCGGCCTGTCCGCAGGATGCGGCGGGCCAGCCCGACGCCGTCGGCTGGCGGGCGCTGGCCGACGCGATCCAGCAGCAGATGCGGGACCTGCCGCCGGATCGGATGGCGCGGCTGGCCCGCCTGCGCGAGCGCGCGCTGCAGCCGGAACCGATACTCCCGCGCGCGGCTCGCGGCAAACCCGCGCCGGTATCGAGCGAACGCGCGCCGCGTCCTCGGACCGTCCCGGGGCGCTGGCGGCGCTGGGGGGTGGTGGTCATCGTGCTGGTCTGCGCGGGCGGACTGGCGGCGACGTTCCTGGCCCCGCCCGGATGGTTCGGGCGGATGGGTGGTTCGCTGGAGCAGGTGGGAGAGGCAGGACTGAGCCTGGCCGAAGAGCCGGACATCCGCAGCGAAGCACTGGCGCCTGCCGAACCGCCGGCGGTCGCGGTGGCGGCGGAGGACGCGCTGCCGCTGCATCCGGATCTGGATCTGCTGCTGGATCCGGAAAGCGAATCGCTGTCGGGCGACGCGGCCTTCCTCGCCTGGTATCTGGCGGGTCGCAGCCAGCCATTGCCGGCGGACCCGGCCACCGCCGCATCCGCCGACGCGGCGGCCACCGGAGAGGAAGGCCGTGACACGACGTTCTGAATGCCTGGCGCTGGTGCTGGCCGTGTTCGCAATCTGTGCGGCCTGGTGGGCCCGCGCCCTGCCGTCCGGAGTGGAGACGCTGCTGGCGGACAGTCGCGCGCGCTGGTCCGCGCTTTCCGAACCACAGCGCGCGCAGGTCGCCGCGCGCGCGCGCGCCTGGGACGCGTTGACGCCGATGGAACAGGTGCGCCAACGAAGCCTGTACCAATCCTGGCGCGCGCTGGACGAAAGTCAGCGCATGCAACTGCGCGCCGCCGCGCAGGCGTTCGCCGCCCTGCCGCCGGAAGAGCAGGCGCGCCTGCGCACGCTGTACGGTCAGCAGGACGCCTCGCAGCAGCATGGCTGGGAGTTGGGTCCCGGACTGGGAGCGGACTGGCCGCGCCTGCAACCGCTGTTCGCCTATGTGCCCGCGGACGAACGCGCGATGCTGCTTGCCTTCTTGCGCCAATCGGACGCGAAACAGCGCGATGATCTCGCGGCGCTGGCGCAGCGCATTCCACCGCAGGAGCGCGCCGCGTTCCGGCAGGCGTTGCTGAAGGTGGAGCCTGCGCGCCGGGGCGATTGGCTGCACCAGCGGCGCAGTCAGTAGCCGGCGGAACGGCGCGGTTCAGTAGCGCGTCGCGCTCGCGAGAATCCGCCGGCTGGCGCGAACCTGATCACCAAAGCGGGCGATGCCTTCGGCGCGCATGCGCGGCGCGTGATCGCGCAGATAGGCATCGAGCGCGGCGCGATCGGCCAAACGGTAGCGAACGCAGCGCGATACCCATCCGGGTTCGGCGGGTGGCTCCAGTCCATCCAGGATTTCCGCTTCCAGGAACCCCGCGAAGCCCAGCATCTCGCGCACGTGCGCGTCCAGCCAGCGCGCATGCGCCTCGGCGATATCCGGACCGATGGCGAGATCGACCTCGTAGACGACGGTCATGCGTTGATGAAGCTGGTGAAGAGGACGAACATCGCCGCGAAGCTCACCAGGAACAGATAGACCATGCCGACAGCCAGATACTTCAGCACGGTCAGCCACCACGCCTGGCCGTACACCCGCTTCTGCATCAGCAGCAGGTAGATCGGCATCCACCACCAGAGCACGAACTGCAGCAACCCGGTGATGCTGGCGAACCACGCGGCGTGCGGGGTGATCCATTCGTCCAGCGCCATCAGCAGGAAGATGCCGAGCAACGCCAGGCACAGCCATGCATGGCTGTACAGGGCGACGACCAGGTGCTCCAGGTACAGCCGGCCCGAGCCCAGGTAGGCAATCTTGAGGAACACCGCGAAGACCGGAACCATGAAGAACAGCGCGGTGGGAATGGCTTTGAGGCCGGCGTTCTTGAACAGCTCCGGATCCTTCTGGAAGCGCACCCAGTTCTCTTCCGCGCGCTGCGCCTTCTTCTTCAGCCAGCGGTTGAGGAATCCCTTGGGTTCGGCCTGCGCGTCCCCGGCCTTGTCCGCGGTTGCGGACGAGGCGGAGGACCCGGGTGTGAGCGTGCTGTCCGGCGGCAGGGGGGACGGCGCTTCGGCGGCCTCCGGCGCCGCCTCGGCGACCGGGTCCGTGGATTCCAGGGGCTGCTGCAGCGACGGGTGCTTCGGATCCAGTTGGGCGATGCGTTCCCGCGCCTGTTTGCGCAGCGCCTTGATGCTGCGATCGAAACCGACGCTGGCGCCGGGGATGTTGCCGACCGCCGCCTTGCCTTCGATCAGTCCGCGGATGGCTTCATCGCGCTGGCGCTCCACTTCGGCGACGGTTGTCGCCTCCTCGAAATTGCCCTTCACCACGGCTTCGGACGAGGGCTCGCCGATATGCACGGCGAATTGCGCGATGAAGAACGTCAGCACGCTCACGATGACGAACAGCCGCAGCGGGGCGACGTAGGGTGCGCGATGACCGGCCAGGTAGGCGTTGGCCAGGCGGCCCGGCGAGCACAACGTGCGCAGGGTGCGGAAGATGCGCCCATCCAGGTGCCAGAACGACTCGAAGACTTCCTCGATCGCGTGTCCGGCATGGCGCAACGGATTGTGCGAGGACTGACCGCAGTGATGGCAGAACTCGCCCTGCAATGGCGTGGCGCAGTTCTCGCACCCGGCGGGCGCGGGGTCGTGCGGCAATACGTCGGTCTGGCTGCTCATCTGCGGTTGTGCTTCCCCTGGCGCGAGCGGGTAAGATACCGGCCTCCCGTGACCCGGTGCCAGCGCGCGACCGCGCGACCGTAGTCCGGCGGTCTCCCCCATGTCTTCCACCGTCTCCCATTCGCCGCGTTTCGGCGATGAGGTCCGCGCTTCCGCGAAACTTGCCCTGCCGCTGGTGCTGGGCCATGTCTCCACCGGTCTCATCGGCTTCGTCGACAACGTCATCGCCGGACACCACAGCACCCAGACCCTGGCCTCGGTCACGGTCGGCACCGCCCTGCTGTGGCTGCCGATGATGGTGCCGATCGGCACGCTCATCTCGCTCACCGCTTCGGTCTCGCAACTGGACGGCGCCAATCGCCGCGACGAGATCGGACCGCTGTTCCGCCAGGCGCTGTGGCTGTCGCTGGGTCTGGGGGTGCTGATGTTCGGCTTCCTGACCGTGGCGCCCTACGCGCTGGGCGCGTTCGGCATCGCCCCCGACATCATTCCCGGCGCGACCGGTTTCCTGCATGCGATCCGCTGGGGCGTGCCGGCGCTGACCTTCTATTTCTGCATGCGCTATCTGAGCGAGGGCATGCACTGGACGCTGCCGACGATGCTGCTGGGATTCGGCGGCCTGCTGGTGCTGGCACCGCTCGGTTACGTGCTGACCTTCGGCAAGTTCGGCCTGCCGGAGATGGGCGCGGCCGGCCTCGGCACGGCTTCGGCGATCACCATGTGGGTGCAGGCGACCTGCTTCGCGCTGTATCTGTGGCATTCGCGCCGCTTCGCTCACCTCAAGCTCTTCAGCCACTTCGAGCCGCCGCGCGGGGAGGCGATCGGACAACTGCTCCGCACCGGCCTGCCGATCGGCATCACGGTGCTGATGGAGGGCAGCCTGTTCATCGTGACCGCGCTGCTGATCGCGCGGCTGGGCGCGGTGTCGGCCGCCGCGCACCAGATCGCCATCAACGTCGCCGCGCTGTGCTTCATGGTGCCGATGGGCGTCGCCGAAGCCACCACCGTCCGCGTGGGCCATGCGCTGGGCTCCGGCGACCCGGCGGGCGTCCGTCGGGCGGCCCATGCGGGCTACGCCATCGTTCTGTGCACGCAGGCCCTGTCGGCGCTGGTGCTGCTGTTCGGGCATGACGCGGTGGTGTCCCTGTACACCCAGGATCTGGCGGTGGCGGCACTGGCGGGCACCTTGCTGCTGTATGCCGCGGCGTTCCAGTTCCCCGACGGCATCCAGGTGCTGTCGGCCGGCGCGCTGCGCGGGCTGAAAGACACCCGGGCGCCGATGTGGCTGGCGATGGTCTCCTACTGGGGCCTGGGCATGCCGCTCGGGGCCGGTTTCGGGCTGGGCCTGGGCTGGGGACCGCAGGGCATGTGGCTGGGCCTGATCATGGGCCTCACCGCCGCCGCGGTCAGCCTGGGCTGGCGCTTCAATCGCAGCAGCCAGCGCCTGCTGGCCGCTGCTGCACCCTGACTGACATTGGCGCACGGTGACTAAAGGGGCATGCCGCCCCCGGGGTCGAACCGTTAAGCTGACCCCAGGAATACCGGAGTCTCCGTCCCCATGAACCAACCGCCTCCCATCCGCGGACCCGTCGCCACTTTCTTCGTGGGCGCCTGGAACGTGGTGAATTTCGCCCGCAAGCTGTTCCTGAACGTGTTGTTCTTCGGGTTCCTGCTGTTCCTGATCATGTTCATGATCCTGCTCGCCGGAATCAGTTCGAGCAGCGCGGTCAAGCCGGTCATCGATCGCACCACGCTGGTGGTCGCGCCGGAAGGGCGCCTGGTGGAGCAATACAGCACCGATCCGGCGACCCGCGCGCTGGCCAAACTCCTCAATGACAAGGACGCCGAGGAAATCCAGTTGCGCGATCTCGTTCGCGCGATCGATGCGGCGCGCGAGGACAAGAAGATCGAGCGGATGATGCTGCGTGTGGATCGGCTGCAGCCGACCGGCTACGCCTCGCTGCGCGAAGTCGCCGCGGCGCTGGAGCGCTTCCGCGCCTCGGGCAAGCAGATCGTGGCGTTCGGCGAGAACCTGGGCCAGCACCAGTACCTGCTGGCCGCGCAGGCCAACGAGGTCTATCTGGATCCGATGGGCGGCCTGCTGCTGGAAGGCCTGGGCCGCTATCGCCAGTACTTCCGCCAGGCCCTGCAGGAAAAGCTGGGCGTGGATGTGCACGTGTTCCGGGTGGGCGAGTTCAAGTCCGCGGTCGAGCCCTACGTGCTGGACGCCGCCTCGGCGGAAGCCAAGGAAGCCGATCTGTTCTGGATGAACGATGTGTGGCAGCGCTACCTGGGCGATGTCGCCAAGGCCCGCAAGCTGACCCCGCAGCAACTCGCCGCCGGCATCGACACGCTGCCGGAGGGCATCGCCGCCGCCGGTGGCGATCTGGCCAAGTTCGCCCTGCAGCAGAAGCTGGTGGACGGCCTGAAGACCCGCGAGGACGTGGAGAACCTGCTGATCGAACGCGGCGTGGCCGACGAGGATTCGGACACCGGTTTCCGCCAGGTCACCCTCGACGGTTACCTGGCCCACCTGGACGCGCAGCGGGCGACGACGCTGGACAAGCGCGCGCAGATCGCGGTGGTGGTGGCCGAAGGTGAAATCACCGATGGCGAGCAGCCGGCGGGCCGCATTGGCGGCGAGTCGACCTCCGCGTTGCTGCGCGAAGCGCGCGACGACGAGGACGTGAAGGCGGTGGTGCTGCGCGTGGATTCCCCGGGCGGCGGCGTGTTCGCGTCGGAGCAGATCCGCCGCGAAGTGGCCGCGCTGAAAGCCGCCGGCAAGCCGGTGGTCGTATCGATGGGCGATCTGGCCGCCTCCGGCGGTTACTGGATCTCGATGAACGCCGATCGCATCTACGCCGACCCCTCGACCATCACCGGTTCGATCGGCATCTTCGGCATGATTCCGACCGTGCCGCGCACGCTGGAGAAGATCGGCGTGCACACCGACGGCGTGGGCACCACGCGCTTCGCCGGCGCGTTCGACATCACCCGTCCGCTGGATCCGGCGGTCGGCCAGGTGATCCAGTCGATCATCAACAAGGGCTATGCGGACTTCACCGGCAAGGTCGCCGATGCGCGCAAGAAGCCGGTCGAAGCGGTGGACGAAGTCGCGCGCGGCCGCGTCTGGAGCGGCGCGCAGGCGAAGGAGCGCGGTCTGGTCGACGAACTCGGCGGCATGCAGGCGGCGACCGAGTACGCCGCGCAGCTGGCCAAGCTGGGCGGCGCCGACAAGTACCGTGTGCGCTACATCGAGCAGAACGCTTCGCCGTTCGCCCAGTTCATGGGCCGGATGGCCGGTTCGCGCATCGGCGCGCTGTGGCTCAAGGATTCCGACGTCGCCCGCGCGATGCTGGCGCAACGCCTGCCGGAGGCCAATACCCAGCTGCGCTTCGTGGAAGAGGCCCTGCAGGATCGCCGGGGCACGCCGGTCAAGGCGCTGGCCTATTGCTTCTGCGGTTTCTGAGCCGGCGCATCCGTCCCGGGCGGACAGAACGAAAAAGCCCTCCGCAAGGAGGGCTTTTTTTTGCCGGGTTGTCCGCCCGTTGCGCGGGACTACTGCCGTTCGGCCGCGTCGATGGCGGCGCGGGTGTCCTCGGCGGCCTTGCGGGTGGTTTCCTCGACCGACCGGGCCTTGTCCTGCGGTGCCCGGATGGCGTCGCGCAGCTCGGTGGCCCGCGCCGCCTGCGGCTCCGGCGGGCGTTCCGTCGGCGGTGGCGCTGGCCGGCACGCGTACAGCGGCAACAACAGCAGCAGGCAGGTGATCGGACGCCTTTTCATGCGATGCCCCTCCGGAATGGCTGGCGGTATGCTAACCCCATTCTGACGGAGCGACGCATGGCATCCCATCGGTGGCGACTGGACGGGCAGACCGCATTGATCACCGGCGCGAGCGCCGGCATCGGCCTGGCGATCGCGCGCGAGCTGCTCGGGTTCGGTGCGGATGTGATGCTGGTGGCGCGTGACGAGGATCTGCTGGATGCCGCGCGCGAGGATCTGGGGGAGGAGTTCCCCGAACGCGAAGTGGCGACCATGGCCGCCGATGTGGCGGATGACGAGGACCGGCGCGCGATCCTCGACTGGGTGGAAGATCATGCCGATGGCCTCAACCTGCTCATCAACAACGCTGGCGGCAATATCACCAAGGCCGCGGTGGACTACACCGAGGATGAGTGGCGCGGGATTTTCGAGACCAACCTGTTCTCCGCATTCGAACTGTCGCGCTACGCCCATCCGCTGCTGACCCGGCACGCCAGTTCCGCCATCGTCAACGTAGGCAGCGTGTCCGGCTTCACCGCGGTGCGCAGCGGCGCGCCGTACGGCATGACCAAGGCCGCATTGCACCAGATGACCCGCAACCTCGCCGCCGAGTGGGCCGAGGATGGCGTGCGGGTGAACGCGGTGGCGCCCTGGTACATCCGCACCCGCCGGACATCCGGTCCGCTGTCGGATGCGGATTACTACGAGGAAGTGATCGCGCGCACGCCGATGCGCCGGATTGGCGAGCCGGAGGAAGTGGCCGCGGCGGTGGGCTTCCTGTGCCTGCCGGCGGCGAGTTATGTCACCGGGGAATGCATCGCGGTGGACGGTGGATTCCTGCGCTATGGATTCTGATCCCGCTCCCGCGCCGAAATGGCTGCCGCTGGTCAAGCTCGTGCTGGCGGCAGGCGTGGGCTGGGCGCTGTGGCACGCGTTCCAGGTCGCGCCGCAGGGGCGCGGCATCTTCGGTGAAATCGCCCTGTTCGGCTTGTGGGGCGCGATGGTCGCGGTGGCACTGTTCCTGATCGCGGTGTTCTTCTACTGCCGTGACCTCGGGCGCACGCTGGCGGCGGTTTCGCCCGCGGCGCGAGCGGCGTCACCCGCTTCGGTGTGGTGGATGTTCGCGCTGCCGTACAACTTCATCGAGGATTTTTTCATCATCCGCAACGTGTCGGTCAGCCTGCGCGCGGAAGCGCAGCGCAATCGCGCGCTGGGCGGATGGCGCCACTTCGGCGAATGGTCCGGGTTGGGCTGGTGCGGCGCGCAGATTATCTCGCTGGTGCCGAATCTGCTGGGTTCGGCGGCGAGCCTGGTCGCGCTGGTGTTGTGGTTGATCCACTGGCGATTGATCAGGCGCGCCTTGGTGGCGCTGCGCAACGCGCCGGCCGTGGCGATCCGGCCCGCGGCATGATCCACGCCAGCGGCGCCGCCGCCGGCTTGGCCAAGCAGGGGGGACGGAGGCGATCGAGTCCTTGCCACGAGTACCCGCGAGGGGGATTTCCAACCGCTTTCAGCCGCCGCAGGCGCTCTCGGCCAGGATGCGCTGCATGCGTTCGAATTCGGCCTTGTTCTTCTCGCTGGTGTCCGCGCGGGTGAAGCGCCAGGCCACTTCCGCCTCGTCGCGACGCTTCTTCCACGCCTCGCAGAGCCCTTCATCGGGAACCCGCGCGCAGGTATCGCGCACCATTTCGCAGGCCTGGCCCGCGCCACCCTGCGGATTGCCATCCAGCCCGGTGGTCTGCAACGGTTCGCAGCGCGAAGCCGGCTCGCTGTCCTCGGTCAGGTAGCCGCCACCATCGCGGGTGGTGCAGCGGAACAGATTGGGAGGTGGCAGGCGCTCGGCCGTCGCGGTCGACGCGGGTGCGGACGTCGGTGCCGGCGTTTCTTCGGGCGCCGCGGCCGGCGTCGCAGCGGGTGCCGCAGAGGGTTTGGACGCCGTCGGCGCCATCGGTACGGTCGCCAGTGCCGGCATCCGCTTGACCTGCTGCCGGCTGCCCTTGGGGCAGGGCATGTTCTGCACGGTGAGCGCGCCAGCGGCATCGGTGCAACGGTAGATCACCAGTTCGTCGGCGTGCGCGGCGGCGGGCGCCGCCAGCAGTATCAACCAGGCAAGGCGATAGGGCATCAGGGGTTCCTGCAATCGTTGGCCATGCGCGCATCGATGCCGCGCTGTTCCAGATCCAGCGTACGGCGCTCGCTGGGCATCGCGCTGCCGTAGCGGCGCAGGATGTCATAGCGGCGATCGGACAACCGCGCGCAGACTTCCGCCTGCGGAAGTTCATGGCATTCGTCGCGGATCCAGACGCCGCCCGCCGGGACGATGACGTTGCCGGACGGATGTCCGGGCGGACGTGGTGTCGGGGGATGCGGCGTGGGATTCCCGCTCTGGAACGAAACGCTGCCGCCATTGCCGAGGTTGACATGTCCGGAGACGCTGCCGCCGTAGTGACGTGGCCAGACCGGATAGGGATAACCGCCCGCCCAGTAGGGGACGAAGCGCAGTTGGCCCTCGCCGTTTTCGCTGGTATAGCGCTCACCGTCCGGGGTGACACATTCGTACATCGGGCGCGGCGTGTTGCGATAGACCACCCGCTCGGTGGGCGCCGCCGGCGATGCCGGCGTGGCCGGGCGGCTGTCCACCGGCGCCGGCGGCGTGGGCGCCGGATCGCGCGGGCGCTGCATGCTGCGGGTCTGCTGGGTTTCGCCGGGCGCGCAGGGCGAGTCGCGCAGGGTCAGCTGGCCCTGCTTGCCGATGCAGCGGTAGATCGTCACGTCCTGCGCGGCCGCGTGCGATGTCACGCAGAACGAACAGGACAGACAGACGACGAGGACGATACGCATGCCGGCATCTTGCGCGCGAAGCGGGGCGCCGACAACGCCGGCCGGTTCACGCTCGGAACGACTCGCCGGTGCGCGCATCGCGGATGGAGGAAGGGCGTTCCAGGCCGCCGGTTTCGCCCTCGCTGACACCGTCCAGGCGTTCCAGCAGCGCGGGATCCAGTCCGGCGCGGTCAAGCGGCGCGGGCTGCCCGCTCAGGTTGGCGCTGGTGGAAACCAGGGGGCCGCCAAACCCGCGGCACAGTGCGATGACCGTGGGATGGGCGGTGACCCGCACGGCGATGCCGTCATGTTCGCCGGTGAGCCAGCGCGGTACCCGCGGACTGGCCGGCATCACCCAGGTGTTCGGACCGGGCCAGCTCGCCAGCACGTCGGCGAGGCGTTCAACCGGCAATGCATCCAGATCCAGGCAGGCGCGAAGCTGTTCGAGATCGGCGGCGATCAGGATCAGTCCCTTCTCGACCGGACGCTCCTTGATCGCCAGCAGGCGCCGCACGGCGGCTTCATCGAACGGGTCGCATCCCACGCCCCACACGGCTTCGGTCGGATAGGCGATCACGCCGCCGTGCTGGAGCCATTCCACGGAGGCGGACAGGGACAGGGAATCGTTCATGGCGCGATTCTGCCACGGTGCGCGCGCGTCCACCGCGCCCCGATGGGGCGCGGCTTCCGGCGGCGATCAGAACGGCGCGTCGTCGTTCTGCTTCTTGGCGACGCGCTTCTTGCCCGGCTCCACCTTGGCCGGAGTGAGCAGCGACCTGGCCGGTTCGGTGACCGTCACCGCCGCCTTCTTCGCCACGGCCTTCTTGGTGGCGGTTTTCCCGGTCGCGGTCTTTTTCGTCGCCGTCTTCTTGGTGGCGGCCTTCTTCGGCGCGGCTTCCTTCTTCACCGCGGCCTTCTTGGCGGTCGCCTTCTTGGCGCCGAAACCACGACGGGCCGGCTTGCCGGTTTCCTCCAGCAGCTGCTGGACTTCGGCCAGGGTGAGCGAGGCGGGTTCGCGATCCTTGGGAATCTTGCCGTTGAGCTTGCCATCGCTGATGTACGGGCCGAAGCGTCCGTTCAGCACCTGGATGTCGCTGCCGTCGAATTCCTTGATGATGCGGTTGCGGGCGATTTCTTCCTTTTCGTTGATCAGGAAGACCGCGCGGGCCAGATCGATCGTGTACGGATCGTCTTCCTTCTTCAGCGAGGCATAGGTGCTGCCGCGCTTGGCAAACGGGCCGAAGCGGCCAATGCCGACGCTGACTTCCTCGCCGTTGTCCTGGCCGAGCTTGCGCGGCAGCTTGAACAGCTCGATCGCCTCGTCCAGGGTGATGGTGTGCATCGACTGGCCCGGACGCAGCGAGGCGAACTCGAGCTTCTCGTCGGTGTCCTTGTCGCCGATCTGGGCGTAGGGTCCGAACCGGCCCAGGCGCACGCTGACCGGTTTGCCGGACTTGGGATCGGTGCCGAGTTCGCGCGCGCCGGTGGCTTCGCTGCGATCGACCGATTCCTTCTTCTCTTCGATCAGTTCCTTGAACGGGCCCCAGAACTTCTCCATCAGCGGGACCCATTCCTCCTCGCCGCGCGAGACGGCGTCCAGCTCGTCCTCGAGCCGGGCGGTGAAGTCGTAATCCACGTACCGGGTGAAGTGGCCACTGAGGAACTTGGACACCGCGCGGCCCACGTCGGTGGGCTTGAAGGCGCGGCCTTCCATTTCGGTGTACTTGCGGAACAGCAGGGTCTGGATGATCGAGGCGTAGGTGGAGGGACGGCCGATGCCGTACTCCTCCAGCGCCTTGACCAGCGCCGCTTCGGTGAAGCGCGGCGGCGGCTGGGTGAAATGCTGGTCGGCGTGGATGCGATCCAGCGGCACCCGGTCGCCCGGCTTCATTGGCGGCAGTTTGCGGCCTTCGTCGTCGTCTTCCGCGCCCTTCTGGTCCTTGCCTTCCTCGTACACGGCCAGGAAGCCGGGATCGATCACGGTGGTGCCGCTGGCGCGGAAGCTGTGCTCGCTGCCGGCGGCCAGGTCGACACTGACGGTGTTGAGGGTGGCCGGCACCATCTGGCAGGCCACCGCGCGCTTCCAGATCAGCTCGTAGAGCTTGCGCTCGTCATCGCTGAGGAAGCGGGCGACCTGGGCCGGGGTGCGCAGGGCCGAGGTCGGGCGCACGGCTTCGTGCGCTTCCTGCGCGTTCTTGGACTTGGTCTGGTAGGTGTTGGGCTTGTCGGGCAGCGCCTGGGTGCCGTAGTCGCGGGCGATGACGTCGCGGATCTCGTTCAGGGCTTCGATCGACAGGCTGACCGAGTCGGTACGCATGTAGCTGATCAGGCCGACGGTGCCTTCCTCGCCGATCGCCACGCCTTCATACAGCTTCTGCGCGACCTGCATGGTCTTGCGGGTGGTGAAACCCAGCTTGCGCGCGGCTTCCTGCTGCAGGGTGGAGGTGGTGAACGGCGGCGCGGGCCGGCGCTTGCGCTCCTTGCTGGTCACGTCGGTGACGTGCAGCGAACCCTGCGCGGCCTGCTGGATGCGCAGGCGCGCGGCTTCGGCGGTATCGCCGTCGGTGACCGTGAACTGCTCGAACTTCTGTCCGTCCAGGCGGGTGAGCTTGGCCGTGAAGGACTGGCGCGGGTGCGCGCACTCGGCCTCGATGGACCAGTATTCGCGCGCGATGAAGGCTTCGATCTCTTCCTCGCGCTCGACGATCATGCGCAGCGCGGGCGACTGCACGCGGCCGGCGGACAGGCCGCGCTGGACCTTGCGCCACAGCACCGGCGACAGGTTGAAGCCGACCAGGTAGTCCAGCGCGCGGCGCGCCTGCTGGGCGTCGACCAGTTCGTTGGCGATCTGGCGCGGCTGGTTCATCGCCTCGCGGATGGCCCGCGGGGTGATTTCGGTGAACACCACCCGGTGCAGCGGCTTGTCCTTGAGCAGGCCGCGCTCCTTCAGGATTTCCGCGATGTGCCAGCTGATCGCCTCGCCCTCGCGATCCGGGTCGGTCGCCAGATAGATGTCTTCGGCCACCTTGGCGGCCTTGGCGATGGCATCGACGTGCTTCTCGTTCTTGTCGATGAGGTCGTAGCGCATCGCGAAGCCGTTGTCCGGATCCACCGCCCCTTCCTTCGGCACCAGGTCGCGCACGTGACCATAGGACGCCAGGACGTGGAAGTCCTTGCCGAGGTACTTGTTGATCGTCTTGGCCTTGGCCGGCGATTCGACGATGAGGAGGTGCTTGGACATGTCCTTCCGATGGGCGGTGGGGGCGGCGCGTGGCCGGCAAGGGTGGCGCAAAAGCGGGCGGCAGAGAAGCCGACGCCCGGAGCCGTGGCCCCGGGCGTTCAGGTTTCGCTATTAATAGTGGAATCACGCCCGGGGGGCGGCTGTCAACCCTGAACGGATTCCGTGAAGGCCATCACCTTCCGAAACCGCCGCCCAGCGCCGCGATCAGCGCACCCGTCGCCAGCAGGCCGAGGAGGGCGAGCAGTCCCCCCAGAATCAGGACGACCCAGGTGACCGTGCCCAGTTCGGGCCGTTGGCGTTCCGGATAGTGGGTGTAGGCCCACTTGTCCACCACCAGCGTGCCGCAGATCAGGTCGTGCAGGGCCTGCTTGCGGCCCGTGAACGCGACCATCAGATAGCCGATCAGGAGCAGCAGGGTACTGATGAA
>Ga0247823_10001744_pt1 | contig 17970 bp, 15 predicted proteins | sample 13C_PalmiticAcid_2_FD_192426 | JGI IMG/M metagenome (GOLD analysis project Ga0247823, IMG submission 192426) | Soil microbial communities from agricultural site in Penn Yan, New York, United States - 13C_PalmiticAcid_Day30 | ecosystem: Environmental > Terrestrial > Soil > Agricultural land... | reverse complement strand
AAGGGCCATGGCGGCACCTCGGTGTTCGCGGGCGTGGGCGAGCGTACCCGTGAGGGCAACGATCTCTATCACGAGTTCCTCGACGCCGGCGTTATCGCCAAGGACGCCGACGGCAACGCGATCAGCGAAGGTTCGAAGGTGGCGCTGGTCTATGGCCAGATGAACGAGCCGCCGGGCGCCCGCGCACGCGTCGCGCTCTCGGGTCTGACGATCGCCGAGTATTTCCGCGACGTCGAGGGCCAGGACGTGCTGTTCTTCGTCGACAACATCTTCCGCTTCACCCAGGCGGGCGCGGAAGTGTCGGCGCTGCTCGGCCGTATTCCTTCGGCCGTGGGTTACCAGCCGACCCTGTCGACCGACATGGGCGCGCTGCAGGAACGCATCACCTCGACCAACAAGGGTTCGATCACCTCGGTTCAGGCCGTGTACGTCCCCGCGGACGATCTCACCGATCCGGCGCCGGCGACCTCGTTCGCTCACTTGGACGCGACGACCGTGCTTAACCGCGCGATCTCGGAGCTGGGCATCTATCCGGCGGTGGATCCGCTGGATTCGACCAGCCGCGTGCTCGAGCCGCGCGTCGTCGGTCAGGAGCATTACGACACCGCCCGCGCCGTCCAGTCGATCCTGCAGAAGTACAAGTCGCTTCAGGACATCATCGCCATCCTCGGCATGGACGAGCTGTCGGAAGAGGATAAGCTGACCGTCTCGCGCGCGCGCAAGATCCAGCGCTTCCTCTCGCAGCCGTTCCACGTCGCCGAAGTCTTCACCGGCATCCCCGGCGCGTTCGTGCAGATCGAGGACACGATCAAGTCGTTCAAGGCGGTGGTCGAGGGCGAGTATGATCATCTGCCCGAAGCCGCCTTCTACATGGTCGGCGGTATCGATCAGGCGGTCGAGAAGGCCAAGAAGCTGGCCGCCGAAGCCTGATCCTCTACTGGCCCCTCTCCCTGTGGAGAGGGGCTAAGGGAAACAAGAAATGCCGCTGCACTTCGAACTCGTCACCCCCGAAAAGCTCGTCCGCTCGGAGGAAGTCCATATGGTCGTCGTTCCCGGTACCGAGGGCGACTTCGGCGTGCTGGAGGGCCATTCGCCCTTCATGTCCACGATCCGCGACGGCAATCTGGAAATCTACAAGACCGCCAGCAACAACGCGCCCGAGATCGTTCGCATCGAAGGCGGTTTCGCCGAAGTGAACGAGAACGGCCTGACCGTGCTCGCCGAAAAGGCCGAGTGATCGCCTAACGCGCTCGCACGGGCGGAACGACAAAGGCCGCGGGGCGACCCGCGGCCTTTTGTTTTACCGGTCCGGCGCGATCGGCTCAGCGCACCCGGCGATAGACCCAGCGCCCGGCCTTGCTCCCATCCGCGAGCGAGATCTCGGCATGCAGTTCCTGTCCTTGCCGCCAGTAGCGGACGCGCTGTGGATAGTCGTGCGCGGCATTGAAGAACGTTACCCCCGGTTCCGGCGACGGACTCCACGCGAACACGACCGGATCCTTGCCGCCCGGTGCGCCGATGAACGCCAGTTTGATGATCGCATGTTCGCCGGACAAGCCCCGCACGATCCGCATGAACTCAAAGTCGTGCGTCTTGCCGTCGCGTACCGTCTGGCCGGTGCCCAGCATCGTGCCGCCACGTTCGCGGCCCCATAGTTCGCAGGTCTGCCGCCCGGCGCGCTCGACGGTGCACCATTCGCCCTCCAGCCAGGCGAGATCAGGCGGTTCCGTATCCGCGCCAGCAAGCATCGCCACGATCGCCAGAAGCATGCCTTCCCTCCCATTGCCGCAGCGATGCTCGTCGAATGGTTAGGAACTTGTCAAATTTTGCCCGCTATCCCTTTCGCGTTGGAGCTAGTGGGGATTTGAGCGTGAGCGCATTCGGACGTCGCAGCGGACCAGGGGCAACGCCCGCACGGCCGGCCTTCGGCGTCGCCCGCCCGATGCAGGGCGGCAGCCCGCCCCCGCGTCCGCAAGAGCCGCTGGGCGGCGACCAGTTCCCGTCGCTTCAGGACGTGCCTCTTCCCGGCGCGAACCGCGAATCGGACCTCTCCGACACCACGCCCCAGTCGACCACCGACGCGATGCAGCGCCTTGCCGACCGTCAGGCGGCATCGGGCGAGGCGGGTAATTCGCGCGTCGAGGGCTTCGAAGCCTCGATTCACCGCATCAAGGAACAGGTGCTCCCGCGCCTGCTCGAACGCGTCGATCCCGAAGCGGCGGCAACGCTCAACAAGGACGAACTGGCCGAGGAATTCCGCCCGATCATCGGCGAGGTGCTCGCCGAGCTCAAGCTGACGCTGAACCGCCGCGAGCAGTTCGCGCTCGAAAAGGTGCTGGTCGACGAACTTCTCGGTCTCGGGCCGCTCGAAGAGCTGCTGTCCGACAGTGCGATCAGCGACATCATGGTCAACGGTCCCGAGCAGACCTTTGTCGAGCGCAAGGGCAAGCTCGAACTCGCCAACATCCAGTTCCGCGACGAGGAGCATCTGTTCCAGATCGCGCAGCGTATCTGTAACTCGGTCGGCCGCCGCGTCGATCAGACCACGCCGCTCGCCGACGCCCGCCTCAAGGACGGCTCGCGCGTCAACGTGATCGTGCCGCCGCTGAGTCTCAAGGGCACCGCGATCTCGATCCGTAAATTCTCCGACAAGCCGATCACGCTCGACATGATGGCCGGCTTCGGCTCGATGTCGACCAAGATGGCGACAATGCTGAAGATCGCGGGCGCCTGTCGTTTCAACATCGTCATCTCGGGCGGCACCGGCTCGGGCAAGACGACGATGCTCAACGCGCTGTCGAAGATGATCGACCCCGGCGAGCGCGTGCTGACGATCGAGGACGCGGCCGAACTTCGCCTGCAGCAGCCGCACTGGCTTCCGCTCGAAACCCGCCCGCCGAACCTTGAGGGTCAGGGTGAGATCACCATCCGCGATCTCGTCAAGAACGCGCTGCGTATGCGCCCGGATCGCATCATCCTCGGCGAAATTCGCGGAAGCGAGTGCTTCGACCTCCTGTCCGCGATGAACACCGGCCATGACGGCTCGATGTGTACGCTCCACTCCAACAGCCCGCGCGAATGCCTCGGCCGTATGGAGAACATGGTCATGATGGGCGACATCAAGATCCCGAAAGAGGCGATCAGCCGCCAGATCGCGGATTCGGTCGACCTGATCGTTCAGGTGAAGCGCCTGCGCGACGGCTCACGCCGCGTGACCAACATCACCGAGGTGATCGGCATGGAAGGCCCGGTGATCGTCACGCAGGAGCTGTTCAAGTTCGAGTATCTGGACGAGAGCGCCGACGGCAAGATCATCGGCGAGTACCGTTCGATGGGCCTGCGCCCCTACACGCTCGAAAAGGCGCGTTCATTCGGCTTCGATCACGCCCTGCTCGAGGCGTGCCTCTAAGCGCGCGCGTGTCGGGCGGCGTTTGCAAACGGGACATTAACCACGCCCGCAACGGCTGGTGCGCGTTCGTCGCCGCGATACCCTCGTACGCATGGATATCCATGCGGTGATGACCTTCGCGTTTGCCCTGTTCGCAATGCTGGCGCCCGCTTCGGACGCGCGGGCCGCACCGCCGGTTTCGCACCTTGCCACCGATACCGAAGCACGCTGGGTTCCGTTCGAGCTGACGACGGGCAACCAGATCCGCTTCCGCACCCTGCTCAATGGCCGCCAGGTCGATGCGATCCTCGATACCGGGGTCAGCGACACCGCCGTCTCGGCGCGTTTTGCCCGCGCGGCGGGAATGAAGCCGCTTGTGCCCGGACAGGCCGACGCGATCGGCGGCAGCGTGGCGCTCAGCTGGGGCGCGGTCGATCGGGTGGAAGTCGGGGGTCTTGTCCGCACCGGCGGCCGCATTGCGATCATCGATGCCGATCCGCGCGTCACCGGCGCCGCGCCGGTTGATCTGTTCGTCGGCGCCGACCTGCTCGCCGCGCACGCGCTCGAGATCGATTACGACGCGCAGCGCTTCCGCCTCCTGCCCTCGGGCCGCTTGCCGTTTCGGGGCGTCACCGCGCCGCTGCGGCTCGCCGGTCCAGCGGGCCTCTATCTCAGCGAGCTGGATCTGGGCGGACGGCGGCATCGCCCGATGATCGTCGATACCGGCGATGGCAGCATGGTGACCCTCACCCGCACCGCATGGCGCGGAATCGAGCAATCGGGCGGCACCGTCACCACCGCGATCGCCTGGGGTTTAGGGGGGCAGGTGGAGAGCGAGGTGACGATCGTCCCTGCGCTGCGCATCGCCGCGCTCCCCGCGAACGAAGTCGAGCTTCGGATCGAACCGGACAGCGGCTTCTCCGGGCGCAAGGGCGCCGCGGGGCGCCTCGGCGGCGGACTGCTTCGGCGGCACCGCGTGCTTCTCGATCCCGGCGCCGGCCGCATGGTGCTCGCCCCCGCCGCGCGCAGCGAGTGGCCGGTGACGCGTTCGACCAGCGGGTTGATGGTCGGCCAGCGCGGCGACCGGCTGCGCGTCCTCCACGTCATGCGCGGCAGTCCGGCGGCGGCGGAGTGGCAGGCGGGCACGGAAATCTGCGCGGTGGACGGGTCGCCTATCCCCGCCGCCTATGCGAGCAGCCCCCTCGCAAGCTGGTCCACCGGCGCGCCGGGGCGCACGGTACGGCTCCGGCTGTGCGACGGCGCTGAGCGCAGCCTCACCCTCGCCCGCTTCTACTGAGTCAGCGCCAGCCTTTGATCGCGAGCGCCGCGGTCACGACCGCGCCCAGTACGGCCATGACCTGGATCAGCGTCCACGGCATCCAGCCGACGCGGTCGAGGTTGCGCCGTTTGGTCCGCCGCCACTCGGCCAGCCCGCTGCCCGCCGCCACCGCGACGAACGCGCCCACGCCAATCCATAACGGCCCCAATAACGGCCCTTGCATCACCGCGCGCTCCGCTTCACCAATCGTCGCCATATCGGAGAGGAGCCCAGAATGCGCAACACCCTGACGTTTGCCGCCATGACAGCCACCGCGCTCATCAGCGCCGCCGCCATCGGCGCGCCGCAGACCGGGAGCGTTAGTCCCGAATTGAAGGATGCCGTCGCCGCACCCACGCGCACCCCGGCCAATCTCGCCCGCGACAAATATCGCCATCCGGCCGAAACGCTTGCCTTCTTCGGCGTGAAGCCGACCGACACCGTGGTCGAGCTGTGGCCCGGCGGCGGCTGGTATACCGAGATTCTCGCGCCCTATCTCCGCAAGGGCCGCGGCACGCTCTATGCCGCCGCGCCCTGGCCAAACGGCATCGCGCGGGTTCAGGATTATCGCCAGAAGGACTTCCAGACCTATGGTGAGATCGTCTTCGCCGCCTTCCCGCACTGGGGCGACAGCGCGCCCAGGATCCGCGACAACAGCGTCGACGTCGTGCTCACCTTCCGCAACGTCCATAACTGGCGGATGGGCTATCAGCGCGAGGACAAGGCAGACTATTCGCCCGAGGCGTTCAAGCAGATCTTCGCGATGCTCAAGCCCGGCGGAACGCTCGGCATCGAGGATCATCGCCTGCCCGAAACCGCCGACGCCGAACGTGAACGCACCAGCGGCTATATCAAGGTCTCGACGATCAAGAAGCTCGCCGCCGCGGCCGGTTTCGTGTTCGCCGGCGAAAGCGAAATCAACGCCAACCCAAAAGACACGGCCGACTGGAAAGACGGCGTCTGGACGCTTCCGCCCAGCTACCGCCTCAAGGATGTCGATCGCGCCAAATATGAAGCGATCGGCGAGAGTGACCGCATGACGTTGAAGTTCAAGAAGCCGGGCTAATCGGGTGCCGGGGCCGTGGCGATCACGGCCCCTTGTGCACTACCCCGGCGCGCATCACGAAGCCGACCGACTTCAGCAGCTTCACATCGTTCAGCGGATCCCCGCTCACAGCGATGATATCGGCGCTCTTGCCCGGCTCGATGCTGCCGACTTCCTTCGACAGGCCGAGCAGATCCGCGGCGTTGACCGTCGCCGCCTGGATCGCCTGCATCGGCGTCAGGCCGTGCTTGACCAGCAGTTCGAACTCGTCGGCATTGCGGCCGTGCTTGGAGACGCCCGCATCCGTGCCGAACGCGATCTTCACGCCCGCCGGCACCGCTCGTTCCAGCGCCTTGCCGGTAATCGTGATGCGCCAGTCGATCTTCGCGCGCACCTCCGGCGGATAGGCGGCCGGATCCCTTGCGATCCGCTCAAGATAGCCGTTCACGGTCGACAGCGTCGGGACGTAGTAGGCGCCGCTTTTCTTGAACAGCGCGATGCTCTCGTCGTCGATCAGCGTGCCGTGCTCGATCGAATCAACTCCGGCGCGCAGCGCCACCGCGATCCCGTCCGCGCCATGTGCATGCGCCGCGACCTTGCGGCCATAGAGGCGCGCGGTCTCGACGATCGCCCTGGCCTCCTCGTCGAACATCTGCTTGCCAAGGCCCGCGCCGATTCGGCTGTTGACGCCGCCGGTGGTCGCGATCTTGATCACATCAGCGCCACGCCCGATTTGCGCGCGCGTCGCCTTACGGCACTCGTCCACGCCATCGCACAGGTTCGCCGCGCCGACCGCTTCGTGCAGTTCCTCGACGATGCCGAGCCGCTGGTCGCCATGTCCCGATGTGGTGGAGATGCCCATACCGGCATCGACGATACGCGGGCCGCTGACCCACCCCCGCGCGATCGCGTCGCGCAGTGCCAGAGTCGCGCCGCCGTCGCCCAGATTCCGCACCGTGGTGAAGCCCGCCATCAGCGTCTTCTGCGCGTTCCACAGCGCTTCATAGGCGCCCATCTGCTTGCTCTCGGTGAACCCGGCGAGCAGACCTTCCTGCCCTGCGCGGTCGGAGCTCAAATGAACATGGCTGTCGATCAGCCCGGGCAGCACCGTGCGGTCCTTGAGGTCGATCACCGGCGCCTCGCCCAGCGGTGTGACGTGACCGTCATAGACGCCGACGATCTTGCCGCCCTTCACCGCGATCGTGCTCGCGCCGCGCGGTGATTGCCCCGGCCGGTCGATCATCTTGCCGGCATGGATGTAGCGGTCGACCGGCGCGCTTTGCGCATGGGCAACACCCGCGAGCAGCATCGCCGCGGTGAAAGCAGCCAACGTCTTCATAGATCTCCCCGGTTTCGTTTCCGGGGAGACTATGATCGTCAACCGAGCTTGTCGATCTTGTCCTGCAACGAAGCGAGCTGCGCCTTCAATGTGGCGATCTCGTCGTCCTTGCTCTTCTCGGGAGCTTCGGCGGCGGCGCCGGGTGCACCGGGCTTGAACGCTTCGGCCGCGGCCTCGAACATCGCCATGTTGCGCTTGGCGATCTCGGCGAAAGGCGAGTTGGCGAACGCGCCCTCTACCGCCGACTTGAATTGCGCCTGATTGCGGCGAAAGCTGTCCATCGACGCTTCGAGATAGCCCGGCACGACCGCCTGCATCGAATCGCCGTAGAGCGCGATCAACTGGCGCAGGAAGTTCACCGGCAGCAGCGTCTGGCCCCGCGCTTCCTCTTCCATGATGATCTGGGTGAGAACGTTATGCGTAATATCTTCTTCGGTTTTCGCATCGATAACCTTGAAGTCACGCCCTTCGCGCGTCATCGCTGCCAGATGATCGAGTGTGATGTAGGACGAGGTTTCGGTGTTGTAGAGGCGCCGGTTCGCATACTTCTTGATGATGACCGGGCCGTCGGTATTCGCCGTCTTCTTCATCTTGACCCCCACGGGTGGTTGACGTGTCCCTAACACCCTTTGATACTGCACCGCAACACGGGCCTCGCCCCCTCCCTCTCTTTCTGGGACTGTTGCGCAGCGAAACCGCAGCATCGCCCGAACGCCGCGCCTCGGCACTGGCGGGACTAGCCGCTTATCAGGCCGCGGCCCGTCCCCGCCCGCGCCGCCCGATGCCGGTGGTTGCGCGTGCCGGGCGGGCTACGCTGCGCGACTATGGCGGAAGCGGCCCGCCCGCGGTGTTCGTCCCCTCATTGATCAACCCGCCGCTCATCCTCGACATGCCCTATCGCCGCTCGCTGCTGCGCTGGCTGTCGCGGCAAGGGGTGCGTCCGCTGCTGGTTGATTGGGGCACGCCGACGCCGCAGAATCGCGCGCAGGATGTCGCGCAGCACATCGAGGAGATGCTGATCCCGCTGCTGCGCAGCATCGGGGAGCCGGCGGCGCTGACGGGCTATTGCCTGGGCGGAACGATGGCGATGGCCGCGGCCGCCGCAGTGCCGGTGCGCGGACTGGCGCTGATCGCGGCGCCGTGGCGCTTCTCCGGCTTTGGCCCGGACGCGATCGGGCGGATCGAGTCGCTGTGGGAAGGCGCGCACGAAACCTGCGACCGGCTCGGGCTGGTCCCGATGGAAGTGCTGCAGGCGGGCTTCTGGCAACTCGACCCCGCGCGAACCATCGCCAAGTATGAGCGCTTCGGCCGCCTCGATCCGGCGAGCGCCGCCGCCAAATCCTTTGTCGCGATGGAGGATTGGGCGAACGCCGGCGCGCCACTAACCTATGCGGCGGGACGGCAGGTTTTCGATGACCTGTTCATCGCCGATCTCCCCGGACGGGGAAAGTGGCGGGTCGCGGGCACCATCGCCAACCCCATGATGCTTCCCTGCCCTTCGATCGAGTTTGTATCGCTCACCGACCGCATCGTCCCCGCAGCAAGCGCAGCCGGCCTGTCCGACCGGCGCGAGCTGCGGCTGGGCCATGTCGGGATGATGGTCGGATCTTCCGCGAAGGAAGCGCTGTGGCGCCCATTGGCGGACTGGCTCGGCCACCTTAGATAGCCCTCAAATCCAGCAGGAGTCGCACGCCAATGACCGAAGTCGTGATCACCGCCGCCAAGCGCACCCCCGTCGGCAGCTTCCTTGGCGCCTTCGCCACGACCCCCGCGCACGAGCTGGGCCGGATCGCGATCGAAGCCGCGCTCGAGCAGGCCGGGGTCAAGGGCGAAGATGTGTCCGAAGTGATCCTCGGTCAGGTGCTGACGGCGGCACAGGGACAGAACCCGGCGCGTCAGGCGTCGATGGCCGCGGGTGTTCCCAAGGAAGTTCCCGCCTGGGGCCTCAACCAGGTCTGCGGATCGGGTCTGCGCGCAGTCGCGCTCGCGGCGCAGGCGGTCCAGACTGGCGACGCCACCATCGTCGTCGCGGGCGGTCAGGAATCGATGTCGCTCTCGGCGCACGCTCAGTCGTTGCGCGCTGGTGCCAAGATGGGTGACGTCGGCCTCGTCGATACGATGATCAAGGACGGCCTGACCGACGTGTTCAACGGCTATCACATGGGCATCACCGCCGAGAATCTCGCCGAACAATATCAGGTGACCCGCGGCGAGCAGGACGAATTCGCAGTCCGCTCGCAGAACCTTGCCGAAGCCGCGCGCGCCGGCGGCCGGTTCGCGGATGAGATCGCCCCGGTCACGATCAAGGGTCGCAAGGGCGACACGGTCGTCGATCAGGACGAGTATATTCGCGCTGGCGCTACCCTCGACAGCGTCGCGGGCCTTCGTCCGGCGTTCAAGAAGGACGGCACCGTCACCGCGGGCAACGCCTCCGGCCTCAACGACGGCGCCGCCGCGCTGGTGGTGATGAGCCGCGAGGAGGCCGAAAAGCGCGGCGCTCCGATCCTCGCCACGATTCGGAGTTGGGCAACCGCGGGCGTCGACCCTTCGATCATGGGCATCGGCCCCGTTCCGGCATCGAAGAAGGCGCTGGAAAAGGCCGGCTGGACCGTCGCCGATCTCGACCTGATCGAGGCCAATGAAGCCTTCGCCGCGCAGGCGCTGTCGGTCGGCAAGGAACTTGGCTTCGACCCGGACAAGGTCAACGTCAATGGCGGCGCGATCGCCATCGGCCATCCGATCGGCGCGAGCGGTGCGCGCGTGCTCACCACTTTGCTCTACGAGATGCAGCGCCGCGACGCGAAAAAGGGCCTCGCGACTCTCTGCATCGGCGGCGGGATGGGAATCGCCATGTGCGTGGAGCGATGACGCACCGCCGAGCTGCGTAGCAAATGCAAAGCGCATGCCCCTCAAAATGGTCAAAAATGTCGCACCGCACCGCATCATGTGACTTTGTTGCAACAGCGAGACAGTGAAGTGGCCTGTTGGTGACTGTTTGGCTTGCCACAGCAGGAGCAGACGGTTTCAATAGTGACATTCCGGTATTGTGGCCGGGACCATTTTAGGGGCAGCACATGAAACTGAGCCGCTTTTTGACGGCGTCGGCGCTTGCGAGCGCCGCTTTTGCGTTTCCGCACGTAGCGAATGCGCAGGACACGACCGCCGCGGAAGAAACCGCCGAGTCGGGCGCCAACGAAGATAGCGTCGTCATCACCGGATCGCGTATCCGCCGTCCGAACGATACGTCGCCGGTTCCGATCACCGTCGTCAGCGGCGAGGAAATCTTCCAGACCGGCCGCGTGTCGGTGGGCGACGTCCTGAACGACCTGCCCCAGCTTCGCTCGTCGCTCGGTTCGCAGAACTCGACCTCGGGTCTCGGTACCCGCGGCCTCAACCTGCTCGATCTGCGCGGCCTCGGCTTCGCCCGCACGCTGACCCTGATCAACGGCCGCCGCCAGGTGTCGGCCGACATCCTCAACGGCGTGTTCTCCGGCCGCGGCAGCTCGGTCGACATCAACACCCTGCCGACCGACCTGATCGAGCGTGTCGAGATCGTGACCGGCGGTAACTCGTCGATCTACGGTTCGGACGCGATCGCCGGCGTCGTCAACTTCATCCTCAAGGATGACTATGACGGCTTCGCCATCCGCGCGCAGAACGGCGTCAGCACCTATGGCGACGCTGGCAACCAGTATGTCTCGATCGTCGCGGGCAAGAGCTTCGCAGACGGCCGCGGCAACATCTCGATCAACGCCGAGTTCGCGCATCAGGACGATTATTACGCGTCGGGCCGCCCGAACCTGCGTCAGAACGATGCGTTCGTCGTGGTCGACACCGACGGCAACCCCAGCGCCGACGACGTCAAGGATCGCGTCTTCTATCGCGACCTGCGCAGCACGACGATCTCGCTCGGCGGCCAGCTCGGCTTCCGTTACGCCAACAACGCCTCGGCCCCCTGCGGCCGCGACGCGGTCGGCGCGGCGTTCACCTGCTCCTATCTGTTCAACCCCGGCGGCGATCTGACGTCGCAGACCGGCCTGCGCGTCGGCCTGGGCCCGAACGGCAACTTCGTCGGCGGCAACGGCTCGACCAGCCGTGAAGGCCAGCTGGTCGTGCTCTCGCCCGACCTGAAGCGCTACGTCGTCAACGTGCTCGGTCACTTCGAAATCAGCCCGGCGTTCACGCCGTTCTTCGAAGCCAAGTATGTCCGCACCGAAGCGTTCGGTTCGCAGAGCGGCCCGTTCTTCTCGCAGGGCCAGACGATCGGTGACAACACCACGATCGCCGGCTTCACCGACGTGTCCTATGCCGATGCGGCGGGCCGCGTGAACCGTGAGGGCATCCGTCTCGACAACCCGTATCTGTCGGCCGGCGCTCGCACCACGATCACCCAGCAGCTGACCGCGGCGATCAACTCCGGCGTCAACCCGAACACCGGCGCGACGCTCAGCGCGGCGGCTCAGGCCGCGGCTCTGGCGCAGGTTGCCGCTGGCACCTTCCGCTTCTCGCTCCGCCGTAACTGGGTCGATCTCGGCACCCGTGACGAAGAGATCCGTCGTGAGACGTATCGCATCGTCGGCGGTGTCCGCGGCGACTTCAACGACGACTGGCAGTACGAAGTGTCGCTGAACTACGGCGAGCACAAGGAATTCAACGCGATCCAGAACAACATCGCGGCGTACCAGCGCTTCCTGCTCGCGATCGACACCACCCGCAACGCGGCTGGTCAGATCGTCTGCCGTTCGCAGGTCGACGGGGCCTATGGCGGCACCGATCGTGCGGGCAACGCGGCCAACCTCGCCGCCGATATCGCGGCCTGCGTTCCGCTGAACCCGTTCGGCGAAGGCAGCGTCTCGGATGCGGCGAAGCGGTATCTGACCGTTCCGACGACGGCCGAGGGCAAGGCCACTCAGTTCGTCGCCAGCGCGTTCGTCTCGGGCGACCTCAGCCAGCTGTTCGAGCTCCCGGGCGGCCCGATCGGCTTCTCGTTCGGTGGTGAGTACCGCAAGGAAACGCTGTCCTACGCGATGGACGACTACACGTCGGCCGGCTACACCTTCTACAACGCGCTGCCCGACTTCTCGGCGCCCGCGTTCGAGGTGAAGGAAGCCTTCGCCGAAGTCTCGATCCCGCTGATCAAGGACGTGTTCCTGCTTCAGGAACTGACCCTCAACGGTTCGGGCCGCGTCGCCGACTATCAGGGCGGTGCCGGCACGGTCTACGCGTACAGCGGCGACGTGACCTGGCGTCCGGTGCAGGATCTGCTCCTGCGCGCCGCCTACTCGCGGTCGGTTCGCGCTCCGTACATCGGCGCGCTCTACACGCCGCAGGCTGAGAACTTCACGCCGGCTCCGGCCGATCCGTGCTCGGCCCGCAACCTCGGCGCAGGTTCGTCGACTCGTGCAGCCAACTGCGCGGCCGCAGGCCGTCCGGGCGGCACCGGCACCGGTCTCGGCACCTACGACTTCGTCTACACCTCGTCGCTGCGTATCCGCTCGGGCGGTAACCCGGACCTCGAGGCCGAGAAGTCGAAGTCGCTGACCATCGGCGGCGTTCTCACCCCGCGCTTCGTTCCGGGTCTGTCGATCTCGGTCGACTATTACGACATCCAGGTGGATGACGTGATCACCTCGGTCGCGGCGCAGACGATCCTCAACCTCTGCTACGACTCGCCGACGCTGAACAACCCGTTCTGCGGCATGTTCCAGCGTGCAGGCGCTTCGGGTGGTCCGCGCGGTGAAGAAGCCTTCCGCATCCTGGAAGGCTCGCTGCTCGTGTCGAGCGCCAACTTCGCGAAGCTCAAGGTTCGCGGCGTCGATCTGAACGCGGCATACAACCGCCGCTTCAGCTGGGGCTCGCTCGCGGTGAAGGGCGTGTACAACCACGTCATTCAGAACGACAGCTTCACCAACCCGGCGAACCCGAACTTCAAGAACGTGTTCACCGGCGAACTGGGCGACCCGCAGAACGCGTTCACGCTCAGCACGGACCTGAAGTTCGGCAAGTTCAGCATCGGCCACACCTGGCGCTGGCTGGACAAGCAGTACCTGAACACCTGGGAAGACTATAACGCGGTGAACGGCCAGCCGGCCCAGAACCTCGACTATGCGGATATCGCCATGTACCCGGCCGTCGGGACGCATGACATCCGCGTCGGTTATGACGTCAACGAGAAGTTCAACTTCTACGGCGGCGTCACCAACGTCGGCAACACCAACCCGCCGTACGGCCTGACCGGCGTCGGCGCTGGTTCGGGTATCTACGACAACCGTGGCCGCTTCTTCTATCTGGGCGCCACCGCCAAGTTCTGATCGTCCTTCGATCGAACGAATATGGGGCCGGAGAGCAATCTCCGGCCCCTTTTTCTTGCCCTTGGTTGAAGCTATCCCGGTTCCATGACGTTCAACATCGCCGACGCGCTCGCGCATGCCGAAGCAGGCCGAACCGCTCAGGCCATGCAGATGCTGGAAGCCGCGGCGGATCAGGGCAATGTCGATGCGCTGATGCAGCTGGCGGTGTGGTCGCTGGCCGGCCGCTTCGTACCGCGAGACCAGCAGCGAGCCCGCTCACTGATCCGCCGCGCGGTTTCGATCGGCCACGTCGACGGCGCGCTGATGGAAACCGCGCTCACCGCGAACGGCACCGGGGGGGACGCCGACTGGCCGGAGGCACACCGCCTCCTCACGGCGGCTGCCGCGGGTGACCATGTAGCCGCGGCACAGATAGCTCTGCTCGACCGCATGGCCCTGAAACCCGACGGAACACCGGCAGCGGTCGGCGAATCCCGGCCGCTATGTGCCGATCCGCGGGTGGTTCATTTTCCCGGATTTCTCACAGCCGACGAATGCGCGCATGTCGCCACGGTGGGCAATGACCTGCTCGAGCCGGCGCGCGTGATCGACCCGGCGACCGGCCGCTGGATGCCTCATCCGGTCCGCACGTCCGACAATGCCGCGATCGGCCCCGCGCGCGAGGATCTGGTGATCCGCGCGATCAACCTGCGTATCGCCGCGGCAAGCGGAACCGGCGTCGCGCAGGGCGAACCCTTGACGGTTCTGCGCTATCGTCCGGGGCAGGAATATCGCCCGCACCTCGACACGATCGCCGGCGCGGCGAACCAGCGCATCCGCACTTTCATCATCTATCTCAATGGCGGGTTCCGGGGGGGCGAAACGAACTTCCCGCTACTGGGGCTGAATGTCACCCCGCGCGGCGGCGATGCGCTGATGTTCGATACGCTGCTGCCGGACGGTTCGCCCGACATGCGCGCGCGGCACGCCGGTCTGCCGGTGATCGAGGGAGCCAAATGGCTGGCGACCCGCTGGATCCGCGCCGCGCCGCTTGATCCATGGGCGCTGGCGGCAACTTAGCTTAACGGCCGGGCGCCTGACGGCGACCCGGCCGCGTGATCAGCGCGCGCTGGTCTTCACCTTCTGATAGGGCACGAAGTCGCCCAGCAGGACGAAGCCGCTCCACATCCGCGAGCTGCGGTCGATCAGGTCGACCTTGTCCACGTTGCACAACTGGCTGCCATAGAGCTTGGTCAGCAGGATATCGTCGTCATCCAGCCGGTCAGCACCCGAACGCGGGCGATTGACATACAGCCTCGATCCGCTGCGATAGACGATGGCGGTGCCGTTGATGACGGTGCTGTTGTCCATCGCATGAGTCGGCAGGCATTTGACCGGTTTACCGGCAACGCGACCCTCGAGCATCTTGGCCAGCTCGGCCTCACCCTTGGCGTTGACCTTCTCGTCCGCCATTGCTGCGCCGGGCAGCGCGACCAGCGCCAGCACAGCGGCTGCAAACAACTTACGCATCGGATTTCTCCATTCGATCTCAAAATCAGGTTACTTGCTAGCGCTAACTTCTCTACTCGCCTTCAGCTTTCGCAACCCTGAACCGGAATGAATCAATACCACATTCGATCGAAGCGCGCACCAAGTCCCGTCAGCAATTCATATTGCGACAGGCCCGACAGCGCGGCAGCGGCGGGAAGCGCATAGTCGATCGCGACCCAGTCTCCCTCGGCCACATCGGGCGCGGCGCTGACGTCGAGCGCGGTCAGATCCATCGACACGCGCCCGATCACCGGCACGTCGATACCCCCCGCCCGCGCGCGTCCCTTGCCCGAGAAGCAGCGCAAATAGCCGTCGGCATAGCCGAGGTTGACGATCGCCACCTCGGTATCGGCGGCGGCGGTCCAGGTCGCGTTGTAACCGACAATCTGCCCGGCGGGCACCAGCCGCCGCTGCAGCACCTGCACCTCGGGCGTCACCACCTGACGGATCTGCCCCTTGAACGCGGCGACCGGCACCGCACCGTAAAGCGCGACACCCGGCCGGGTCAGATCGAACGCATAGTCCGGCCCCAGCGCGATCCCGGCCGAATTGGCGAGGCTCATCCGCCGCGCACCCGATTTACCCGCCAGCGCCGCGAAGGCATCGCGCTGAAGCCGATTGAGCGGCACATCCTCGTCCGCGCTGGCAAGGTGGCTCAGCAGCGTCTCGACCTGAAGCCCGTCGAGCACCCCCGCGCCGACATCCTCAGGCTGGATGCCGAGCCGGTTCATGCCGGTATCGACCATGACATCGCACGCCCCGCCCCCGGCCTCGCGCCAGCGCCGCACCTGTCGCACGGTATTGAGCACCGGCCGCAGCGTCGTGGCAGACAGCGCGACCGCCAGATCCTCTTCGCGCAGGCCGTGGAGAACCGACACGGGCAGGCCAAGATCAGCGAGCGCCGCAGCCTCGTTCCAGGTCGCGACGAAGAAGTCGCGGCACCCCGCCCCGGCCAGCCGCTGCGCCACATCGCGCGCGCCGAGGCCGTAGCCATTGGCCTTCACCGCCGCGCCGCATGCCGCCGCCCCGCTCATCGCGGCGAGCGTCCGCCAGTTGGAAATCAGCGCGTCGCTGTCGAGGCGGAGGCGGAGAGGAGAGACGGTCACCGATGTGCCGCTAATCGATTTCGAGTCCGCGCGCAAAGCGGCACATTCAGCGCGCGGCGGGCTTTCGATTCAGCACCGCGCCCAGCTCCGGTCCCAGCACTCGCACGCGCGTCGCGGCCGCCGCCCTGACCTTGGGGTGCGTCCGCACCGCCTGAACCAGCGCCGGGTCGAGATAGGGAGTCTCGAAATCCCGCTGGAGCCAGACCAGCAGTCCGTCCGCCACCACCGGGCCGTTCAGCGTATCGGCGATGAAGCCGGCCAGTGCTTCAACATCCCGCTGGCACAACAGCGCGCGAAACCGCAGCGTCGCGTTGTTGGTCAGCACGAATACGGGGTCAGTCGGTTCGGGCGCGTTCAGCAATGCGCCAAGCTCCGCCTTCGCTTCGTCCCCTCGCCCCAGGCCGTTGAGGGCGCAGGCGCGGATCAGGGCGAACTCGCGCATGCTGCCGGGCACCTGATCCTCGCCCGGGGTCCATTTCTCCCCCAGCTCACCCGTATAGCGCGCCAGCGTGCGGTCAATCAGGTCGAGGCCCGCGGCATATTGGCCACCCTGCACGAGATAGGATGCCCGGTTGATGTCGAAATTGAGATTGTAGCGCGAGTCCGGCAACGCCGCGCTGGCGGCCAGCAGCACCTCGACCGCGCCCGTCATATCCCCGCGGCCGTAGCGGATCGTCGCCAGACGCAGGGCGGTCATGGCGTATTCGGAATGCTGCCAGTCCCCTTTACCCGGCGGTTTCGCGAGTTTCTCGCGCAACAGCGCGGTGGCCTCGGCCGTCCGGCCGGCGCTGTCGAGTTCCGCGGCGAGCTGAAGCAGCGCGCGTGTCGCCGGACGGACGCTCGACTCCGCCGTGCTCTTCGCGGGCTTTGGCGTGCCGGTACGATAACGCTCCTGCGCGTCCGTCAGCATCCGCGCGCGCATCGGCTCCAGCGCCGTTCCCGCCCACGCCTCGATCGCGGGCCACATGAACGCCAGCCTGCGATCCGCCAGCACGCGCAGCACCTCGTTCGGGGTCGCGAGCGGCCAACCACCGAGAAAGGCCCCGTTCTCGGTCGCGATCACACCCGCAAATGCCCCCTCCACGATCAGGTAGAAGGTCTTGCCGGGGTGCGCGTCCGGAATCGTCCCCTGCGCACGGATCAGCGGCACCAATGCAGCCGGGACACCCGCGGGTAGATGCACGAGCGCGGGCGGTGATGCCGGCACCGGGGCAGGCGCCGGCGCGGCCTGCCAGGCCATCGCCGGTCCGCCCGCCGCCAGCACCGCCGCAGCAACCACCCGCCGCGCGCGGCGCACGGGCGGTTCAGCCATTGCGGTGCTCCGCCAAATCGCTTTCCTTGAGGAAGAACAAGGTCACCAGCAGCGCCATCGCCACGACGATCCAAGTGTACCACAGCCCGGAATAGGCATTGCCGCTCTTCGCGACCATATACTGGCTGATCAGCGGCAGGAATCCGCCGAAATAGCCGGTGCCGATATGATAGGGGATCGACATCGAGCTGTAGCGGATACGCGCCGGGAACAGTTCGGTCAGCAACGCCGCGACCGGGCCGTATGTCGCCCCCGACAGCGCCGCCAGCGCGACGATCGCGATCAGGATAAGCACGATGTTGCCCGCGCTCGGCACCACCCGGTCGAGGCTGTACCCCGCATCCGCCAGCGCCTTGTCGATATCGGCGGTGTCGGTCGAGATCACCGGCACCCCATTCACCGAAACGGCGGCCGACGGGGTCACCTCCTTGGTGTAGGGAACGCCCTTCTTCGACAGATAATCGAGCAGCTGGCCGCACGTATCAGCCTGCTTCGCCGCGAACGGATCATAGGCGCAGGCGGGACCGGAAACGACCACCGGCGCGTTGCGCGCCGCGTCGGACAGCGCCGGGTTGGCCGCGTGCCCCATCACCCAGAAGATCGGGAAGAGCAGCACCAATG
>Ga0247823_10001742_pt1 | contig 17973 bp, 13 predicted proteins | sample 13C_PalmiticAcid_2_FD_192426 | JGI IMG/M metagenome (GOLD analysis project Ga0247823, IMG submission 192426) | Soil microbial communities from agricultural site in Penn Yan, New York, United States - 13C_PalmiticAcid_Day30 | ecosystem: Environmental > Terrestrial > Soil > Agricultural land... | reverse complement strand
GTGCCGGCGCAACCGCTTGCGCCGGCACCGACGACGACATAATCGAACTCCGCCGCGCCGCCATCACTCATGCCGGGTTGCATTCCGCACCGAGCTTGAGCTCGACCATCTTGAGGAAGAAGCTCGCGCCGATCGGCAGCAGCCGGTCCTCGAAATCATAGTCCGGGCTGTGCAGCATCGGCGTATCGTCGGCGATGTTGGTGCCGAGCAGGACATAGGCGCCGGGCAGCCGCTCCAGCATATACGCGAAATCCTCAGACCCGGTGACCGGTGCCATGTCGCGGATCACCGCGCCGGTGCCGAGGATCTCACTCAGCGCCGCCGCCGCGATCCCGGCTTCGCCGGCATGGTTGACGGTGGGCGGAAACAGGATCTCGAAGCGCACGTCGCAGGTCACGCCGTGCGCCGCGTCGATCCCCGCGCAGCAGCGGCGAAGCTCCGTCTCCAGCGCCTGCATCGTGGGCGCGTCGAACGCGCGTGCTGTACCGGTCAGGGTCACGCTGTCGGGCACGACGTTGAACGCTTCGCCGCCGTTGATCGAGGCCACTGTCATTACCGCCATGCGGCTCGCCTGCACCCGGCGCGCCGGGATCGCCTCGATCAGCGCGACGAGGGCCGCCGCCGCCGATACCGGGCTGGCGGTGAGGTGCGGGGTCGCGGCGTGGCCGCCATGCCCGCGCACCTCGATCCCGAACCGTGCGGCGCCGGCACAGGCCGGCCCGGAGTGCACCGCAGCGGTGCCGAGCCGCAGCGGCGGGGCATTGTGCAGCGCGAACACCGTGTCGCACGGGAACCGGTCGAACAGGCCGTCGGCGATCATCGTCCGCGCGCCGCCGAGCCCCTCTTCCGCAGGCTGGAAGATCAGGTTGACCGTCCCCGCGAAATCGCGCCGTTCCGCCAGCACCCGGGCGGCGCCGAGCAGCATCGCGGTATGGCCGTCATGGCCGCAGGCATGCATCAGCCCGGGCCGGATCGAACGGTACGCGGCGTGCCCCTGTTCCGCGATCGGCAGCGCATCCATGTCCGCACGCAGACCGATGCTTGGGCCGCCGTCATTCGGGCCGGCGCGCTCACCCCGGATCACGCCGACCACGCCGGTTCCGCCCAGCCCGCTATGGGTTTCGATGCCCCAGGCGCGCAGCCGGTCGGCGACGAAAGCCGATGTCTCGACCTCTTCGAACCCCAGTTCTGGATGCTTGTGGAAGTGCCGCCGCCATGCGGTCATCTCGGTGACGAGCGGGGTAATCTCTCGATCCAGGTTGATGGCCGGATTCATCGTGGCTCCAATGATCGGACGCCCGCTTGAACGGGTGAACGGCACGACCCTAGCCGCTTGTGCCGGCGCGGTACTTATGCCGGCGGCGGAGGGATTATGCCGGGCGCACTATTTGCGTGGCCGCGCCGCGTGCGACCGACGGGCTCATCCCGAAATAGGCCTTGTAGGCGAGCGAGAAGTTGCTGAGATGGCCATAGCCGCAGCGCTCCGCGATCTCGCTGATCGACAGCGCGTCCTCGCCCAGCAAAAGGCGTGCGCTTTCCATCCGTTCCTTCTGCAACGCCTGCCCGATGGTCTCGCCATAGTAAGCGCGGAACGCGGTGTTGAGGCGTGTCCGGTTGGTGCCGACCGCCCGGGCCAGCTCGGCGATGCCGAGCGGCTGGTCGAGATGCTCGGCGATGATCGCGCGGACCTGCCGTACCCGGCGTACCTCGCGTTCGGTCAGCCCGTGATCGTCGGCGCGCTTGAACTGGCTGATGAAGAAATCGAGCAGCAGGCAGGTCAGCTCGTCGATTTTCGCGCGCTTGAACCGCTCCTGCGTCCAGGGCGAGCGGCGCGGATCGAGAATATCCGCGGCACAGAGCGCGGCCGCGCGCGGCAGCTGGTAACGGCGGAACACAAGGCGCTGGGCAAGGAAGTCGCTCGCCGCACGGACTTCCTGTCCGTCATCCTCGAAGCCGGCGATGCGGCCGTTGCCAAGGCGCGGGAAGAACAGCGTCACCGAACGCTCCTCGGTGTCGTCGAGGATGATCTGCCGCTTGACCACGCCCGGCGGCTGGTGCGCGATCACCAGGCACTCACCGGCGATCTCCGATGTCGGCGCATCGTTGAACTGATATTCGCCGGCGCCGGTCAGCTGCACCTTGAAGGTCAGCCGGTCGTCACCGACCACTTGTTCGTCGATCCGTCCGCGCGAACGCCCGTCGATCACCACGCCGCTGATCGCGTCGTCATGGAGGAACGGCTCGAAGCGTCCGTTTACATAGAGCGGGACCTTGCCTTGCGGTCCCTGCAGGTCTGCGGTCGCCATGGATATTGCCTCGGCTAGCAATGTGCGAACGCGCAGCTTCGCACGGAAGCGGAGCCATGCCAAATCGTCCGGCGCGTGTGCGCTATGCCGTCGCGGTCGATTTTCTGCGCACGGCATAAGCAAGCCGTGCCTGCGCATAATGACGTCGCGACAAAAGGCGTGAATGAGTGATTCCATTGCATTCCCATGACGGCGACGCGACCCCCAATCGGGCGCGGCGGATGGTGCCGACGGTATCCGCATGGGGAGGGAGGACAGGATAGAATGCGACATTATCTCTGCGGCACCGCGCTGACTGCACTCGCGCTCGCGATGACCGGAACCGCGCTGGGCCAGACCCAAACCCCGGCAGCCGCACCGCTTCAGGCCGAAGAGGATGCGACCTCGAACGAGATCGTGGTCACCGCCCGCAAGCGCAACGAGCGGCTGCAGGACGCGCCGCTGTCGATTTCGGCCTTCTCGGAAGACGATCTGCGCGAGGGCAATGCCCGCGATTTCAAGGATGTGCTACGCAAGGTGCCGGGCGTGTCCTTCTCGGGCGCCGAGCTGGGGCAGAGCCGGTATAGCATCCGCGGCGTCAGCACGACGTCGCCCAGCCCGACCGTCGGCATCTATCTCGACGACATCTCGCTGCTCGGCGCTACCAACGCCTTCAGCGGTGCCGCCGACCCGGTGTTCTTCGACTTCAGCCGGGTCGAGATCCTGAAGGGGCCGCAGGGCACGCTCTATGGCGGCAGTGCGATGGGCGGCGCGATCAAATATGTGAGCCACGCACCCGAGCCTGGCGTAACCACGCTCGACACCGCAGCGGGCATTGCCACGACGGCGCATGGCGGCATTTCCTATAATGGCGAGGCGGTGTTGAACCTGCCGTTGTCGGACAAGCTCACGGTGCGGACGGGCGTCCTCTATCGCAGCAATGCCGGCTACGTCGACAATGTCGCCAACGGCCCGGTCGTCGATGCGCGGACCAGCACGACGGCACCGCCCGCCGCGCTGACTCCGCTCGTGCGTCCCTCGCTCAGCACCTTGGCCGACGACAATCAGAATTCGGACCATGTCGCCGTCGTCAAGGCGGCGTTGCTCTGGCAGCCCGACGCCACGCTCGACATCACGCCGTCGATGTTCCGACAGGTCTATCGGCAGAAGAACACCGGCGCCTTCTTCACCAACCTCCCGGGCTTGCAGAGTTCGTTCCGGCTCGCGCAGCCGACCGACGATGAGCTGGGCGTCTACTCGCTGAACATCGTCAAGCGGCTCGGCGAGGTGGAGGTCACCTCGCTGACCGCCTATGCCGATCGCTCGGTCGCATTCGACCGCGATTATTCCTTCTACATCGCGACGTTGGTGCCGCCGCTGTTCGGCGTCAATTCGCCCAACGCTTCCAACAGCAGCACCCGGACGTTCAGCCAGGAACTGCGCGTGGCGTCGGCGGATCCCGCGGCTGCGCTTCGCTGGACCGCCGGGCTCTACTACGCGCACCAGCGCGACGAGCTCGACCAGACCGTCAACTCGCTCGGGGTCGGCGGACTGCTCGGGCTCGGCACCGACACGGTCTATCACGGCAACAGCGTGAGCAAGCTGCGGCAATATGCGGCCTTCGCCGCGCTGACCTACGAGATCCTGCCGCGCCTCGAGGCCACCGCCGGGTTGCGCTATTTCAACATCAAGCAGACGATCGACACCCGGGGCGATGGCGTGCTCAACGGCGGCAACACTCAGGGCCGCGCCGAAACCCGCGAGAGCGGGGTCAACCCCAAGCTCGAGCTCGCCTATCGCGCCGCCCGCGACAATCTGGTCTATGCCAGCGCAGCCAAGGGTTTCCGCCCGGGTGGCGGCAACCCGTTCGCGGTGGCGCCGGGGCTCTGCCAGGCCGATCTCGCCAATCTCGGCCTCAACGCGGTTCCCGTCGCCTTCAAGTCGGACCGGCTGTGGACCTACGAGATCGGCAGCAAGAACCAGTTTCTCGGCCGCCGCCTGACCGTGAACGGCGCGGCCTTCTACACCGACTGGAAGAACATCCAGCAGAACGTCTTCCTGCCCGGATGCGGGTTCTCGTTCAGCGGCAATGTCGGCGGTGCCGAGATCAAGGGCGCCGAGCTGAGCGCACAGCTCGTGACGGGCGGCCTGACGCTCGGCGCGGCGGCGAGCTACACCGACGCCAAGATCTCGAAGAGCGCACCGGGGGTGTCGGCCGCGGTGGGGCAGCCGGTGCTCGACACGCCCAAATGGATCGCGAACGCCAACATCGCCTATCGCTTCGCGCTTGGCGGCGAAGCGAGCGTGACGGCACGGGCCGACTATCAGTATCGCAGCTCGAGCCTCAGGATGTTCGAGGACAGCTTCACCGTCACCACTCCGGCGGGGCCGGTCTCCGCGCCTAACTTCACCCAGCGGCAACAGGCCTATGACATCGTCAATCTGGGCCTGACGGTCGATACCGGGACGTCATGGCAGGTCGATCTCTACGTCAACAACCTGACCGACGCGAAGCCGCTGCTCGACCATAATGTCGTCAGCGGGATGCAGGCTGCGGTCACCCTGCGGCCAAGGACGATCGGTCTCGGCCTGCGCCGGCAATTCTAGATGCGGCGGTGGGGGATCTGGAAGAAGGCGGGGCTGCTTGTCCTGACCGGGATTGGGGCGCTCGGCCTGCTGGGGATGCTCGGCGTCGGGCCCGTTGCGACGCTCATCGCGACCTTCGGATCTCCCGCCCGGCCCTTCGATGCTGCGCAGGCGCCGCCCGCACCCGATTATGCCCGGGCCGATGCCTGGCTGGCCTTTCCCGGACGCAACGGGCTGGAGCGTTCGACGCCCCCTGGCATGACCGCGATCGACGAGGCGAGCGCGCCGGCCGATGTCTTCTTCATCCATCCCACGACCTATCAGCGGAGCGATGTCTGGAACGTCGCCTATGACCATGCGTCCGAGTTCGATCCGGCCGTGCTGCTTGGTCAGGCCAGCGTGTTCAACGGCTGCTGCCGCATCTTCGCGCCGCATTACCGCCAGGCCTCGCTGCGCGCGCTGGATCGCAGCCGGGCGGCGGTGGCGCTGGCCTATGACGACGTCGCGCGCGCCTTTCGCCATTTCATCGCGCACGAGAATCGCGGCCGGCCGTTCCTGATCGCCGCGCACAGCCAGGGCGCGATGCATGCGGTCCGGCTGCTCCAGGCGGAGATTCTGGGCACGCCGTTCCAGCCGCGGCTGGTCGCCGCCTATGTCATCGGTGCCTATGCGCCGTCGGACTTCGGGACGATCGGCCTCCCGGTCTGCGACGATGTCCGCCAGACCGGCTGCATCCTCTCGTGGAACACCAGCCAGACCGGCCGCACCGGCGCCTTCCAGCTGATCCGCGACAAGACCTATTGGTGGCGTGGCAGCGATAAGGGCACGGGGCAGCCACCGGCGATCTGCGTCAATCCGCTCACCTGGCGACGCGAGGGCGCTGCACCCGCGACCGCCAATCCGGGCAGCCTGCCGTTTCCCAAGGGCAAGGCCGACGAGCCGGGCAGGACGCTTGCCGCGCTGACACCGCATCTCACTGGCGCGGTGTGCGAGGAGGGGCTGCTGAACGCCGACATTCCATGGTCGGCGCCGGGCGGGTTCAGGGACGCGCTCAGCCTCATCTACGGCAGCTATCATCTGGGCGACTACGGCATCTTCTATGCCGCGATCCGGCGCAACGCTGGGGAACGGGTCGAGGCCTGGGAAACGAAATCCAGTGAAGGCGCGGCCGGAAGGCCCGCCGTCACCGAGCAAGCGATCCCGATCATGAATTGAAACGACACAGAGCGGGAGGGGAGGTTTTATGTTGAAACAAGCCAAGCGACCCAACTGGTTCCGACGCGTTCTTGAAGCCGTCGCCTGCGTGACAGCCGCGGTGGTGATCAGCCCGGCAAGCGCCCAGACCCTGCCGCTGACCGCAGGCGATATTGCCAAATATGCCGATACCAATCGATGGGTGTGTCTGCCCGGGCGTGACGATGTCTGTTCGCGCGATCTGCAGGCAAAGCAACTGCTCGCGGACGGATCGTCCGTGCCCGTTCCGGCATGGCCGCCCGCCACGTCGAGCCAGGTCGATTGCTTCTACATCTATCCGACGGTGACGTTGAACCTGATTCCGGGCAACGCTGACCCCTATTATAGCGATACCAGCGCGATCGAGACTGCAACCGCGGCGCAGGCCGCGTCCTTCAGCAGCACGTGCCGCGTCTTCGCCCCCCAGTATCGGCAGGCGACGATCGGCGCCTATGCGCTGCCGGAATTCGTCAGGCAGCTCTATATCCAGGTGGCAGCGTCCGACGTTCTGGCGGCCTTCGACTATTATCTGGCGAACCATAACCAGGGGCGGAAAATCGTCCTGATCGGCCACTCGCAGGGCGGCGAGATGCTGATCAAGTTGCTTCAGGCGAGGTTCGAGACTTCGGCCGAGCTGCGTGGGAAGCTGCTGATCGGGATTCTCGCCGGCATTCCGGTCAATGTGCCGGTCGGCCAGAAGGTGGGAGGGACGTTCGGCAACGTACCGGTCTGCACCCTGCCCGGTGAAGTAGGCTGCTTCATTGCGTTCGGCAGCTATGCCGAGGGGGCGAACCCTGCACCGGATACGCGGATCCCGACGCCGGCGGGGCAGGAGCGGGTATGCACCAACCCCGCGACCCTCGACGATGTGACGCTTTCCCCCGATGCGCGTCGGAACGGGCGCAAACTGTTGCAGGGAACGCTTCTGATGCCGGCGAAGGACTCTTCGGGCTTCGTGCGGGATGACGCCCAGACCAAGTCCTTCACGCGCCTGACCGGGGCATTCAGCGGCGCCTGCACCACGGCGTCGGATCCGCGGATGCGTTTCTTGTCGATCCGGGAGGAGCTGGCCACCACCGATCCCCGTCGCGGTATTGTCAAGATGTCCGATACCCCGCTCGATCTGATCCTTCAGCTCCTGATCGGTGACAACGGGCTTCACGTTCTCGACATGCAGTTTCCGACGCAGGAGATGGTTTCGCTCGTCGCCGCGCGAAGCTCCTAGCGCCGGGATCGCCGCATGCGGAACAGGAACCATCGCATGAGAACGGCGAGCCGGATGCCACGCGTCATGCTCGCCGCTGCGGCCGTTCTTGCCGCGGTCGGACTCTTCTGGTGGCTGGTCGGTCAGGACACGCGGCAGGGCACCGTACGGGCCGTGGACAGCCCAGCAGCTCAGTCCGCCTCATCGCTCCCGACGGCCGGAACCCAAACCCCGATGGAGAAGCAGATTCTGGAGGCTATCGGGGAGCCGGGTGCGCGCATTCGCGACTTGCGCATTGTCGATCAGGAACGGCAGATCGCGTGCGGAGAGCGGATTGACCCGGGGTCCGCGACTCCTCGCCGCTTCGTTTGGATCAGCCAGCTACGCCAGCTCGTGACGGAAGATGGCGGTCAGGACTTCGCTATCCTGGTCAATGTCTGCATGCCGCCGCCTACCTGAAGGAATGCCTGCAGGCTCGCCTTCTGGTTCGAGCGAGCCGCCTAGTGTGCCGCACCGGGGGCGATGGCGCGCTGCGGCCGCGGCGTGAGCCAGATGATCATCGCAGCGCCGGCGAAGACGAAGGCAGAAAGGAGGAAGATATGGCTCGTCGCCAGCGCGAAGGCCTCCTTGTCGACCAGCTGGGCGATGATGCCCCGCGTCTGGTCGAGCGAGAACCCTTGTGCCACCAGCGCGTTGACCGTGCCGTCCGTATTGAGCTTGGAAACGAGCTCGCTGCGCGCAACGCGGGCGCCATCGTCCCAGGCGGTAGTGGAGATCGACGTGCCGATCGCACCCGCCATGGTGCGCAGGAATGCCATCACACCGGCCGCCGACGCGGTCTCCCGCGGCTCGACTGAGCCCAGCGCGAGCGTGGTCAGCGGGATGAAGAAGAAGGGCATGCCGAACCCCTGGAGCATCTGCGGAAGGGCGAGGCTCCAGAAATCGGCCTGGCTGTTCCAATGCACGCGCAACAGCGACGTGAAGCCGAGCCAGAGGATGCCGAAGCACACCAGCGCACGCGGATCGATGCGGGTGCTCATCTTGGCGACGATCGGCGACATGATCACCGCTGCCACGCCGGTGAAGGCGGTGGCATAGCCGGCATAGGTTGCGGTGTAGCCCATGCTCGTCTGCAGCCATTGCGGGATGATCACCGCGGACGCGAAGAAGGTTCCGAAGGCGAAGGACAGGGATAGCACGGACACGGTGAAGCCGCGATGGCGGAACACTCTGAGGTCGACGATCGGCTGGGCTTCGGTGCTTTCCCAGGCGAGAAAGACGAGGAAGCCGATCAGCGCGATCACGCCAAGCATGACGATCGTGCCGTCGTTGAACCAGTCATGCTCGCGGCCAAGGTCGAGCATGATCTGCAGCGCGCCGATCCACAGCAGCATCAGCATCAGCCCGATCCGGTCGACGCGCAGCTTTTCGGTGGGCGTCTCGACCTTGGAGAGCAACCGCATCGCGCCGAACGCGCAGAGCCCGGCGACGGGGATGTTGATGAAGAAGATCCAGTGCCACGACCAGTTGTCGGAAATGGTGCCGCCGAGGATCGGGCCCAGGATCGGCGCGACGACGGTGGTCATTGCCCAGACGCCCATCGCCTGAGCCCGCTGCTCGGGCGGGAAGATGCGCATCAGCAGCGTCTGCGACAGCGGCATCAGCGGGCCGCCACAGAGGCCCTGGCCGATCCGGCAGGCGACGAGCATGCCGAGCGAGGTCGACAGGCCGCAGAGCGTCGAGAAGACGCCGAAGCCGATCATCCCGAAGGCGAAGGTCCTGACCGCGCCGAAGCGCCCGGCGAGCCACCCGGTCAGCGGCACGCACACCGCCTCCGCCACGGCGTAGGAGGTGATGATCCACGTGCCCTGGCTGCCCGAGATGCCGAGGCTGCCGGCGATATGCGGGACCGAGACGTTGGCGATGGTGGTGTCGAGCACCACCATGAAGTTGGTCAGCGCGAGCACCACGCCTGCGAGGACCAGCGGCAGGCCCTTCAGGGGTGCCATTTCCTCGGCCTTGCCGTTCATGGCCTTGATCCTCAGCTGTTCGTGACGTCGATCTCGGCGTCCATGGAAAGTCCGACGCGCAGCGGATGCTCGGCAAGCTCCTTCGGGTCGAGCGCGACGCGCACCGGCAGGCGCTGGACCACCTTGATCCAGTTGCCCGTGGCGTTCTGCGCCGGGATCAGCGCGAAGGACGACCCCGTGCCGCCCGACAGGCCGACGACCTTGCCGTGATATTCGACACTGCCGCCATACAGGTCCGACTTGAGCGTCACTGGCTGGCCCACCTTCACGCGGGTCAATTGACCTTCCTTGAAGTTGGCGTCGACATAGAGCTGGCCCACCGGGACGATCAACATCAGCTGGGCGCCGGGCGCGACGCGCTGGCCGACCTGGACGGCGCGGCGCGTAACCACCCCGTCGATCGGCGCGCGGATCACGGTGCGCTGCAGGTCAAGCTGCGCCTGTGCGACCTTGGCCTGTGCCGCGAGTACTTCGGGCGCGGAATTGGCAGTCGTGCCGCTGATCAGCGCGTTGTTCGCCGCGAGCTCGCCGCTGGCCGCGCCACGGGTCGAGCTGGCCTGGGCGACGCCGGCTCGCGCCAACTCGAGATTGGCCCTGGCCGAAGAGAAGGCGGTTGTCGCCGAGGTGAGCTCCTCGCCCGACACCGCTCCATTGGGGGCGAGGCGCTGGCGCCGGGCGAGGTCCACCCGTGCCTTCTCGAAATCCGCCTGGGCGGCGACGAGCTGGGCACGGGCTCGGGAAATGTCGGCGCTGCGGGCTTGCACTTGTGCGGCGAGCGCCGCGCTGGTCGCCGATGTCTGGCCGTACTGGCGGCGGGCCCTGGCGAGGTCCGCCTCGGCCTGGGCGAGCGCGATCTTCGCGTCGCTGTCGTCGAGCTGGAGGAGCACGTCGCCCTTCTTGACGGCCTGGGTATCCGAGACCGCGACGGTGGCGACTTGCGCGGCGACCATCGGCGTCACACTGGCGGTGTCGGCGCCGACATAGGCGTTGTCAGTGCTGATGTAGTGGCTGCCGACCAGCATATACCAGCCGCCATAGCCCACGCCCGCGAGCAGCACCGCGCCGGCAATACCGGTCAGCAGCCGCTTGCGCAGGCTGGGCCCGGCAGGTGCGGCTGCGGCGTTCGCGACATGGAGATTGGGTTCGGCGTCAGCCATGGGTCGGATCCTTGCGGGCGGCATTCGCGGCCGCGGAGTTGATGGAAAAGCCGCCGCCCAGCGCACGGACCAGCTGGATGTCGAGCGTGAAGGCCCGCGCCTCGAGGTCAGCGACGATCTGACGGTTCTGCAACACGCTCTGCTCGGCGGTCAGCACGTCGAGGAAGGTCGACAGGCCGCCCTCGTAGCGCTGGCGGGCGATCGAATAGGCGGCTTCGGAATCGGCGAGCGCCTGGCGGCTCTCGGACAGGCGGGTAACCAGTGCATTCTTGCTCGTCACCGCATCGGCGACTTCGCGGAAAGCGGTGGTGACGGTCGAGTCGTAGGTCGCGACCGCCTCGTCATAACCGGCGCGCGCGCCTCTATACTGGCCGGCGAGCGCGCCGCCGCGGAAGATCGGAAGGCTCACCGCCGGGCCGACCGAGCCATAGGTCGATCCGTTCTTGAACAGATTGTCGAGGCCGAATGCCTGGAAGCCGATCAGCGCGCTGATGTTGATCGAGGGATAGAAGTCTGCGCGCGCTACCTTGATCCGGCTCGCTGCGGCCTCGACCCGCGCGCGCGCGGCAGCGATGTCAGGGCGGCGGCCGAGCAGGTTGGTGGTGACGCCCGCCGGAAGCCCGTGCGTCTCGGCTGGACCCGCGGGGAGGGTAATGGTCAGGCCGCGGTCCGGACCCTTGCCGAGCAGCGCGGCGATGCGGTTTCGGGTCAGGCCGATCGCCTCATCGGTCGCGGCAAGATCGGCGCGCACGGCGGGCACCGCGGCGTCGGCCTGCTTCAACTCGGCGCGGGTATCGAGCCCATTGGTCACGCGATCGCTGACCAGCTTCTGCGTCTGGGTACGCAGCTCCAGCGCCTTGGCCTGAACGCCGCGCTGTGACGCAAGACGCGCGAGATCGGCATATGCGCTGGCGATGTTGGTCGAGAGGACGAGCCGCGACTGCTCCAGCTCGATCCGCGCTGCCTCAGCATCGGAGGTGGCGGCGGCGAGCGAAGCGCGGTTCTTGCCCCACAGGTCGAGGTCGAAGCTGAGGTTCGCCGCAATCTGGCCGCTGTCGTTCCAGCCCCTGGGCACGAAGGCGGGGGGAATGCCGTTGTTGTAGCTCTGCTTGCCCTGGGTCGCGCCCGCCTGGACGCCGACCGATGGGAGCAAGGCCGCGCCGGCCTGTTGGGCATAGGCCTGGGCCGAGCGGAGCCGTGCGGCGGCGGCGGCGAGGTCGGGCGAGCCGGCGAGCCCCTCAGCGACCAGGCTGCTCAGCTGACTGTCGCCATAGGCGCTCCACCAGTCGTTCGCCGGCCAGTCGGCGGCGTCGGCGATGGTGCTGAGCGACCGGTCGGCGGCATAGCTCGCCGCCCCGCGCACTTCGGGACGGGCGCCGAGCTGCGGTACCGGTGCGCAGGCGGAAAGAAGCGCGGTTCCGGCGGTCGCAACGGCGAGCAACGGACGAAGAGGGACTCGGATCATGATATATATACCGTACTGTCTGGTACGGTTCGCGAATTGGGCCTGGCCCGCCGTCTTGTCAACTAAAAATCGTACTCTATAGTACGATTATGAAAAATATCGTGGAGAAGGCGCCCGGCAAGCGAGAGGCACGCAAGGAGGAGCGGCGCGAGGCGATCCTTGAGATCGCCAAGCGTGAGTTCCTTGACCAGGGCTATTCGGGCGCGTCGATGTCGGCGATCTCGGCCGAGCTGGGCGGTTCCAAGGGAACCTTGTGGAGCTACTTCCCGTCCAAGGAAGAGCTGTTCTCAGCGGTGCTCGACCATGCGACCAGGGAGTATCGCGGCCGGCTCGCCAATGTGCTCAAACCGGGCGAGGACGTGCGCGGTGCTGTGCTGCAATTCTGCCGTGGCTTCATCAGCAAGATTTCGTCGCCCGACGGGGTTCGGCTGCACCGCCTGATCGCTTCCGAAGTCGGCCGGTTTCCTGAAATCGGCGACATTTTCTATCGTCGCGCACCCCAGCCCACCCAGCAGCTGCTTGCGGCCTTTTTCGAGCGCGCGATGGATGCCGGAACGCTGCGCCGCGACGATCCGCTGTTCGCGGCGCGCATCCTCGCCTCACTTTGCCTGGGCGTGCAGCAGCGGGTGATGTGGGGGCAGCAGTTGTCCGTAGCCGAGCTTGATAGCGAAGCCGAGCAGATCGCCGGGGTCTTCCTGCGCGCCTTCGCGCCGGAATGATGGGCCGAGACCGATCGATATCTCGCGGGGAGCGGCAGTCGACCTTCGTGCTTGCCCGGTGCCGGGTTTGCCGATTCCCCATGGTCGGGAACCCGCAAGGCCTGCCGCCATGTCGTTGAAGGTTTGGTGGACGCACTAGGGCTCGAACCTAGGACCCGCTGATTAAGAGCTTTACCAAATGGGTTCGCTGACGTCCGCTGTCGTCTTGTTTTCAATAGCTTATGTGTCAGACTGTCTCACTCAATCGCACGGTATTTCCGCCAAATGCTACCTAAGGTAGCGGCGGTGCTACCTAAACTGAGTGGAAATCAGTGGCTATGTCTCTAGGTAGCAGCAAAGGTAGCGCGGCACTCACCGACGCAAAAATTCGGGCGCTTCGGCCACCCGAAAGCGGGCAGGCAGAGTATCTCGACGCAATCGTACCAGGCTTGCGATTGCGCGTTGGCGTATCTGGCGCGAAGAGCTTCGTGCTGCGCAAGCGCGTCGCGGGCAAATACCGCAACATCACGCTTGGACGCTATTCCGAGCGGCTGCCGCTGGCAGAGGCCCGCAAGAGGGCTCGACAGATCCTGTCGGACGTCGAGATCAAGGCCGACCCCGTCGCGAGCCTGCCGAAGCCTCAGAAACGGACCGCGGCCGGTCACACGGTGAACTCGCTCTGGCCGGACTACAAGCGGGCAAAGGCGCATTTGCGGGGAAGCGCCGAGATCAAGCGAATCTTCAAGCGCCACATCCTGCCCGAGTTTGGCGATCGTGCGGCCGATGGCATCACCCGGTCCGAGATAACACGGTTTATAGACGAGATCGCCCAGCGCTCGCCCGTGATGGCGCGGAACATCCTCTCCTATTTCTCTGCCTTCTATACATGGGCGCTGCCGCGCCTAGATCGGCTTCCGGCAAACCCGTGCCGAGATGCCGGGCGGCCACCCAAACCGAAGCCGCGCGAACGCGTTCTTTCGGACAAGGAGATCGGCGCGCTGTGGCATGTGCTCGAAGGGGAGGGGGCGCCGTTCGGGCCCGCCATCAAGCTGCTCCTGCTGACAGGCCAGCGCCGCAACGAGGTGTTCGAGGCGGAGCGGTCCGAATTCGACCTTGAGCGGCAGCTGTGGACCATTCCCGGAGAGCGGGCGAAGAACGGGGTGGCGCATCTCGTACCACCGATGAAGCCGACCATGTCGTCGAAGGTGACGGGCGGCGTGTAGATATCCTTCAGTTTTTGGAAGATCTGTTTTTCCTTGGCCTCGGCGCTGTCGGCCAACTCGGCGGCCGCGCCGACTAACGCCAGAAAGGGTCCGCGACGCCGTTGCTCGGGTTTGTTCCGATCACAGCGGCAGATATGCGAGACATTCAGCAGCGCCTTACATTCCGCGGCGATGTCGGCGTCTCGAAGCTTCTTCTTGACAGACAGAACGGCCACTACGCCCTCCGGCGGAACGATCACCGTCTCGCCCATGCGCTGAAACACCGGATAGGTGCCCGTGTCATAAACGATGATGTCCAGCTGGCTTGAGTGAGCGTCCGTCTCTTTGGATCTGGCGCGGTCGTTTTTGCCGGTTTTTACAGCCGGGCGCAGTACGAAGCCGGTAAGAACCTCGAGATCTCTGGGCAGGTATTTCTGAAGATAGCTGCGTATCAGGGCCTCAACATAGCGGCCATCCTCGCCCCGGTGCTCCGCCCCTTCCGTGACGGGGTGCGGCAGCAGCGTTTCAAATTGCCGGTACACGGCCAAGAGCGCGCTGACTTCCTGGTTCCAGAATTTGCGGAGCCTCTGACCGTCCATGGCGCCCTTTCTGCCTGACAAGCGTGGACCTGCAATTAGCTGTCGCGCGGGCCCTGGGCAATTGGACGATGTGGGCGGCTACCCGCAGCGCAGCCAACGCACTCTATCTTCACTGGGCACTGTGACCCGAGCGTGGCCTTCGGGGTGGCGCCGTTGCCCGTCGAGGAGGGGGCGATGGAAGAGGATCTAGAAAGCTCGCCCACAACTTTGCGCGACTGGAGCTAGAGAGCATTGCGGTCGCAAGTTGCGTCAGGTCGTGCCAGAAAGTCGCGTAGTCTCTGGTAGGTTTCGCACCTGCCCGACCGGTAACCGGGGGGAAGGGCAGGAGTTCGGCTCGCTCAACATTTCATAGTTTACTTCGGGAACGGATAACTGATCGGCTCTCCTGCCAGTTCGTCGCCCTCAACGTAGATGTTGCCGTGGGTGTCCCCAATCGACCATCGGGGATACTCTCGTACCTGGAACAGGTCGCGCCAGCGAGGAGCCTGTCTGACGAAGGTGATGCCAAACTGAGCGACCCCCATCACAACGACCGCAGCGACGGCTTCCAGCGAGCGGATAAGCGTAGCTTGATGACCATGCTGCTCCCGATCGTGTTTCACCAAATTGTAGGCATCGTACCACGGGATCGACCCGGTCGTGTTAGGCGGACTCCATCCGCGAAACGGCGCAACTGGTTGCAGCCAAGGATATTCCGGGAATTCGATGGCATAGTCCGATAATCGCAGCGCTGCCTCGAGTTTGTGATAGTCTTTTGTGCTCCATCTGGAGTTCGCTTTCTTGGCGTCGTAGCCGTTAGCTCGTAGGATGGCTTTCCACTGAGCCTCGACCTCCGTCGCGGCTAACAACAGAATATTTCTGAATTCCCCGCCGAACACGCCGAAGTTTGGTTCTGAGGGACCGACAACCTGAAAACAGACTCTCAACCTGTCAGCGAGCGTTGCTATTTGAATGCTCGCGCTCGCGCGTTCGTGCGCGAAGTCCCCGGGGTAGAACGGCATCGGGAAGTCGCCGGGGTGTTGATGGTTTGGTCGCGCCATCCGCGGGAAGTACCGTCCCGGCGGGATATTCATGGGCTGGATCGTCCAAGTTCGATCTTCCGGAAACAGCTCGACCCTGCTGCGGATTAGTTCGACCGGGTTCGAGCCTTCCGAGATCCCCACCCACGTCTTTCCAAAGCCTTTTGGGTTAGTGATACCCATGACATACGCGTGATCGTTCGCGAGCGCCCAAATCCGCGGCGGGTCAGCGCCCGGACGCGGCGGTTCGGCACCAAAGAAGCGCCGCGTCGCCGTTGGGAGCTCCACGAAGTCGCGCGGGACCGGACGGCCGCAATCGGTCGCAATGGCGATGCTCATTCAGGTCCTCAGACTACTCAGGCGTCAAGAGCGTATCGCAGTTGAAGCGGAACTGCATCTAGGCGGCGCTACATAGCTTCCATCAATGCAGAAGGGGTAAGCGGGGACACGCAGCTGAAGCTAAGCTCAGGCCGCCGTGAAAACATCTCACCGCGTCGCAGGAGATCGGCTACCTAAAACGCTACCTTGGACAATGACCGCTGCTCACGATGGGCGCTAAGTCATTGAAAATATGGTGGACGCACTTGGGCTCGAACCAAGGACCCGCTGATTAAGAGGCGTTGAGATCATCGGTGTCGGAGAACTCCCTAGTTGTCCGAGTTCATTCACAGAAATTCAGAAACTGCATTATTTTCCTTATAGTTACGATCGAGGGGGACGAACCGGTCTGGATATTGCCGTCGGAAAGGACGAAGCGAGCGAATGCGCTTCGCGTGCCCTTGCTTTCCCTTGCTCGGTCCATCATCAAATCGGCAATTGCTGACAAGGATCGGCCGGCCGATTCCGCTTATGTGTTTACGATGACCGGGACCACCGCGGTTTCGGGATTTGCTAAGGCAAAGCGGCGGCTGGATTCGGCCATCGAGCAACTGCGCGAGCCTGTCGCCGCAAGCCAGGGCGTCGAAGCTGAGGTTATGCTGCCCTGGACGGTTCATGACCTTAGAACGACGTTCAACATGATCGCGTGCGAGCGGCTGAAGATCGACGCGGCAGTTGCAGATCGCATTCTCAATCACGTCGCTACAGCCACGACTTCCAAGATCATGCGTGTCTACAATCGGTCGGAGCTGTTTGACGAACGCAAGCGGGCCCTCCGTTTGTGGGAACAATTGCTCAAGAGTGAGGTGATCGCGAAAGCCGATGCGAGCAAGTAAGTTCGGGCCTGGGGTCGCTGAATATGAGCGCTGTCTTCTCGCCAAGCATATTTGGCAATGTCAGTAGCTTACATGCGTCCGTAAATTTCAATATCCTACAATACGCAACCGTGTTTGCATATCTGCCATCATGCCCTGCGTCACAAATTTACCTACATCCGGCGAGGGCTGCTTTGCGCCCTCAAGTCGGTCATTGGAGGCCGCATTTCGAGCGCCCGAAAGCGGACGTCAGATTGCTGAACCCGGAGAGCCGACAATGGCCGACAATCCGGATCCACGCCATGTTCGCGTTTCGTTGTAAGTGTGGCAGGCTCACCTCTCTACACATAGCACCATAGTTTCTCGAACCATCTATCTTGGGAGCGCGTCTGGGGCTGCATTGGATTGGGCAAGGCTCGGCGGAAGACGTGGGCCGCGATATTGTTCCTGTAATTTAAATGACTTGATCGACATATGTAAAAATGTCGGTGATTTGGTGTCCCCTTGGAGGGGCGGGTGCGTCTTACGTCCGGGAAGGCCCCGAAAGTGGGCCGAGGGAGGGGCGGTCTATTTTGCTTCCAAGAGGGAAGCGGGGCCGGGCTTTTCTTGACAATCGTCTTCCCGCGCCCTGCGCCGGGGCACTTTCCAAAACTGGCTAAGGCTGGGGCAAGGGAGGGCTGTGCGGCTCGATGGCGTTCCAAAGGGGAGGAGGCGTCAATGCTGCTTTCGAAATTTGCACTACGTGGTTCTATCGCTACGGCCGCGCTCGTGGTCGCCGCACTCAATGTGCCAGGGCACGCGCAGGCGAAGGAGACGGAGAGCCGCGTGACGCTGCAAATCCCGGCGCAGGATTTGCCGGGCGCGCTGCGGGCGCTGGCGCGGGCGACCGGGCAGCAGATCAGCTTCGATAGCAGTAAGATCAGTGCGAAGAGGGCACCGGCGCTGTACGGAAGTTATACGGTTCGTGAGGCGGTGGGCAAGCTGCTGGCGGGGCAGGGGCTGGAAGCGATCTGGGGCCAGAGCGGCGTGCTTGTGATCCGCGCCGCTGAGCAAAAGACGAGCTCGGTGACCAACGCTCCCGCCGCTCAGGACGTGCAGGACGATGCCGGAGATCTCAACGAGGAAATCGTCGTCACGGCGCAGCGTCGCGAAGAAAAGATGATCGACGTGCCGATCGCGATGACCGCGTTGTCGAGCGCAGCACTGGATGATCGCAAGATTGAGGGCGGGGCCGAGTTGCTGCGCGCGGTTCCCAATGTGTCGTTCACGAAAACCAATTTCTCGATGTATAATTTCTCGATC
>Ga0247823_10001741_pt1 | contig 17979 bp, 12 predicted proteins | sample 13C_PalmiticAcid_2_FD_192426 | JGI IMG/M metagenome (GOLD analysis project Ga0247823, IMG submission 192426) | Soil microbial communities from agricultural site in Penn Yan, New York, United States - 13C_PalmiticAcid_Day30 | ecosystem: Environmental > Terrestrial > Soil > Agricultural land... | reverse complement strand
CTGATATGCAATCCCTCTGCACCGCGATACCCGCTTGCCCCCCTGCAACAGGCGCGCACCGCCCTGCGCTCGCTGACCGACCGCGATGCCCAGCGATCTGCCGCACATGCCATGCACGTTCTGGTCATCGAACTGAAACAGGCACAACCCACGGAAAAAACCTCCACGACGCTCATCACGCTCAAGGAAACGTACGCGTTACTGGAGTCGGTTGATGCAGGAAAAATCGTGCCGGCCTCCACGCTGGAGAATCAGCATGCGGCGCTGCAGGCGCTTCTGCGCGGCCACGACGTCCCTTTTTCGGAGGAAATCGATGTAGAGGTCGTGCAGGAAGTCAGCGCCGCACTGCAATCTGTCGTCCGTCTCCGGACCTTGCAGGAGACGCTGCTCGCCTTGCAAAAGCGTGAGGCCGAAATCGCGATCATGCACATGTCAGTCTTGAGCAAGGCATCCAGCAAAATCATGGAGGACGGACTGTCCAACATGCTGCCTGACGCCGCGCGCTTGGACCGGTTTTCTGTCGCCGATATCCTGGCTGCCGCACCCGACCCGCTTATCCATGCATCTGGGTGGATGCGCAACAAGTTCGTCGTGCGTCGGGCCAAAGAGATCAGTAGCCGCTTTACGCGCAAGCTGACGCAAGCCACCCAGGCCCCTCCCACGCACCGGGGTGGTGAACGGCTGGGCGATCTGATAGTCGGGACAGCCGTATCCAACCGTAGTCCCCAGCTTCTCCGCTATCTCAATAACGTCCCTGCGGTGGGCGGTACCGGCACGGATGAGCAGATGTATGACATATGGCGGACCGGGATGCACAATCCGTTTCTTAAAGCGAGCGACAAGCTTCACCTCACCAGCAATCTGTACCTGCGAGGGCAGATACTCGATCCCGACAAACTGATCACGAACTGGGAATCCAAGGAACTGCACAGTGCAGATCTCAAGACAGTAATCCAGGCACTCATCGACCTGCCCGTGGGAACTCACGCGAAACTGACGACCTTCCGACAAGAGGAAGTACAGAAGTGGCTGCAAGCCCTTTATGAAAAATGCATGCCCGCCACATTCGGCGACCTCGTCATTCAAGTGAGCCGCGGCAATGGCACAGGGCATTTGGAGGAGGCGCTCCTTGTCGCATCAGACCAAACCGCCGAGACGGCAATCGAAGCTTACGTTCGGCCTGGTCGCACGCTAGAGAATATTCCCTATCTGCTGGAGCTTGCTGCGTACGCGAGAAAGCCGGAATCCCTCGCATTGCTGGCGCGCTTGCACCCTGATCCTGGCGCGCTGCCACCGCTGCTCGAAAGCTTCATGCCGGGCGTTCTTCAAAAGAGCATGTACCGCCCTCGCGATGCCGACAACGCGGACATGCTGCGGACCATCAGGAACATGATCAATGCGGGGGTTAGCGCCAGCTATCAGGACCATCATCACTTCACTCTTTTCCATGAAATTGCATCGCTGTCCAGCGCACGCGCCCGCTCTCCTGAAAGTCTTTCCGCCCAGGTAGAGATGATCGATTTTCTGGTGGCGCGCGGCGCGAATATCGGCGCCGTCGACACCTCCGGCAGAACACCGCTGGATTTGCGCTTCAAGATCCTGCACAGGGCTGGGATTCCGCTGGCGACGGATCCTGTCATTGCACGCCTGCGCCATCATGGCAGCACGATTCAGCAAGCCATTCAGCGCATCAGGGACGAGATTCACCAGATGCCGCTGCTGACACCTGACCGCGATCGCAAAGTTGCCGGCCATTTGCGCCTGATTCGCATCATGACCGATTTCATGACTGAAGAAGTGCAAAAATCGGCCGCTGCATCGACCAATGCACCGGATACGCCGCCGCCCTCAGGCGGCAGCACGACCGCAACGTGATCAAGGATGGTACGCGCCCCAATCAAGCCCGCGGATCTGCCGGCCACGCCCTGACTCAGGAGCCGGCAGCCGGGGCTGGAGTGAGTGTTCTTGGCATTCCCATATGACGCTGGCACCTGTGCTGCTGGCCTGTTTGGTGCATCCATATGTCTGCGCTGCCAAGCCGGCGCGATGCAACGGCCCCAGCCGCAGGCGGCATGGTGAGGTTGTCGCTGCTGTACGTCGCTGCTGTACCTGTTACCTCCCCCACACCAACGTCAAATGGGGGCAAGCGCAAGGAAAATTGACGTTATTCGCCAAGCGCCGTGACATGTTCTTTTCTTAAGATCAGATCGTGATTTTTCTGGAGTGTCATGTGTATGAATCACACGCCTCAGGCATTACGTCCCGCCGAGCTGTCCGCCCGGACAGTTCAGTATCTCAAAAAGCCATCAACATGAAACTTTCATCCTCGACAGATTCACCTGTTCCTGCTTCGAATATCCAACCGGCATCACAACCCGGCTCACCTGGCGCAGCACATGAGGGATCCGGGCCCGAAGTGCAGAGCCGCGCATCCTTGGCACTCAACGAGCGAAAGCTCACATCCACCTATATCTCGACGATCCCGTTCCGCACACTCGCTCCGCAACATGCAGTGTTACCTGACCCCTCCACCGTGGTCGAGACAGGCAGGATTTTTTCCACCCCTCATCTGCTCCATCTGCAACTGGAAACGCTTCTTTCCGGCTTTTTCGCCAAGCAACCGCACAGCATGGGTGCCAAGCTCGATGATCCCGATGCTTTGCGCAAGGCGATCACAGCGTACTCGGAGAATCTGCAGCGGATCGCGCCGGATGATCGTGCGGTCAGGCACTCGATCAAACATATTTCCCGATGGCTACAGTATTCGGTTTTTCCAACGATGCAGGCGATCAACCGCGAGGCCAGGGAACATGCACTCACGCAGTTGCGCGACCGCATCACAGCGCTCAAGTCAGGTTCGGCGGATATCCGGGCTACACCCGCGGATGATTCCAAGCAAGGCCCCGATATCATCGAATCGCTCCAGAACTCACTCGAGATGCTGATCCGTATTCATGAGGATCGCATGGCATACTCGAGCAGCGTGCTTGATGCCCGCGCCTATTTCATACAGGAGCTCGAAGAGCAAGTCCAGGATCCGGAAATCAAGCAGACACTCGGACAATTGGAACGCCTGTTCGTCGATCTGTCCCAATTGCGGAATCTGCAAGACAGACTGCTGTCATTGCAAAGGCACGAAACGGCCATCGCCATCCGGTATCTGCCGTTCCTCCAGCAACGCACGCGTCAGCTTGTGCAACATGGCCACTTTCCGATACTGACGCCGATCGACCGGTGGCCGCGCGATATGCCACCGTCTTTCGATGGCATCAAGATGTTGCAGGAGATATCCCGCGCCATGCTCAACCAAGGATTGCTTCGCCGTGCAAAAGCACTCGCCGGAGAGCACGTCAAAAAAATCGAAATTGCCATGCACGCCGGCAAACCGTTGGGAAATACGCTTGCCGGCATCGCCTGCACCACTGGCGACAGTCGCTTGCTGAATCTGGTTTCGCATAGCCATGCCGTGCTGGGCGGCTCGGCGGCTCAGGTGTATCTACTCTGGCTTTCTGTCATGCATCAACCGGAATTCACACGCCAGGAGAAATGCGCTTTCACCACCAAACTGTATCGCGATGGCAAGATGGCCACGGCTGAGGCGTTGTATGAGAGACATCAGCTTGGCAAAGTCGATCTGCTCGATCTGGAAATCGCTCTGCAAGCCGTCACTGCGATTCCAGAAAATGAAGGCAGGGTATGTCAGGAGGACAAGGCAGCGCTGCTCGACGACTGGCAGGAGCTTCTCCTGGAGTATCAGTTACCGGTCTCCCTGGGCGATCTTTATGTGCGCGGCTTGTCGTTGGAGCCATCACCAGACCGTGTGCAGATCGCGCTCGGCATGGCATCCGACCAGACAGCCAAGGCGGAAATCGCCGCCTGCCTGGCTACAGGCGCACGCATGGATTTGAACGATTTTCTGCAACAAGCCATTCAGATTAGAAAGCCGGAATGCGTCGCCCTGTTGCTGGAACACCACCCCCTGTCGGACACTGTCCCGGAAGCACTCGCGCAATCCCTGTCATACGCCATCAACGAGGCATCCCGGCCGCGCGACGCCGGACACATCGCCATGCTGCAAGTGATCCGGCATCTGGTGGAAGCCGGCTTCACAACCCGCTACCGCGACGATACGCACCGGACACTACTGCATGTCGCCGTGAGCCTGCCCCCTCCATCTTTCGCACATGAAGACGTGCTACCCCACCAGCTTGCGTTGATCCAGGCTCTTGCGACCAGGGGTGCGGACCTGAACGGCACTGATCGGCGGTGCCGGACGCCGCTCGGGATGCGTGTGGAACAGTTGAATGACGCGGGAGCATCCGCACCCGGCGATGACATGATCGTTACAGCGCTGCGCGCGCACGGAGGTTCCGTGGAACAGGCCATCCGGCCACTGGAAGAAGCGCTTGGACGGCTGCGCCTGCGCGACGATGCCATCCCGCAGATCATCGCAGGCCATCATCGATTGATCGGGATGCTCAACACGATCCTGACAACAGACCACACGCGCTCGGAGTCGGCGACGACAGCAGCCACTGGTGCACCGGCAACATCACCATAATGACTCGATAGAGGCAATCACACTACCTCTGAAATCGGCCTCCGACGATGCCGCAGTATCCCGCGGCATCGTCGCTCCGCATGGGCGGATCATCCGCGCTCGCGCCGTACCATCGCCCCGATCAGCAGCAGGGTCAAGACCACCAGCCAGATCAGCGACCATACCGGAATGGAGATGCCGAAAATCGGCGGCAGCGGCAGGCTGCACAGGCCGCTGGAGCGGAACATCTCCGGCAGGATGCGGGCAGTGGGCAGTGCGTTGATCCAGTTCTGCATCGGATCGATGCCGCACGACTCCGTAGGATTGAGCAGCGTCCAGACATGATAGCCAGCCACGGCAATGCCGCCGATGCCCGACAGCATCGCCAGCCCATGCCACAGGCCGCGCGTGGCACGGCCCAGCGAGGCCAGCAGCGCGAACAGGCCGATGCCAAGAAAGGCATAGCGCTGCAGGATGCACAGCGGGCATGGCTTGAGCATTTCCACATGCTGCAGGTACAGCGCATAACCCAGCAGGCCGAAACTGACAATGGCGATCAGCAGGAAGAACGGGCGCGAAGGCATGGAAGTCGGTTGCACAGTCATGGGCGGCGGCAAGAGGGAGTGTCCAGAAGCGCATATTATCGCATCGGCAACCATGGACCGGGCAACGCCACCCCGCTGATCCCGGCGATGGCATGGCGTCGTGCATGGGCTATGCCATATGTGCTACGCAGCCTCTACCGCCAGCATGGCAGGATACGCCCCTGCAACGGTGCGGGCCGTGGGCGCAGCTCAGGTCTCTGGCCTCCGCCCCGCCACAGCGCTCCGCACACTATGCTTGGCCTCCTCAGCCAGTCCGCCTGGGCGCTTCAACTGGCGGCCGTGTCATTCGCTGTCGGATCATTCGCTGTCGGATGACAGATTCACTTCGGATATCTGCTCTGCGGGAACCGGCATCTGGGGTGCCGAGCGGCTGCGCGACACCCGCAGCGCATCGCGGGATCCGGCCTGGCCCGGCTTCTGGCCCGCGTTGTTGGCAATGTGCGGATCCGCCCCCATTTCCCGCAGCCTGGCAGCCACCTCTGCATGGCCATGGTAGAGCGCCAGGTGCAGCGGCGTATTCCCATCGGAGTCCCGCGCGTTCACGTCGAAGGTATGCTGCCGCAGGAGCTCCACGACATCGAGCTGGCCCGCCTTGCTTGCTACATGCAGCGCCGTGCGCCCATCCACGTTCCGCCGATCGGGATTGGCGCCGCGGGCGAGCAGGACCTGGATCACCTCCGGCTTGCCATACTCGGACGCGACGTGCATCGCGGTCCAATGATCTGCGTCGGCATCAGTCTCCACGTCCGCCCCAGCCTGGAGGAGCGCCTGAACCACTTCCACACGACCTTGCCTGGCCGCGAAATGCAATGGCGTCCATCCAAAGGTGTTTTCCTGTTTAACAGGGAGCCCCCTGGCAATCAATACATTGACGACGTCCGCATAGCCAGCATGGCTGGCGGCATGCAATGCCGCCATGTCCAGCCGGTCCTCAGCGAACGGATTGGCGCCGGCCTCCGCCAGCAGGCCGATAACCTCCGCGCGTCCGGACAGGCAAGCGTAATGCAGCGCCGTCCGCAGTTCCTTATCTACCTGATGAACATTCGCGCCGACATCAAGCAATGCGCGCACGGCTTCCGTATGCCCATTCTGGCAGGCAAGATGCAGTGCCGTCGCGCCGGCCAAATTTGCAGGAAACTCATGGCCAGGCTGGCACAAATATCGAATGGTGCTGGCCATCCCCGCCTGACTGGCGAAATGTAGCGCCGTAAAGCCATTGCGGTCGACGGCATAGAGGTTTGCCCCATATTCATGCAATCCCCTGATTATGCCGATCTGCCCTGCCATGCTGGCGTAGTGCAGCGGTGTCCGCCCTTCGCTATCCCGACGATGGGGATCGGCGCCTGCCTTGAGCAGTCTTTGCACCACGCGCAGCTGTCCTTGGTCACTCGCGCAATGGAGCGCTGTTTTGCCTGTACTGTCGGCTCGCTCTATGTCCGCTCCCGCGCGCAGCAGCATGCTGACACCTTGATCGAACCCCAGCTGGGACGCGAATTGCAGGGGTGTGGCACCTGACCCTGTCACCGCATGAGGGTAAGCCTTGGCGTTCAGCAGCATGCGCACAATACCGTCATCCTGGGCGCAGCAAGCGTAATGAAGCGGCGTCCATCCATCGTCACTCGGAGAGTCGATATTGGCCCCGGCATCGAGCAGTATCCGGGCAGTATCGGCATGGCCATGCCGGCAGGCCCGCTGGAGCGGTGTCACCTGGACTTCGTCACCCCTGTTAACGTTGGCACCGGCCGTGATCAGCAGCTTGACGACTTCCAGGTGCCCTTTGTGAGCCGCATAATCTAGTGCGACCTTACCCTTAGCACCCTTCTGCTCGATATCCGCGCCAGCCTCAAGGAAGATCTTGACCACGGAGATCCGGCCCATGTCACACGCGGCATGCAAGGGCGTTCTGCTCTCCCGGCATTTCTGCAGCGGGTCCGCTCCGGCCTGCAGCAATAACCTCACGACGCCCTCATGCCCGCTCCGGCTTGCTGTATATAAAGGCGTCCACCCCTGTGAATTCGGACGGTTGATATCGGCCCCAGCATCCAGCAGGACTTGCGCGATCTCAAGATACCCGTCGTGACACGCCCAGAACAGCGGGCCAGCCTTGCCGGGTGGAATGGCCCGGATATCCATGCCCGCAGCGATCAGTGCCTTGACTTGCGCAATATCGTTACTCCAGACAGCCTCGAGTAGGACCTCCATTCCATCTTCTGGCGTAAGGGGTGCGACCAACTGCAACTGTGCGTCACTCACCCGTGCCACGCCCGACACCGGCTGTGGCGTACTTCGCCCTTCCCGCGGCGGGCGTTTGCTTGCAGGCTCGCGGGCCGGCGGAAGTTCCTGCGAGTTGGTCCGCGCGTGCAGACGCGATGGCGCGATGCGCCCGGTGGAAATACAACCGCCCATGTTCAGCTCCAGATATGCAAGGCATCGTCAAGATCGTTTCACAATCATAAATACGATGACTGAGCGCGATTGAAAACAATGGAAAGCAATCACGTAGATGCCACGATATCAATTGAAAAATGCAGTAATGCATTTTTCCGGCAACCAATCCATATCGGGAAACTTGAGCCACAAAGCCGCTCAGCGATGGAGCGCCACAGCAAAGGTTGCCGGCCATACGAGCGCATGCGCCTATTTATTGGAGAGGCGATCTATATCAAGTCGCCCCGGCTTCCGACCCCATCCCCATCAAGCACGCGCATCTGTCACTCTAAGCTCGTATTGCGGCACAAGGAGAATGACAAGCCGTGACGCACATTGAGGGTTCCAGATTATCTGTAAAGAAGTTTAAAAAACGTGAGACTTCACCGTTATTTACACGCTGACAGCAATTCCTGTCGATACCATGCCGTCATTCACGACTGACGGAATCCATCATGCTCAAGACGCTGACGCGCAGCCTGCGTTCATCCACACCGCTCACCAATGCCAACGGCAACGATGGCTCGGCAACCCCTCACGCACCACATGGCGATACGACCATCAATGCCCAGGGCGAGGCGCGTTATCGTGAAATGAAAAAGCTGGCAAAGCAGGAAGGACTGCCATCGGCATATCTTTCCACCCTGCCCTACCGTAACCGTGAAGGTGTGACGTTCTGCGCCCAGGTGAGCGGAGCGGCCAATGTGCTCAGCGAGGCTGCGGCCCAACAGACACCGTTCGTCAATCGCGATCTGATGGCGAGGCTGCTGGAACATCTGGGTGCCAGCCTCGATCGGACGCAACCGTCAGGCATGGGGACTCAACTGAACGATGCCGACGCCCTGCGCAAGGCGGTCAAATCATATCGCCACAATCTCGCGAGAATTGCGCCCGAAGCCCCGGAAATCCTGGAAACGTTTCAGCTGCTCGAGTACCTGCACAAGGCGGATGACCGGGAGGCTATTCCGCGCCTGCAGCGGGCGCTCAAGGCACTGCAGGATTGCGAGACACTACAGGCGATCAAGTCATTTTCTCGAGCGACGCGGGCGACGCATACAGCGATGATTTCCAACCCGCGCCTGCTGGAGGCGTTGCCAGAAGCACCGACTGCTACCGCGACGGTGAAAGGCCGGAACTATCGAGGCCTGGCAAGCGCATGGCTGAGAAACAAGCAGTTGATCCCCATCGCCCGCGCACACAGCCGGGCATTCGATGGTGTCCACCAGGCACGCACCGCCTCCGGGAAGGAAAAAAAATCTGCCCGCCAGGAGCGGCATGCTCGTGGAGATACAGCCCTGCAACAGCTCGCACCCGGTGCGCTGGCGCTGGAACTTGCCCGGACCGACAACGCAAGTCTTGCCCTGTTCGGCAAGCTGTCGGGGCATCTGCCGATGAAGTTCGAACACTGGTTGGAAATCGCCGCCAGGAGCGATCTCTCCCGGGCAGCCAAAATGGCGATTACCGCCGATTTCTACGCACGCGGCCTGATCCCGAATGTCCAGACACTGTTAGGCGATATGGAAAGGGGCACAGTGTGGAGTGTTGCCAGCAACACTCCACCGCGGCCCTTCCGTTCTGCCGATCTTTATCTGGTCCTGCGGACGCTGTGTGAGCTGCCTCCGAACCTCGCCCCGGAAGTTTTGCAGCGCCGTGATGCCGACCTCGCGACATGGCATGACGCGCTCTGGGATCTGTCCCATTGCTCCGAGCCCGGCGCGTTCGACAAGTTCGACCGCCACCAGCTACACACCTCGGAAGCAAGCGGCATGGTGATACCTTCATCGGTGGGGGCCGCTGGCCTGGAACGCTATCCCGCCGAATCGGAGCAGCGCATCGCATTCGTCCTGCGCGCTTGCTCCGATACACAGGCACGGGGCGAGCTGCAAACCATGAGCACCACGCGGAACCCGAGTGGACTCTTGCTGGAGGTGGCACGTTCCCGCAAGCCCGAATGCATGAGATTTCTCCTGACACGCTATCAATACGCGCCTACCGGCTTGGCGCAAGCGCTGCATGCCATGCTGCACGATGCTGCTCGTGCGGACGAGGTGCGCCCGCAAGGCATACTAGACCCTACGCGAGGAACCATGCTGGAGATGGCACACCAACTCGTCGAGCGCGGCGCACATCTTGGGGGCTACGCCGATGGTCAGGCTTCTCTACTGCATGACGTGGCCACACTGCGGCTCCATGATGACGAGCCCAAGGCAGTCAGGAAACTGCAGCAGACGCTCATCCTGCTCATGTTGAAACGCGGTGCGTCCGTCAATGGCGGCAATGCACTGGGGCATACACCATTCACAACACGCATTCTCCAGCTCAAGAGCGCCGGGAAAGCCGACCCTGTCGCCAAGCTACTGCGCCGGAATGGCGGACAAGTCGATACGCAGCTTCTGCTGAAGCGTCTGCGGCAATGCACGCAGGAACGGCTCGAAGATATTCTGCCGGTGGCAGGTGAAATCGGCGCGCTGTCCATTCTGCTGAAGGATGACAAGCTGCTTGCGGACGCATTCGCCGTTCTCAGGAAATCACCGTTGACGGACCATTGGAGCGCCGACACGGTCAGAGGACTTGGCTATCAACTGCTCAATGCGAAAGACCGTACATGACCCGCGCCACCGGGAGTGCGCCGCGCGCCCGGCTCGCTCAGACCTGATCGCCCTCATCCAGCCGGTAGTGATAATTGCGTGTGTCGATGCGGCTGTGGCGCACTTCCACCGGCTTGTCGCCGAAAGTATAGGCCACACGATGCACGTCTAGTATCGGCGCACCGAGTTCGAGGCCGAAGTGTTCGGCGGCGAAAGCGTCGGCGCCAGCTGACGCAAGTCGTTCCGAGGAACGCGTGATGGTGATGCCGAAATGCCGCTGGTACACGGCGTAGAGGGTGCTGCCTTCCTGCAGCTGGGCCTTGGTGAGTCCGGGGAACATTTCGACCGGCACCACCATTTCGGACACGATCACCGGCGTGCCGTCGACTTTCAGCATGTTGGAGATGCGATAGACCCCCGCCTTCTGGCGTGAGCGGGGCAGCGCCAGGATCTCGGCCGTCTGCTCGTCGGCCGTCGACTTGCTGAATGATAGCAGCGTGCTGACCGGCAGGATGCGCGTGCCATCGTTACGCACGACATGGAAAAAGCGGAACAGGTTCTGCTGGTCGCCATGAATGGCGACGAAGGTGCCCTTGCCTTGCCGGCGCACGAGCACGCCGGCCGCAACCAGTTCGGACACGGCGGCACGGATCGTCGAGATGCCCACGTCGTAGCGCTCCGCCAGCCGGCTTTCGCTCGGCAGGATGTCGCCGGGCCGCCATTCGCCGGTGCGCAGCGCCTCAATGATCTGGTCCTTGACGTGCTTGTACAGCGGCGTATCCGCCGGCGCCGGGCCATGATTGAAGCGTCGGGAAACTGTCGTGGCAGGTTTGCTTTCCATGCGGCGATTGTAGCACCAGCCCCCTTCCTTTCCGCTATCCAGGCAATGGTTTCAGCCGCCCTGGCGACCTTTGTGGCGCGCTGCAACATCAATATTCATTGACAAACATCTTCTGCCTCATACAATTGACTCATTCGAATGAGTCGAAGGAGATAGCAGATGAGGCTGAAAAACATCCACGTGGCCATGCTGGTCGAGAATCTTTATCAGGAGATGGAGATCTGGGTACCGGTCTTCCGTCTCCAGGAAGAAGGCGCGCAGGTCACGTTCATCGGCCCCAAGGCCGATGCCTACAAGTCCAAGCTGGGCTACCCCGTACAGGCTGATCTGGCCGCACGCGACGCCGTCGGCAAACACTTCGACGCGGTGATCGTACCGGGCGGCTACGCGCCCGACCTGATGCGTACCGATGCCAGCCTGGTGCAGATCGTTCGCGACCACTGCCAGAGCGGCGCCATCGTCGCCGCCATCTGCCATGGCACGTGGATGCTGGCATCGGCCGGTGCCCTGCCTGGAAAACGCGTTACCGGCGCAGCACAGATCCGCGATGACATCGTCCATGCCGGCGCCACATTCGTCGATGAACCGGCCGTCCGCGACGGCAACCTGATCACCTCGCGCAAGCCAGCCGATCTGCCGCAATTCTGTGCGGCCATTGTCTCGGCACTGGCCGAGAAACACGCCTGACCCTGAACAGACATATTCCCTTTCCCCACAGGAGACCACTCTATGAAGTCCGCTTTCTCCGAGGCCATCGTCGCGCCACCCGCGACGACACGGCGTCCCGCCACCACGCGCAATGACATGCAATGGCGCACGCGTCCCGACCTGCCGGATACGCACTATGTCGATACCCGCGTGTATACCGACCACGGCGTATTCGAGGAAGAAATCGACAAGATGTTCAACCGGATGTGGCTGCCGGTCTGCCATGAAAGCGAACTACCCAAGCCGTATGACTACCGCACCAGCGGCATCTCCAATAACCGCCCGATCGTCGTGGTGCGCGGCCCGGACAACAAGATCCGCACGTTCCTCAATATGTGTCCGCACCGCGGCAACATCATCGTGCGCGCCCCCTCCGGCTCACTGCTTAAGGCCGAGCCGTCGGGCAATCCCAAGCACATGACCTGCATGTTCCATGGCTGGCAGTTCGATGCCAAGGGTCGCTGCGCCGAGATTCCGCGCGAGGAAGATGGTTACCAGGACCGCCTGTGCAAGGCTGACGTCGGCCTGCGCGAACTGCGGACCGAGGTCGCCTACGGCGGTTTCGTCTGGGTCAACCTGGCGGATGAAGGTGAATCGCTGAGCGATTTCATCGCCGGTGCGTTCGATGGCATGCATACCGAGCTGGAATCGGAACCACTGGAAATCTTCCACTACCAGAAGGCAGTGATCCCGACGAACTACAAGCTGTGGCACGAAACCAGCCGCGAGTTCTATCACGACTACATGCACTTCCATAACCGCGCGACCGGCATGCTGCAGCCGGGTTACTTCGACCGCAAGTACCAGGTCTTTCCCAACGGCCATGCCGCCACGGGCCTGACCACGGTGGCCTACGACGCCTATGAAGGCAACAAGGAACGCCACCTGACCTTCCCCGGCATGCCGAAGAACGGCTGGAAGCAGCTCAATATCTTCCCCGCCTGCACCTACAGCCTGCGTGCTTCGTGCCTGCGCGTGAGCGTGATGACGCCGCTCAGCGAAAGCGAGACGCTGATCGAGGTGCGCGGCCTCGGCCTGAAAAGCGATACGCCCGAGATCCGTGAGGCGCGCATTGTCGATCACGACACCATCTGGGGTCCATTCGGCCGCAACATCATCGAAGATCTGCTGGCGGTGCAGAACCAGACGCTGGCGATGAACGAGAGCCCTGCCGCCAAGTACCTGATCATGGCGCGCGAGGAAGGCGATACGATCCATGACGAAATCGGCCTGCGCTCGTATTTCGCGGAATGGTCGCGTCGCATGGGGCGCCCAGCCTCCAACCCGGTCGAAGGAGGTGCAGCATGCTGATTCGGGATCCCGGCACACGACAGGTTATCGACAGCATCGTGTATGAGAGCTGCCTGGCCATGAATGCCAATGACTGGAACAGTTTTCTCGCGCTGTGCGAGCCCGAGTCGTTCCGCTATCGCATCACCAACTACAGCCCCGAGATCCAGAAAGACCAGACCTGGATGGACCGCGACTGGAAGGGCCTGAAATCGCTGTTCGACCTGCTGCCCCGGCACAACACCAACAATGCACCGCTCACGCGCCATGCCACGGTGTACCGGGCCGAACAGGAGCCGGATGGCGACACTGTGCGGGTCCAGACACTGTTCTCGCTGTACCGCACGGAACTGGATGGCCTAAACTCGCATATCGTCTCGGGCCGCACCAGCCTGTTCGCGGTCGGCAAGTACGAAGACCGCATTCGCCTGGCGGCAGATGGCGAATCTGGCCGGCTGGTCAGCCGCGACGTGCGGCTGGAGACGCGCCAGATCGACGTCGGCTCGCACATCCCGTTCTAGGAGGCCCGCATGAGTTGGAAAAAGGTATGCGACGTCGCAGATGTACCCAAGGGCGAGATGAAGAACTTCTCCATCGGCGCCTTCGAGGTGATGGTGATCCATGGAGACAACGGCCACCTGGTCGTGCCTCCGTCATGTCCGCACATGGAGAATGCACTGGCCGATGGTTTCTTCGACGGCTGCGTGCTCACCTGCAACAAGCATTTGTGGCAATGGAGCATTCCCGACGCGCAGCCCATCGGCGTAGCCGAGCAGGCATTGCTCAGCTATCCGTCCGAGGTCCGCGAGGCGGCCATCTGGGCAGAGGTGGACACCGAGCTGCAGTATTGCCACGAAGACGAGTGCGAGTGAGCCGATGCATACCGTTTTGATTCGTACTCCTTCCGGCACGACCAGCTACCAGGCAACGGCTGACGAGCGCCTGCTCGATGCGGGCCTGCGAGCCGGCCTCTGCATGCCTTATGAATGCGCAACGGGCACCTGCGGGCAGTGCCGTGCCACGGTGCTGCACGGCCAGCACCGCGATCTCTGGCCGGAAGCGCCGGCCGCCAGCAAGCTGCGGCGCGAACGTGGCGAGGTGCTGCTGTGCCAGACGGCGGCGTGCAGTGCGCTGGAACTGGCGCTGCCCAAGGGTGCGGAGCGGATGGCCGGGCCGCAGCGCCTGCCGGTACGGTACCAGGCCCGGGTCTCGGGCTTGCGCCTGCTCAACGCCGACATCATCGAACTGCGGCTCGACCTGCCGGCCCCGATGGATTTCCTGCCGGGACAGTTCGTGCTGCTCGGTGTACCAGGCGTCACCGGTTATCGCGCCTATTCGATGGTCAACCATGTGCCGGCCACGACCATGACCTTGCTGATCAAACGCAGGCCTGACGGTGGCTTCTCCAACTGGCTGTTCCAGGCGGCGCGCGAAGGCATGCGGGTCGACCTGTTCGGCCCGCTGGGCAAGGCGATATTCGAAGCGGAGGCGATGCATGACATCGTCTGCATTGCCGGCGGCTCGGGCATCGCGGGCATGATGTCCATCGTTGGCGCGATCCATGCGCAGCCGCTCCGTGGCACCCGCCGTACCGATCTGTTCTTCGGCGTGAGGGCTGCGCACGACCTGTTCTATCTATCCGAGCTGAATGCCATGGCGGAACGCTCGCGCGGGCAGCTCCGGGTCACCATCGCCCTCTCGGAGACACAACCCGGGCCGACACTGATCAATCGCTACCCCGCGCTGCACTTTGCGCACGGCTTCGTGCACGAGGCTGCGATGCAAGGCATGCGGCCTGACCTGGAAACACCCACGGCATTTCTTGCCGGTCCGCCGATCGCAGTCGATGCCGGTATCCGCATGTTGATGAAGCAGAAATTCCCATTACAGAGAATCCGGTTCGACCGGTTCGGATAACACCATGCCCTGAATGCCACCGACCGATGCGCAACAACGACAACAAGCGCACTATCCACCCACAGGAGACGACATCATGAAGCGCCGTATCACCTTAGTACTGGCAGCACTGGTGGCCAGCATGGCCTGCGCGGGCACGGCATTTGCCCAGACATGGCCCGGCAAGCCGGTCAGGATCATCGTGCCGTTCCCGGCCGGCGGCGCGACGGATGCACCGGCGCGCATGCTGGCGGAAAAACTCGGTGGCATGTGGGGACAATCGGTCATCGTGGAAAACCGTGCGGGCGCAGGTGGCACCGTTGGAGCCATCGAGGCTGCACGGGCCGCACCGGACGGTTACACGCTGTTCTTCCCGTCGGGCGCGGTGATGACGGCCAACCAGCATATCTACAGCAATCCGCGCTACAACCCGGACCGCGATTTCGTGCCGATTGCAACCGTCGCCTCCGGGCCGATGATCATTGTGGTGCCAGCCAACTCACCCTACAAGTCGCTCAAGGATCTGGTCGACGCGGCGCGCGCCAAACCCAAATCGCTCTCCTTCGGCCATGCCGGCATTGGCTCGCAGAGCCATCTGGCCAGCGAAGGCTTCCTGAAGGCGGCCAGTATCCAGGCGACGGCCATCGCCTACAAGGGCGATCCGCCTGCGCTGGTCGACCTGGCTGGCGGCACCGTCGATTTCTGCGTGGCCAACATCACAGCGGCGCTGACGCTGGTCAAGGGAGGCAAGTTGCGCGCGCTGGGCGTGGCAGCGCCCGCTCCGATCGCACAGCTCCCGAATGTGCCGCTGGTCTCGGCCACTGTGCCGGGCTATGAGGCGCGCGGCTGGTTTGGCATCGTTGCGCCGTCCGGCACGCCCAAGGATATCGTGCAGAAGATCTCGCAGGACGTCCGGTCAGCCGTGGCCGATCCGTCCATGAAGGAACGCGTGGCGGCGATGGGCATGGAGATGGTGGGCGATAGCCCGGAAGACATGAAGCGCATGATGGAGCGCGAGAGCGCGCGCATCGCGGCGCTCGTCAAGGAACGGCAGATCCGGATCGACTGACTTTCCCAACCCTGTAAGCGATTCTCCCGCATGGCGGATAGCTGGTGCATCCGTCATGTGCTGTCGCTGCAGTCGCCGCCTCAGTCGAGTTCGCGCGCCCGGTCGATCGCGTGCTCGATGCGTTCGACGGCAATCACCTGCAGGCCATCGATCTTCTGCTTGGGTGCATTGGCCTTGGGAATCAGGGCCACGGTGAAGCCCAGCTTGGCGGCTTCCTTGAGCCGATCCTGCCCACGCGGGCTGGGCCGGATCTCGCCAGCCAGCCCGACTTCGCCAAAGACCACCAGGCCGCGCGGCAGCGGCTTGTTGCGCATCGAGGAATGAATCGACAGCAGCACGGCGAGGTCGGCGGCCGGTTCGGTGATCTTGACGCCGCCAACGGCGTTGAGGAACACGTCCTGGTCGAAGCAGGCAATCCCGGCATGGCGATGCAGCACGGCCAGCAGCATGGCGATGCGGTTCTGCTCGAGCCCCACGGCCAGGCGGCGGGGATTGGGCGCGCCAGCCGCATCGACGAGCGCCTGCACCTCCACCAGCAGCGGCCGTGTCCCTTCCTGCGTCACCAGTACGCAGGAGCCGGCCACCGTCTGCTCGTGCTGCGACAAGAACAGCGCCGACGGATTGGCCACGCCGCGCAGTCCGCGCTCAGTCATGGCAAATACACCAAGCTCGTTGACTGCACCGAAACGGTTCTTGATGGCGCGAATCAACCGGTAAGCGGAATGCGTATCGCCTTCGAAGTACAGCACCGTATCGACGATATGCTCGAGTACGCGCGGGCCGGCAAGCGCGCCTTCCTTGGTAACGTGGCCGACGAGGATCATCGTCACACCAGTGCTCTTGGCGATCCGCGTCAGCTGAGCGGCGCATTCGCGCACCTGCGCCACGGAACCGGGCGCGGAGGTCAGCGCGTCCGAATATACGGTCTGGATCGAATCGACCACGACCACGTCGGGCCGCTCGGCTTCGATGGTGGCCTGGATTTTTTCGAGCTGGATCTCGGCCAGCAATGACAGGTTCGGACTGTCGATGCCCAGGCGGCGGGCACGCAAGGCAATCTGCGCACCGGATTCCTCGCCGCTCACGTACAGCGCCCCGCGCTCGCGCGACAGTTCGGCCATGGCCTGCAGCAACAGCGTGGACTTGCCGATACCGGGGTCTCCGCCGATCAGCACCACGCCACCTGGCACCAGGCCGCCGCCGAGTACGCGGTCGAATTCCTCGATGCCGCTGCCAAAACGCGGCACATCGGCGGCTTCGATTTCCGGCAGCTTCCGCACGCGCGACGGCGCGGCCAGCGACTGGAAGCGATGGCCGGAGGCAGCATTCTCCGCTACGCTCTCGACCAGCGTGTTCCACTGCTGGCAATGCGGGCACTGGCCCTGCCACTTGGGCGTGCTGCCGCCGCATTCGGGGCAGGTGTAGATGGTTTTCGCTTTGGCCACGCGCTCAGGCTCCGGGAATCGGCAGGATAGTCATGCAGTCGACAGTGAGGGCGGGCAGGATCAGTCCCCGTCCGCCACGGATACCGGCACGCGCTGCGCGACAGCGCACATCAGCTCGTAGCCGATCGTACCGCTGGCTGCGGCCACTTCGTCGATCGGCAGCCCCGTGCCCCACAGCGTCACCGGTGTGCCGACGCCCGCCGTCGGGCACGGGGTGAGATCGACGGCCAGCATGTCCATCGATACGCGCCCAACCATGCGCGTGCGCGTGCCATCGACGAGGACGGGCGTGAATGCATCGCCCCATCCCGGCGCATGGCGCGGGTAGCCATCGGCATAGCCGCATGCCACCACGCCGATGCGCATCGCGGTATCGGCGATAAAGCGCGAGCCGTAGCCAACGGTGTCACCTGGGGCCAGCTGCTGCACGCCGATGATCTCACTGGTGAGCGACATGGCCGGCTGCAGGTCGAACTGCGCCACATCCGCAGCGATGCCGGTGGGCGACGCGCCGTACAGCATGATGCCGGGGCGCACCCAGTGGCGGTGCGCCCCGGCATCATGCTGTAC